>Ga0137397_10000230_pt1 | contig 38100 bp, 38 predicted proteins | sample czorhiz116metaG_FD_106658 | JGI IMG/M metagenome (GOLD analysis project Ga0137397, IMG submission 106658) | Vadose zone soil microbial communities from Angelo Coast Range Reserve, California, USA - czorhiz1.16 metaG | ecosystem: Environmental > Terrestrial > Soil > Vadose zone | place: USA... | reverse complement strand
TGCTCTATCGAGCTTGAGGTCCAAGCGCTGCAAAGCACAGAATCTGGGCTTCTGACTCGTTTTCTCCCCAAGCAAGACAAACATGACTCAGTTCATCTGGACACCTGTGACTATGTCTCGTTGATATCCTAGGTACGAATGTACAACTTGTTATTGACGTGCACATCACATGTTTTTTACTACTAGCCAGATAAACTGTGGAGTTGAGAATATGAAAGGCACGTTGCCAGTATAGTGCCGGGGTTGGTACTCTTAGTTTGATTCGTGGTGGAACGAACTCAAGAACATCTCCAACCAACGGCGGGGGGACGGCGCGTCAGGGCTAACGGTGTGAACGGCCCGGAGAGATCAACGCCCGACTGGCAGACGCCGCTCACCTGCCAGTGCACGTCCCCTTCAGACTTTGTCACTTTGAGCCCATACTTCATTCCTTGATAGTGAAACAAGATGAGAGAAGTCTCGCGCGTGAGATGCGAGGCAGACCATAGATAAAAAGAGGGAGGGAGAGCCAACAGCAAGATGGCCACGAGAAACACCAAAGCCACAAGCGAACGGTGAAGAGGGTGATCAGTCATCAGAGATGGCGAGGCAGATGAGACGAGGTGAGGCCACGGTAAGAGAAGGCCTTAGTTATCGAGATCGGCACTGATAAGCTCGGCAGCGCAGCTACGGCATCGAAGCTTGAAGCTTGAAGCTTGAAGGTCGAAGGCGAAAAGGCTTAGAACAACACACATAGTATATTTCGAGAACAATGTGAGGGGAAGTCTGTATTCCTCAATCCAGAAGTCAGGTCTTTATACACATCCCAGCCTTTGTAGCTACGAGAGGTTGTCTGGGTACAAAGGATTATAAGTGTAGGAGACAGAAACGAAATGAGTGTATCTTTGGAGGAGCGCATAGATGCGGTGCGAGTTGCGCGCGATGTAGACCAGGTAAGAACTATTACCGAGGGGCAACTTGAAGGAACACTAGGACTCGGAAAACCTAAGGATATAGTAGCATGACCAGAGAACAGAGAACAGAAGATACCGGAACTACACATGAGCAGACGCGTCATACGGGGGCTAAGGGAGGCGTAATGGTGCTCAATAGAGGAATGTTAAGCGATTTTGACATGCAGCGAATACGGACATATGCAAGTGCGTTCCGCGACCAGCGGTGATTCTCACTCTACAATGCCCGTGAAGGATGTCAACAATCAGTTTAAATATAGTCAAATTTCTATCACTTACGCACTTGTAGAGGACTCCTGGGGAATACTGTGTCTACCTGGTTGGCCGATGCTCAGAGAGTAGCTGGACGAGTTCTTGACTTCTTTTGGCAGAAACAAACTGGAATGGGGTTTGACGTTGCTTGTTGCGTGCATGGATGTTCGCGCCGTAGTCGAGCAAGAGTTGGATGACTTCCATTTTCCCCTCCATCACAGCTATGTGCAGTGGTGTTATGTGTTCATTGTCCTGTGCGTCGGGATCCGCTCGGTGCTCAAGTAAAAGCTCCATGACCTCCGTATTCCCCTTCCAAGACGCATGATGAAGGGGTGTCAATCCCATCGTGTTCCGTGAATGAACAATCGCGCCGTGCTCTAGTAGTGTCTGTGCAGCAGCGAGCTTCCCTTGCTGCGCTGCTAGATGCAGTGGAGTATCCTGCTCGTTATCCGTTGCTTCCGGATTTGCACCATATCGCAGTAAGAGATGTGTGAGATTTGAATATCCAGACCACGATGCCTGATGTAGCGCTGTATGGCCAGCGTGGTTCGGCGCATCGACGATGGCGCCATGCTCGAGGAGTAGCTGCGCAACTGCAAGGTCCTCTTTTCGTGCTGCCAGAAACAGAGGAGTCTGGTGCTTGGAATCTTGTGCCTCGACGTCCGCGTTGTGATCTAAAAAGAGCTGCACAAGGTCGAGATATCCACCAAGCGATGCATTATGAAGTGGGACCCAGTTATCCCCGTCCCGCCCATTAACAGCTGCGCCGTGTTCGAGTAGTAGTCGGGCTGCAGAAACGTGCCCTCTATATGCTGCTACGTGAAGTGGAGTTGCGGCGTTCTCGTTATCGCGGGCTTCCATGTCCAAATGGTACTCCAGTATGAGTCGCATCAACTCAAGATCGCCACCTGACGATGCATGATGAAGTAGACTCCAGCCACCTTTGTTCCGCACGTTAACACTTGCACCGTGTTCTAGAAGCATTTGTGCGGCGGCGAGTTTTCCTTTGTGAGCCGCTAGATTGAGAGGAGTGTCATGGTCGTGATCCTGCACTTCAATGTCCGCACCGTAGTCCAGTAAAAGCCGGATGATGTCAGGGTATCCGCACCACGCGGCATGATGTAGTGGCGTGCAGGAAGCCTTATTTCGTGCATGAACACTGGCTCCATGCTCGAGGAACAATTTTGTGGCCGTAGGCTTCCCCCCCTGTGCCGTTAGATGTAGCAGAGAATCGTTCTCCACATCTTGCGCCTCTACATCTGCCCCATGTTCCAGTAAGATCTGCATGACTGCGAGATCTCCGTTCCGCACCGACTGATGTAATGGGGTCCAGCCGTCCTTATTCCTCAAATGGACACTTGCTCCATGCGCGAGCAGCACCTGAACAACTGCGTGCCCTCCTTCCTGTGCTGCCATATGAAGTGGGGTATTTTCCCCCTCAGTTTGTGCCTTCAAGTCCGCACCATGCTCCAGTAAGAGCCGTGTAATGTCGGGATGTCCACCCATTGAGGCATTATGAAGTGGGGTCCAACCGCCCTTATTCCGTAAATCAGCAATGGCACCATGTTCAATTAGCAGCTGCGCAGCCATGAGCTTCCCTTCTTTTGCTGCTAGATGTAGCGGTGTGCTAAGGTCAATTGTTTGTGCGTCCATGTTAGCACCGCGGTCCAGTAAGAGTTGTACGACATCGGCGTTTCCACCCCATGACGCGTGGTGGAGCGGTGTCCGACCGAGTTCGGACACCATATCAACAATTGCACCTTTCTCGATTAGTAGCTGAGCAGTTGAGAGGTAGCCTTGTTGTGCTGCTAGATGTAATGGTGTGTCGCCATCGTTGTCTTGTGCTCCCACGTCGGCACCGTGCTCTAGTAAGAGCTGTACTGCATCGGTATGGCCACCAAATGTGGCATCATGTAGTGGAGTCGCGCCGTCGTTGTTCCACGCATCAACAATGGCACCATGTTCAAGCAGTAGCTGTGCGGCGGTGAGCTTCCCTGCCCTCATTGCCGCATGTAATGGGGTGTCGTGGGCATTGGTCTGTGCCCCAACATCTGCACCGTGCTCCATTAATAGCCGCATTAATTCGGGATACCCGTTCCACGACGCATGATGAAGTGGTGTCCTGCCGAGCTTGCTCTGCGCATCAACAACGCCGCCGAGCTCGATCAGCAGCCGGGCGACTGCGAGCTGCCCTTTGGCGGCTGCCAGATGAAGTGGGGTCATGTGGTCGTTATCTTGTGCGCCCGTGTCCGCACCGTGATCGAGTAAAAGCCGCATAGTATCCAACTCCCTCTCATTGAAGACTGGGTATGTATTGATTACTTGGTGAAGTGGTGTCCAGCCATCGCTGTCTTTGGCATTGATATCCACACCCTGATCGATAATCATCCGCGCAACTTCAAGAAGACCGTTGGATGCTGCCACATGTAGTGGTGTCTGGCCGTCCGAGTCCCGAATATCCATGCCAGCGCAGTGCGAAAGTAGTAGCTGAATGACGTTGACATGTCGCCGGTGCAACGCGGCATGCAACGGGGATCCATAGACGCCACCTATGATCTTCACATCCTGCGGACGCTTCAGGATGAGGTGCTGCACCAAGCCGGGAAACCCAAGGTCTGCGACATGATATAAGGGAGATGCTTTGGGTCGCCCGGAATCCTTCTCCTCCCACCACGAAGAGCTTATACGGGACATCCATGCCGCAAAATGTGGTTTGTCTTCGTCGAGTATATGGTCTATCCCATCCGTTATGCGCGATATCACGTTCCCGAATTCGGCATGATCGGCGAAGTGCTTGGCAGCATAGTCGACAAGTGGGAGTTTCCTTATTCTCTCGTTGTCGACAGGGTACTCCAAACGGAGTAATACGCCAACACAAGCTTGTGCCATGATTGTGTGCGCAGATTCCAGACGAATATGGTGGTAACGGGAAGTATCGACCGTCGATTCGGCAAGGCGATCAGATGTTAGGAACTCTTTGACAGAGAAGTGGGAGAATTGAACCACTCTGGAACCCCGGATGTCGACAATCGTGATCAAACTGGAGCATGCGGTCAGCAGAGCTTGTTCTTGATCCTCCCAACGCCAATCCTCGTTCAGCTTCGGTATTCCCCCATCGGCGAATTCAACTGCAATGATCTCCGCTAGCTCCTGTACACGAAGGGGACGAACGGCAACGGTCAGGCATTGTAGAAGACGGTGTGCGTGTATTCGATTTTCCTTTGGAATTTCCTGTAGTATCCGCTCATAGGTCTGGTCTAGAGTTTCGGGCAACTCCTGGAGGATACGTCTCACACTCGGTGCGAGACAACGGCGTAGGGTTTCAACTTGACATGAAACCCACCTGAACCTATTTCAAACTATGAGAGTGTTTTCACTTGAGCAGGGAAAATACCCTTACATCCCTTCTGCTCCATCTGAGAGCGTCTTGATTACCAATTTCTTGTCTTCCTCCAGCCACCTCATCATCTTTGGATCCGAATAGACAACCGAGTTGATGTAATCGGCGATGTCCTTCTTTTGCCCTTCTTCATCGTGAAGGGATATGCAGTTAGACGTTGATGTCAAGGATTCGATAGCGTTTCGGATGTCGACCTCCAGCCGACTTGTAACACATATGCGAATATTTGGAAGGTGCAACTCGACTAATTTCCTGATAAACTCAAGAACCTTTTTGCGCGGAGAGTACGTCCCGGATGTGTCAGGGCATTCATCCAGGGCATCTATTATGATGTAAGTTGGGACTTCTCCGGGGACCCTGAACATTGTCTCGAGGCACTGAAGAAGTGACATGTCACTAGGTTGTTGTGAGCCACGTTGGTGTGCCGAGTAAACCTCGAGAAGGATGTCACAAAAAGAAGCTGATTGATTACTGAGTTGGACGAGGATGGAAGAAAGAAAAGCGGTGGAATCTTGTTTTTCGGTGTCCTTGAAATCGAAAAAGAAATAGGCAAAGTGTGCTGATCCGGACTTGGAGATGCATTCGATGTCCTGGATGATGGCAGAGCTAGTGATATATGATAAGATAAATTGCCTTGTGTTTTTATGGGACACGTACGCAAGGACGCTCTTGCCAGAGCCCGCTATGGAACCGGAAGACTGTTAGTAGGATGCTAATAGGAGTCATGCAGATCAAACAGTATACGTTTTCCGTGGATCCATAGTAGAGAGCCAGACTTCATCCAATCCGTGAAGACGCCACTTCGAGTAAACCATACCGTGGTGCCCTGGTGCCTAGCATCGCGCGCAATGTTGAAGTTGACAGACGGATCTGGCGGAGAGAGCCACCTCGTAATCATATTCTGTCGCGTCTGGTTGGCTGTAGGGATGTTTGAGCTTCTCCATGCAGGGCATGTTACGAGATCACGAACGATTGACTGGCAGGACGCCAAGGTCGTTTGCTATCTGTCGAATCGTCTCGACGCCTAACCACATCCAGTATTTAGGGCGGTATGGAAAACTGGTCGACATTTCATCCTTACCGTGAATGACTTGATCGCCAACATCCCTCATTTTATCATCGTAACGCTTCACTGTGTCATGCATTATCTTGACTTTGCTGCTGACGCCCATCACTTTGTCATCGACGGCCATTACTCTGCCATCCACTGCCGTTACTTTGTCGCTGACTACGGTTACTTTGTCATGGACCACCGTTACTCGGTCATCGACACCGTGCACGGCCTTCAGGCCTTCGACAGCCGCCATCCGAGCTTCTTCCTGCGTCAACTTGTCGAGAACCAGCAGAGCATTCTCGATATCTGCCTTTCCCACAAGCCTCTTCAGGAGCTTCTCTGGACGATGGTAAGCAGAAAGAAATGGTCTATTGTCGGAATCAACTCACTCGCTCTGTTCTGTTTGATTTCTTTCGTCGCAATTGCAAGGATAACGAGCACCTGTACCATAATCTTTACTATTGTGTCCCTCATTCCCGTTGTCGGGGTAACCTCGATATACGTCTCAAGCCGTTGAAAGAAGCCCTCGATCCGATCAAAGATGTCAACGAGTGCATCTTCGCTAGCACCAACACCCTTAGCTGCCTGAGAAATTGGATGTCACAGTCACTACTACCAACAGCAATGGGAGATTGAAAGATCAAGGAAGATGCTTACTGAGAGTAAGAACCCAATTCCCGTGAAGATCATCCCCACGGGTGGGGATACCTGCAAGACAGACGTCAGAGGCGCAAATCTAACAGTGTGTCATTGGTATCTCGAACCTACGGCGACTTACCTGACCAACATTCGCGCCAATGGCCATAGAATACATGTAGAGTACCTTCACCGTCGGATTTAGCCACTTTGCCCATCTGGTATCACTACACCCAGCCTGAGACTGATCGAACCCCGGTATTTGTTCTCGGAGAATGTTGAGGATAGCATCGGGGGACTCGCAGGATTCAAGTCTGCGAAGTAGTGGATCCGAGGCAAGGTCTTTCCCGGTTTTCTTCTTGTAAGCTACCAAAGCGCTGTCAAATATTGATTGATAGTTGAAGCGCGACGAGGCCGTAGGGGAATTGGAGGACATAGTAAAGGTCGTCGTCGAGGGATGGTAGGAAAGGTCTCAAGGAGGTGAGGATAAGGGAAGCTTCCCGCTTGCGGATAGCCACGGCAACTTGAACTTATAGGTGACCAAGGGCTGTGGCGGCGTCCTAGTCTTGTCTTTTCAGTGAGAAGTAGACATCCAATGATACCCATAGAAGGTTTCTTTAATTTCATCACGTGTGAAAGAACTGTCAACAGCCCAGGTCACGCGTGATCGCGTGATCACTCAATACGGGTATCATCAGTGTATCATCATCTTATAATCGACAAGTCGTGAAATTTGGACACCACGGGGCGATACTAGAAACTTCAAGCACAGCCCAACCCCTTCCTGGCATCCATAGCCTCCTTGATGGTCCCTTGATCGCTGTATAACCCCTGGGCAATCCACTCTATCGAGCCCCAAACTCCTGGCCACCGCGCGTGCACCAAGCCCTGCATACGCGTCGTGGCAACTCCTTCGCCTGTGATGGCGAGTGCAGTCGGAACTGCGGTGTACTCATACTCGAGGACCATCACGCATACATCGATGCCATCTAGGGAGAGTAAAATTGTGTCGTGCTGCCATTGTTGTAATAGTGGCGGTGGCGGTGGTGCCGCGACTGGCGCTAAGGGTAGTGGCGGTGGCGATGGCGATGGCATATCTGGGAGGAGATACCTGATTTGGAGATTCAGATTCACGCTCACAGGATTGGGGTTGAGACCCACAAATGGTGACGAGGGGTGTTACGCACAATCTATACTATCGAGCTAAGTAGCTTACCTTATGAGAGATATCTTTCCTAATATAAACAAGTAACGGCTCGAGCCGATAATTTGCCTTCAAACTACTGCACTGACGTTGGGAACCTCAGCGAAGCGAAACTCAAGCTTTTGGTATATGCGCAGTAAGGGAACTCGGTAAGGGAAATTAATCAGCATACATTTCAGTACGAGCGCGAAGAACAGGGAGCATGAGAGCATCAATCTCATCTTGCGAAGCCATCAAAGTGAGTGTCATTAACGACGCCCTATGACCGATCATAGTTCGGTAGAATTGCTGACTTTTATTCATAGACCCCCGGCGATTCTGAGGTTGAGACATGAGACACTGTTGAGGTAGTAAATTGGCGCTTCCGTCATATGCATATTGCTATGCCCTCATTTACTCCGACCGTCCGACCTGCTCTACGCAAGGTCAAGCGTGCATCTTGGCGCGCCACCCATCAAAACAACCTCTGAATGATAGTGACCGAATCAAAGACATCATCACCCATATAGAACTCGAAGATGCGCGCACAGAATCAAAATGCGCGAATGCCACAGCGCGAGATATGGCAGAGATACGGTGACAGTGACATAAATAACCATATCGAGTGGCGTCAGAATAACATACCTAAATACTTGCGGAAAGAACCCTCAGGGCGCAATCATTCACGCAACATATGCTCGTGAAGCAATTCCATAATGTCCCGTCTTCCTTTTTCCGAGGCAATGTCGAATGGTGTCAGGCGATCCTTGTTCTGGATATAGACGCCTACTCCATATTCGAGCAGAAGTCGCACGACCTCAATTTTTCCGTTCTCCACGGCCAGATGCAGTGAAGTCGCGCGCTCGCTGTCCTGTGCGTCTTTATCTGCTCTATGTTCCAACAAGAGCCGTACGACGTCGCTATACCCGTTCAGCGATGCATGGTGGAGTGGTGTCTGCCGAGTTTTATTTCGCACGTGAACAATTGCACCATGTGTTAGCAGCCGTTGTACGACCGCAAGTCTCCCTCGCAACGCAGCTAGATGTAGCGAGGTGTCGTGATTCTGATCCTGTGCTTCCGAGTCGGCGCCGTGCTCCAACAGGAGCTGTATAATTTCGGGATACCCATGGCATGATGCGTGGTGGAGTGCTGTACTGGAAGTCTTATTCTGGACGTCAATACTTGCATGGTGCCTGAGTAGCACCTGCACCGACGTGAGCTTCCCCCGTAACGCTGCTAAATGTAGTGGAGTGTCGTGATTCTGATCTTGTGCTTTCATGTCGGCACCATGCTCCAGCAGGACCTGTATAATGTCGGGATACCCATGGCATGATGCGTGATGGAGTGCTGTACTGGAAGTCTTATTCTGGACGTCAACACTTGCATGGTGCCTGAGTAGCACCTGCACCGACGTGAGTTTTCCTTGTAACGCTGCTAAATGTAGTGGAGTGTCGTGATTCTGATCTTGTGCTTTCATGTCGCCGCCATACTCCAGCAGGACCTGTATAATGTCGGGATACCCATGGCATGATGCGTGATGGAGTGCTGTACTGGAAGTCTTATTCCGGATATCAATACTTGCATGGTGCCTGACTAGCACGTGCACCGACGTGAGCTTTCCCCGCAAGGCCGCGAGATGTAGTGGGGTGTCGTGGTTGCAATCCTGTGCTTCCAAGTTGGCACCGTGTTCCAGCAAAAGCTGTATTATGTCGGGATAGCCGGAGGATGATGCTGAATGGAGTGGCGTCCGGGAAGTCTTATTCCGCGCATGAGTACTGGCACCATGTCGAAGCAGCAGCTGTGTGTCGATGAGTTGTCCATTTCCGGCTGCTAGATGCAGCGGAGTCAAGAGCTCGTTCTCTTGCGCTCCTACCTCAGCACCATGTTCGAGTAAAAGCCGCATAATATCCAACTTCTTGACATTGACAAGTGGGTATGCATCGATTGCTTGATGAAGTGGTGTCCAGCCATTATTATCTCGGGCGTTGATATTTGCACCCCCCTCGATAATCATCCGAGTGGCCTCAACGAGGGCGTTAGTTGCTGCCACATGCAGTGGAGTTTGACCGTCGAAGTCCCGAATATCCATGCCCACATTGATTGAAAGGAGTAGCCGAAGCACCTTGAGGTGTCGCCGGTGCAAAGCGGCATGCACCGGGGTACCATGAATGCCACCCATGACCATCACATCCTGTGGACGCTTTAGAATCAGGTGCTGCACTATGCCGCAATATCCGAGGTCCGCAACATGATATAAAGGAGATGCTTTGGGTCGTCCAGAATTCTTCTCCGCCCACCAGGAAGGGCTTATTTGGGACATCCATGCCGCATAATGGGGCTTGTCTGCGTCAAGGAGATGGCCCAGCCCATTCGTTATCTGTGATATCACGTTCCCGAACTCGGCGTGATCCGCAAAGTGCTTCGCCGCATAATCGGCAAGAGGAGACCTTGTAAATTTATCCTTGTCGATAGGGAACTCCAAACAGAGTAACACCCCAATACAGGCTTGCGCCATGATGGTGTGCGCCGGTTCGAGACGAACATTGTGGTAATGTGAAGTATCGACCGTCGAAGCGGCAAGGAGATCCGATGTTAGGAACTCTTTAACAGAGAAATGGGAGATTTGAACCAATCGCTCATCCCGGAAATCAACAACTGCGACCAAACTGGAGCATGCTGATAGTACAGCTTGTTCCTGATCCTCCCAACGCAAGTCCTCGTTCAGCTTCGCAATCCCTTCATCTGGGCTGAATTCAACCGCAAGGATTTCGGCCAACTCCTGGACGCGAAGCGGACGAATGGCCACGGTCAGGCATTGTAAGAGCCGATGTGCATGCGCCCGGTCCGCCTTTGGGATTTCCCGTAGTATCCGCTCATAGGTCTCGTCTAGCGTTTCGGGCAACTCTTCGAGAATGCGTCGGAGGCTCGGTGCGAGGCAGCGTCGAACGGCTTCAATTTGACAGGAAACCCATCTAAACCTATTCCAGAGAATAAGGATGCGATAGAAGCAACGAAGAAAACTCTTACATCACGTTCGCTCTGCCTAAGAGCGTCTCGATGACCAATTCCTTGTCTTGTTCTCGCCAGCTCATCATCTTTCTGTCAGAATACACCACCGAACGGACATAGTCTGCGATATCCTTCTTCTGTCCTTCTTCGTCGTGAAGGGATATTCGGTTTGATGACGAAGTCAACGGTTCGAGAACACTTCGGATGTCGATCTCGGGCCGACTTGTGACGCAGAGACGTAAGTTCGGCAGCTGGAACCCGACCAATCTTTTGACGAGCTCAAGAACCTTTTCACGTGATGATTGCAACCCAAAAGTGTCGGGACATTCGTCCAAGGCATCCAAAATGATGTAAATTGGCTCTTCTGTTGGAACTTTGAGCATCTTCTCGAGACATTGCATCAGCTCCCTGTCACCGGGCTGTTGTGAGCCGCGTTGGTGTGTGGAGTAAAATTCGAGAAGGATGTTGCAAAAGGCGACAGATTGGTTGCTGAGCTGAACTAGGACGGAAGAAAGGAAAGCATGCGTATCCTGTTTTCCGGCGTCCTTGAAATCGAAAAAGAAATAGGCGATGCATGCTGGCCTGGTGTCGGAGATGCGTTCGATATTTTGGATGATCGCAGAGCTGGTGATAGTCGATAATATAAGTAACCCTGACCCAGACAGGTATTATTGGGTGACATGACATACATAACGACGCTTTTGCCCGAGCCGGCTATGAAATTCAGAATCAGTTTTTACTTACACCCAAGACGTACAAGGCGAAGCAACGTACGTTTTCCATGGATCCAAAATAATGACCCGGATTGTTTCCAATCCTTGAATGTCATGCTTTCGATGAACCAAGTTGTTGTACCCTGGTGATGCGTGTCACGCGCAGTGTAGTAATTTACAGACGGATCTGGAGGAGAGAGCCATTTCGTGGCCGATTGATGCAACGGCGTCACTGTGTGGATACCTGAGCCAACTCTGGCCAAAGAAAGGCGTGGCAAACGAGATAACGATCGATTTGGATCTCCAAGTTTGCTTGCTATCGGTTGACATGTTTTCTCAGCACCTAAGGTTAGGAATGAGTTGCGTACCATCGACCCCACTGGCTTCAATCTCATTTTCGGGGACCTGTATGTTGTTGATATTGCCTGCTCTGTCCGAGACCCCTCCCAGAGTGTCGCGTATAGCCCGCGTCTTGTTATCGGCATTGCTCATAGTCTTGAGACTTTCCGCGCGCATCTTGTCGGGGTCGTTCGTCACCTGTCGTCCTAGTTTTGTGACGGATAATAGTGTAAACAGCGAGAACAGAGATGACAAGCCGAACACCTTTTGCGCACCGATTGTGACCATGTCGCCGATACCCTTAACTCTGTCATCGACACCCCTTATTATTCCCTCAACATCCCTCATCCGGTCTTCGACGGCTTTGACTGCGTCATGGATGCCTTGCACCCCGTCGCCGACTTTGTCACTAACGTCGTGAATGGCCTTCAAGGCTTCGGCAGCCGCCATTCGGGCTTCTTCCACTGTCACATTTTCGAGCCTCTGCAGCGCATCCTCGACGTCCTTCCTTCCCACCAGCTTCTTTACAAACATTTCTGGTAGCCGATAAGTCGAGGGAGTTGATCGATAACCAAGAATGGACTCACTCGCACGGCCCTGCTTAACTTCCTTCGTCACAGTGGCAAGGATATGGAGTACTTCAACCATGACATCCACAATCGCATTCGTCATTCCTGCGGTTGATGGGACCGCGATATAGATCTCCAGCCGTCTGAAGGCATTCTGTATGCGCTCAAATATGTCAAGGAGAGCATCTCGACTAGCGCTCACAGCATTTGCAGCCTGGGAAATTAGGACGTCAAAGTAGGGATAGATTGGCGAATGGAATAGATGGAGATACTGTACTTACTGAAAGGAGGATACCTATGCCCGTAAAAATCACTCCCCCAGGTGGATATGCCTGTATGTATGCAGATTCAGGGCGAGTTAGCCCATCCGGTGTGGGACTTACCAGGGTAATAGTGTTACCAAGGGTGGCAGAAAACGCGTTGATGACTTTCACGGTGGGATCCAACCACCTTGTCAGTCCATCATTGCTACTCCCAGACTGGTCGAACGCAGGGATTTGATGTCGCAGTAGAGTAATAATATCATCCGGAGAATCGCAGGACTCAAGTCTGCGAAATAGTTGATTCGAAGGAAGGTCTTTCCCAGTTCTCTTTTTATAAGCCTGTAAAGCACTGTCGAAGATGGACTGGTAGTTCGCGCGTTGGGTGTTCTCGGGAGAGGTCTCTGGCATAGTGACCGCGGATGAAGAATATTAATGTTGAGAACAGCTGCAAAGCGAAAGGGACAAGGCACCCGATCACGTCCATTAGTTACTACAGGTTGCTCATAACGCATAATGCATAATTATCAACCATTTCTTTTCTTACTAAATAACTTCCCTCAAAATTTTGCATGCATGTAGGGCCTATTTGTTTCTATTCATTCCCTCATTTTCATGCTTTTCTGAGCAATGAGTGAGGAACCGGAGGCAAGCCGAGCGCTAAGCGCCCAATGCATTATGACCGATTAATATTGTACTGTAGTATCCCACGACCCCAACATCTCCCACAGTTTCGGCACAAAAGGCGGTAAAGGCTATGTGCATGGCCTCACAGGCTTGCATCAGACTGCGATGCGGAATCACCTGAGGATCATGGGTAGAGGCAGGGGCCGAGCCACCAAAAAAAGACAATTCACCACATCAGGAAAACCCTGTGTTTACTTTTTTGTACTTTTTCTGCTTTTTCTGCTTCTCACAAACAAAAAAAGCAAATCATTGAAAAGCACTGCCTGCTTGGGAAAAGCAATCCCTTGTACTTCTCACATACTTTTTTTTATCTTTTTACAATTGCAACCATGAATTAGTCTGTATGTCACATCTACCTGTCCTTTATCAATTATACTTTCTGTACTTTTTTGACTTAATTTACTTGTGCAGTCTACTTGCATATGGGCCTGGCAAGCACTTTGTGCAATAAACTAAATTTAAAAGAAAAAAAAAGAACCACTTTGTGCAAGGGGATTGCAAAAAAAGTACAAATGCACGTGCTACGTTCTCGGGTCCGCCCGGCCCGGCCACCCTCACCTTTTTTATTTTTCGACAGGCGCGCTCTTCGAGGACTTTGTGAGATGGGAGACCTGATTTCGAGCATCGCATGGTACGCATGCCGCGTTCTCTTTTGCTCAAATTATCTGACCTGCGCTATGCAGGGTCAAGCGGGGCGTCTCGGCGCGCCATCCATCAAAACAACCTCTGAATGACGCCGACGTTGACTGGATTAAAGAGATTGCCCATGTACAACTAGAAGATGCGCGCACAGAATTAGAACGCGCCAGTGCCGCTGCGCGAGACATGGATCAAAGACGTGAGGATGGCGACGGGGATGTGGACGAGACTAGGGATGATGATGAGGACGACTCGGCTTGGGTGGAGTGCGTTTTGTGGCTCCTGCTCGCCCATGGCTGATTGACCGTCTCACAGCGAGGATGATGAGCCCATGGACGAGGATGCGATAGGGGAGGAAGCCACTTCAAGGCGAAACGGAGACCTCTCTGAGTACAATTTGGATACATACGACGAAGAGGACGATGGGCCGACATCGAGTGCGTCTGGTCATGCCGTATTTAGGATCACCACCACATATCCTGTCCAGCTCTTGGTCCCTTCACCAACATAAAAGGGTTGCAATTCTATCGCGACAACAACGACGACCCATACATCACGCTTAAAGAGGTGCGCGGTAATCCTATAATCCGATTCACTTGATAAATATGCAGACCGGAAGGGTGACGATGAACTAGAGCGCGAGGAAAACGAAGTCTTGCCGGCAGACAATATGATCGTCACTGCCATCGTTGAACAAAATCTGCCCCAGCTCCATTTCTTTGTCTACGAAGAAGCGACGGAGTACTTGGGCCCACACCACGATCTGCTATTGAGTAGCATGCCTCTCTGCCTTGAATGGCTCGACTACCCTGTCTCATCGACCGCTTCTGCTATGAACACTGGCGACCAACCTGCGCCTTCGCCGTCGCAGTTCGGAAACTATATCGCCATAGGCACTATGGACCCAGAGATCGAGATTTTCTCCGTAGACCTTCTCGAATCCGTGTATCCTGATATGGTTCTCGGAGACTCAAAGGCAACGGCAGCGCATGTACCTGAGCCCGCCGGCACAGGCAAGAAAAAGCGCAAAAAGGCAAAACATCGCGCGGTTAGCGAGAAACACCACGTCGATGCAATCCTCTCCCTCTCCTGGAACCGCATGGCGCGGCAGATGCTCGCCAGTGGCAGCGCGGACCGTACTGTCAAGTTGTGGGACCTGTCGCGGGACCAGAAAGAGGGGGCGTTTCGTAGTTTCGAGAAGCTGCACAAGGACAAGGTACAGGCCGTGCAGTGGAATCCGGCAGAGCCAGCGGTGCTACTCAGTGGGAGCTATGATCGTACCGTGCGAGTGTTCGACTCAAGAGCGCCGGACGCGAGCGTAGGGGCGGTCGTGGGTGCTGACGTTGAGGCACTACGGTGGGATCCGTGGGACAACCACGGCTTCTATGTAAGCTCACTATTTTCTTTTGCCTTCGTAGTTGCACGTCTCAAATAAGTGAAACTTCCCCTGAACAGGTTTCTTTGGAGAATGGAATGGTGGTCAATTTCGACGCGCGAACAATGCCTTCAGATATGTACCAACCATCACCCGCGCGCTTCACCATTGCGGCCCATGATGGCGCGGCATGTGCCCTGGATGTCAATCCACACATCCGTGGATGCCTTGCCACGGCCGGCACGGACAAAATGGTCAAAATATGGAACGTTCAAGGGGAAGGGGATGGTTCCGGAGAGAAGCGACAGGTCAGCCTCGTCGCTGGTCGCGACCTCGGGCTGGTGCGTGGTTCTTCGGCATTTGCGGTATCCACATACGGGAGAGAGATGTGCTTACTGTATCGGTGGTTCAGGGCGAGGTGTTTTCGACCGTATGGTCCCCAGACGACCCATTAACGCTTGCGGCGGCGGGTTCGAAGGCGAAGATGCAGATCTGGGACGTCGGCGCGAATTTTGGTGCGCGCAAAGTTTTCGGTACGAGACTCGCCGAAGCTGGACGCACATTGAACGAGAAAAAGAGTGGAGGCGTCATCGGTGTTGCGGATGACGAGGACGATGATGATAACAGCGATGACGACGACTAGCAGTAGTGTCACCGCATCATCCATATTATATTATAGCCTACACACTTGGGTGGCCCGCACGGCAACCGGGTTTGTCAATCAGTTTGATGGACACATGCAAAAATTTTAGCATTTAATCAACAATATCCAGCGTTTCATTCGCCGCCGGTTGCCACTATGGAGTGTCTGATGATTACAGCCCTGATTAAGTGCAAATGTACAATGGAATATTTACGCGAACTCGTTATCGATGATGCCGTATTCATACCCTTGCTCGTCAAACGTAATTGACCTAGATACCCCAACGGCTGCGCAAGACGATGAGGCATCATCACCGGCGAGAAGGATGAGGGATGAATTTTCTTAGTCGAGTGTCGTTAGCATGTCACCCAGCCAAATATTCCATACTATAATCTATGTGTTCAGCTACAGGTAGGATGGCCGACAGAGGCTAAGTTAATCAAACAGCAAACTGAGCATGGCTACAATCACATAAAGTCCTCTGCGTTGGAACCGAAATCGTCCAGCGCCTCGTCATACACAGCCGTATCCAACCTACAGTAAGACGTCAGCATAGAGTTCAGCAAGTAACAGCAACCACCACCAGGTGGGCTTACTTGTTCCCGACCTTACTAGCACCGAGTACGGGCTTTCCGGCCGACTTTGGCTTTTTCTTCCCGCTGGCCTTCTCCCGTTGTTTGCGCTGTTTCTCATTCGCGAGCGTGGTGAGTCCGCTCGCGGCCTTCCGCACATCGACGTCGCGCAGCGGCGCGGCTAGGGCGCGCGCGTGGTGCTCGACAAAGGTGGCGTACAGCGGCTTGTCCTGGTGCCGTTTGATGACGTGCGCGATGATGGCGTCCGAGAGCGCGACAAAGTCCTCCTTGGTTTTGGGCGTCGATTCCAGGATCTTGTCGAGGTCCGCGTCGGACGAGCCTACAGCAAAATATAAGACGCGCGTGCGCAAGGGAGGGCGTTGAGCTAATCAGAGAGAAAAAATGCCCCGTGCTCGGTGTCTGCTCACCCTTTGCCGTGGCCGATCCGAAAAGCTCTGTGGCGTTGTGAAGATCGGACTCGAGCTCGCGCTGCTTCTCGAGCCGCGCCTTAGCACGAGGATCGAGCACCGCGTCCTCATCGTAATCTGGCTCGCCATCCCCCAATGCGAGCTGTGCTTGGCGCGCAGCCTCCTTCTCTGCAAGCTTCTGCTTAAGAGACCCTTTCTTCTTTGGAGGAGCGACGGGCGCAGCGGGTTTCGCCTGTTCTTCTTCGGAGGACGCTTCCCAATCGCTCTGCGACGATTTCGCACCGATGATGAGGGAAAAGACGTCTCGGCCAAGCACGCACAAGTGGTGGGAACTCACGACTGGCCCATCGTCATCGTCATCCTCCCCTTCCCATTTGTTCTTAGTCACTTGCGCCTTGCTGGGTACGGGACGAGCAGGAGAGTCGTCCTCGGAACCCTCTGCCCTGATGGGTCAGCGACGAACGGCAGGATAGATATAGAAACAGAGAAAAGGGGCGACGCACCCCAGTCGGACATTGATATAGTTCTTTTCTCTTCTGCTTGCGAACGGGAAACGGGAAATGGACGTAAGGACGGTCGATGCTGCCGAGCAGCAGAGATTGATTAAGTCGAAGTGAGAGAAGTTGATCTGACGAAAATGGCAAGTGCGGGTCACACAAAGTGCTCATGTCAAGTGTTCACCTCAGGTGTGCAATTTCCCTCCTCTTCCAGTTTCAACAACCTTTTCACTCCCAAATCGCAGAACCCAACTCTTAAAATTTGCACTTCCTCTCGTTCAGCACCATGGCTTTACTCGTACTGCCCTAGCGCGTTCGGTGCTAGACCTTCCCGAGCCCCACACAGAACCACTCCCCGATTCCGCGGTGACGACGTTGTTCGGCGAGGGCGATACCGCACGACGAACTCTAATCAATGCGTGGCTCGACGAAGGGCGAGCTCATATGCGCTCTGTCCCCGTCGATGGTATAAAAGGGGCGCTCATCGCGCGCCTTGAGTACAACGTCCCCGTGCTCGGGCATCTCCCCGAAGTAAGTCGAATTGGCCATGGGCCCACAGCGAATGCTCACAGCCGCACTTAGGCATTTGGACTTGTCGTATCCCCGAGACTCGGCATTCCGCCTCTTGATCCTCTTCCCGCGATACAGCACGCAGCAAGCGTCGCGGACGAGGCATGTCTAATCGCCAACGACGCGTCCATTGGGGTACGTCTGTGCGGATTCATGTCAACAACGACTTAAACCGGGTGCGAAAGACTTCCTGGTATACAAAGCGAGCCACCCTTGCGGCCATCTATGCTGCCGCCGGTAAGATGGATCATACATCCTTGAACACCTTGGGTGTTGACGTAACTCTCGTCGTCAGAGCTTCATCAACTCACATCGCCCCCGACCACTCCTGCTTTCCTCGACTCGCTCTTGGAATCAGCATCGCATGTTCAAAATGCCCTTTCCGAGTCTGAGATATTCGCGCAGTACGTTGCCAAGAGCTGGGTGGCTATTGCAAAAAGCTCAGGCGTATTTTGATGCTGTCTTATGAGCCCATAATATAGACCTTATTCCCTTTTTCGGCTCCGTTGGTCGCTACTTGCTGACGCTTCTGCGAGTGGTCTATCACCTTTTCAAATTGGGAGCGCGGATTGTCTCATATGGTCACATAGCATGTCAGTGGCTGTTGCAGTTCAATCTAAGCAACGCAGGTGCAGAAAGGAGACCGGCCAGACGGCGTTGGGGGAAAATCGCAAAAACATGGGCACTGGCCCGAATTGATTGCGGCGCTGAATCAAGATATGCCAATCAGAGGTTCTCAATTGACGGGAAGCACAACATCCTTTCCAATTATAAGCACATTAAGTCACCAGAACAATGAAATTCTGCAGTTACGGTATTGTAGGCAAGCTTGTAATGGTTCGGACTCTCAGGCTATGTCAACTCGGAACAATTCAGTTAGCCGGGTCAGTCGGTACAGCGGTACATGTGGTACGTACTTGTATCATACTGCCAATATTGTGTTTGAAGACAGCGTCACCAATGAGCGCGCCAAGTCCCGGAGCTAAGGTCTTGGGAATGGCAATTACCCCACGGGGATGGAATGTCTCACGAGATTCCACGTTCATCACTTTTATGTATGTGCTATATATTGTATGATGGGCCGTGTACACCTCACGGAGCGACTTTCTGCCGACACAGGGACGACGTACACTGTAGGGTTGCTCACGTTGATTGTTCGTCGAATGTGGGACGTGGACAGCTTTCCCTGACAGTATGATACGTTCTGCTGAAAATTTTGCTCTCCCGAATAGCAACCGTTCAACAATGCCATTGATCTGTCACCTGGGGGCCCTACTGCTGCTGGTCAACTCCGCCGTTGTACATCCGTTCCACGCCTCATGTTCAAATCCAGGCTCAATCAGGAGTGAGAACGTTGACTGGGGCAAGTGGGTCAGATCCCTCCAAAGCACACATAGGATGTTCCATTCGCCTGAAACTTGTAATGGGTGTCGCCATTATGGGTATCCAATGAAAACGTCAGCGTGGTCATTGTACTTTATGTCATGCGTGTCACGTCAAGAGTGTAATGGTCTAATGTAGATCTGGTGGCCTTCCCTGTACCACCTCGATGTTTGACACTGCCGCCCATGCTCCCGGGAACATGGTCCGAGATGACCGGTCTTCCTGCCAATCACATGTCATATGTCACGAATGACGCGGTGGCGACATAACAACGCACCTTCTCACCGCTCTTTCTCACTCCTGGCGCTTTCCAGGGTGCGTGAAACAAGATCTTCCTGCCGCGCAAGCCACATTCCGAATGCCGGTGAGCGCAGCCAGCGTTCGTAGAACTCGCGCTGTTTCGCACTTGACTTAAATGGCAGTACCGCCCCATGGGTCTTTAGCGAAGCGAAGAAATTCGCATTGTTGAAGGACTTGAGGCGCAAGTCCGTGCTTGCCTCAGAGGGTCGGGGGATCAGTGTGTTTAAATAGCGGTTAAGTGGAACCAGTAATGCAGCAGAACGGGAGGAAAAGTGACGACGGAGGTTGAAGGATGCTTCAGCCACTGGGACGAAGAGGATCAGGAGACCATCGCATAACGCGCGTGACGCACGCTGCGACTCACACGCTTTCGTATTTCCACTTCCTGCTGTGGATTCCAACGTCTGGAGGAGCTGGCGATCCTTAGACGTATATCGTTTGTGGGTCTTAGTTTTCCATCCAGGTGACGGTCCAGGGCCAGCGAGGCGTGTTGAGGGGTTTGGGCGACTAGAAAAGACATCGGAAACGGTAGAGAGGAATACCCGGCCTCCACTCACCAAAACGTTCCGCCAAGGGTTAGGACATGCGGCCAATGACCGCATGTTTTCTCAAAGAATGGGTTCGTGACTCCAACTAGTAGGCCTACTTTTGGAGCCCTTTCGTTCATAAGGTCCTGATACTCCTTATCATGGATTGTGAAATAGGGTCTAAAGTCCCCCGCCCACGGAATCTGTAACATGGTGAAGGGTTTAAGTATTACAGATTGTCTGAAGGGAATCTCTCACAGGTCGAACGATATCACGGAGCCACCATATTGCGTTGCTTGTCCATGTAGGGGACTGCCCGAAGATAATAATCGGCTCGCATAATACGAGACATTCCCAGATAGACCAAAGATGTGATAATGAAGCTTCAAAGATGTGGATCATACTCGGCGTGCTAGGTGGAGGCGAACAGGCAAGAAGCTGCGCCCTAATTGTGGCGGTTCGGATGGAGATGAGCAGTCAGAACGTACGTGCCAATCTTGGTCCTCTTCGGTCTGAATATGGGGTCCATTACCTAGTTGCTGCCCGTCCACATCTTGAGGAAACTCGACACGAAGGACAGTACCTAGGAAACCGAGCTCAATAGTGGTACCAGGTACCGGCGGCGGCCTGCAACCCATACAGAATCATATCGGAGCGTACGATCCACATGTTGGAACTCACCACTTGGCTATGTTATGCGATGCAACCTCCAATATAGGGTCACCATGGGTGCGATAGAGGGGCCCTAACTTGTGTAGCAAAGCGCAGAACAGTGCTGGATATGGGTGGTGTGTCAAGACCACGATGCACCTCTAGGAAAACAGACGTGAGAAGATGCAGTGGCACAAATTGATAGCATACCTGAGAGTAACCGCGTTTGGAAGTGGTGCTTTTCTCTTGATTAAAATATGAAAAGCCGTAAAAGAAGCCGTCTGGCGATGGCGCACGTCGAGTGTCGAAGAGAGAATGACCCGTTTGATTTACTCTCGGGATCTGTTCTCGAAAACGGAAGGAATGTGTCGCCGAACCTTCCTCGAATAACGTCGAATCAGGAAATGCCGAGAAGGCACTAGTTCAAGTTCTACTTCAACATGCACACGGCGGACAGCAAAAAAAGCGGACATGTTCTCAGCTTCGAACGGGTATAATGGTAACGGTGGGAATATGCAGCTCAGCGAAGGACCTTGTTCGAGGTCGAAGTCGACTGAAATGAAGTGGATGAGAACGCAACGTGTAAGGCTAGACTAACAAGCAAAATATGCCTATAGCTAACCCCAACACCCAGCAACGCAGGCGCTCCAAATTTTCAACTTCGAACGTGACCCCTTGGAGGGTCGGAAAGAATCTTGGGCCTCGCTTCGGGGATCTTAAAGGAAGTGTCCTTGTGCGAGATAAGCTGACATCGGCCAGCCTCAGGTCGGGAAGGGATGGCTTGATCTTCAAACTCAGGTCTGGAGACGACGAAGTGGCGTGGTAGAGATCCAGGGTTCTCCTTCCAGCGATGTCTGCTTCTTGGCTATCGTCGGAAATGACAGAGGATGCCAGGACGCTCCTAGAGGGCCCAGGATGTGCACCTTTCTCCATGCAGTAGTTGCCCACTGGCACGGGCAGTGCAAGTGAGCCGCGACCAATCGCAAACACCCGCCAATTCAAGCTCAGCACCGGGTTTCTATTGCCGGTTTCCGGCCCCGTCGATTTCAACCACCCTTGTTCATGTGCCAAGCCCCGGCCGGGCTTGTTCAAGTTGACAGTGGTCGAGTCCTATCGTGCCTCGATCCGACACCGCATTCATCCTGTACATCGAACGAGAATCATACGAGCAATAATGGGGTGACGTCGGTCCTGGCTTTCTCTCAGTATCGTTCTCTCACCTTGCTCATCCATTTTCGATGTTTTAACGGCCGCTGTGTTCAACTTGAGCTTAATAGTCATGGCATCATTATTGTGCTCAAATTCTCTCTTTCCCGCGAACATTTTAGCCTTGTTGTCTTGTCCAGAATCAGTTTTCTCGAAGCCCATGCATGTCAGCTGCCATGTCAAATTTCTCGCAGCATACATGAGCTGTGTCCAAAATTAGTGTCCTACTGTAGGCTGCCGTCCCCGGCAAAGCCACAGATGCGCTTGGTACCATAAGACCCGAATCTTGTCCAGGCGTCAATCTCGGGATCAAGGCGGAATGTCAAGAACCGCACGCGCGGCTTCGATGACGCCCCGCTCTACGGCTATCTTGTCTTTGACCATTTTCTCTTGCACTTTCTCTCATCATCCAGATTACGATCCTAATAATACCTCTTCGGAATATCCGTTCCGTGTGCTTGAAGTGGACTTTGAAATCGTCTTGCATTCTCTCTGCTTCTACGACTTGGTACCTTTCACGCGGGACGCATATATAGTCAGTGACTTATGGGTAGAACGTCCAAGACGTTCGCTGTTGGTCTTTGAGCGATTTTTCAGTCTGTGATTTCTTATAGGCAATGCCCGCCATCATCTCAAATTACCCCGCTGTGCAACGTTGGGTCCCAGCGCCCGTGACGCAGGAGGACAGTAAGCGAAGGCCAGCCGTTTCCTCTTTCGGAGGTCACTGATTGCATTGAATTGTCTTTATAGTTGATTGGGCAGACCTCACACTCGTCGATCTTGCCAAGGCCAAAACGCCAGAGGGTCGCGCCGAGCAGGTCCGTCTGGCGCGCGATGCAACCCACAAACAAGGGTTCTTTTATGTGATCAATCATGGCCTTGATAAAGCGATCGTGAGTTATAAATGACTGCCTGTCTGTGCCATCACATAATACCATCCTCTCAGGTTGACCGGATGGTTGATATAGCCGCCCTTACATTTGATGATGTTAGCGAAGAGGAGAAACTCCGCTATCAGGCCAGAATAAAGGAGACAGGAGAGTATTTGGGGTATAAGCCCCCTCAATACTGGGTATGTGGTGCAGTCAATTACTCCACATGACGATAACACCCCACCAGCACATAGCCAACGGAGTCAAGGATAGAATCGAGCATTATAATCGTGGGTCGTAATACAGAAAGCGTTGGGTCAACTGCTCAAAGTACACTAGTTCCTCGAGACATCTCCCGACGTCAGCACCCTACTGTGCTGCGCCCATTCTTGCCCGAAGTTCAAAGAATCATTGAGTTCACTCATCGCGACGTGCTGAACGAAGTACAGAAGTTAGCCAGACTATTTAGATCGGCACTGTTATCATTTCCTCACGATGGCTGACACAGGCTCTTGTCGCTCGGTCTCGAGCTTCCCGAAAACACACTTTCTGATCTACATCCCTATGACGAGACAAACCATTCTTTTTGTGAGGAAGTACCATTGTCGTTCCGTCTGGCCCTTATCTGATATTTTCTAGGGCGATTTATGCTTTAGTATGGCATTTTGACTTCTTGCCTTTCCCAACTCGGAGAGCTGAGATTTTTGGCTTTAGCAACCCTCGCACCCAGGAAGAAGAGGAAAAGACGAACAATGTCTGGATGAAGGGTCACGCTGGTAATTCCCCACCCAGACTATGTGTCTCGTCTGTGTCTCACTGGAACTTGTCGTAGACCACATGAGTTTCACGGCAATATGGAGCCAACCAGTCACAGCTTTGCAAATTAAAGACTGGGACGGTCAATGGCGTTATGTTCGACATGTCGAAAATGCTCTCGTAAGTCATGGTGTACGCGTTCTAGCCATTATGTCGACCTCCAGTCCTCAGGTCGTAAACTGCGGTGATACCACGGAGTACCTGTCTGGTGGCTATTACAAATCTGCAATTCACCGTGTCGTCAAGCCCCCAGCTGACCAAGCCGGGTACCGGAGGCTCGGTCTAATCTACTTCCACTATATGGCCGACGATAACGTTATTGCACCACTGCTTGAGAGTCCGGTCGTGCAGCGTGAGGGCATCACGAAATCAATTAGCGGCCCCCCTCCCACGCAAGAAACATGGCGCAAGAACAGGGTAGCATCGTATGGTGTCAGTAAGCTGCAAGTTGCAGAAGATGGGTCCGAGTACGAGGTCGTCAATGGCGTGCGGGTTACGCACTATAACTAGTGCTCATACGTGGGCCTGACCGAGGGAAAGGGACTGAAATTTGAGTAAAGCAGTTACCGTACTGGAATCAGCGGCCTTTCTGTGGACTTTTCTCTAATTGCATCTTTCTTGACTAATTCTTGTCATACCCCGAACCTATTCTCTTACCCCAAAGGACTCGGCCTAGGATGGCCTGTAAGTTGACTTCGTGCCCAATCGTATCTCAATCCGCGGAACTGGGGCTTGGCTAGGATGTCGACAACTCGTGGCTCAAGCGACCTATCGTCCATCACGTTTGTCCATCACGGTGCTAGCTCGAACAGTCAGATGCTTTTGACTCGAACCAATGAAAATTTATCCCGCGGCGAGAACGAGGCTACCGTGACCAAATGCGTATGTACCTTCCAACCGTGCGACGCATCAGCTGATGTCGAATGGGCAAGGAACCGCGGAGAACACTGGATTTGGTTTTCTTTCTTCGTAATTCTGCTATTTTCCCTATATGTGATACCAAAGCTCATGTACTGTATTATTGATGGCAGACGACAAGGTTAAATGAAGTCGCTGCTCCGGCTCCCCATGTTGGATAGTTTTGGCCGAAAGATTGGACTGAACGTGATGACAAGGTCGGCTTAATAGATTCGCAAGGTGTTTGTTCTCCCAGTAGAGCTGACCCCGTTCCCAGGAAGAGTGCTTATCTGACGTTGCTCGCTAGTAAGGAATAATTCGCCGTTAAGATTAAAGGCGCTCATTACGAGGGTAAGGCAAACTCTGACAACCACGTTTCCCCTAAATTCATTTTCGCTGATGTCGGCGCTTGCAGTTCCCCCTGTCCCTCATTAGACGCCCATAGTCTACCCGACGGGAGAGTAACGTAAGGAGGGGTTTCCTATCATACGGAGCTTTATCGAAGCTTCATCGTTTATGACCACGGATCCAGTTGAATGGGCTGAACCCGAAGTGATTGATCTTGCCGTGGTCAACTTGAAGTCGCCCGCGGGAAAGCAGAACAAGTGGAAAAGGCACGAAATGCCATGCACAAGTGGGGGTTTTTCCATGTCGTCAACCATGGACTTGACAGAGCTCAAGTTTGCCAATCAAGGAACTGTGGCTTGACAGGCTGTTGCTAGGTGGAAAGGATTTTTGACATCGCTGCCGTACCGTTCGAGCAGGTACGTTCTGAGGAGACGAAACTCTATGAGGCGAAAATCAAGGAGACTGGCACCTTCATGGGTTACAAGTCAAGCCTTTGCAATATTGGGTACGTTCACACAGTATACAAGGGTAGTTAGTCACAGTACTGTGGTTGACAGCACATAGCAAACGGTGTCAAGGACCAAATTGAACACTATAATTGTGCGTGACATCGCACACGAGGAAGGTCCCTTTTTCATGACTTCTCTCAATATTCTCAGTTAACCGTAACGATGCACAATAAATCGCACCCTGAGGCCATGCGGCCATTTCTCCCCGAGATCCAAGAATTTGTACGGCACAACCATACTGACGTTTTCGCGATTGAGAGGTACGTTCCCTTTCATTTTGTACCCCAACGGCCATCAAGAAGGCCGACGAGGCTCCTTGCCCTGGGTCTGGAACACGCTTGTCAACATCCACGACTATGAAGACAAGAACAATGCCTACTGTCAGTCATTTTTTGCATGGAATGCATGATGTAGAGGTTGAATCTATGCTGATTCAACTCTAGGCCGCTTCATGATGTAGTGTATACAATGTGGTTTTAAGCCCCGGACTAATTATAAGAATCACAAGTTACCCTCGACCACACGAGGAAGACTTTCCGGAAAAACACACAGGGAACGTTTGGTTCAAAGGGCACGAAGGTCCGTCATTACGACCCCTTTGGCTTCCTGGTGAGTGCTACCATAGATCAGACAACGTTGACCGTCCTATACAGTCAACCCATCTCAGCACTACAAATCCGAGACGTGGATGAGAAGTGGTATGTCCAAGTCGGAATGCCCCGAAGCTGTCCACGTGACGGGGTAAATGGATGGTCATCAATTGCGGACTCGGAGGCGCCCTAGAAATGCTCTCTGATCTGAGGGATATTATAAATCCGCGATCCAGCGCGGCGTCCAACCTCCGCAGGACCAGCGCGGGTACAAGCGTCTGGGAGTATTCTATTTTTGCTACCCCAACGATGACCCCGAGCTCGAGCCGCTGTCCGTGAGCCGAGTTCGGCAACGAGTGGGGATAAAACGGCGCACGGAGGAGGGAAAGGCGCCGTTGGTGGAGGCTTGAAGGAGGGCATGGATTTCTGTGTATAGTACGACGGACCTGAAGAAGAGTTCAGAGGAAGATATAGAGGAAGAGGAACTCTACGGCATCCGCGTTAAGCATTACAACTCAAAATGTAATCCGCAGGCATCACCAACTGAAATTCTGATGTCTTGATAAAACCCGTTATCTTCCGAATACGTTCGAAATAGAATGGGCCCGGCATCGTTGAGGCAAAGAATTGGCGCATGGACAAGAATGAGGTAAGTATGTGGGCCCGCTCCCCAGCTTCGCTCGCTCGAACCTAACGCTCATTTTTGTTTCCAAAGGCTTACAAGGGCCCGTAAAGGTCTGGGTTGGGTGGGACAGTGCGTCGCCGTTAGCCCTTCGTTTCGACGAGCCTCGAACGTGGGAAGGTCTAAAGATAACCTCGCTTCTATATTTCAGAGTTCTAGTTGACAACAGGGTTTTCTTCGTCCACACCAGTGTAATGCAGAAGGTTTGGGAAGGGTCCATGTAAATGCTTGCGGCGGAGGCGTTAAAAAAAGCGCCGTGAAGAACGAGAGCGAGAGCACGAGAAAACTTACGAATCTATACGCCCCTATCATTCGCATACGCATGAAACATTTTCCCGCTATCGTCTTTGCTTCACCGCCCAGCCAAGCCTCCTCGAGGGCATGACCACGCGGAATCGCCTCCCGAAGCCGCGCGCGGATCACCTCCCATCCCTTGCCGTTGTAGTGGAGCCCAAGCACGCGCACCAGCTGCTGGAGATGATTGTGGATCATCGTGTGGTACATGCGCGTGTAGACATCGTCAAGCGTCTCCGCGACGATCGAGTGGCCGGGAATGACGTCCAGCGCGACGCCCGTCGACGCGAGGAGCGTGGGCGGATGTACGCGTAACCCGCCAAAGTCGCGGATGATGAAGCCGCGAAGTTCGTGCGGTGCTGCGAGAGAGAAGCGCGCGACGGTGTTCTGCGGATGGGCCTCGAAAGCGACGCCGTCTCGGAGCATCGGCGGCAAGAACGCAGCAAAGAAGACGCGCACAAAACTGCGGGATTAGCACTTCCTTTCAGACGATCCCGGGCTTTCGGCGTCTCCAAGGGCCGCCATGGAGAGGATAAAGTATGGATACGAACACTCACTCGTCGAGCCACCTGATGCGCTTGTCCTCTATGTTCAACTCAAACGCCCTCACGACGATGGGCGTGACGCCGTCCGTGCCCGCATGACCGCGCTCGACGAGGCTCGTACAGGTGATGAGTCGTTCCCCGCGGGCCTCACTGCCGTTCTCATGGAACTCGCGCACAATCGCACCGCAATGTTTTGCTATTTCGCTGTCCGGATCGACGTGGCTGACGCTCGCCAGCTCCCGCGCGACGGTGAGTATCGATCGATCGAAGTGTAGCGCCGGGACGACCTGCGCGGAGAAGCGCGGACCCAAGTACGCGCTCGCGGGTGAAATCGTGCGAACGGCAGCCGTCAGCTTGATACCGACCCCGAGCTTGAGGTGCGTCTCCGGCAAGATATCTGGAAGTATCACTGACCTGAGCGGAAGCGCCAATAAGCGGACTAACATAGAGACCACGTGAAGCAGGCAAATACCGGATGCTCTGTTGGGCACGGGCCGGAACGCTGAATTCCTCTGGGTAAACCGTCGCTTCTTTGAACTTGTCCAATATGTGCGGGACCTGCAGCTCGTGTATCGGCACAATGACATGATCCTGTGGTACGTCGAGCGTCTTTCCCGCATTTCTTATTGTGGCTTCGAGGATGGGCCGCACTGACGCTTCAAAGTCGCCTGTGACATTTAAACTCGCTCGCGGAAATGCGGCGACGCGCAGACGTGGGGAGTATAGATCATAGCTGCCTGGGGTAAGAGTGGATATGGGAGGCAAAAATTGGCGTGTTTTGTGCATCTGACCTCATCTGTGAGTTATCTCCTTGTGAGGACTTCGAAAGAACACGAACAGGGTGCGTGGGATGTCCCTCGACGATCGACTGTTCCCAATCAATGCTGGGGGAGAGCAGAGTTGGGGCGCTCGGTGGATGGTCGTACGAGTAGGCTTGCCACCTTACGGAACTCGCCAGTTCATCTGAGATGTCAGATCGCATAGAGGGGTCGAGATTGATACTTGTGGCAAACTGATCCCATAGAATCAAAGGGTCATTCATCGCCTTGATGACAGTGGGTCCGGGAAAGGACCAGCCGGGCATCGAAAAGACTCGCTGAACCACAGAAAGCAGGTCGCCGTGATGTAGCTGTTGGCGCAGAGAACCTGAGTATACAAACCAAACCGCATAGAAACTTAATAGCCGTACCTCGTTCTCACCAGAGTCGCCATCAAAAGAGGTCACCAGCATCAAGGGAAACATGTCAAGCGGGTCCAGCAAACCGATCTCATTGCCACGAGGGTCACTCGAACCCGCTTTGAAAATCGGAACATATTTCAACAATATGATGGAAAGGACATCCTCCTGCGAGCATGGTCTTGAGTTTTGCCCAGGGACCGTCGAAGTGGGTGGCTTGAGAACGACACCGATGCCGACGCAATCGGACCACTTAAGAGGAATAAATATCGCACGAACAAGAGACTCTGTAACGAGACAGGAGAGAAGTCGTGCGATTGTAGCAAAGGCTGCATGTTCGACAGAGGTCGAAGGCATGGCTCGGAAGCAAACTGGTCAAGATCACTCTATGTGGTGGCCATCGGTGTGACGGTGTCATTCAAACATTATCATATCAACGATTATCAGATAAGACGAAGTACCGATAATTCAATGCTAATCCTAAGTTACCAATGTGTACAATTACTCACAAGTCGAGACATTGAGCGAACAGGCAAAACAGCAAGCACATATGCACCCATATCAAACAGATCGCAAATATTACACGCCGCTCGACCACTGTTGGTACCGAGCAAAGTCCGCCGGCGGCATTTGTTTCATCCATCCAAACCCTGGCAAAAAAGGGCCCTGTCAATGGGATCGGAAGATACAAGGTAGGTGTGCATATGCATACCTGGCAACGTGGCGTCATGCATCTCAGACTGAGATGACAAGGACTGCATTGACTCGACCAAGTCCCTGTCGAAAGGCAAAGGCGAGTAGAAGAACTCAGATACCGTCAAGCCGAGAGCTGAACCACTCGCAGAGGCCGTCGGATCAACTTCTGACGGCATTGCAAAGTGGTCGAAGGGCGTGGTAGTTCGAGCGGGAAGCGGTTCAAAGTGATTGGCAGAGATGGGTAGGGTGGCTGGCTGTGAGCTAGTTTGGGGCAGCTCAGGGGTCACCAGCACTGAGGTCTTTCGGTTCGACCGGGATCGGCGAGGGGGGTTGGCTGGTGGTGCCTTGACTCGCTCAAGAAGCCCGCCCAGGAAACGGGAATACAGTCGGGGACCGTGGTGGTCATCTACAGCAATGTCAGGTGAGCCGTGGAACTCGACAGCGCGTTCTACGGTCCGGACAATCTCAGCGCGCTGCTCTGATGATAGATAAGATGCATATTTCGGTTGCAACAACTGAGCCATCCGTCAGCAAGGCACGTGAGGACAGACATAAGACGACGCACTTTGATCAGGAACGCGCAGGAAAATGCGACGAAAACAGTCTGCGATTCGGGCCCATGGCGAACGTAGATCTCTGTGCAGAGGTCAGGCAAGACGAGAAAGTTACTTCAAACTGGACTCACTTTGCGAAGGCCTCCCGATATCATCAACCATGGCGTTGACCACATCTGATGCGGCACGAATGCACTGAGAGAAGAGAGGGAATCCTCAACGTGGTAAAGGCTACAGAAGGACAGACAAACATACTCTCTTTAAGAAAGGATTCTCATCTGTGTTGCCCTTGCCAAAAGCGTGTTGAAAACCAAACGCCAGCGCAACTAGCCTCGCATAACTGTAAGCCAGTCTCAAGAGTCCTATACGGAATCGGTTCTGCGGCTCATTGGAGTCTGTCTGCTTGAACTTGCTGAACCATTGTAGGCGTAACTCCTGCAGCTTGTCATCGGTTTCGCTTGCGAGTCGCCCGAGATCAATTTCCTGGAGACGACCTCAGAGAACGTGGTTGGTAACACAGTAGGGGCCTACCTTATTCAACCCAGTTGGATGCTCAGGATTACTATATACTTTCATCAGAAATCCACTTAAAACCCTCAGCTCGGCGGTGTATGCGCAGAGATGAATGTCGAAGTTTGGTATGTTGTATTCTGATGAACTCCACCATTCGTGAGAGTGACTTGCTACGTAGTCCACGTTGTTTATCATTGCCATCTTGCCGTACTGTGAACCCAAGGAGCGATCAAGATTGAAAATATTCAGCCACGCGCGCGTCCGATTCAACATCTCACGTGCATGCAGCTCGCTACGGGGCATCGCGGTATTCGGATGGTGGAGATTCATGTCCATCGCTACGCGGATCCCCTGGCCGAGGTAAATCCAGGAACGGTCGTCCTCCCACCGACGGGCGGGAGTGGGATACAGGCTCATCAGATAGTACGCCTGGACAACCTCGACGCGCTTCTGTCCGACTAGGAACGCAATACCTGCCTCGTGTCGTGCAGAATCCATGGCAGTCGGATACAAATCCGGACGCTCGGTGTCATATCGTGATGCAATCGCGCATACTACAAGGCAACCTGTGAGAGAGCTCGACCGCGAATTGCAGTGACGGTGACTGACTGACTGTGAATAAAAAGGGGCACCTCCAGTACACCTGTTGAGCAGTGTAGAGCTTGGGGTCGAGAAGCGAAACAGAGATATTTATCCAGTCGAAATACCTGTCGGAAGGTCAGAAAAAACTTCGAGGAGAGAACCAAAACGAGAATAATACATCTTGAACAATTTTTCGGCCTCTATGGAGGTAATAATATTCTTTCGTAAAAGAGGAGGAATGCGATGTCCCGGAGGGCCAAGTCTCGTCGGGTCTGGATCAGCTACATTCAAGTCAGTCAGGCGTGAGGGTGCCTTCGACGTCTCTTATACCTACGCGCTCGGAAGAAATCCTCATTCGCCACTCCCAAGTCGCTCGCGTCACTTATGACGCTGGCGGGTCTCTTTGGCTTGGCCTGTCCCACGCTAAGTGCAGCCATCATGCCGAAGGGGCTAGCCTGCCCAGGAAGGCCGACCATTCTTGTGCTACTGGGAGAGGTCTTGCCTGAATGCCTCCGTTCGCGCATGGGACCTCGTCTTTTTGGAGATAGATGGTCAGCATCGGTCTCATCCTCGCTGCCGCTGCTTTCCATGACTAGATGGTAGTCGCTTTCGCTCGAGGTAGAGTCCTCTAAATCCTGGTGGACAAGATCTTTCTTGGCCGTACTATAGCCTCCTAGACGGATAGAAGCGCCGAATGCCTCAAGGCTTTCCCGCGCTTTTGATATCCACTCTAAATTTTCCTGGCTGATCGTAGAATCGGCACGACTGTGGGCGGAGGACGTCTCCAGGGTGGATCCAGCCTCCAGGCCATGGCCATAGGGGTCCGTGGATGAGCTTCCTGGGGATCCCAAAGTTGAGGAACGTGCAAAATCGGTATGAAAGTTCGCCGTCATCTGAATAACGTTTTTGTCAGTCGTCTGCATTGCCTCTAGTTGGGCCATGAGATCCTTAATTTGAGTGGCTTGATCGCGGATTTTGGCGAGTAGAACTTCGCGCTTGCTAAAAGGCAATTTAATGATATCGACTGCATTAGGCTTTAAGAGGACGGCGTACGGTGGGGGTCGTCTCTGCTTGCGACCGGGAATGACGCACTCTTGGGAGGCCTTGATACATCGATCACAAGTTTCATTATCGCCCCTAAAGTGGCAGCGAACCTATATACGAACCATTGAAACGTGACTTGCTAAGGACATCAGTAGGGCGACATACCTTGAGACCCCTGCAACGGGCACAGGCACGCTTCAATTTCTCCGCCATGGACAGCTGGTGAGCGTCTCCGCGAGTCTGACCGCTAACATCCCCTGCATCGTCTTCCTGTTCTTCTGGTCTCTGACGCTTGTTGCTAGCCGTGGAAGCCTGAGCGTGATAGAAAGAAGTGTTAATGGCAGAGAATGCTGGCGCAACGTCGTCAGGGGTCCGGACATCTGGCAATGAAGCCTGGGCGCCGTAATCATGTGCCTGACTGAGTTCAGACAGCTGAGGGGGAAAGGTGAGGGAGGTGTATGCGGTAGAAACGGATGGGGCAGGATACGATGGGTTGGTCATAGCCCGAACTTCCGGGTCAAATGCATGTTGGGAAGCCCCAAAATAGTCGTGCGGAGGTTGCTGATGATCGGAGAAACCAGGATTAGAATAGGGTGCGTAGGGAGGTTGGGAAGTATTAGGGGGTGGATACTGAGCGGAGGAAGAGGAGTGTGAGGATGGTTGAGATATCTGGTCGTAGGAGGGGCCATGGTCGAAGGAAGACAAAACGACATTGGACGAGTGCTCATGAGAGATTGGAATTTGGGGGCCAAGATGTGACGGATCCTCCTGGGGCTGAGGATAGACGTAAAGAGGCTGCTGCCGAGGTTGCTGCGCGGCCCACTGTGGATCTTCGGCGGACATTTTTGACTCTCCTGGTATTACTTTGACCTTCGAGTTAGGGTCCACTGTAACCAAATAACTGCAACTCAACCCGGCCAATCGAAGTGAGATCAGGAGCTCGAAGTCTCTTACCGGACGGGATAATGGTACGTGGTTCAGCGCCTTGTCAGAAGCTGATAGATGGAGGGAGAGAAAGTTTCAAGGACCTATGTTTTTTAGGGCGCATACACGATCAAAGTTCATGTGCAAAGCACCAAATTCGAATACTTTGGCTCTGACAGGGTGCGATCACTTCGGTAGCTGAATCAACAACACAACCGCTACGGAACATGCCTTCCGTGCACATGCGTTGACAGCTGAATTGATCTTCTCGGACCTGCTCCTCTCGCCTACTGGACGTCTCTACCTACAACAATCGAGGCTCAGCTTACTCGTATCAATAAATTTGTTGCACATGGCCCCGAGATTGGACGTCCGCTTCGGGAACAACGTTTTGATGCACCACCTAACTCACACCGACGAAATAAACACCGGTGGAAAAAAATAACCGGTCATAATTCGAAATCCGAAATCATCTCCACTCGTCAATGGTCAACGTGCAGGTGCAGATTGACGAGCCGTACGACCGTCGTACCCGTCCATATACCGCCTAAGAGGGGCTGCCGCAGCTTCGGCTTTGGGGATGGATCTACTATCTGTACCCGGGCCCGGGTGCAAAGTGATAGCCGCCCATTGGGACCGAGACAAAAAGTCCTGTTCGGTGATCAAGCTTTGTCCGGTGGGCTAACCATCTCAGGCGTTTTTTTCACCGGGATACCAATCTTGCAGTTGAAGATGAGTAATTTTAGTCTTACGCCGTGACTCAGCTAGGCTCTGGCTGCATTTGACAAACCATAATGCCAAAGAACTTGAAGAATAAGAAATCTTCGGTGGTCCACTACTGGATCGTGAGATAATGCGCAGGGGCACGAAAATGGGCGATTGTCACCCACAGCGACTTTGTACTGTATACGCTACTGCCATTCATCATACTACCGCGAACGAATACGGCCGATTCCACGGGTTTTGGCACATCTGGCGCTTACCTGAGATGGTCGTGATTAAGCAGGCAATGACGTCTTGCTATGAAAGCCATTGCACTCACAGGGAGCCCCTATTATTTAAGGTGGCCATGGGAACTGCTACCCGTCAAGCTCTGTCCTTCAATGGCATCCAAGACCCATATCTTCTACACCGGTGCTACTGGTACGCCACTGTTCTGAACTGACTCACTCGCTAACCGACACGAAACATCAGGTTATGTTGGGGGCTCTGTACTCCAGCGTCTACTCAGTCATCCCAAAAGGGATACGCTCGAAATCACGGCTCTCGTTAGGAATGCTGACAAGGCAAAAGTGTTGAATACCCTCGGTGTCAACACGGTCGTTGCATCGCTGTTCGATTTCGAGAAAGTCACAGAGCTGGCTGCTGCATCCAACGTCGTAATCAATACGGTACTGCGATTCCTAACCTCTTTCTGTCCGAATTTTGCGCTGACCTCCACAAATAGGCGGAATCAGACAGCGTAGAGGCAATACAGGCCATTCTTCGTGGCCTGAAATCGCGCCACGACAAGACCGGCGAGGTTCCCATCTTCATCCACACGGTACGCTTAAGTTGGATTGCTTCTGGTCATTGGTGGCTGACGTTTCAAATGTAGTCAGGAACGGGTAATGTTTTTCCAGTGTTATATTGAAAACGGTGCTAATGCAGTGTTGTACAAGGTGTGTTCATGGATGCTGCTGGCCTGCGCGACACGGATGTTGTGTATGTGGACACTAATTCCGAGCAAATCGAGTCTTCCCGAGACGGCTCTGCACCGTCCGGTTGACTTGGCCATCGTCGGCGCAGACAAGGAAGGTCTGTTTTCACTTTGGCTCTTCCAGGCGGCAGATTATAATGCGGTGCAGGCTATGCGCGAACGTACATCATCTTACCTCCAACTATCTATGGAATCGCGACTGGGAAACTTTACGACCTTGGTATTTCTCACCGACACTCGATTCAGATTCCCCTCGCGATCAAGGCGAGCTTGGACAGAGGCCAGGGTGGAGTGATTGACGAAGGGAAGAATATCTGGCCTCACGTCGAAGTGCACGAGCGTAAGTTGTCGTTCATTCAATACGTTCCAAGCTGTCTGATGCCTTTCAAGTCGCTGAATTCTACCAAATACTCCTTGATGCCACACTCTCTGATCCGAACACCCCCCACGGCCGTGATGGATACTATATCGCTGAAAACGGTGAATATAGGCTCCATGACTTGGCCAAAGCATACTCTCAGGCGTTATATGACCTGGGCAAAGGAAAGAGTCCTGAACCGACGTCATTCACCGCCGAGGAGGCTCAGAAGTACTTTGGGGTAATTACTGCAATTTTTTTTGTTCATCTCAGGCGAGACTGATGCACACGGCATAGGGTGTCTGGCTCGGTAGTAACACGCGTGGCAAATCGGTGCGAGCGAGAACACTGGGATGGAAACCAACGAAGACCACAAAAGACTTCCTTGAGAGCGTCCGGCCTGAAGTGGAAGCAAGTATTGCTCAGAAGTGAAGGGCGTAGTAATTAGAAGAAAAAGACAAGAGGGGGTTTGCGAATTTGTGGCATCTTGATCGAATGACGACGTTGAAATTGTAAGAGTCTGTGTTGCGAATAGTATGTTGATGTTTCGAGACATAACTTGTCGTAACCGTTCAGGCCTTCAGGAGTTAGCAATTCAGTTCTGGAGAGTGGAATGGTTCCATGAATTGTAGTCCGTACGACGCATTGATACCAACGTGGCCGAGCACCGCGGCCCACTTTGCTGGAGCCGATGGCTAGTAATAGCTATTCTCGCATGACGACGCGAAGGCTTCTTCAGGTTTGTGCGCCCATAGGTTTCGACGGTATCAGGCCGCTGTGACAATTGGTTGTCTACTATAGAGGCGCTCTACCGTAGCTTAGACAAAAGTGAATAGAAAGAATGGAATTCAGAGTTCGTATCTGTCCCCAGCCCCCGGAAGTGCAACCGAAAAAGGGAAGTACGAATATTCCCTTCGGGCCGCGCGATCTACCGAATAAATTAGCGACAGCGACGTGGCAGAAGTGCGGTCGCAACTGCTCTGACGATGAATGGCGAAATCTGGCCAATGGCCAAAAGTATCTGCTGATAGAATGTGTATATCATATGCACAGTCTTGGCTTTATAATGCAAGATGCAAGACTATTTCTGCGGGGGTGTCGGATCGAACAGGTCACGGTAGTGATGGCTGTTGGTGATTGACGGCAAGAACCGTGTCGGAGTTGAAATGTATGGGAAGTAGGAAATCGCGCTCGGACGCGGCTCGGAAGGATTCCCTTACTCCCCAGGTGGAGAGCCCCGAGCTCGCCCTCCCTTGTCGCCATAGACAACGCCACAACCCATCGAAATTTGACGGTGGGTCTTTCTCTGGTGATCCTCCATCGTTTCGTTATCCTTGGATGGTTCGTCTGTCGTTTTACATCTTTGCAATGGGCGCTGACCGAAAAGCACTGCAGAAAGATCAGTACCACCTCACTGCATCTGATCTCCCCAACGTTTTTTCTTCAAATCTGGCGGTCAAGAAATAATTTCAGACACTCCTTAAAACCTCGCTCTTTGATTAGACATACCCTTCCCTTCCCTCTCCTCTACCTTTCCCTTATTTCTTAATATTTCCGATGGAACGCGCACACAATCATCAAGTCGTCAGACGTCAGACGACCAATCCACTGTCCGTTCCCGCGGTCGGTAGCTTCTCGGGCGGTGCAACAGCGAGCTCCGGAGTCGATTTCGGTACCAGCTTATTACTTGGCTCTACTGAAACATCCGCACCCGCCGCCACCGACCCGTTCGTCCCCGGTCAAGCTACGATCACTGTCATCTCCAGTTCAGCGCCTACCCAGACGGATGCCTCATCCTCGTCTTCCTCAGACTCTTCCGTGCCAATATCAACGGGTGCAATAGTCGGTATAACCATCGGAGTTTTTCTGGTCATTATCGGAGCAATGCTCGCCATCTACACGTACTTCAAGAGGCGCACGCTTTCACGAGCGAGACATACCGTGGCTCGTGCTCCCCCACCAGCTGTTCGTGGTGCTGAAGGTGCAAGGGATCCCGGGAGAGAAAGGCAGTGGAACCAGAAAAGCGGCGGTGACCGTGGAGAGGGCAAGGTCAAATCATCCCCAGGGTCTTCCGGGCGAAAGAGGCCTGACAGTACCAATCTTGCTTTGTTCGAGAAGGACCTTAGTGTTCGTTCAGCATCGGACGAGAAAGTCACCGCTTCCGAGAACCATGACTTCGACCCATCGTCAATGCCGAATTTCGCAAAGTACCACCCCTACCTCGCGGATGACCTTGCCACTCTGCCGCCGTCCCATCCGGAGGGTTCGACCGTCGTATCCTGGGATGGTAGTGTTACCAGTGGTGACCCATTACTCTCCCTGCATGCATCAGCATCAGATACCATGTCTCCTACGGCTGTTATAGCCCGTCAAACACCACAAGCCACTGATTCCGCGCAGCACCGTTGGGAGTCTGCAGAGGTTCTCATTATGGATGAAGCCACGGCTGAGCGACCGAGTGTTTATTCGGACGTGTCGCAGGATCCTTTCAATGATAGCTCGGCCCCGCGGCCAAGTATTGGTGACAATGATTCAGATCCAAGAGTCGGCAGGAACCCCTTCTTCAACGCGAGTCAACACAACCCGTTCTCTGACCGATCGACGCGGTCAAGGAAGTCGTCAGTCTCAACTGCTAAGCGCTCCCGCACCAACTCTGTTTCCAGTGCTGGCACAGTTCGCGCACACGCAAGCGAAGGCGCGCTCCTCTCTCTCATTGCTGCTTTGAACAACCCACCCGCCGCCTCAGAGGAGCAAACTACCCGTACCTCAGTGCAGACGGTGGCTACTTCAATATACGCACCAACAGAGTCCGATTTTCCCATGCCAGCTCCGAAAGCGTTTTAATTTGTACTCCTTTTCTCGTCGTTGACCTTCGATTCTAACTTTCTTGTGGGGTGTGTTGTTATCCTACGTGCCAGGTCTCCCGTATTCTTTTTCTATTCTTGGGGTGCCAGCGCTTTTTGTCGCATCATGTACCAGTATGCCAGGCATTTACCGATTCCCTCATTTTTTTCACACAAAACCCTCTTGCGATCCCGCATCAATACCTTTATTGTATGTTGCAGATGCTTTTTATTTGTTTTACATTGCTCTACATACACTGTGCTTAGTTTTCCTAATTTTTTTTTTTTTTTTTTTTTTTATTTTTTTTTTA
>Ga0137397_10000229_pt1 | contig 38167 bp, 32 predicted proteins | sample czorhiz116metaG_FD_106658 | JGI IMG/M metagenome (GOLD analysis project Ga0137397, IMG submission 106658) | Vadose zone soil microbial communities from Angelo Coast Range Reserve, California, USA - czorhiz1.16 metaG | ecosystem: Environmental > Terrestrial > Soil > Vadose zone | place: USA... | reverse complement strand
TTGAGCAGCCGAAAGAGTTCCTGCGCGGCTTCGTGCACGAAATCAGCATCGACCCCGACACCGCCCGAGGCGTGATCACCTTCTACGAGCTGCCCATTTCGTCTTTAATGATGGTGCCGGGGGTGGGAGTCGAACCCACACAGGCCAGAGGCCCGAGGGATTTTAAGTCCCTTGCGTCTACCGTTTCCGCCACCCCGGCGTTGGCTGATTCTACGCCGCTTGCGGCTTCTTGGAGCGACCGGGGAATCGCCTTGTGCTGGCCGCGGGGCGGCGGGTCGCGTATGATAGGTGCCTTCGAGGAGGCAAACACTCATGCGGAATGTCCTGCGTAGCAAAGTTCTCTGGGCCGTTGTACTTCCGATCGCCTTCGTGGGCGCTGCCTTCGCCGGGGCGCACTGCGATAAGGGCAAGGCTGAGGCGGCCGGCAAGGGCGCGCACTGCAACCTGGACAAGAAGGTCGTCAAGGACGCGAAGATGACCGACGAGGGGGCCGTCGTGACCCTCCGAGGGAAGAACGCCGAGGCGGTCGCACTCATCAAGGAACACCTCTCCGCTCACGCCAACGGCGAAGCCTGCCCGGACTGCCCTCTCTCCATGGAAGGCGTGACGACCAAGGTGGAGATGACCGACGACGGTGGCACGATCACCGCGACAGGCAACTCCCCCGAGACGATCAAGGCCATCCAGGACTGGGCCAACCAGCCGGCCGGCGCCTGCTGCAAGCACGGCGAGCACACCGACAAGGCCTGAGATCGGTCCACGCTCAGATACCGAAATACAAAGGGCCTTCGGGAGTCACCCCGAAGGCCCTTTTCGTTGCCGGCCGTCCTGCAGGCCATCCCCTCGGCGGCCCGCGGGGGAGTGGATCAGTCCTTCCGCGCCAGGAAGGTCCGCATGGAATCCAGCTCGGGACGCCCGCCGTCGGCGTGGGCGGCCAGCGCCTCGAGCTTCAGATAGTAGACTCGCGCCTTCGCCCAGTCTCCTGCCATCTCCGCCGCATGCGCCGCGTCGTACGTGGCGCCGAACCGGCCCGGCGTCCGGGTGAGCGAGCTCTCGTACTCGATCAGGGCGTGGGCCGGGTCGTTTCGTTCCAGCAGGATATCCCCCAGGAGCTCGCGGGCCGGCAGGATGTGGCCCGGCGTGACGGGGTGCTTCTCGCTCGCGTCCTCGAGATCGGCTGCGGTCCGCATCGTCCGGAGAGCCTCGTCTCCCCTTGTCTCTGCCTGCGCGATCCACGCGGCGACGGCCAGCTGCTGGACCTTCACCTGTCCGGCCCAGTAATCGTCACCGGCCTTGACCCGGCCGGCCTGGATGGCTTCGAGCCGCGCCAGCGCCTCGCGGGCGACGGGAAGTCTGCCGCTGCGGGCCGCGCCCAGCCCTCGCGCGAAGTACGTCAGCGCCTCGGCGTAGGGGAATCGGTCCCACGGGAATCCGCCGGGGGCGACCGTGAGCTTCGCGGCGTCGGCCCACTTGCGGCGCTCGAGCGGGTAACGGGCGGGGACCGCGTCGAGGGCATAGGCCGCGGCGAACTGCGGCACGTCGGTCTGCGTCACGTTCGCCACCTGGGCGACGACGCCCGCGGCGTTTTTGTCCTGTCCGAGCTGGAGATAGGCGTACTCGAGGTAGTCGAGGGCGTGCAGCTCGTCGAAAGACGTCGTGCCGGGATGCAGCGCCGTCACGTGCTCCCGCGCGGAGGCGGCGGACGCGAGGTTCGACTGGATCGACTCGTCCCAGAGACCGAGTCGCGTGAAGATGTGCGACGGCATGTGGAGCGCGTGAGGGGCCGACGGTGCGATCGTCGAGTAGGCCCGCGCCGCCGGCAGGGCCAGGCTCGCCAGCTCGGGATAGTCCAGGCTGTGGATGAGGTAATGGGCGACCCCGGGATGCTCGGGCGCATCGGGCAGGACGGCGTTGAGGACCGCGGCGGCCTGCTTCTGCTTCGCGTACGTCTTGTCCGCGGGTGACGCCGTGCCGAGCAGGGCCAGCGCGTAGAAGATCGCCGCCTCCTGGTCCTTCGGGTTCCTGCGGTGAACCCGCTCCATTCCCTTCTCGAAGGCGCGCGCGCGCTTCGGGTAGTCCATCTCCTCCGAGTCCCTGTAGAACGCATCGACGGCGGCGATGTAATCGTTCTCCCGCCCGGTCGGCGCGCCGATCCGACGGGCCGTCGCCGCCGCGTCCCGCCCCTTCTTCATCTCTGCGGGTGTGGGCCCCGCCGCCGGGTTGGCCGCCGCCCAGATCGGGTGAAACTGCGTCATGGCGACGCCCCACCACGCCATGGCGCACTTCGGGTCCTGCGCGGCCACGTCATGGAATCCCTTCTCGGCGTCCTCGTAGGCGAAGGAGTGGAGGAGCGCGACGGCGCGCTGGAACCCTTGATGCACCTCGTCCGCGCAGGAAACGGGAAAGTCGACCTTGCCGAGCTTCTCGGGGACGCCGTGGCGGTGCTCCCCCTGGTCCGCGGTCGCGACGGTGGACAGACAGACAAGCGCCAGCGCCAGTGGACGAGCCTTGGACAGCTTCATGCCCCTGAGTCTAATCCCTCCGCGTCATCTTTGGTCCCCGGGGTCGGCATGGGAGCGGGGGAGTGATAGCATTTTCCGGATTCTCGAGGGAGTCGCGATGTTTCGCCGAGGAGCCGAGACGCTCGCCCGGACACTCGCCGGGGCTCTCGTCGCGGCCGTTCCCGCGATGTTCTCCGCGGGCTGCATGTGTCGTCTCTCAGTGCCGGCGAGCGTGTGCGTGCAGCGGACCGCCGAGGGGCCGCTCGCCGGCCGCAAGCCGGAGTTGTGTCTTGTCAGTCCTCGGACCCCTCGATCCCCATCGGTCCTGATTCTCTACGCGACGGGCGACGGCGGGTGGGTGGGGACGAGCAAGCTGGTGTTCCGGCACCTGGCGGAGCGCGGGTATCCGCTGGTCGGGATCGAATCCCGCGATTATCTGAAGAACATCAAGCGCGAGAAGGAATTCATCTCGCCCGACCTGCTGGCGGGGGATCTCGCTTCGATCATCGACGCCGCGAAGCACGAGATGGGCCTCCCCGCCGCGACACCGGCAATCCTGGTGGGCGTTTCCCGCGGGGCGGAGATCATGGTGGTCGCCGCGGCCCAGCCGGCGCTTCAGCCGCGGCCCGCCGGCGCGGTCGCCCTGGCGCTGACGCGGGAGACCGACGAAATCCGCGAGCGACGCAGGTCGAGGAAACTGGCCGCGAGCCGCGACCCGAGCACGATGGAGAACGGTCAGGTCCTGACCTACGTCCGGCTCAAGAGCGCGTACGACATCCCCATCTCGGTCATCCAGTCGACGAACGATCGCTACATGCCGGCTGCGGAGGCCCGTACACTCTTCGGGGCGGACACCGGGATGCGGCGACTTCGCGCGGTCAAGGCCCGGAACCACGGGTTCGGGGGGGCGGATGACGCGATGTTGCGCGAGGTCGACGACGCGCTCGACTGGATCGAATCGCTCATGCAGCAGGGTGCCTCGCGGGCGACCGCGCCGGCCGCGCCCGACCCCGGGAGCCCGAGGCCCCGGCACGGCCGTGTCTCGCGACGGTGACCGATGGCTCCGTCAGTCCAGCGCGTTCGTACCGCACCGCCGCCGGGGCTTCGCGGCTTGCTGGGGCGGCTTTTCGCCCTGTTCCTGCTCGTGCTCGCCGGCTACAACGGCTGGTTCTTCTGCCAGGTATGGCGGCTGCGCGACCACGACCCGGGCACGACCGCGTTCATGCAGCGCGGCCTCGAGCACCTGCGGTCCAGCGATCCGGGCGCCCGTCTTCAGCACCGCTGGGTGCCGTACGATGAGATCTCAATCAACCTAAAGCTCGCCGTCATCGCCGCCGAAGACCAGAAGTTCCTCGACCACGAAGGGTTCGACGTGGATGAGATCCACAAGGCCTACGAGAAGAACGCGCGCAGCGGGCGCATCCGTCGCGGCGGATCGACGATCAGCCAGCAGCTCGCCAAGAACCTGTTCCTCGCACGGCCGCGCACCTACCTGCGCAAGGCGCACGAAGCCGTGATCACGCTGATGATCGAGCATGTGCTCAGCAAACGGCGCATCCTGGAGGTTTATCTGAACGTGATCGAATGGGGGGACGGAATCTACGGCGCAGAGGCCGCCGCGCAGCATTACTACGGGGAGGCCGCCGCGGACCTCGCACCCGAAGAGGCGGCGCGGCTCGCGGCGATGATCCCGAATCCGCGCTCCTACACGAACAACATGAGCACGCCGTACCTCGATGAGAGGACGGAGATCCTGCTCGACGAGATGGAACACATGCGGGTCCCTTAGAGAGTGTCCGTATTGCGGGACGGCGTGGCGAGACCTCGATCGAGGAGGGCCTCGACCACCTCGCAGTTCTTTCCATCGCAGGAATAGTTGCCGTTGTCGAACACCTTGACGATGGCCCCTCCATCGAGGCGCAACACTATGCCGGTATTGTTCCCGAGTCGTTCCTCCTTCTTGATGCGGTAGCCGGCTTCCACCAGGTACCGCCTTGCCTCCTGGAGCGTCATGCTTCCTTTCCCTATCCGTGGACCAGGGTTCTTGCCCTCACGATCGCTGTCCTCACGCCACTCGCCTCCTTGATCTTCCGGACCTGCTCCTTCTGCTTCGGCTTCAGCTGCCGCATGAAGCCCATGTAGCGGCCCTGGAGGACCAGGGAGGCGCGGGCCTTGGCGGAGAGGACGGGGCGGGCGCGGCCGTTCTTGCCGGAAGCGGCGTGCAGGGAAGCGGCGGCGGAGAGCATGGGAGCGAGGCGACGCAGGGAGCGGTCGAAAGCGCTCAAGGCGTCGCGTGCGGAAACAATTTCTCTTGCGATGCGACTCTGACGGGATCTGGACAAGATGTTACCTCCGATGTCCATGCGATTGCATGGCTGAATTTGGACTCGCGGCGCGTCCCCGAATGAAGGACAGCAGTCTGTGCCGGGTCCGGCCCGTTTCGACCGTGTTGAATCCGGCGTTTTCCAGGAAAGCCTGATAGTTCTTCACGTTCGTATGCATCATCATGGGTCCGATGACCAGCCGCGCAACGAGGCGCCCGGGGACGGACTTCGGAGGCTCGAAATCGACGATCAGGCACCTCCCGCCTGACTTCAGCACCCGGTGCATCTCTACGAAGGCGGATGGCTTCAGGTCGTCCGGCAGGTGGTGAATCGCGAGCTGGCTCACGACCAGGTCGAACGTCCCGTCCGGAAATGGTATCGCTTCCGCCAGGCCCACCTGGAAATTGACGTCCACTCCCGCCTTGGATGCGGCGCGACGCGCCACTTCGATCATCTCCGGCGAGGCGTCGATGCCGTGCACGGGTCCCGTCGGTCCGACGGACGCTTTCAATGCGATCGCCAGGCTTCCGGGCCCGCACCCGACGTCGAGCACCCGCTCCCCCGCCCGCAGAGCGGCCAGCTCGACGACTGCGCGGTGCGTCCTCCGGAGGAGCGGTCCGAATACGGCCTGGTACACGGGCGCCCAGTGGATGACTTCCCCTCGGGTGGCCTCACCCTCCTGCCTCACCTCTTCTTCGCCTTCTCGACGGGAGCGCGCGCGCCCGAAAACGTGTAGGTCAGAACGGCGCCGTCGCGGCGGGTCCAGACCATGCGTCCGGCGATCGTGTCGCCCGTCCAGAGACACGACCAGTCGATCTTCCCTTCGTAGTTGCTCTTGATCTGGGCCGTGATCTCCTTCCCTTTGAGGGTGTACGGGCCGGTCCCGAAGCCGTGCTCGTCGGTGCCGACCTTCGACCGCAGGAATCCCTGCTGCAGGATGAGCGTATCGTTGATCACCTTCTCCCCCTCCCCCGCGGCCTTGGAGTCGGGCGTGATTCTGATGTTCCACGAGGATTCCTCGTTCTGGGGCTTCTTCTTCGCGACCAGCGGCGTGACGGTGACCAGCAGGATCAGCGGCATTGCTGCGAGCGTGACGAGCCGTCCTCTCATCGTGTGACCCTCCTCGTGCGCGACGCGCATCGTAACGATACATCAGGTCGCGGGGATCAGGGGAGATACAGCAGCCCAATGGCGGCGTAGGGGCCCGGGCTCGCCGGCTGGGCGATCCAGTACCCCTGTGACTTCACGCCGAGATCGATGTAGAGCCCCCGCAGGGCTCCGCGGACGATGCGGGCGCGCAGGCGGGCCCCTCCGCCGAGTCCACCGCGCGGGTCGCGCCACGCCTCGGCGGCGCCGCCGAGGCGGAATCGGCCGGCCGGGACGATGTCCTCCGCGCTCGCGCCGAGCGCGGCGAACGATCCGGAGGGGCCGCGTCCCCGGCGGGCGACGAAGGACAGCGTCCGGGCGCGCGGAGCGGCAGGAGATCCCGCGGCCGGGCCTGCCGGCGCCATCATCCACTCGAGCGACGTTCCGCCACCGGACGGAGTCCACTCCGAGGACAGCACGGGCATGTAGCGAAATCGGCCGGCACGCGGCAGAGGGACGGCGGCGGTGTCGTCGCCCCGCGCCGCCTGGCGCAGGGCGGAGGCGAGCGCCCACCACGCACCGGGGTCGAGGGCGTTCCAGTAAGCCTGGCGGCGGAGGCGACGGTACTCGCGTTCGATTGTGGCGTCGACGGCGGTCGGGGTGATGCCGCTGCCGGTGTCATGCAATTCGTGCAGAAAACCGAGGTAATTGGCGACGTCGCCGCCCCCCTGGTACTCGCCGAAGAAGCGCGCCGGGTCGGTGCGCGGGTTCGGTGTCGTGCGCAGGACGTAGTCGCTCGCGACCAGGCGGTTCGAGAGAAGGTAGAGCAGCTCGATCGGGCGCATGCGGACCCCTTCGACGGCGCGCCGCTCGAGGAGTGTGGCGGTGAGGGTGTTGGCCTCGACGCCCCCTATATAGATGTAGAGGCGCTCCTCGCTGCTGGTGCCGGCGAGGTCGAAGGAGGCGTACGAGTCGCGGCCGCCCCACGGGGATCCGAGGTGCACCCCCGGGGAGGCGTCGAACTCACGGGCGCGCCCGCCGTGGCCTGACGCTTCGTGCAGCGCCACGCCGAACCACCAGGCCATCGGCGCGTCCCAGACGAGCGCGCGGGCGCCGCGGGCGATGGCACCGCCCGCGCCCGAACCGAAGGGCCGGAACAGGCGCTCCTCAGCCGAGGCGGTCCCGGTCACGGCGGACGAGACCAGCCGGGCGCCGCACTCGGCGTCGAGCGTCGGTGAGAAGAGAAGCTCGTAGCGCGGCGGGAGCGGCTCCTCCGCCCGGACGGGGACAGCCGGCAGAAGCGCGGCGGCGAGAGAGAGCAGCGCTGCGGCCACGGGGAGGCCGGGCCGGGGGAGCGTCATGGAGGCCCTATCATCTTATATATGCCGCCGCCCGGGACGTGGCAGAATAGCCCGATGACCGCAGCGCACCCGATCGTCCGCGGCGACGCCCCCGGGCACCAGGTATCCCGGTCCCGCGACATCCGCGCCGTGCTCGTGCAGGTCCTGGCGCTCAACCTCCTGGTGGCCGCGGTGAAACTGGCCTACGGCCTGATGACCGGCGCCATCAGCATAGTGGCGGACGGGCTCCACTCCCTGATGGACTCGTCGTCGAACGTCGTCGGGCTCGTCGGGACGGCGATCGCGGCGCGTCCGCCCGACCCGGGCCATCCTTACGGCCACCGCAAGTTCGAGGTGATCGCGGCGCTCGGCATCACCTTCCTGCTGTTTCTGGCCTGCTACGAGATCCTGACCGGCTCGGTCGCGCGTCTGATGACTCCGCAGCCTCCCGTGGTGACCCGGGCGTCCTTCGCCATCATGATCCTGACGATCCTGATCAATACGTTCGTGACGATCTACGAATCGAAGCGGGGCCGGGCGCTCCGAAGCCCGATCCTCGTGGCGGACTCCCTGCACACGCGCAGCGACATCTACGCGTCGCTGGCGGTTCTGGCCGGGCTCGCGGGCGTGACTCTCGGCCGGCCGATCTTCGACCCGCTGGCCGCCTTCGTCGTGGTCGGTCTCATCGCGCGCGCCGGCTACCGCATCGTGGCGTCGTCGCTCGATGTCCTCGCGGACGCGCGCGTCTACAGCCCCGAGGAGATCGCGGCGGCCGCCATGCAGGTCGAAGGGGTCATCGACTGTCACGACGTGCGGACGCGCGGCCTGCCGGACCACGTGCACCTCGACTTCCACCTGACGGTCGCGCCGCACACGCCGACCAGCGAATCGCACGCCATCGCGCACCGCGTCATCGAGTCGATCCAGGGCCGCTTCCCCGGCATCCGCGACGTGACCCCGCACGTCGAGCCTCCGGGCGCCGACGAATCGATCGATCATCCGGCCGCCGCGCGGGAAGGGAGAGTGAAGTGAGCGAGCGCTGCGAGGTTCCCCTGCAGAACGCGTCGAGCGACGAGATCCGGGATATCCTGAAGACCGCCAGGAGCATCGCCGTCGTGGGGCACTCGGACGACCCGGCGCGCGCCAGCTACCGGGTGGGCCGGTACCTCGCGTCGCAGGGATACCAGGTCTTCGCCGTCAACCCGAACGCGACCTCGATCCCGGGGCTCAAGTTCTATCCCGACCTGGAGTCGGTCCCCGGACCCCTCGACATCGTGGACATCTTCCGCCGCCCGGAGTTCATCCCGGCGATCGTCGACGAGGCGATCGCCCTGCGGGCGAAGGTGATCTGGATGCAGGAGGGTCTGGCGGACAACGCCTCCGCCGCGAAGGCGCGCGCCGCCGGGTTGAGCGTCGTGATGAGCCGCTGCATCATGAAGGAGCACCGCGCTCTCTCGTTCGACTGACGTCACCCCGTCTCTTCCACCACGCCGCGAGCGGGTACAGCAGGAAGCCGCTCAGGATCGCCGATCCACCGGTCCAGAGATACTCACCGGCGCTCCCTCCGATGGCCATCACGATCAGGATGATCGGCGGCAGGATCACGAGCCAGATGCCTCGCCGCCCGGCGGGGATGACGTAGCCCTTCTCCTTCGCGCCGTCCGCCGCCGGGCGGCAGCGCAGACGCCAGAGCGCCAGGTAGATCATCACGTACAGCGGCGAGAACACCCACATCTCGATCGAGGTGAGCTGCTCGACGTTCATGAAGGTCAGCAGGCAGTAGCAGATCGACGTCGCGATCAGCGACACGAAGGGGGTGCCGAACTTGCGGTGCAGCCGGGTCAGGCCGGCGGGAAGGAATCCGTCCTGCGCCATCGCGAACGGGACGCGGGAGTAGGCCAGCAGGTTGACGTTCGACAGCGCGAAGTTGCTGACGATCGCCGCGGCTGAGATCCAGAGCGCGAGGAGCGGGCCGCCGATGATCCTTCCCATGTCGGTGAACGAGCCCTCGTTGATGGTCGTCCAGTCGGGTGTGGCGGCGAGACCGATCGCCAGCGGGATGATATAGGTCGGCACGGTGATCAAGATGGCGACCAGGATGGCGCGCAGGTAGTTGCGACGCGGGTTCTCGATCTCCTCCGCGGCGGTCGACAGCGACTCGTAGCCGGAGTAGTTCCACATCCCCATCAGCGCGCCGACCCCCAGCGCCGGCAGCCACCCCTTGCCCGGCGGTCGCATGGGCACCATCGGGTTGTGCTGCCAGTGCGACACTCCGAGGATGCACAGGATGACGAACGGGCTCAGGAGGAAAATGTTGAACAGCATCGTGGACCACCCGACGACCTCGATGCCGCGCACGTTGATCCAGGTGCAGATCGCGATCACGACGATCGGGACGACCCAGTGCGCGGGCCGCACCCACGCCTCGGGCAGGAACGGGTCGCAGTACTCCGCCACCCACACGGCGTAGAGGGCGCCGTCGAAGAAGGCGCCGAGCCACGACCACCAGCCGGCTTGGAACCCCCAGAAGTCGCCGAACACCTCCTTGATCCAGCGGTAGTAGCCCCCCTCGACGGGATAGCGGCTGTTCATCTCGCCGCTCGCCAGACCCAGGGGCAGGCCGTAGAAGATCGGCAGCAGCAGGATCAGGATGAGGGTCAGCCCCGGGCCGGAGGCCGGCACCATCGCTTCGATTCCGGCGGGGCCGGCGGCCGACAGGCAGTAGATGACGCCGATCAGGGGGATGAGGCGCAGGCCGCGCCGGGCGTGGATCGAGGGGAAGGGCCCTGGAGGCCGAGCGGCGCCCGGGGGCTCCCCGGGGGGTTCCGAGGCCGGCGTCAAGAGGCGCGGCTCAGGCGGCCGATTCGGCGCATGCCTTGTCGGCGGCCGCGAGGATCCGCTTCAGCTCGCGGTCGACCTCGGGCGGAAGCGGGTCGGGATCGGGGAGGGCCAGGAGCCGGTCGACCTCCGCGCGCGCGGTCTCGATCTCGTCGTGCCCTTCCTCGAAGAACTTGTCGTACGTGCTGCGGTAGGAGAACTTCGGGAAGAACACGGCGCCCGTCTTCAGGCCGTGCAGCGTCTCCTTGAACCCGAGGAAGTGCTGCCCCGGCCCGGCCTTCTCGATCAGATTCGCCATGAGCGTCTCGTCGTTCACGACGACCCCGTCGCGGATCCGCTTTACCATGCGGGCGACCTCGGCCTCGATGACCATCTCGGTGAGCGACATCGTGTTGTTGTCGTCCAGGATGCCGATCCCCACGAGCAGGTCCGCGCCCGAGAGGGCGGCCGCCATGCCGGTGTGCATCGACTCGTACGACGCCTGCACGCCCGGGATCTTGGCGTCCGAGTTCAGACCGACCCCGAGCGCCGGGACATTGTAGAACTTCGCCATCTGTCCGAGGATCAGATTGAACAGGGGGATCTCCGGGCTGCCGCACACCGCCATTCCCGAGCGCATGTCCAGGACCTCGGGGCCGAGAGGGTAGATCAGCGGGCAGCCGGGGGCGGCGAGCTGGAACAGGACGACACCCGACAGGAACTCGATCAGGCTCATCAGGCAGGTGCCGGGCACGGTCACGGGCGCGGTGGCCCCCGTGAGCGGCATCGGCCAGATGACGATCGGGATGCCGGCGCGCGCCATGTCGATGCACAGGTCGGCCATCTTCGGCTCGTGCTGCAGGGGGGACACGGTGCAGGCGACGATCGAGAACGGGGGCCGGCGCTTCAGCTCGTTCTTGCTGCCCGCGAGGATCTCCAGCATCTCCAGGGCGAACGGCACGTGCTCGGGAAGCTGGATCTCGTGCTGGATGTGCTTCGAGGTCATGGCGAACGAGTGGTACATCTCGTGCAGCACGCGGCTCGGCCCCGGCACGTCGAACGGCACGACCATCGGCCAGACGTAATCGACCACGTCGATGTAGTGCGCCGCCTTGGTCGAGTCGCGCAGGTCCTGCACCAGTCCCTGGCGTCGAACGCCTGTCTTGTAGTCCTGCGTGAACGTCGCCTGGCCGTTGGTGGTCACATACAGATGCTTCCCGTCCGTCCGCAGATCGTGCTTCGGATCGCGCCCGGCGAGCGTGATGACGCGCGGCGTCGATTCGATGCACTTCTGGACGAGGTCCGGCTCGAGCCACGCCAGCCCCTTGTCGTGGTCGACCCTCTGGCCGTGCTCGGCGAGGAGGTCGAGGGCCCGCGTGCTCTCGTACTTGATGCCGACCTTCTCGAGGATGTCGAGCGCCCGCGTGTGCATCAGCCGCACTTCCTCGTCGCTCAGGATCCTGACCTCGGGGACCATGAAGACCTCCTCCGCACCCGCTCCATGATGGTGACGTGGCATAAATTATCCTCGCCATCGGCCTGCCGGCGCAAGGACATTCGACGGGGCGCGCCCCGCCGCATTGTCGTAACGGCTTGAGAATGACGCGGATCCGCGGAAATTGAAGCCGTAACAGCAAAGGTCGTCCGCGTCAGGGACCTGTGTCCCGATCCCTGTGCTAGATTGTTCCTTCAGCATGAAACGCGCTCCGTGTGCGGAGCGCTTCGAAGGGGGTGACGCATGACACAGGCGCGCTACGACGCCATCGTCGTGGGAGGCGGCCACAATGGCCTGATCGCTGCCGGGTACCTGGCGAAGGAGCGGCTCAAGGTCCTGGTGCTCGAACGCCGCCCGATCGTCGGCGGCGCCTGCGTCACCGAGGAGATCATCCCGGGGTACCGCGTCACTCGGACTTCATACGTCTGCAGTCTTCTTCTTCCCGAGGTCATCCGCGATTTCAAGATGAAGGAGTACGGCTTCCAGACCCTCGTGCCCGAGCCCCACTCGTTCTATCCCTACCCCGACGGCCGCTACATGCTCTGGTCGGCGGACGAGGACAAGACGAAGAGGGAGATCGCCAAGTTCTCGAAGAAGGATGCCGAGGCGTACGGCCGCTTCAACGCCGACCTGGCCGAGCTGCAGCCGTTCGTGGACGAGATCCTGCGCACCACCCCGCCGATGTTCCCGCCGCGCGGCCTGCGCGAGCTCCTCGAGTTCGGGAAGCTCGGGCGGCGGCTGTTGAAGCTCGGCGACAGGAAGCTGAAGCACTTCATGGAGCTGATGACCGCCTCCTGCGACGACTACCTGTCGCGGCGCTTCGAATCGGACGAGGTCAAGGCGGCGATGGCCCTCAACGGTCTCATCGGCACCTGCGTCGGACCGATGTCCCCCGGCTCGGCGGCCGTCATGCTGCACCACTCCATCGGCAGCAGCATCGAAGGGCAGCCCGGCGCCTGGGGCTATGTCAAGGGGGGCATGAGCGGCATCGCCAACGCGCTGCTGCGATCGGTCCAGGACCTGGGCGTCGAGGTGAAGACCAGCGCCGAGGTGGGCCGGTTCATCGTCGAGGGGGGCGTCTGCCGCGGCGTGCACCTCGCGAACGGCGACGAAGTCCGCGCGCGCCTGGTGGCCAGCAACCTCGACCCGCACCGGACCTTCCTGAAGATGTGCGACAAGGGGACGCTGTCGGATGAATTCACCGAGTCGATCCGCAAGTTCCGGATCCAGGGATCGTCGATCAAGGTCAACTGCGCCCTGTCCGAGCTGCCGGACTGGACGTGCCTCCCCGGACAGGACCCGAAGGCGCCGCACCAGCCGGCCATGTTCGAGATCGCTCCGTCGATCGAGTACCTCGAGCGCGCCTACGACGATCTCAAGTACGGTCGTCCGTCGGCCCACCCTCTGATCGACGGCAACGTCGCCTCGACCCTCGACGACACCCTCTGCCCGAAGGGGCACCACGTCATGTCGCTGTTCGTGCAGTACGGCCCCTACAAGCTGAAAGAAGGGACCTGGGACCAGGTGCGCGAGAAGGTGGGAGACATGATCATCGACAACCTCGCGCAATACGCCCCGAACATCAAGAAGGCGATCATCGCGCGCGAGGTCCTGAGCCCGTGGGACCTGGAAAAGATCTTCGGCCTCACGGAGGGGAACATCTTCCATGGCGAGATGACCCCCGACCAGCTCTTCTTCCTGCGCCCGGCGCCGCGCTGGGCCAATTACCGCACGCCGATCCGCGGTCTCTACCTGTGCGGCTCCGGCGCGCACCCCGGCGGCGGCGTCATGGGGGCGCCCGGCAAGAACGCCGCCCGCGAGATCCTGCGCGACGTGAGGCGTTAGCGCGGGTTGCGGAGGGGCGCGCTGCCGTCCTGCTGGAAGAAAACCGGCGACGGGACGAGCCTCGCCGCGAGGACCCGCCCGGCGGCGGAGTCCGGGAGCGCCTCGGCCAGGACGGCGGTGCGACCGTCCCAGAGATAGATCCGCCGCGGTCCCTGCGGCGCCGGGTCTGCGACAACCGCCAGCGCTCCCGTGCGTGCGGGCCGCGCCGCGTTGACGAGGTCGGCGAGGCCGATCAGCCCCCCCACGCCGTCGGCGCGCTCGGGTATCAGTTTCCGGATGTTCCCTCTCTCCTCCATCAGACCGGCCAGGAAGGGGATCACCGCGCGCGGCTGCGTCTCGGCGACGACCAGGGTCTCGCCGGGTGAGAGCGCCAGCGCGGGACCGCGCAGCGTCCGGAAGCAGGCGTCGTACGGCTGCGCCAGGATGCCGTAGTCGGCGATCTCGCGCTGCACGAGGAGCGCGTTGGTCACCGCCAGGAGGACCACGGCCACCCCGCCCAGAGCGACCGCCGCTCTCCTCATGGGGCCGGACAGCGTCGGGAACCGGGGGTGGGCGAGCAGGCCGCAGGCCAGAAGCGGGTAGCCGATCGACAGGAGGTACAGGTAGCGCGACGACACCTTCTCGAGCGGCAGGATCGGCGCCGTGCACAGCGCGATCCAGAGAAGCCCGAGCCGGGCGGGCCGGGAATTCCAGCCGAGCAGGAACACGCCAGCCCCGGCCGCCGCGAACAGCACGAAGCCGGAGGCGCTGAAGTCGTACAGATCTCCGAGGCCGATCGGGCGCAGCACGACGAAGGGCAGCTTGAGGAGGGTCGCCCGCACCCCCTCTCCCGACGTGTGGTAGTCGGACTTGAAGAGCAGGTTGAAGACGATGAAGAGCGCGGCCAGGACGCCGACGGCCGCCGCCGCGTGCCGGCGCGTGGAGCGGTCGCGCGCGAACAGGGGGGCCAGGAGCATCGGGAAGAAGGCCACCTCTTTCGTCAGCAATCCGGCCGCGAACAGGGGCGCGGCCCACAGGACCCTTCTGCGCGACGCCCCGGTCAGGACGAGGAGTCCCGCGAGGATGAACAGCGCGGCCAGAGCGTGGCCGCGGGCCGCCGGCCAGATGACGACTTCGGAGACGCGGACGCCCGTGCCCCAGAGAAGCCCCGCGCCGAGGGCGGCCCAGGCATTTCCGGCCAGACGCGCGCAGAGAAGGACGACCAGCGTCGTGGTCGCCGCGTGCAGGAGGAGAGACGTTGCGTGGAAGACCGGGGCCGTTCCTCCTCCGAGCAGGTAATCGAGGACGAAGCTCAGGTGCAGGACCGGATTGAAGTCGCGGTAGAAGACGCGGAAGACATACAGGGGCCGCTCCAGAGCGGGCGTCATGCGGCCGAGCCACTCGTAGTCGTCGGAGAAGAATCCGGCGCCGAGCGCCCTCGCGTACACCGCGAGGGTCAGAATCCCGAGCGCCGCCGCGGCCCAGGCCAGCCAGCGCGCCGGCGCCTCCGGACTCGCGTCACTCCCGGTGTTCGGCGCGGTCGCGGGGACCGTGGCGGTCAACGACGATCCCCGGGCGGCCCGGGCTCGGGCACGGCCAGATTGAACAGGCCTATCCCGCCCTCGGAGTCGAGCGGCTCCCCGAGCGAGCGCAGGTAGTCCTCGAGACGATCCGGCCGCTCCCGGAACAGCGCCAGGGAGGGATAGCGCCCCGCCGAGCTCAACACACCCGCCGGGTCGACGATCACGTGGGTGAACCCGAGCTCCCTGAGTGTCGCGCTGGCCTGGCCGGGGCTGTCGCCCGCGGCCAGCAGCTCGGCGAGCGGGTGCCGATTGAAGACGCTCGGCGCGGCGTGCGGGATCGCCAGCCTGTGGTGGCGGTCCTCGCCGACGAGCAGGATACGGTGCGCGGCCGGGTCGAGGATCGAGCCCGCCCTTTCGAACAGTCTCAGGACCGGGATCGCGCGCTCGACGAAGGCCCGCGGCTCCATCCTTCCAAGAAGAACCGCCTCCCCTCCCGTGAACGAGAGGACCGAGAGGATCGCTCGCACCCCCGCCAGGCCTCCCAGGACGAGACCGGCCAGGGGGAGCACACGCATGCCGCCTCCAAGCCGCCACAGGCCCACGATCAGGCCGGCGCATGCCGCAGCGAGGAGGGCCGAGGTCGCGACCAGGAAGCGCTCCCAGCGGAAAGTCAGCAGCCAGACGATCCAGGTCGCCAGGGCGACGTAGACGACGCGACGCGCCCAGACGTCACCGCGAAGAATGAGGAGCCCCGCCGGCAGGAGAAGGACCGGGACCCAGCCCCACGCCGGCGTGGGGTAGAAGGCATCCGCATCCGCGTCCCCTTCGACAAGCCGTGGGCCCAGGAGACGCAGGTCCTCGAGGCCCGGCAGCCCGCCCCGCGCGTCGATCTCGAACGCGGCGGCGCCGCCCGGGGCGAGGCCGCGCGTCGGCAGAAGCGACGACAGCGCCGGGGCGACCGGGTTGCCGACGACCAGCGCGTTGGCCACGAGCCAAGGGAGGATGAGCGCGAGCGGGGCCGCCGCGAAGACGGCGGCGCGCCTGGGCCGTCCGCGATCCAGGACGAGCAGGACGACGACGAACAGAGCGAGCGGGACGAGTGCTCCCAGCCATTTCGTCTGCAGGGCCCCTCCTGCCAGGAGGGACGCCCGCCGCAGCCAGGACAGGTCGCGCCCTTTCCAGGCCAGGAGGCCGGCCCCCAGGCTTCCGAACGCGAACATCCCGTGACCGAGATCGGCGGCGGGGATCCCCAGGGCGTGGATCGTGATCGGCAGGGACAGCACGAGACCGACGGCGACGGCCGCCGCGGCGGAGCCCCACAACCGCCGGGCCAGGTCGGCCGTCAGGGCGAGGAGGAGCAGGCCGACGAGCAGGTTCGCGTCCGCGGCCGCAGGCTCCCCCGCCGTCGCCAGGCCAAGACCGTAGAGCACCGACATGCCGGGAGGGAACCAGGAGTGCAGGCTCCACGTCGCCGGTGTGATACGGCCATCGACGAGCCACAGATTCGGCTGCGCGTAGTGATAGGCCAGCGTGTCGAAGAAGACCGACGGAACGCGGTCCCACGCCAGGCCGGCGACGAGCGTGACGGCGAGAATCACGAGGACGACCCAGCGCGCTGCCCCCGCCCAGGGAGCCGCGGCCTCGTCCCCTGGCCCCCGCGCGCCGAAGCGTGCGAGGAGCAGGGCGCCTGTCAGGCAGAGAACCGTCACGCCGACGAGCGGCGCGAATGCGAAGCCGCCGGGGACCTGTCCGGCGACGAGAAGGATCCCGATGAAAATCGGCAGCCCGCACGCCGTGTCCCAGGCGAGACGCGACAGACCGGCGAGCGCGGAGCGGGCGAAGAGGCGCCCGAGACCCCTGCTCAGGACCACGACGGCGCTCCCGAGCAGGAGACGCGCCAGGAGACCCGGCCAGCCAGTGCCGTCGTCGGGGATCGGCATGGTTGTGTCCGTCCTCAGCCGAAGCCGAGGGCCCGGGCGTTATCCAGAAGCCGTCGATCGCGCGCTTTACGCCTCCTTGATCGTCGGCATCACCTTCGGCACCGCGGCCTTGTACGATGGCCGCGCCATCACGCGCGTCGCCCAGTCGCCGATCTTCGCGTACTTCGCGTCGGGCAGGATGCCGAGGACCTTCAGGTTTCCGGTGATCGCCGGGATGAGGGCGGCGTCGGCCAGCGAGAAGATCTCGCCGCCGAACCAGGCCCTTCCCTTGAGCTCCCCTTCCAGCCGCTGCAGGTGCTCGTGCACCTTGATGCGCGACTCCTCCAGGAGCTTGTGGTCCACCTTGTCCGCCTTCTTGCGGTGCAGCACCGGCGGCTCGTAGTCGAACTGCGAGTTGGTGAGATCGCGGATGGCGGGATAGAAGTACTGATCGAAGGTGTCCTCGAGCATGCGCACCCGGGCCCGCTCGTAAGGGTCCTTCGGCAGCATCGGCGGCTGCGGGTGCGTCTCCTCGAGATACTCGTTGATGAGGGTCGACTCGTAGATCGTGCGGCCGTCCTCCAGGACGAGGACCGGTGTCTTGCGGAACGGGTTCAGACGCGCGAAGGCGGGATCCTCGTTCTTGTTCTCCGGGACGATCATCTCGTACTGGATCTTCTTCTCGGCCAGCGCGACCCGGACCTTCCATCCGAACGGCGAGCGGTCGAAGGCGTAGAGCTTCAGCATGGAGACCTCCTCCTGTGTCGGTGCGACGGAAGGATCGTACCACTTCCGTCAGCCGCGGCCGATGTCGCGCAGGATTTCGTGGGCCGAGTTCCAGCCCGGGGCGCCCCAGACGCCCCCGCCGGGGTGCGTGCCGGAACCGCACAGGTAGAGATTCTTGAGCGGCGTGCGGTAGTCGGCGAAGCCGGGGGCCGGGCGGAAGGTGAACAGCTGGTCCGGTGTCATGGCGCCGTGATAGATGTTCCCGCCGGTCAGGCCGAAGATCGTCTCGAGATCCTCCGGGGTGTAGACGTGCCGGGCGATGACGGAGCCGGGGAAGTTCGGGGCGTAGCGCGCGATTTCGGCGACGACGCGGTCGGCGACGGTCTCCTTCAGGCTCTCCCAGCCTCCCTCCTTCAGGTGGCGCGGACCGTACTGCACGAAGCAGGTCATGATGTGCCTCCCCGGAGGGGCGCACGACGGGTCGAGGACCGAGTGGATGCACGCCTCGACGGTCGGGCGGGAGGAGAACGCTCCGCGCTTGCAGTCGTCCCACGCCCGCTCGATGAAATCGACCGTCGGGCAGAAATTGAGGAGACCGCGGTGCTGCGGACCGGGCTCCCTGCCGGGCATCGCCGTGAAGTCGGGCAGGGCCGACAGCGCGAGATGCACCTTCAGCGACGCCCCCAGGTCCTTGAACCCCTCCATGTGCTGCACGAACGGCGCGGGGAGGGCGCTCGCCGGGAGCAGCTCGAGGAAGGTCCGGCGCGGCGTCGCGTTGCTGACGATGACGTCGGCCGGCACGACTTCGCCGCTCCTGAGGCGGACACCCGCGACCCGTCCCGCGTCGCCGAGCTCGATCGTCGCGACGGGCGCCCCGGTCCTGATGACCACACCCCGCTCGCGGGCCGCGGAGGCGAGCGCCTGGGTGATGGCCCCCATGCCGCCGACGACGACGCCCCAGACTCCGGCGGCTCCTTCGACACCGCCGAACACGTCGTGCAGGAGAAGGAAGGCGGTGCCGGGCTGGTGCACTCCTCCATAAGCGCCGATGACCGCCTGCGAGCAGAGGAAGGCCTTCAGCTCCTCCGACTCGAACCGGGTGTCGAGGACGTCCGCGATCCCCAGGGACGCGAGCTGGACGAGAAGCTGCAGGTCGTAGCCGGAGAGGCGGCGCGCCGCCAGTCCCATCGTCAGGAGATCCCACAGGTCGCGCGGTGCGCGCCCGTCGATGCGGGGCGGCGCCTTGAACAGCAGCGGCTTGACGAATTCGCCCACCCTCTCGAGCGCGGAGTGGAACTCGTGGTATGCGCCGGCATCCTGGCGCGAGAATTTGGCGATTTCCTGCAGGTCGCGCTCGTCGCCGCGCAGCGTCATCGACCGGCCGTCCGGGAACGGCACGAAGAAGGCGGGGTCCTGCCGGATGACCTGGTAGCCGTGACGTGGCAGGTCGAAGCGCCTGATCGCCTCGGGCATGAGCAGGGTGCTGACGTAGGACGTGGAGGAGACCTTGTAGCCCGGGAACAGCTCTTCGGAGACACAGGCGCCTCCGACGATCGCGCGCGCCTCCAGCACGGTCACCCGGTGCCCCGCCTCGCCGAGCAGGTTCGCGGTCACCAGACCGTTGTGCCCGGCACCGATGATCGCGATCCGCTTGCCGCCCGCCATGAACCCGCGCCCCTTATGCTTCGTCCGTTCCGCCCCGCTCCCCGTCTCTCATCTCTTCAAGACGCGCCCGGCAGCCTGCCGGGTCGTGGCTGATCAGCCAGTCCTTGCGCCCTCAGCCGACCGCCATGAAATAGCGCCAGCCGCCGTCCGGCTCCTGCCAGCCGAGGAGATGCAGCCGGTGCTCCACCGACCAGCGGACCGCCTCGTCGATGGCGCGCCGCACGGTCGCGTCATCGAGACCGGCGAGCCGCGCGATCTCGTCGTCCGACCGCGCCAGGTCCCATCCGAGGAGAAGCCGGGGACCGTCGAGAAAAAGACGGATCACGCGCGCCCACGCCGCCCCCTTCGTCCCGGCAAGGCGGAGGTCGTCATCCTCGCGTGGCGAAAGAAACTCGATCACCGGCCTCCTCGTCCTCCCGGCGCTCGCGGGTTGAAATGGCTCTGTTCGGCTGCGCGTCATCTTATGAGGGCGTCCGCCGTCAGATCAAGTCGATGGCGCGGTCGACCGCCCTCCGCATCGGCGTTGCGAATCGTGGGATCTCAAGCCGTTACGACATGCGCGCCGGGACGTCATTGTCGTTACGGCATTCAATTGCGCAGTTTAATGCGGAAAAAGGATTGACCCGCAAATCCGCGCCGTGTCAAGATCTCCGCAGGAGATCAATCCCATGAACGCGCGCCCGAAGGTCTCGATGCTGTCCGAGAAACAGGTCCGTCTCGTCCACGAGGCGTCGCTCGAGATCCTCGAGAAGACCGGCGTGCTCTACGAGAACAAGAAGGCGCTCGACTACATGGAGCAGAACGGACAGAAGGTGGACCGCGACAAGGGCGTCGCCTGGGTCAAGCCGGACCTCGTGGAGCGCTGTCTGAAGACCGTGCCGCGCAAGTTCGTCCTGGCGTCGCGGGACGGCAAGAACGACGCGGTGATCGACGGCGAGCAGATGCACCACATGACCGACGGCCAGGCTTCGTTCACCCTCGACGAGAAGACCGGCGAGAGACGCACCTCGACGCTGCACGATCTGGCGCTCAGCACTCTTCTGGCCGACGCTCTGACTCCGATCAAGGTGATGTGGTCGACCGTCTTCCCCACCGATGCCTCGACCGATTTCCGGGCGCTGTTCGAGATGGCCTCCACCTTCATGTGGTCGAAGAAGCACTTCCAGATGGTGGGGGGCGTGCAGGACCCCGACGACGTGCCCTACCTGCTCGCGATGCTCGACGCGGTGTACGGCGACCGGCGCAAGCAGCGCGATCGTCCCTATTTCTCGATGGTCACCTGCCCCGTGTCCCCCTTGAAGCACGACGACATGATGACCGAGGCGTGCATCGCGCTGGCGAAGGAGTGGGTGCCGATCGTCTTCTGGCCGATGCCGCTGCAGGGGGCCACGGCCCCCATCACCGTCGCCGGGACGCTCCTGCAGACCAACGTGGAGTTCCTGAGCGGGCTCGTCCTGTACCAGCTGGTGCAGCCGGGTCTGCCGATGATCTATCCGGCCGGCCCCGAGACGCTCGACATGAAGACCGGTCTCGCCTCGACCGCGTCGCCCGAGGGGATCCTCCTCAATCTCCCGTTCGCGCAGATGACCGAGTTCTACGGCGTGCCGTACATGGCGGGCGGCATCTGCTCGGACGCCAAGATCCCCGGGATCCAGTGCGGCTACGAGAACATGGCGACCGGCATGACCGCGGCGCTCTCCGGCTGCGATCTGCTCGTGGGCATCGGCATCCTGGAGGACGGCAACACCCTGTCCTTCCCCCAGATGGTCATCGACGAGGAGATCTGCAACATCCTGTCCTTCGTGCGCAACGGCATGGAGCTGACGGCCGAGAAGCTCATGGTCGAATCGATCCACAAGGTCGGCCACTCGCCCAACCACCACCTCGGGCAGCCGTACACGCGCGAGTTCCTGAAGTCGGGGCAGGGGTACTGGCCCTACATCTCCTTCCGCGGAACCTACGGTGACTGGAAACGTCGCGGCAAGGACGAGGTGCAGCTGGCGCGCGAGAGGATGAGGAAGCTCCTCGATACCCACGAGATCGACCCGCCTCCCGCCGAGGCCCAGAAGGAGCTGCGCCGCCTCCTCTGCGAGCGCACCGGGTTCTCACCGAACGACCCGAAGATCGAGGGCGTCTTCCAGCACCCCTGGAAGGAGCACCCCTCGTCCTGGCGCTGAGACCGATCCCGCCGTTTCGCGTTCCTCACAGAATGTCGGCCCAGCGCGGCGACGCCGCGAACGCGGCGTGGATGAGGCCCACGTGCGAGTACGCCTGGGGGTAGTTGCCCCAGAGACGGCGCGTCGCGGGGTCGAAGTCCTCCGAGAGCAGACCCAGGGGCGGGAGAGCGGCGCGCGCGCGTTCGAACGTTTCGCGCGCCTCGGGGCCGCGGCCCGTGGCGACCAGGGCCTCGACGAGCCAGAAGGTGCAGAGGACGAAGGCGACGGTCGGCGCGCCGAAGCCATCGTCGTGGAGGTACCGCAGGAGCCATCCGTCCCTGGCGAGGCGGCCGCGAATCGTGTCGATGGTGGATCGGAGATGCGGATCATCCGGCGGCAGGAAGTGGAGCGGTGCCATCTGGAGCAGTGACGCGTCGAGATCGCGGCTGCCGCGGGCGGCGACGAAGCTGCCCAGATCCGCGTTCCAGGCGTTTTTGAGGATGTCCTCGCGGATCGACGCCGCCGACCCGCGGTAGCCGTCCTCCCGGTCCGGGAGATGATGCGCGGCCACCCTGGCCATGCGGTCCGCCGCCGCCCAGCACATCAGGCTCGAGAAGGTCTGCGGAATCCACTCGGTGCGGTATTCCCAGATCCCCGCGTCGGGGGTCCCCGCCACGGCGACCGCCTGGCGCGCCAGGCGCTCGAGCAGATCGATCTTCTCGCGCGTCTGATCCGCCCGGAATCGCGCGTCGAGCATGACCGGCGCGAGAGCCAGCATCACTTCGCCGTAGATGTCGTTCTGCCGGTACGCGGCGGCGGCATTGCCGACCCGCACCGGCTTCTCACCTTCGAAGCCGGGCCAGTCGGGAAGCATTCGTTCGTTCAGGTCGGACGTCCCGTCGACGCGATACAGCGGAGCCAGGTCCAGCGAGGGATTGCGGGCCACGATGTCGAGGAGGTAGCGCACGAACTGCTCGCGCTCCTCGAAGTGCCCCAGGAGCCGGAAGGCCCCGAGCACGTAGGCCGCATCACGCAGCCAGCAGTACCGGTAGTCCCAGGTCCGGCCGCTGCCCGGCGCCTCCGGGATCGAGGTCGTCGTCGCCGCCACGATCGCCCCGGTGTCCTCGAAACAATGGAGCTTCAGCACCAGGGCCGATCGCACCACCTCCTCCTGAAAGAGAGGCGGGATGTTGCAATGCTTGGTCCAGCGCTGCCAGTAGCGCAGCGTCTCCGTCAGGAATCTTTCGCACAGCGCCGGCAGCGCCTCCTCGACGGGCGGCCCCCAGGCCAGGACGAGATGGCGTCTCTCGGTGAGGGCGAACGGCTGCCCTCCGAGATAGGACAAGGGGATGTCGGTGGTCAGCCGGAAGGGGCTCGCGTAACCTTCGAACTGCACGTGGTTCGATCCCTGAATCCGATCCGGAGCCCGCCGCGACCAGCCCAGACACGGTTCGCACGCGATGCGGACGCGCGGCGTGCCGGACACCGGCTCGACGATCCGCACGATCTGGGTCGGCCGGAACGAGCGGTCGTGAAGCAGGTAGCGGGGCGCGAAATCGAGCACACGAAACGAGCCGTCGGTCGTCGTGAAGGTCGTCTCGAGAACATTGGTGTTTTCGACGTAGCGCTGCGTCCCGTTCGCATCCGCCGCGGGGGCGACCGTGAATCGTCCTCCATAATCGGCATCGAGGAGACTCGCGAAAACCGGCTCGGAATCGAAGCGCGGGAGACAGCACCACACGACATCGCCCCGGCGCGACACGAGGGCGGAGAACTGGCAGTTCCCAATCAGTCCGAGATCCTCGAGGCGCACGGGTCAAATTATGTCACAATTATTTTCGTGAAAGAGTCGCTTCGCGCGATCCTCGTTCTGCTCCTCCTCGGTCTCCTGGCCTGGGGCACGTCGCGGCTCGTCGACAAGACCAGCCGCACATGGTTCGAGCAGGACGTCACGAGGAAGGCGACCCTCGCCGTGTCGAGAGTCCACGACGATCTCGTCCGTGGCTGGACTTCGGACGATCGGGCCGACGTCGGCCGCACCCTCGGCGACATCGCACGCGACGCACGGATCCTGGCGGCCGCGGCATGCGGCGAGGACGGCGGGACGATCGCCGCGACGCCGGGGTACCCGCAGCCGCTGGCGTGCGAGCGCGTGGGCCCGCGGATCTCCTCCGCCCGGCGCGATCCGCAGACCGGCGAGTGGCCGACCTGGAGCCGGCTGATGGATCTCGACGGCGGGAGGGTGCATGTCAGCGCCGTACCCGTGGAGGCCGGCGATCACCGGCTCGGCTTCGTCGTTCTCCTGCAGGACATGACATACGCCGACCTGCGCGCCGAGACGTCCCGGCGCTTCACGCTGGCCGCGTTCGGGATCCTGGCGGTCGCGGCCTCGCTCGCCACCGCGCTGGCCACACGCTTTTCCTGGCGCAACTGGACCTCGGACCTGCGGCGCATTCTGCGCGGCAAGCCTCCGTCGCGGGCCTTCCAGCCGATCGTGAGGGACGTGCGGGATCTGGCGGAGCAGATCGCCTCGGAGTCGCTCTCCGAAGGTCGCGGCGTCGCCTGGACCGCCGATCGGCTGCGCCGCAATCTGCGGCGCTACCTTCACGGCGAGAAAGTCATCATCCTGGCCAATCGCGAGCCGTATATCCATGACCGCGGCCCCGACGGGACGATCCGGGTCCTGCATCCGGCGAGCGGGCTGGTGACGGCGCTCGAACCGGTCATGCGCGCCTTTTCCGGCGTCTGGGTGGCGCATGGCGGCGGGTCCGCCGATCGCGAGGTGAGCGACCGCGCGGGGCGCATCCGCGTGCCGCCCGGCGAGGAGTCGTACGCCCTCCGGAGGGTCTGGCTCACCCCCGAAGAGGAGAAGGGCTACTACTACGGCTTCTCCAACGAGGGGCTGTGGCCCCTGTGCCACATCGCCCACACGCGCCCCGTCTTTCGCGGCGAGGATTGGAGCGTCTATCAGAGCGTGAATCGCAAGTTCGCCGACGCCGTCTGCGCGGAGGTCGACACCCCCGATCCGATCATCTTCGTGCAGGATTATCACTTCGCCCTGGTGCCCCGGATCATCCGCGAGCGGCTGCCGCGGGCGATGATCCTGAGCTTCTGGCACATTCCGTGGCCGAACTCGGAGAACTTCGAGATCTGTCCCTGGCACAAGGAGCTTCTCCACGGAATGCTCGGGAGCAGCATCCTCGGCTTCCACATCAGGCTCCACTGCAACAACTTCATCGACTCGGTCGATCGCTACCTCGAGGCGCGCATCGATCGGGAGAGCCGCGCGGTCATCCACCGGGGCTGGACCACGCTCGTTCGCGCCTACCCGATCTCCGTCGACTGGCCCAACCGCCTGCTCAAGGACGCGCCGCCGGTGGATCGCTGCCGGCGGGAAGTCTTCGAGGAGTACGGAGTGGCGCCGGACGTGCTCCTGGGTCTCGGGGTCGATCGTCTCGACTACACGAAGGGGATCGAGGAGCGTCTGCTCGCCGTGGAGAGGCTCCTGGAGCGCTTCCCGCAGTTCCGCGGCCGCTTCACGTTCGTGCAGATCGCGGCGCCGAGCCGGACGGCCATCGATCGCTACCGCGGGCTGCGCCAGAGCGTCGAGGAGCTGGCGGACCGGATCAACCGGAAGTTCGGCCAGGGATCGTACCGGCCGCTCGTCCTGAAGATCGAGCACTACGAGCCGCCCGAGATCCTGCGGCTCTACCGGGCGGCGGACGTCTGCTACATCAGCAGTCTGCACGACGGGATGAATCTCGTGGCCAAGGAGTTTCTCTCGGCCCGCGACGACGAGCGCGGCGTTCTGATCCTGAGCTGCTTCACCGGCGCGGCGCGCGAGCTGACCGAGGCGCTCATCGTCAATCCGTACGACCTCGAGCAGTCGAGCGCCGCGCTCGCGGCGGCCCTGGAGATGTCCCCGGAGGAGCAGCAGGAGCGCATGCACGCGATGCGTCTGTATCTGTCCGAGTTCAACGTCTACAGGTGGGCGGGTCAGATGCTGGTGGACGCCGCCCGGCTGCGCCAGCGGCACCAGGTCTCCGATCGTCTCTCGGACCCCACCGGGCCGAGAGAAACCGTCACGCCGTGAGGTACATCCTGGGACGCGAGCAGCGCCCCGTGCTGCAGGCCCTGGCCCGGACAGACGCCCTTCTGGCGTTCGATTTCGACGGGACGCTGGCGCCACTCGTTCCCGAACCCGCACGGACACGCCTTCGTCCTCGAACCCGGTCGCTTCTGGCGGAGGTCGCCGGGCTCTACAGATGTGCCGTCATCACCGGACGGGCCCTCGGCGATCTTCGGCCACGGATCGCGGGGCTTCCTCTGTGGGCGATCCTCGGCAATCACGGCGCCGAGGAGGGCGCGGGCGGGCGCGGGCAGGCCGACAGGCGCAGGACCGTCCGCGGCTGGCGGCGCCTCCTGCGCGACCGCCTGGGTCCGCTGCGCGGCGTGTGGATCGAGGACAAGAAGGATACGCTGACCATTCACTTCCGGAACGCCTCGAGTCCGCCGCACGCGCAACAGGCGGTCCTGCGGATCGCGCGCGCGCTCCCTCGTGCCCGCCTCGTCCCGGGCCACTTCGGGATCAACCTTCTCCCCGTCGGCTCTCCGGACAAGGGGACCGCGGTCCGGATGCTGCAGAAGCGGGCGCGCAGCCGGGCCGCTCTCTACGTGGGAGACGACGGATCCGATGAGCTGGTCTTCTCGAACGGCCGGGGCCGGGGGCTGGTGACGGTCCGCGTCGGCCGCAGCCGCGCCTCGAGAGCCGCCTACTACCTGCGCGATCAGACGGAGATCGACGATCTCCTGGCCCTGCTCGTGGCCCTGCGCGGGGAGCGTCCGGCCGGCCGCGACAGCCGGTTCAGATCCGGGGTCGTGCGGAGGCGTTGACGCGGGCGATGGCGTCCTCGAGGATGTCCAGCCCCTGCTCGAACAAGGACCGCTCGATGTTGAGCGGCGGCTGGATGCGGACGAACCACGAGATGCTGTCGTGGATGTAGTAGAGACCGTTCTCGAGGCAGTGCTGGTTGACCTCGGCGGCGGCTTCGAAGTTCTTGGCGCGGGTCTTGGGGTCCTTGACGAACTCGACGGCGAGCCAGAGCCCCAGGCCGCGCACTTCGCCGATGATCGGGTATTTCTCCTTCATCGCCTGCAACCTCTTCAGGCCGTAATCCCCGAGCGTGGTCGCGTACTCGAGCAGGTGGTCGCGCTTGATGATCTCGAGCGCCTTCAGCCCCGCGGCGCAGCCGGCCGGGTGTCCGGCGTAGGTCCCGGCGACGAACGCCTCCGCTTTGTCGAAGATCTCGTGCCGGCCGGCGACCGCGGCGATCGGCATCGTGCCGCCGGACAGCCCCTTGCCGATGACGATCAGGTCCGGCTCGACGTTCCAGTGCTCGAACGCCCACATTTTGCCGCAACGGCCGAACCCGCTCTGGACCTCGTCGATGCAGTAATACCAGCCGTGCTCGTCGCACATGTCGCGCAGGCCGGGCAGGAAATCGTCCGGAGGTACCCACACACCGGCCTCGCCGACGACCGGCTCGACCAGGACCCCGGCGATCTTCGACGGCGGGACTTCATAGGTCAGGATGAGATCTTCGATGTACTCGAGCGTCGCCCGCCCGGGGCCGCCGCCCGTATGCGAGCGCAGCGGCGTTCTGAAACTGTAGGGATAAGGAGCGTACACGAAGCCATTCACGAGCGGCGCCACGTCCTCCCTCACGTGTGATTCCAGAGGACCGGCCGCCATGCAGCCGTAGGACAGGCCGTGGTACTGCCCGTAGAACGAAATGACGAACGGGCGCTCCGAGGCGCGCCGCATCACCCGCAGCGCCGCTTCGACCGCCTCGGTCCCCGTCGTCAGGAACAGGACCCGATCGGTGCGCTTCGGGCAGACCTCGAGGAGCCTCTCGGCCAGGTCGAAGCGCTGAGCGGTGTTGCCGGCGCTCGTCCAGCAGGTCACGCCGAGCTGGCGGATCATCGAGGACACCGCCTCCACGACCTCCGGGTGGCAGTTGCCGACGTTGTTCGTCCCCCAGCCGGATCCGAAGTCGATGAAGCGGTTCCCGTCCGCGTCTTCGATGAGCGACCCGGAGGCCTTTACCGCGATGAACCGCCGCTCCGAGGGGGGGCCGTACGCCCCCGCGGCCATGAGACCGATCTCCTTCTCGATCAACTGTTTGGACCGGGGGCCGGGAAGCGGTGTCTTGACGAGTGAAACTCGATCCTTGGGCGGCATGCCCGGACTATAAGCCAGCAGGCGGCCGGGCTGTCAAGCGGGGAGCGGCGAGGGAAACTTCGGGTTTACCACGCGGACCGCGGGGGCTCCGGCCCCGCCGGTTTCAGCGCGGGGAGGCCTTGCGGCCTGCCGATGTCGCCGCGCGCGCCGGCCGGTGCAGCCAGTCCTGGACCCGCCGGACCATCTCCTGCAGCCGGTCCGGCTCGGTCGCGGCCAGGTCGGTCGTCTCTCCCGGATCCTGGTCGACGTGGTACAGGGCGTGCCTGCCGTCGGAACCCCACTGGATCTTGTAGCCGGAGTACCGCAGCGCGATCAGCGTGCGGTTGTAGCGCGACAGGTCCTTTCCGGGGAAGAGGTCCTGCATCACCTTGATGAACTCGAGAGGCGGACCGACGAATTCGCCGACGATCGGCCCCTCGGCGGGCCGCCCCGAGCCGGGCAGCCCGGTCCCGGGCAGCGGCACCGCCTCCACGACCGCGCCCTGCGGGGGGGCGACGCCGGCGAGACCCAGGATCGTGGGATACAGATCGTGCATCTGCACCCGCGTGTCGATCGACCGGCCGCCCGGGATGCGCGGCGGGTAGCGCAGGAGAAGGGGGACGTGCAGGAGGGTGTCGTGCACGCTCAGCTTGTGATCCATCATGTGATGGTCGCCGATGTTCTCGCCATGGTCCCCCGCGATGGCGACGATCGTTCGGTCGAGGATCCCCTGCTCGCGCAGGACCGACAGGACCTCCCCCGCGCGCCGGTCGGTATAGGCGATCTCGCCGTCGTACAGGTCGTTGAGGACCCCCATGTCGTCGTCCGTCAGATCGGAGAGACCGACGATGTAGCGCATCTCGTCCGGGTGGCCGAGGCGGCTCAGCCGCTTCACCTTCGCCGGGTCGGCCCCGGGCCGGAGAAACCGCGAGCGCTCCGGCTCGGGCGGGTGGTACGGAAGGTGGGGCTCGAAATAGTTGATGAAGAGAAAGAACGGCTGCGAGGCGGCGTCCGGGTTGTCGGCGCGCCAGCGCAGGAAGCGGATGACCTTGTCATTGGTGAGACCCGCCCCCGTGTCCTCGCTCTCCTGCGGGACGTCGCGCCAGGTCTCGCCGTAGGTGTCGAACCCCTGCTGGAAGTTGTAGTCCCTCCCCAGCCACGGGTTGGCCGTGTAGCCGATGGTGCGGTAGCCCGCCGCCTGCAGCGTCTCGGCGAGCGTGGTCACCTGGTCCGGCAGGCGCAGCGACCCGCAGTCGGTCCGGTGCAGGGACGGGTATTGCCCCGTGAACAGGCTGGCGTGCGCGGGCACCGTCCAGGGCGCGGGGGAGAAGGCCTGGGTGTAGACGACCCCCTCGGCCGCGATCGGCATCAGATTGGGTGTCGTGGGCCGCGTGTAGCCGTCGAAGGGGAAGCGATCGGCGCGCGCCGTGTCGAAGATGATCAGCAGGACGTTCGGGCGCGCGCTCTCGCCGCAGCCGGCCAGCAGGAGCGGCATCAGGAGCAGTGGAAAGACTCGTCTCGACAAGACGGCGCGCATCGTAGCAAAGCGCCCGGACCCGGTCAAACACCGGGCCGCGCCAGTCCTTGACAGCCCGCGCGCGGCTTGTGAGAATGACGGCCTCAGGAGGAACACCGTGGCAGGCTCGCCGTTCCCGCCGGACTATCCTGGCGACTACCCGAAGATCACCACCCCGCTCCCGGGCCCGAAGGCCAGGGAGTTCATCGCGCGGGACGCCCGGACCGTCTCGCAGAACCTGAGCAAGGACGTGCCGCTGGTCGTGGGGCGGGCCCAGGGCATGGTCGTCGAGGACGTGGACGGGAACCGGTTCCTCGACTTCGCCGCGGGGATCTCGACGGTCTCGACCGGTCACTGTCATCCCGAGGTCGTGAAGGCGGTGCAGGACCAGGCCGGCAGACTCCTCCACATCTGCTACACCGATTTTTATTACCCGGTCTACATCGAGCTGTGCGAGACGCTGGCGCGTCTGGCGCCGATCCGGGGGGACAAGCGGGTCTTCCTCACCAACTCGGGGGCCGAGGCGGTCGAGACGGCCGTCAAGCTGGCGCGCCTCCGCACCGGGCGGCAGAAGGTGGTCGGCTTCTTCGGCGCCTTCCACGGCCGGACCTACGGGGCCATGACGCTCACCGCGAGTAAGCCGGTGCAGCGGAAGGGATACGGCCCGTTCGTTCCGGAGATCCTGCACACGCACTATGCCTATTGCTACCGCTGCCCCGTCAATCGCGACCCCCAGTCGTGCTCGGTCGAATGCCTCGAGCTTTTGACCGAGACGTACTTCCATCACTCGGTGGACCCCAAGGAGGTGGCGGCGATCCTCGTCGAGCCGATCCAGGGGGAAGGGGGCTTCATCCCGCCGCACAGGGACTTCCTGCCGAGGATCCAGGAGATCTGCCGCGTGAACGGCATCCTCCTGATTGCCGACGAGGTGCAGTGCGGCATGGGGCGGACCGGGAAGATGTTCGCCTTCGAGCATTACGGCATCGACCCCGACATGATCATCCTGGCAAAGGGGATCGCCTCGGGGATGCCGATCTCCGCCGTCATCGCCCGGGACGACGTCATGAAATGGAACGACGGCGGGCACGGCTCGACGTTCGGCGGGAACCCGGTCTCCTGCGCGGCGGCCGTGGCGACCCTGCGCCTGCTGCAGGAGGGGCTCATCGAGAACGCCGCGCGCGTCGGGTCGCATCTCATCGGCCGGCTCAAGAGCCTTCAGGAGAAGCACCGCCTCATCGGCGACGTCCGCGGCCTCGGCCTGATGGTCGGGATCGAGGTCGTCTCCGACCGTGCGAAGCGCACCCCCGCCCCGCGCGAGCGCCACGCGGTCATCGAGAGGGCGTTCGAGCGCGGGCTCCTGACGCTGCCGTGCGGCGCGTCGACGATTCGCCTGTCTCCGCCCCTGATCGCGCGCGAGTCGGACGCCGACAAGGCGGTCGCCATCCTCGACGCCGCCTTCGCCTCCGTCTGAACCCGGGGAGCGCGTCCGAGTCTCAGGCCGCTTTCAAGTGGCTGTCGATCTGCTGCAGGGAATCGCTGAGCTTCGGCTGCAGATCGCGCAGCCGGTCGAGAAGGGTCTTCCGGAAGAACAGGTAGCGCTTCTCGGACGCCTCGGAGGGGCGCGCCAGGCGCTCGAAATAGGCCTCCAGGAGACTCTGGTACAGGTCGTTCGCCGCCCAGATCCGGTTGTAGGAGGACAGGATCGGGTGGATGAGCTCCACGTCCATGTTGTCGAGCAGCGACGAATTGACCGAGACCTTCCAGGCCGAGACCTCGAACAGCGGATACGGCAGGTTCCCCTTCGGCAGCTCCTCCAGGGCGGCCGTCAGGGAATTGGTGTTCCGCTTGAGCTCCCTCTCGATGAACTCCAGGAACTTGCGGCGCTGCTCCTTGACCTTGCGCTTCTGGTTGAAGTGGCTCATGACGCTGGTGAGCACCAACCCGAAGACCAGCGTCAACAGGATGCCGGCGAGCATATTGGAGACGAAGTTCACCCAGAAGTCGTAATCGGACAGGATGGCGCGAAGCATGGAGACCATGTCGCGATCAAAAATAATCCCCGCGGGCTGGAAAGCAAGGACGGCGGGCGAAGAGTCGGGTGGAGGCGGCGATCGGAATCGAACCGATGTATCGAGGTTTTGCAGACCTCTGCCTTACCGCTTGGCTACGCCGCCAGCCCGAGACCCGAGAATGATGCGGTGGCGGAAAATTCTACCGGGGGCGCCGGGGACTGTCAATCCGGGGCCCCGGGTCCCTCAAATGACGCGGGCCGGCCCCGTCGGGAAGCCGGCCCACAGATTGGAGCGGGAAACGGGAGTCGAACCCGCGACTTCAACCTTGGCAAGGTTGCACTCTACCACTGAGTTATTCCCGCTCACACCCGGGGACGCCGGGCGCGCGAGGATCTTACCGGGCGATTCCGTGGACTGTCAAGGTGAGCGCACGGAGGGGGCTTCAGCCGGCCTCGAAGGCGTCGCGGATGAGGCGCACCCGGAACGCCCCTCCCGCGGACTCGAGGACTTCCACGACATCGAACCGGCAGGGGCGCTCGTGGCCGCCGCGGAGCGCCAGGTACAGGGAGGCCGCGGCGGCGATCCGGGCGCGTTTCCGGAAACCGACCGCCTCGGACGGTCGTCCGAAGCGCAGCGACGAGCGGGTCTTGACCTCCACGAAGACGAGGGTCGCGCCATCCTCGGCGATGAAGTCGATCTCCCCGGCGCGGGTGCGGTAGCGGCGCTCCAGGATGCGATAACCCCGGCATGCGAGGTGACGCTCGGCCGCCTCCTCTCCCCGACGCCCCAGCCGGATGTGACGGCCCGGAGGCGACTCGTAGGGGGGCGTTCCCTCGGCGAGCCCCGCGAACCTTCCGATCACAGACCTTCCTCTGGCGGGCCGTCTTCCTGATCATCGTCCTCCGCGGGTGGACCGGCCGGTCCGCGGGCGCCTCCCATCGCATCCTGGAGGCGGCGCTGCATCACCCGACGAAGGCGGGCCTCGAAGAACACCATGCGACCCCGCTGCCTCCACGTGAGCTCGCGGTCGATGGCGTCGCGCAGACCCTCCTCCCGGTCGCGGAAATCATCGTCGACCTTCCGGACGGCCTGGAGGGACTGTTCGATCTCGCGGTCGCCCGCGGTCCCGTCCTGGAGCAACGCCCGCAACTGCGCCATGGCCGCCCGCCGTTTCGCGGCGTGGTCGCGACGCGCCTGCATGAGCTTCTGCACGCGCGGGATCACGGTCGTCTCCTGCGCCTCGGTCAGGTGCAGCGCCACTTTCATCCGCGCGATGACCATCTGTTCCATGGCTTCGCGCACTTCGCCGGCCCGCGCACCCGGAGGTCCCGCTCCGGGCGGCTTCTCCCTGTGCGTCTGCCCCGCCGCGATCGCCACCGACGCGAGGACTCCCAACACCACGCCGGCGGCGCGATGTCTCCATGATCTGCTTCGCATGCCGATGCGGCCTCCTTCCACCTTGGACATGTTCCTAGCCCTGCGAGTCGAGCAGGTCGTCCGACAACCGCCGTTCGTCCTCCGGCGTCGGGTCGCCCGCCAGACCGGTCCCCTCGAGCGAGTCCGCCGGGGCGATTTCGTCCAGGATGGTCTCGATCGGGATCGGCTCGTCCCCCTCCGCCGCCGCCCGGCGGAGGGCGTCGCGCAGCCGCGCCTCCGCCTCCTCGATCGTCGGCGCGCGGGGCGACGGAGCGATCCCGTGACGCGGCCTCTGGAGAGAAAGACCCGCGACGATCACGGCCGCCGCCGCGATCGTCGCGGTCCACCGCAGCAGACGCACCCGCCGCCGGGCGGCATCGATGCGCACCCGCAGTCTGCGGCCGAAGGACGACCAGTACACAGGGCCCGGATCGGGGACGTCGCCGACCGTCAGGAGATCGAGCGCCTGGCGCAGGCGCCCGGCGTCGGCGGCGCAGGAGGCGCAGGCCGAGAGGTGATCCTCGAGGACACGACGATCGTCCGGACCGAGCTCGCCGGAGAGCCAAGCCGTGATTCGCTCGCGCGTCCCGGCGCAGTCGGTCACGAGGACGCCTCCTCTTCCGGCGCTGCCGGCTGCGGCGCCAGCCGCGCCCGGAGATTCTGCACCGCCTGGAAGAATGTCGCCTTGGCGGTGCCGATCGACATGTCGGCCGCCTGGGCAATCTCGGCGAATTTCATCCCCTCGTAGACCTTGAGGACCAGCACCTGCCGCTGGCGGGGGGGGAGGCCCGAGACGGCGCTGCGGACCTCGCGCCTGAGCACGGCGTCGGATGCGGTGCAGCGCCCTCCCTGCACGGCCGCCTCCTCGATCGATACGGTGGCGCGGCGCGCGTGCCGCGCGCTCTGCGCCAGGTTGAGCACGATACGGACGATCCACGTGCGGAACGTGGCGTCCCCCCGGAAGCCCGGGAGCCCCCGATAGGCCCTCAAGAACGCCTCCTGTGAGACATCATCCGCCTCCGAGTGGTTCCCGAGAAGACGATACGCGAGCCGGTAGACGGCCACACGATGGCGCAGCACGAGCTCGTCGAACGCCGACCCGTCCCCCTGGAGGAAGCGGGCCACGAGTCTTCCGTCAGGGTCCTGACGCTCCGGGCCAACCTGCATCGCCTCCTCTGCGTCCTTAGACCACGCCTGGAACGGGTCGGTTTAGCCGGGAGGCTGAACTCGGCGCGACGGGATCATGCCTGGCCCGGGCGGCCCGGGTCTCAGGCGCCCTTGCGCTTCCAGCGCACTCCCTGGGGGGTGTCCTCGAGGATGATGCCGCGTCCCAGGAGATCGTCCCGGATGCAGTCCGCGGCGGCGAAGTCCCTTCGGGAGCGCGCTTCGCCACGCTTCTTGATGAGAGCCTCGATCTCCGCGTTGAGGTCGGCGCGCTGTCCGGCCCGGATCCCGAAGATCGTCTCGAAGGCGCTCAGGACCTGCCGCGCCGCCGCCAGATCCCGCGTTCCGAACCTCCCCGCGTCCATGGCGCTGTGCGTCTCCCGCACGAGATCGAACAGGTGACCGAGGGCCCCGGCGGTGTTGAGGTCGTCGTCGAGCGCCTCGGTCAGGCCCCGCAGCGACTCCGTCGCCCGCGCCGCGACCTCGCCGCCGTCCGCGGCCAGATCCTGCGCCGTCGCATCCAGCCTCAGCGCGAGGTCATCAATCCGACCGAGAGCGGCAGCCGCCTGGGAGAGCCCTTCGAAGGTGAAATTGAGCGGCTTGCGATAATGCACGGACAGGAGCATGTACCGGACCGCCCGCATGTCGTGCCCTCGCGCCGCGAGATCGCGCAGGGTGTGGAAGTTCCCCTTCGATTTCGACATCTTCTCGCCGTCCACGATCAGGTGGGCGGCGTGCATCCAGTAACGGACGAACGGCCGGCCGGTGGCGGCCTCGCTCTGCGCGATCTCGTTCTCGTGGTGCGGGAAGATGTTGTCCACGCCTCCGGTGTGGATGTCGAAAGTCTCCCCCAGCAGATGCATGGACATGGCCGAGCACTCGATGTGCCACCCGGGTCTCCCCGGTCCGACCTCGGTGTCCCAGAACGGCTCGCCGTCCTTGGGGGCCTTCCAGACGGCGAAGTCGCGCGGGTTGTCCTTCTCGTACTCGTCCGAGTCGATGCGGGCCTGGCCTGCGGCGGCCGCCGGGTCGACGTGTGACAGCCGGCCGTACGCCGGGAAGGTCGAGATCTTGAAGTACAGGGATCCGCGGCTCTCGTAGACGTGCCCCGCGGTCTGCAGGCGCTGGACGAGACGGGCCATCTCCGGGATGAAGGCGGTCGCGCGCGGATAGTGCTCCGCCCTCTCCATCCCCAGCGACGCGACGTCCTCGAAGAACGCGTCGATGTAAGCGCGCGTGTAGTCGTCGAGCGTCACTCCCGCCTCGCGCGCGTTGGCGATCGTCTTGTCGTCCACGTCCGTGAGGTTCATCGCCTGGGTCACCTTGTAGCCGCGGAACTTGAGGTAGCGGCGGAGCAGGTCCTCCCAGAGATAGGTGCGGAAATTGCCGATGTGCGCGTAGTCGTACACGGTGGGACCGCAGGTGTACAGGCGGACCTCCCCCGGGTGGAGGGGGACGAAGTCCTCCTGCTGCCTGGTCAGGGTGTTATGAAAGCGAAGCGCCATGGGCCTCAGCGGGGCAGTCGGGCGGGGAGTCTAACCCGGAGGCTTCGTGGTGTCAACGAAAGGCGGGGCGATCAAAGGGCCGCCCGGCCCTCGCGCGACGAGGACCGGGCGGCCTGAATTCGTTGGCGATCAGAACTCGAACTGGAAGCCGATCTGGAAGCGCCGGCCGAAGTTGCGCTCGGAGATGATCTGGAGCGCGCCACCGCGGTCGGGGGAGGCCGGCTCGTAGGTGAAGATTCTCAGGTAGTCGCGGTTGAGAATGTTCTGGATATCGAAGAACAGCTTCGAGTTCAGCTTCCCGAGGACGAACGCCTTGTCGGCGTGCAGGTTGATGAGCAGAATCGGGTCGTTACGCTGATCGTTGCGCCGCGACGGCTCGAAGGCGCGGCTGGGGTTCGTCGTGGTCGACGTTTCGGGCGTATGACCGTACAGGAAACGGGTCTGCAGGAAGTCGAAATTGTCCAGGTCCGAGAAGAAACTGACTACGCTGTACGGAAGACCCGAGGTCCATTGCGCCGTGCCGGCGACCTGCCAGTCATGCGGCAGGAAGGTGGTGGCGTTGAATTTCACCACGTGCCGCTCGTCGTCGGTCTGGTAGCCGTAAGTGAACGGGACCGTGGCCGGATCGTCCCCCAGCGCCGAATAGAAGCTGTCCGCGAAGCCCAGGTTGCGGGAGTAGGTGTACGAGGCGTCCATCTGCCACTTGCGGCTCAGGCGCTTGGTCAGCTGCAGCTCGATGCCGTGGTAGCGGGCCGAGTTGATGTTGCTCAGGAAGTAGATCTGGTTGAAGAAGAAGTTGTGGATATAGAGGTCCGGCTTGTTGTTCTTGACCCGGGCCGCCGACGTGCCGCCCCCGCCGCCGCTCGACTGCAACAGGCCGCCGATCTCGTCCAGCGGCGCCCCGGTCGCGTCGTCGAAGCGCAGGCTGTGGTTGATGTCCCGGTCCTGCAGCTGGTCCCGGTACTTCTTGTTGATGTACGTGAGCCGGATGGAGATCTCGGGCGCCAGCTCGCGCTCGAAGCCGATCGTCAGCTCGTCGGAGAAGGGCGTCTGCAGGCCGCGGTCGACCTGGGTGGCGCTCGGCGGCGCCTTGGAGATCGGCGGACCGATGCCGTTGTCGGGCACGCCGCTCCCCGTCACGCCGTTCTCGTCCGTGATGTAATAGCGCTGGATCGTATCGGGACCCTCCTCGGGGATGACCGTGTCCAGGAAGAGGCGATCGTAGTAGCGGCCCCAGTTGGCGAACACCTTCGTCTTGGAGTCGGCCCACGGATCCCACGAGATCGACACGCGCGGCGCCAGGTTGTTGTTCGTCAGCCGGAAGGCTTCCTGCTCCTGGAAGGTGGCCGAGCCGCGCTCGCGCAGAACCTCGCGGTCGATGACCTCGTAACCCGTCACCGGATCGATCCTGACCGCCTCCGGGAAGAGATTCTTCAGGCTGGCGGCCGCCAGCGTCGTGGCCGTGTGGTGCTGAGTCAACCGGGACGGCGCCACGCGCCTCAGGTTCGTCAGGTCCTGCTCGACATTGGCGATAGAATCGTAGTTCTCGCCATCGGGGCCGGGAATGCCCTGCGGCCTGATCGGATTTTTGCAGGGATTGCCCAATCCGGGGATGTAGAAGATCGGATCACTGCAGTAGCCCCCGCTGATAATACCATCGTCGTTTCCGAGCTCCTTGTCGTCCGACGTGTCGGCCTCGGCACCCCCCAGGTTGTTGAGCCGGTCGAAGAGGTTGCGCTGGGCCACCGGGTCGAAGGGGGTATAGCCGAAGGAGTCGGTCGCCTCGCGGTCGAAGCGCAGCCCCATCCCCAGGGTCAGGTTCGGAAGAGGCTTGAAGGTGTCCACCGCGTACATCCCGAAGGACGTGCTGCTGGCGTTGTTGAACACCTGGTTCTCGGCCGGCAGGATGACGCCGACTCTCGGTTGAATGACGTTCGCGGTGGGCGGGTTCGCGTGGGTCAGAAGAATCGGCCTGAGACTGGTGTCCTGGTTGTAGGTCTCCCGCTCCACAACACCGCCGAATTTCATGTCGTGCTGACCGTGCCAGTCGGGAACGAAGACCGTCAGGTCTTCCTTCAGCGTGATCCTCCCCGCGTTCGCCGTGTAGTCGCTGAAGCCCCGTACTCCGGGGTACGCTCCGGCGTTCGGACCGCTGGTCCGCAGGGTCTGCTGATCGATCGTGTAGTCGCGGTCGGCCGGGATCGGGCGCAGCTCGCCGTACGGATAGAGCGGCTGGGGATCCAGCAGGCTGGGGAAGGAGCGGTCGTCCAGGTTCTGGTTTCCGTTCCGATCCTCGATGTAGGGATGAATGTTCTTGAATTGGGGATCGAACGTGTCCAGGCGCTGGTTGTCGTTCCTGTCCTCACCCGGATCGAGTACGCCGTTGTGGTTCACGTCCTCGTCGATGTAATCGAGCCGGCCGTCGCCGTCCCGATCCTCGCCCGGATCGAGCTGGTGGTTGTTGTTGTCGTCTTCCCAGATCAGATCCACGTGGCCGTCGCAATCGACGTCCTCCCGGTGGACCCCCTCGCACCCGGCGCCGGACGTCAGCCGCCCGTCGAGGTCCCTGTCCTCACCGGGGCTGAGATGGCGGTCGTGATTGATGTCCTCGAACATGTCGAAGGCGTGGTCGAGATCGTAGTCCTCACCCGGGTCGCGCTCGGTCGCGTCGATGAAGCCGTTGTGGTTCCGGTCGATGAACAGAACTCCGTTGTGGTTGGTGTCGGCGTTCAGCGTCGGAATCGTCTGGGGCTGGGTCGCGAAGTGCTGGACCGTGGTCTCGAGGAAGACGTTCGGGTTGAAGACTGCCGTCTCCTTGAGCGTCAGGTTGAGCCCGCCGCGTTTTTCGGTGTAACCCGCTTCCACAGCCGTGAAGGAATCGACTCCCAGGTTGCCGTACTCCTGCGGATCCCAGGTCGCCGTGAACTGCAGCTTGTGGTTCGTCGACATGTCCCAGGA
>Ga0137397_10000227_pt1 | contig 38549 bp, 52 predicted proteins | sample czorhiz116metaG_FD_106658 | JGI IMG/M metagenome (GOLD analysis project Ga0137397, IMG submission 106658) | Vadose zone soil microbial communities from Angelo Coast Range Reserve, California, USA - czorhiz1.16 metaG | ecosystem: Environmental > Terrestrial > Soil > Vadose zone | place: USA... | reverse complement strand
GCACACCCCCCCTCCTGCCTTGCCCACCCCCCTGGCCCCCCTTCTCGTCTTCTTTTATCGCCGTTATGTTGTGCTTTTATTACCCCCTCTTCTCTCCCACCCCCCCCCATTACCCCCAACAATTTCTTTGTACTAAGTTACCGTTTCTCTGAACCCGTGAATGGCCAGAATCCTCCATCCCTCTCATTCTCATTCCTTCGAGCACCTTGATGTGTTATAGGATCTCCTCGCACCTCCCCTTTATGATGATGACCAAATTATTGTATCCCATTCGTGACCTTTTTGTTATTCTATCGAGGCTTTATACGTCTGTTTATCTTGATCCTTATCCTGTAATGACTGATGCAGTGTGAAAAAGGGCAGTTCGTTTTATGTTAGTAGAGAAGTGTTACTTGAGCGGCTTGAGCCCAACTTCCGAGTCCTTTGACCTTTCCTAGGTCCGATTGATTTGACTAAGAACTCGGCGTCTTTCTCCATCAGCCCTATAATCTCCAACCTCAGGCCTCAGGACTAATACCGTTTTTTCAGCGCAAGAGAGCTTGGTTGACAGGCGCGATTGGACAGAGACGGCCATCATCACGTGAGCCGCCACCCCAATAGCAATGCGCGTGATTTCACGCTTTATCGAAATGAACGGCTACCCACACACGAAAAGCGCGTCACAGGCTAAAGACAGGAACTACGCCCATTTATCTAAGAGTCTGACACGCCTCTCTCGCGCCATGGGCCAGACTGCGAGCTTGTTCGAGCAGCTGCATCTTGACTTGGACGCGATGAGAACGCTCGCCGGCATTCACAGCGCACAGTGAGCCAGTCCCATGTTGAGCCAGAATGGGGCTATCAAATCTCTTTTGTGAAGCTCATCGTGTGCGTATCACTAGGTTCATGACCGTGGCAGCCGAACTTGATCCCGATCGCTATGTCGAGGAGCAGGAGAAAGGGGGTGATGAGTCGCTGCGTGCGTGATTGTTCCCCCCATGCACTTTGAGGTTTCTACTTTTCCAGGTGAGTCATCTACGTGAGAATTTTATTCTATTGGGACGTTGATGCCATCGTGCCAGTGCCGAAAGCCTGTAGATCATGTGTATGATTTCTTTACTACCCATCAGAGCGTCCTTCGGAATATTGTTATCCTGTGGACAGGCAAGGATATACCCGCGGGAATACCCATGAGCTGGATGTCAACGCTTCTTCGCCTCAATATACGGTTCTTGGACGTTCTTTTTGTTTTCGTGGGGTCAAATGGTCATGTTGATCGTCTGTCGGCATCTTCCTCGTCTCTTGAACCTCCAATGACGACGGCGTTTGCCCTTGATCCGACCTGATGGATACAAGGATTGGTCATGATCCCCTCAACGAAGCTTTACACGCTCGCCAGACTGCGCAACACGTGCGGGGCCCTTTTGTTTTCAAGAGCGCCGCAAGGCTCCAGGACGTCAAATTTACCCATCATGACAAGCAGCAGGTGAAATCAGAACGGAACCTCGGAAACTTGGCGCGACCTAAACCCTTTGTGTCTACCGCTTTTGAAGGGGGGGTGGAGAGGTGCTTCTCTCGGAATGCGTGCTTTACATTTCATCGCCAGAGAGGGGGGCCGGACTATCTATATCACGTACCTCGGTGAAACGCGGTTTCCCGTTTCGAATTTCTATTCCTCCATAGAAACGAGAGTGGCGGGGTCGAGCTGAGTCGCAGTCGTATTGTTGCTTTTGTGCATGAGCGAACGGCGCACCATATGGGACGATAGTGTAAATCGATCCGTTGGGTATAATCGAGAATGGGTTGATCGTTATATCCATCCCGTAATTACATTCTGGATTCGATCGAATCGAACGGGTACCAACAGCCCGTTTCCCACCAGGCTGCCAATTTTTTCGCAGCACGGCCAGGATAAGGCTGTCTTTTGTGTCACAGAAGGGGGAGGTTCAAGTGCGAAACGGCTCGACTCCGACGGCAAAATCGGAATCGTTTGAACATACTATATCGGCAGAGCCACGTGGCCGCGTGGTTGTCGTTAGCTTGCTTTGAATGAGTGCGAGAGCGGCTTAGCCGAGTCGGGCTTGTACAAACACAATGTACGGTAACCTCGATCCCACCATGCACCGTGCCGAACGTGTGGTCATCGTGCTCGTCGGTCTTATTGCTTCAGGCAAGGTGTGTCCGCTACTTTTCCGATCGTGCGTGTCTTTGTGCGACACGACATCCGTTTCTCCGTTCCTTTTCACATGTTGTGGCGCTCGAACACTCAGGCTCATGAAACAGTGACCACACCCGACAGTCTACTTTCGCAGAAGCCCTCCAACAATATGCCCCACAGATCCGGAGGTGCAACCAAGACGAGCTTGGAAATCGTCGAAGAGTCGAGGAAGCAAGCCGATCAGGCCTCCGGGAGGGCTTGTCCGTCTGCATAGATAGAACAAACCTCGATCCCACGTGAGTCAGTACGGTATGGAAGAAATCGCTCTGCTTCAACTCATGAAACGTCCCAGACAGAGATCTCATTGGATAGGCATCGCCCGTGAATTTCCAGGCACGCCTGTCTGGGTAATTGTCTTTGACACGCCGTACGACGTGAGTGCAAAAAACCCCGCGGACGCTGCTGTCCACCGTTGATTGGGGATGACTCACGTTTGTGCCACCATGTATGCTTCGCCCCGCAAATTTGCATCCTAGGTTTGTGCGGCGCGGCTGTCGAGCAGTAAGTAGAGAGCTTCCTTCGCGACCTTTTCATATATCGATTATCTCGGCCGGCTCTAGGGCAAAACCACCCAACAATAACGGACGCTAATCATGGAATGCAAGTCCTCTCGCGCTTTGCATCAACCATGGAACTGCCCCAGCCTGGTGAGGGTTACGACAAGCTCATTTCCCTGACCCTGGACCAGCAACCCCCCGCGGGATATACCAGGGAAGATGTACTCGCCATCCTTCAGCGTCTGCGAGATTCCCCCTCCGTGCGTGTCAACAACGCCCACGGCACCCAAGGCACAATTCAACCACCCCGAAATCAGACGGATGACAACAGCAGGTATTCTCGTGGAGGTGGTCGCGGTCGCGGTCGTGGTCGCCACAGGAAGCGGAGAGGCTTTCCCCTGGGAAACACGAGCGAGCATCGAAATGGGCATGGGTTTGATTAGGCTCCGTAGATATTTGGCTCGCATAGGATGAATGGCGAGGCACAGAGGTCTCAACTTCGATCAATACGGGATGGGCGGTGGTCTATATGATGCCTTTAGCGCGGTATGGATACCATACAGTGTCCGCCCATCCCTTGATTGGGGCAATGAGTTCACATCCATGTAATTCCTGGCATTTCATGTGTAACTGGGAGCAGGTCGGGCGCTTTGGTGTCTAGTGTGCCAATACATTTACGAAGTGTCGGCGTTATGACGTGCCAACGCCTGCGGAGCCTCACTCTCCCAGGAAACGCTGTAGAACAATAAAAGGGATCTCCCGTCACTGTTTAAGGAAGTTCCTGAGCATCCCCCTGTGACCGTCGTCTGAGAATCACAGGTAAGTTCTCAGGCAGTCGAAGGTCCCCTAGAAGTTCCATTTGTCCCCTCAGATTGCTTTTCTATCTTTGCAGAAACCTAGAAGGTGATATCATGTGGTCATGCGTGTTACCCAACAGTATGAGAGTGGCAGGAACAGGAATGTATGGACTGACATCCTTGATATGGACAGCGGCTCGATCGACACCATACCGCTTGCTGCGCTTGTAATGTCCCAAGGCCTCTTGGAGACGCCCAACTGTTTGATGTATAAGATAAGGTCCACACCAAATAAGACAAACACTAACAGGCTTCCAAGACTGAAGCAAGATTAAATGCAATTTCAGAATCCTCGGGCGCAAGTTTGGTCGCGACCCTGAAAGAGATGATGAGATAAATTATGGTTGCAGGGGATAAAAAAGCACTCGCTGTAGGTGATGGAGGGCGAGATCGGGCCGTGATTGAGGGTGATTCAAGTACGCGCTCGCTAGATCTGAACCCAAAAAGGGAAAGTTGAACAAAGATGACCAGAACAGGGAGGAGAAATGAGCGAACTGGTATGAGCATCTGCGCTGGATGGTTGGAGCTCAATAGCAGCTGTCCAAGAATGGATGGCTTCGTCAAACTCTTCTTTTTGTGGGGTTGAGTTTCGAAGAGCGACAGTCGGATTCGGAAGGAGTACGAACTGAGATGGTAGTGTGTAACACCCAGATTAAAGAGGGAGCTGGCGTTACGTTTGATGTCTACACTGCGTTGGTACAAAATTTTCGCGCCTTCTACGTCGCCTTCCTCCAGTTTCTGGGTACCTTGTTCCAGGCAAAGGAGAGCTTCTTCTTCGGCGGGATCCGAAGCTGTCGAGTGAGGTGTTGTTGAGCTTGCCCAGCCTGTATGAAGTAGAACAATTAGGACAAAGTCGATGTGAAATTGAAAACTTGGATGGTGGCTAAAGGGCTGTGCGCAAGATGAGATGACGCCTAACGTTTCGAGTGGATGTGTCCCAGTGACTGTACAAAGTGATGACAGGCCGAAGGGTTTGTGCGGATAAGTCTTCCGTGGTGCCTTGTCTGGAGCGAGAAGGGTGCACGGTGCAAGCTCAGTGCGAGACCTCGCGGGAAGAGATTTTTTTGAAGGGCGAAAGAGATGGACATGGACATGCGGACTGAAGCTTATTGTCTTTTGTCTTTGGGCGGCAGAGAGAGCGCGTACTGCCAGCCAATCGCGGCCCAGCCTATGACCAGGGAGCGGGCCAAGATCGTCCCGCCGCTTGAAATTTGTCGGCCATTCTCTTACTTTCCGACTCTCCATTGCTGTCACACTCACCGACACTGACGACGACGACGGCGGCGACGACCAACCTGAGTCTCATTTCCAACTCTCCGTTCCTTTATCCTTTCTTAAAACCCCTGCTCCTCTCTCACAATGTCTTCCCAATCGTACCCCTCAACCACCTCTCAGTCCCAAGACCCTTCCGACCTCCTCAAAAATGTTCACTTCTCCTCTCAAAGTTCCGACCCACTCCCTGAAACACCCACGGCCTCGGACTTGCTCTCGGGTTCCTACGACCCTGCCAGACTCCATCCTATGGCAAGCTTGGAGGGACAGCTTGACTACCTCGTTTTAGAGGATGACAAGACGAACGATCTCCCCGGTTCAGGCACTGCCATACCCTCAAGGGGCTGGAGTGACGACCTCTGCTACGGCACAGGTACTATGTATCTTGGTGGTATGTCATCCATGCTTCTCGCGATCAATACTTTCTCTCCACAATTCTTTTCGCATCCAACCGGACTTGTCCAAATTTCACCTTATCGGCCATCTTATTGTCTTTGTGCTGACCACATGCCCTAACCTCTTACAGGCCTGGCCTTCGGCGGTGCGTGGGGCTTCCGGGAGGGTGCGAGCAGACCGCTGGTAGTGTCGAATACGCGGCTACGAATCAACAGCATCCTTAACTCCGTCACGCGAAGGGGGACATTCTTGGGTAATTCAGCTGGGGTCTTAGGTATGATGATCCACCCCATAACATTTCTTTTTGTTCTCCACTCAGCGCTCCCTCTACAGCTTTAGGATACAATGGAATTAATTCCACAATCGACGCAGTTCGGGGCAAGCATGACGCGTTCGGAAGTATGCTCGCGGGTGCAATCACCGGCGCGCTGTTCAAGTCAACCGGTGAGCGCTTTTCCCACTTGTCGGCAGCACATGACCCTCAGCGTTCGTCTTCCTTCCTAGCTGGTGTGAAGCCTGCGTTGGCAGCGGCCACTATTGTCTCAGCATCCGCGGGAGCTTGGAGTTGGATGAAGACACGCGTTTGAGTAGCCTTGTGGTTATATTTTCGTAATACATAGATGCTTTCGTCAGTCTGCGATCACATCTCATCTACACTATGTATTGCGATCGCCGGGAGAAGTTGGCGAACCGGGTCTTAGCTTATGAAAAGGATGGAGTAGATCCCGTCAGGCGGCAACGAAGAACATAGAGTAAATTGAAGAAAGGGTCATTGCCGGGACTGGGAACAGAATACGGATTTCTCCACATGAACCCACCAGGATGGCCAGATTGGGTGCGCCGGACCTTATGCTCTGGATATCTAGTGGCCCTAGCCTCTCGGCGTTCCTTGCTTCGGAACGATTTGTGTATATGTATATGAACTCATCCGTTTGTTGTTCTTACCCAGTCCTACTACCTGGTCACCCATACTATCCGCTGGCATTTGGTACCTCGTGTCCACTCCAGCCGTCGAGCTTCTTATGGCTGTCCACCATCATGCGAATGTGCCCCTCCGAGTACCGACGTCGCCCGTCCCAGATTCAAGTCTTGCGCGTTTCTCCCTCGACACCACGAAGCGATGTATCCACGACTGGCCGAGTCCATCATCGGAACCGAGTAAACGTGAACGGAAACTTTGTCAACTCACGGACGGAAGCTCTGGAGGACTTTCTTTGCTCGTTGAGTCGCTCCCCCTACTAGTACCCCCCGCAGTGCGGCAGGGATGGATTTGCAGTTTTGCTGACCCTGGCGTACTATAGGCGCTTTTCCAACACCGCCAAATTTACGCTCTCATGTTTCAGATGGCATTCAGCGTCAACCTTTTCTCGGTCGTGCTACAAGCTTCCGGTGCTCATTTAAGATGTGATCCGCAGGGTTGCATCCCGCGCGACCTGAAGGAGGCGTCGACAGCGACGCCTCCGCGGAATACCCGAGTTAATGTGATGCTTCGCCGGGTATCGTCTCCCCTTCCCGCGCGAACTACCAGCGAGCGGCCGTCGTCTTCACGGTCAGCGGGACCCCCTTATTATGCGCGCCCAACCGCGGGCTCAGGTAACTGGGGCGCCCCCCGTCCGCCCACCCGCCTGCCCGAGGCCCAAGTCGCGTCTTTGCTTCCGACAGGTTACCTTCCTGACAATCCCGGAGTAATTTCTCCCGAGCGCGAGACAAAGTGACTATATCCGCTCTTTCTTATTGTCTTGTTCTTCTCACCTATCGCTGCAGGACATACCATTTGGAGGTCATCCAGCAGCCCGAGGTGTCCGCAGAGTTCGGCTCCGCGGCTCTGTCTCGTCTCCCACTAGCGCCACCCCTGGTAGCTCAACTCATCATTCGCGATAGCAGGGGTAACGTCATCGAGTCGTAAGCTGCGGACTGTCGTACTATCATTTTAGCCAGAGTGGCTCACCGTAGTGCCTACCATGCAGTGATCCAGAACACCCATACCTGATATGCCATCTCTCCTTGCACTCGGCCGACGGCATGACCACCTTGGACCCGGTCTCCCCATCCAACAGGCAATTCCCACCCGACCGACTCCTTTATGGCAACCTAGTCTCCTCCCCACATTACCTGCGTAACCTCCAAGGTCGCCCCGGGGTGTATTATCTCTTCCCGGACGTCAGCGTGAGGTTGCAGGGTCGGTATGTGCTCCAGTTGACGCTTATGCGTCTGTCCAGGTACGCACTTTGCGACACTTGGCTTGGTGTGCCGATCATCTAATTTGAGCGCGGTATGGAAGAGTTGACGCATCCGGTATGGTGCGTGTTGGCGAGAGCGGCTCCGTCTTGGCGCAGACACGCACGCGGCCCTTCGACGTGCGGCCGCGCCACACGTATGTCGCCCCGCGTAAGCAGCGCTGACGCCCTGCACCCGCGCTTGCCCTGCTGATGGCGGGAGTCCCACAGCGCAAACACCGTTGACGGAGTTCTTTTTACAGCAAGGTGCTCGAATGTATGCGTTTGCCTCTCGGTCGTCGCGCTTTCATAGCGATGGCTCTTTCTAAGTTCCATTTTTCTAATCCGTCCTCCAAAATTGCGCGGCTCATCTCTGGTTCTTTCCCCCCCTTTTTTTTCATTGGCAGAATGTGATCGATCGGCCGCTTCAGCGAGGATCGTACACCCACCTTGCGTCGTTTGGTTCACGACAGTCTCGTGCAACACAAGTGCAGTAACTACTAAACCGCGCTGAAATTAACTCTCGTTTTCCTCTTTAACCTCCCTCATCATCCGCGGAATGTATCATAGCCTTTTTCTTGCTTTTTGCTGTCGAACGTTTCTTTTGCTACGCAGATACTCATAACTATGATAGACGGGGAGATTCGCCAGCGGTACTTCATACCACCATAACGTAGGGAGGAGACGCATGCTTAATTTAGAAGGTTCGGTCCACCCCATCATTGGAAGAAAGGATGAACTTGCCGGCAGCGTGTATGTACCGGCGGAAAACCTCGTGAATTTGTTCACTGTCAGTAAACGTTACTCGAATTCAATTCACCGCTCTCCGTTTCACAGCGGACGCGGGATGCCGCAATGTGACATCCGTGGCCATCAATCCCAGCCGAGCGGAAAATCCATGATTCTGGTGAAGGGGAGGAGGGGGGGAATAAGCCCACTTCACTTCAGGGCCTTCTAGCGTGAGCCTGAAACATGGGTCACGGGTAAACCACGGACGAGACACAGCCTGACGATCCGTCAAACGAGTCGTTGGTTCTCCTCGCGGATCACTAGATCACTTCTTACTTGACAGCGGCCCAACAACCACGAAGGGGCTAAAGACGATCTGCTGGACACACGTGTGATGAGCCCCTTTGATCTGGCTCAGTGGGATGCAACATACAGGGCATAGTGCGCCACGGTGCTCAGCACCACATGGTACAGATACATGCCAGTGAGCCATGATTTCTACCCCCGTAGGGTTGGTTCTGGTACAATCGAAACGAAACGATAGACTCCTCGACTCAGATGCATTCAGGCGTATAAGTTGCTGCTACTGTCTCATGCCGAACGAGGCGGCATCTAAAGCAAAACGTCGAGGCAGCGAACAGACTGCGAGTCTACGCTGGGTCCCTCCGTAAGAGCGGGCAAGTACGCGTTTGCATTTGTCCGTCCGGAGGACGTACTAGTATGACACTGGCGGGATACGGATTCCGGCGTTTAGCGTTTATAGATGCCCATTTGTTTTCTAGCCTCAAACAGGAGTCGGAAAACGAGACGGAAACCCGTGATTTCAAGCCCATGAGCACGCTATGTGCTAACACAAGGAGGAGCAGCGTGTGCCTATCACACCATACCATAGGACGATGGTTTACATACAGTGTCATATGGCATGACTCTTCAGGGGCGTTGGGAGTAAACCGCATGTTCATGTAGTAACAAAAGCTCATCACATGTGTGCACCGAACGGAAGCTCTTGTGCAGTTTGCGGTACCTTTTAAGGACACTCGAAGCGCCGGGACCTGCGGTAACTTGGCAACTATTCCAATTCTTTGTGGTGAGAGGGTGTCTAGGGTGTCTACACCGTGACTCTTACAGCAGAACGCGACGGCTTCAAAAATGTGATATCATGACGCGAGTCGAACGAGAGGTGGAGAGCCAAACATGTGAACGACAACCGTACTACGCTCTGAGGCGCTGGGAATCATGATCAAAGAAAACTTGGCGCCTTGAACACGTGAGAGACGGATTTTTGAAAGTGAGCCAATGGGGCCAGGAGTAGAGACGGATCAGGAGGTATTTGAGAGCAGCGCTGTCTCTCGTTTCGGAAAGCCAGGTACCAGAGTGGCTATCGAGGCGCATCCTGACAGTCTTTCAGAGCAATAAGCAGTGGTCCCCGTGAGGAGATCGTGCGGTGAGCTGAATAAGGGGGAGAGATGGGCTATTCAAGTTCGAAGCTTCTACGTGTCATGTGCACATTTTGTCCATGAACAGGATAACGCCCTCGGGCAATCGCCGAAGAGACTAAATAACGAATGATGGTCAATTGGCCTAAAGTGACTTATAGACTGACAAAGGGTAATAAACGCTTTCGAGAAATCTGCCACAGGCAACAATTTCGCATGATGCTGTCAAAGGCACGCGCCGCGGATGGCAGAGAATTTCATTCAGTCTGTGCTAGTCCCGGAATATCACTCTTGCGCGGGAGGGACAAAGTCTGCAGAGAAGTTAGAGATCACGGAGCTGGCTTTAAGCTGCGATGGCGAGGATGCACATTGTCGTTGTCTATGCCTAGGTGCGCTACTATGAATAGATCCGCAGTAACAGCACAGGCGCTCACCTCACCTCGGCGGGCGTTTGCTGCGGGACTCGGACATGCGGGGGTCAACTCTGTGGCACACGTGAGATATATGCGCAGATGCCGCTTGTGGTCGGAACGTGATGCCGGTTTCGGCACCAGCCACTGGATGCCAAGAGCTGCCAAGACGTATTGGGTGATACTGTGCGTCAGACTGCAGTACGAGGGCCACGAAGAATCCGAGGAGTGGCGGGTCGAGTTGGTGAGGGGGTTGAGCACAGCCCTGTTCACACGACGTTTAAATCGGCAATCCTCGGACCTCCGCAGCGCTGGCACATGCTGAGTCCAACATGGCGTGGTGGGGCTTTGGAGCTTTATAAGTCCGCTTTCATTATTTTTCACTACGAACCACCTCTCTCGCCCTACCCCTCGTACTTCATGTCCAACAAAGATTACTTCGGCCAGCCGCAGCAGCAGCATTATCCTCCTGCGGGTGCGGTAATTTCAAATGACGTTATCAGATCAAAAATGTCATTGACGACAGTCTGCGTGTGCAGGTCCACCGCCCGGTCAGGGTGGGTACTACCCTCAGCAACCGCAACAGGCGTACCAGGGCGGCTACGGTGGTCAGCCTGGTTATCAACCCCAGCCGCAGGCTCAGCCAGTCTACGTGTACGTTTGATGTTCCTTCCAGGTGCTGGAGTGTTAACTCCTGCGCTGTGTCGTGTAGTCAGCAGGCGCCACAACAACAGAAGAGCGGCGGCTTTTGCACGGCGTGCTTGACGGGTATCTGTTTGTGTTGTTGTGCGGAAGGTGGGTGGCCTTACGGTTTACGTTCTCGTCATATGCTTACGACAACACTTCGTCACCGTCACACTCGTTGGCAGAACTTTGCGCCTGCCTTTTCTGACCTGAGCGAGCGTGTCGCCTTGCCGAGTAGTTGCGCTCGATATTGATGATTTTGTATATGTTCAATAATAACATGACCTGGACGGTTTCGAAAGTTACCATGAACTACGAGTCGAGTTCACAGGCGGAACAAGCACAGCTCTGCTGTACACGCGACGCCGGCGCCCCCGAGCATGATGTGTCCATCATGCATTATGGCGTGGTGGGAATTTACTTTATAAGTCCGCCTTGCCGGTTTTGATCGCCTATCCCCCTCTCTTACTCGTTTATCTCATGTCCAACAAAGATTACTACGGTCAGTCGCAGCAGCAGCCGGCGCAGCAGTATTATCCTCCTACGGGTACGGTATTTTTTATAGGACGTTATCATCGTCATTAATGTTGACGAGGGTATGTCCGCTAGGTCCACCACCCGGTCAGGGCGGGTACTACCCCCAGCAGCCGCAGCAGCCGCAGCAGGCATATCAGGGCTACGGTGGTCAGCCTGGCTATCAACCACAGCCTCAGCCTCAACAGGTCTATGTGTAGGTTTGAATGTTCGATCCAGGTGTTGGTATTAACCACTGCGTTTTCTCGTTTAGTCAGCAGCCTCCACAACGGAAAAATGACGACTTCTGTACGGCGTGCTTGGCGGGTATCTGTTTGTGTTGTGCTCTGGAAAGTACGTGGCTTCGCGGTTTACGTCCTCACCATGTGCTTAAGAGACTTGACAGCACTTTGCGACTGCCTTTTCTGACCTGAGCGAGCAGGTCGCTACCTCGAAATTAGTGCTTTTGTAAATGATTTTTCATGGGACGGTTCTGTTGCGACATCTCCAGTACCCTGTATCTACTGTATAAAGTAGGATATGAGACCTCGTCTTTTCGCTATGCATCTAGTGTTTTTGAGAAATGTTTTGCGCCGTAGTCTTCGAAGTTGCGCGAAGAGGCTTGCCTTGCCTTGGATCTTGGGGGGACGAGGGCCAGGGCAAAGCGTGACCAAAGCGTGACGACCACCTCCACCTTCCTTTCTCTCTCAAAATTATCGTCGCATTATAAGATGCTTCAGAGGCTGCCTGCCGCCGCTCTCAATAAGACCGGCGCATTTTCAGCCTCTCGCACCGCACCTCTGCGTGCTGCGAAGCGTTTGAGCTCGGTAAGGACACATTTTCTCGGCTACGTCGCCATGTTTCCTCGGAGTTGGGCTGTTCATGTTCGTGGCCTCCAGCAGGTCAGGTTCGCATCTTCTGGCGCTGCATCTTCCAACGCGTTCCAGGTCCGTAAAACATTCATGAGTATGCATGGCATATGCCTGACTGATGATGCCTTAGTCGCTGGTGTACTCCCGAACAACCCTCGTTTCCGCGACGCTCCTTGCTACCGGTTCGATCGCCTGGTACACCCACTTGTACGGAACCCTTCCGTTCATTGGTGAAGTACACGCGTCCTCCCCCGGAGAGGTCGGTCTTCACGCAGCCGCGCATCCATGGTCGCACAAAGGCTGGCTGGACTCGTTCGACCACGCCAGGTAACGCGCGTTTCGTCAGTTCCCGAAATACTCCGGACCCTCACTGAACGCCGTGTCACAGCATCCGGAGAGGTTACCTTGTCTACAAGGAGGTCTGCGCCGCGTGCCACTCTCTCGACCGCATTGCCTGGCGTAATCTGGTCGGTGTCTCTCACACCGCGGACGAGGTCAAGGCTCTGGCGGAGGAGGTCGAGTACACCGACGGCCCCAATGACCAAGGCGAGATGTTCCAACGCCCGGGCAAGCTCTCGGATTACATGCCTGCTCCTTATGCCAATGAAGAGGCTGCCCGTGCCTCCAACCAGGGCGCGCTCCCCCCCGACCTTAGTTTGATCATCAAAGCTCGCCACGGTGGTGCTGTTCGCGCACATTCCTTTGTTTCTTGGAGTGTTTTTGCTCAGCAATGCATTTCAGGACTATTTGTTCTCTCTCCTTACCGGCTATGTTGATCCTCCGGCTGGTGTCGAAGTGCGTGAAGGGATGAACTACAATCCATATTTCCCCGGCGGCGCCATTTCTATGCCGCGTGTGATCTTCGATGACCTTGTTGAATACGACGATGGCATGTGCCTCTGTTCAAATTTTCGCTACCTTGTTGCTTAATGCTGTTTTCAGGCACTCCCGCGACGACCTCCCAAATGGCCAAGGACGTTACTACTTTCCTGAGCTGGGCAGCTGAGCCCGAGCATGATGAACGCAAGAAGATTGGCATTAAGGCCGTCATCCTCTTCTCCACCTTGACGGCCCTAAGCTTATATGTGAAGCGCTTCAAGTGGGGTGTGATCAAGAACAGGAAGATCGGTGAGTCCCACCATGTCCTGCTGGTGGCTCGTCGGGTTTTGCTGACAGTGCCCTAGTCTACAACCCCCCTGTGGATAAGACTCATTGAGGAGAGGCTGTTAAGAGAACACAGGGCTTAGATAACCGTTTCCTGTGTCATAATTTGTTACTTAGAATCGACGGCCTTAGTGGGCACGTCGCTCGCAAAAGCACATATCCCGTTTAGCCGCGATTCCCACGGCTGCTCTACTCCCCCGCCGGCAGCGTGCAATTCTCACTCGACTTTGATTCCCCACCTTGCCTCCATATTTTCATTCATCGCCATAATGTCCGCCGAATCATGGCCCCCACAGCTCAAGTTCGTTAATGGCATCATTTTCATTTCTGCATCCCCTCACAGTTCCTTCAGAGAATGGGTCGCATCGTGCTTAGGCCAGATGACGGACGGAAACCGCGAGGAGGCCCAGGCAGAACTTCGCCAGGTAATTTCTGACGCTTATAGCTCCAAGACATTATGGACCACAGACTGGGCTGGTGTGCAACTGAAAAGGTGCTCTCGTACGGGTCATTGCCTCTGAGGCTGATCATTCTTCGTCTCTCTTCCGTGCCAGTTTACTGCCCAAGCCCATGCCCATCATCAATAGCCACAGTCTGAAACGCAAATTGTATGCATCCCCGCTCCATTTCTTGTCCCTTCCCTCTTATCCTCCTCTCGCTCTCCGTCCTGCGCTGTTGACATCCACTTCTCGGCCTCGTGGACAGTGACCCCCCGATAAGCCAATCCAAGAAGTCCAAAAAGAATCAGGCGAACAAATCTGCTCCCGCTGCTGCGCTCGCGATGGATGTGGGTGATCGTGCGGCGCTCAACAGACGTGCGGAGCGTTTCCGGCGCGAGCACGAAATAGAGAAGCAGAAGCAGAACGGTGGTGGTGGTGGTGGTGGTGGTCAGGCGTCGTCTCTCCGGGCTAATCAACGCACTGCTCACCCTTTTGTCAATCTCTCTCGTTCGGCGACGCCATTCGCGAACGCGGATGATCCGGAGGCGGACCCGGTGAGCGCTCTGCCTCACAGAAAGTCCCGAAATTGACTCATCGTGCTGCTGCTGCTGTTGCAGAACGTGCCCAATTGGGATCAGCATACCATTGTCGGAACATCTCAAGAGATTTTCAAGGACTACTTACGTTTAACATCAGTGCGCATTGTTGCTCATCTTTCGGGATTATCTGAAGTTTCCGCTTGGCATTTAGGACCCAAAACCAGAACAAATACGTCCGTACCATGTTCTTCAACAAACGCTAACAGAACTCAAGAAGCGATGGCGAGAGAAGTTTCCATACAACTGGATATGCAGCCAATTTAAGAGTCTCAGACAAGACTTGACCGTACGTTATTCCATTCTCTGCGCCCATAGACAGGGTGATGCGGTGTCTGAACTATTCACAGGTCCAAAGAATAAAGAATGATTTTACTGTTGCTGTATATGAGATCCATGCACGAATGGCCTTGGAAGTGGCAAGTGATCTCTTCATATTGTCCTAGTCTCGGCTGATATTCCCATCTCATAGGCCGATATGGTAGAGTATAACCAATGCCAGTCGTCGTTGAAGGCCTTATATGAACTTGGCATCCCTGGGAATACCGAAGAGTTTACCGCCTATCGAATCCTGTTACTTTTGCATGGTCGCAACAGAAGTGGTTTGTGGTCTTCTCTGGTACCCTCGCACACTCTGAGATCGCTTACTGGCTATCGCTTCTAGAATTAAACCTATACGTGAGTCAGCTGACGTCCAAACAGAAAGCATCTTCGGCGGTGAAGCATGCATTGGCCGTACAGCGTGCCCTTGCGATCGGAAATTATCATGCCTTCTTTGACCTATACCTCAACGCCCCAAATATGGGCGCATATATCGTGGATCATTTTGTCGACCGTGAACGCGTCCGCGCGTTGCTTATCATGACTAGGGCGTGCGTCTAATAACCTCCTTCGTTGATGCCAACTTCTGATATGGCGTTCTCGGGTACAGATACCAACGTATTTCTCTAGCATTTATTCACCAAGAACTTGCATTCGAAAGCCTCAATCATGTCCGCGAATTTCTGATGTCCCATCGAGCAGCACACTTTATCAATCCTAACAGTCCCGATGTAGAGAAAATTTTGGACTGTAAGGCCGCGGGTGTGGAATTGCCCGCCGTTCACGAGGAGAAATATCGCAAAGTGCAGATCAAGGGCGCAATATGAACCCCGCCATCAACTTACCTCCACTCTATTACTACCGTTCCTTGTAGATTGTATTTATACATTTCGTTGAATAATCATTACTCTTGGAAGCGCAGTCATGCGCGTATACAGGCGCGTATACAGTGTCAATGACATTCGGAATAAGTTCAAGTCCACCAGAGGAAAATAATATACACAACTTTAATGTTCGGTGAATATGTTTACGCCCAGAACACTCGTACAAGTCACGTAGATAGCAAACAAACAAGATAACAGCCAGGACAACATCTAGGAACAGCATCATAGCATTTCAATTGGAGTCGGGATGTACTCGCCTGTGGCTTCCGCAGTAAGAAGGGCAAGCCGAAGGCGCTCTCGGATCTCGTCCAGCCGAATCTTTTGGACTACAGCAAAAACGCGTCAAATTAGTTGTCGCGTTTCAGAAACGTGGGTGGGACACGTGGCCACGCACCGGGTCCGGGATAAAGCTTGGTTAAGTATTCGATAGGCTCGATGAACGCCCTGCACACGTCGAGCGCTATAGTTAGCGAGTTATCATGCTGCCATAGCGTGAGAGCGCTGGGTGGAGTAAAACATTTTTTAATGAGCGCCAGACTCGTGGCCAAAAAAAAAAAGCCGTATTCACCGGCATATTTGGCCCATGAACCACCACATGAACCATGGCCGCTGCACGAGACTGTGCTTGTTATTGCCCGTGACGGCATGCATGGCGAATATGACCGTCTTGGCACGATTCCCTTGGGCACGCACTGTCATCGTATCATGTGTCAGAACCCAAGTCCGGGTGCAATACGCCGGCGGCAAAACCGGCTGCAGAGGCTCGTCGCTCACACCAATCTTCGGATTTCTTGCGATTCATGCCAATCAAGCTGCATTTATGCGGCGCCATCAGCTTCTGGTGGATCAAATGAGGCGAATGACCCTTCAGGGGCCAGGAACTCACACATGGGGGATGAACCTCTGAAATTCATAGGATATGCACATTCGGGTGCTGTTATCGGAACCGATAAACGTGACCGGGCGATGGCATATAAGGGAAGGGCGAATGGGAAGAGTGGTCCACGCACTTGAACAAGAACTCGCGCCCATTGAACATGAGCGCCCTTTCGATACTGCATGTATGCCACTGCAAGGCTTTCTCTATCGCCTCCGTCTCAAGCCATGCGCGCATGGCAAAGTCCCTTCTGTCTAGGTCGCTGAAACTGGGACCGTGCCGCATGCGCAAGCACGCATTCCACAGCAGCATGGCACGGAGATAGAGTGCCCAAACCGTATCTTTGCCGTCTATTGTGTCGAAGTATCCCTGAGCTTGCGATGGAAGCAATAATTCCCCCGGGAACAAAATAGAATACTACATAGGAGGTGAGCTGCCTTGGCTAGGGGTGCTGATCAGTCGATAAAGGCACGTACATTGGAGGGCTCAACCATGAACAGATCTAGATTCCTCCAATTCACGGCGGCAGCGAAAGAGGAGTGCCCAGATACGAGCATCAGCGCACTCCAGCAAAGCCGTCGGCACTCTTCCTTCTTGATCTCTCCCTCAGACCATTCACGATTCCACATCGGTGTGGCTACCCATAGTGGCACCTGCGTTTGTGCCTCTGGCCATTGGAAGCCGAGCGAGAGGCTATCACAAGGGCAGCTTGCCGCGTGGACGGTAGGGTCGATGGCAAGTTGCTGCTGCTGCACGTATTGTTGTGTCAGTAATGGCATGGATATTGAACTGAGGTAGGGCTGGGGCCGGGAAAGGTATTGTTCGGGGCTAACTTCGACTACGGGCACAGCATTGCGAGTGAATGTTGAAGCAGTAGGATCGTTGGCATCTAGGTATGATATTGAGAGAGAGCGGATTATGGAGTCAAGAGTGTTCAGTGTCGCATGTATCCGCGTCATTTGATGGTGAGGATGTGCGCAGATCTCAAAGAACGACAGAATCTTCGAGAATCAAGGGTGGCGATCAGCTTCGGCCTCCTTCCTGACAAGCTCAGACTTACCCAGGCAGCTTGGGCCAAATCCTCGTCGATGGCGCGGGCATACAGGCTTGCTTCGAGGTAACTTTGAGCCTCATCTCGCAGCAGCACAGCCATACGGCGACTCTCCTCCGGATATTCTCGCCCTGGACTTTGAAGGAGTGTGGACACGGCCAGTAGGGAAAGCAGCAAACTTGGCTGCATACGACTTCGGCGCACTGGATCCGCAAAGTTGTTGAAAAAGCGAGGCACGTTCAAAAACGAGAACCAGTAGTTGGAGGATCTAAATATGAAGCGTACGTCCTTGATGACCTGGCTGACGGTGCCATCGCGTTGTGCTAGACCTAGAGGTGGCGAACTGTACGAAACCCCCACGAAGACGGCATACACATCGAGGAGATGATCCCACCAGATCTTGCGGGTGAATTCCATTGAGGGGTCCGTTGCAATGGCCCTGGGCTCCAGTTCAGGTATGTTGCTCGTAAGAGCCCCGTAGGCAGGTATCATTTCATCATAGGAAGCGTCGGCGCGGCTATGGAACGTTGTCGCATCAGCATAATCATGCTCGACAAGTCTTGCAACGGGAGGCTGAAACGCAGTCAATGCTATGCTACCACAACGAAACGAGGTCACTCACAGGATGTCCGTGGCTTGTAGACTCTAATGCGAGTATCTGATTAGAAGGGATGGTCGAGCTGAACTGCACGCTGCTTTCCAATAGATCAAAATCATCTGATCCTACGGCAACGACGCTTTGCTGTGTATGGGCAACGATAGTCGCATCAAGTGTCGAGGGTTCGGTGGAGACACTTGGCCGCCTGATGCCATAAGACCCACCACCAGCTGCTTGCTCGACTGTCACGGTATGGCGTCGCCTGCGCCTTGGCTCTCCGTCTTCGTTCGGCTTCGTGCCACGAGTACGTGCACCCTGGATCCTATCGGGTCCACGACGCTTCGGCAGAGCGTCGTAAGAACACTGCTCGCCACCGTCACGCTGAGAACAGTGGTAGCACACCGGCTTCGCACCGTCACAACGGATCTTGCGCCCACGGCTAGAGAAAGCTAGAGGGTACTGCTAGGCATCGACACGGAAAATGGCGCACCATTGGACACACGCCACGAACACTCGCGCTCGCGGATGGCCTTGGGTTGTTGGCGGTTGATCAGGTGCGAGTCCGATTCGCAGTTTTTCCTTGCGCGCCTTCCGGGGTTGAGTTGGTGACGAGTAAGATTGGTCCGGAGAGTCTGGAAGAAGTGGAGGACTAGTGGATGTATCCGGGACGTCGGTAAACGCGATCAAGCTTGGTGGGCTGAGGTTGGTAGAACTGGCTGAGTAGGGTGAGAGATTGTAATTGTTCTGCACCAAGTCCGTATCCCTGAAGTCCCCGTTCGTCCCCAACTGACTAACCATCGGAAGTTCACCAAACCTGCGAAGGAAACTTGAGCTGGAGAAGGGCGGTAGGAGAAGAAGAAAGTGTCCCACTGGCCGGAGGAATGAATGTGGGCGTAATGGTTATCCATTGAAGGAGAAAGCAGACGAAAATGACAATGAGGATAATGGGTAGCTACTGCGGAGGGCAGGAACAGATCCTGGCATAAAAGTACAAATGTACTGACGAATCAATTGAAATAGTTTGTTGAGCACATCAGGATCAGTGGACAAGATCCGTCGAAACGACGTGGGCGAGTAAATTGATAGAATGGGTTGGGATGGACACCGTACTACACCCGTGCGCTAGTTAACGTCATCGCCCCAATTTCGGTACCACACCATCTGCCTCCAACTTGTACAGCCTTTCCGTAGAAAAAAAGATCTCGCAGACACCCACACGTATACATGCCGCCTTACGGCATGGCCTAGTAAGGGACATCCATCTTGCGCTCAAACTCGACGAGGACATGCACAGCCCGTCGATCAATCGCGCATTCTGGCAGGAACAAACCTCCGGATGATTATCTCCCGGATGGTGTATCTTTTGAAACATGAGGGCGAAGACAACTCGGCGATTGAAAGCCGCGATAGCGCAGGTATGGTCACATACGAAAGGACAAGCGTCTTGCTCATGGCATCAGCCCAGTCTCGTCAGAAATTCGGGGGAGAACAACTTGGGCACACCTTCTGAACCTGGGAGTTGACACGATTTATGGTACCGAGCCATTGCCATGTGAGAGGCTCTAAATTCGAAGTTGCAAATGGCGAAGATTTCATGTCATCGGTGTCCTCATATACAGGTATGAGAATCATGGCAAATCTAATACGAAGTTGTTAGGTCTTCAGATGCGCGCCGGAAACCTACACCATGTCGACGCAAGACGAGCAGAGCGACTCACTCGGCGTGGTGGAAAACCGGCCCTCGTTTGTAGAGGAGATAGTCCACACAGAATTTCACACCATTCTTCACAACCCAGCCGAGGGACCGGTAATGGTGAAGAAAGACGTAGTTAATTAAGAAGGGATTATCCGGCCGCAGAGCATGCACCTGGGATGGGGGGGGATGAAGATGAGTTGATAGATAAGCCGTCTGAAATGCCACCCAGATTTCACGTGATGTCATTGGCTCGGGCTATGTGAACGTTCAGGTCCATTGCACATGTACATATGGTGGGTCCGTACCGATTTTGGGTGATAAATAGTCAGACAATTAAGGGCCCATGACAGAAAGAACGCCTCAGGCAACGTAAGTTGCATATGTTCCATGTCCTCCTGTGATTCGGCACTGAGACCCGTTTCCCCTTCTAAATGGTCCGATGGAGGGAGTTCCACATTCCGAGTCGAATTGGATGGTTTCCACGTCGCGGCTGATGGGATAGATGCCCTTGTTTCTTCCGCAGGGATTACGCGGCCTTCCACAAACGCGGCTTCTGCCTCTGCAGCAGCGGCTGCGATAGCTCGTGCTCTGTCCAACTTGAATTGTTTTCGCTCGGTTCTGCGCCTGGCAGTCACCTCCTCGGAAGTTAACTCTAAATGAAATTTCCGTGAGCTTCATGTAACCATCAGTAGATATAGCCGGGCTTACGCCTCTCTGTAGCCGTTCCGACATGGGACTGCCTCGCTAGCCAACTTGGCTCGCTGCGTGAGAGGTTACCCTTCCCAAAAAAACCGCGCCTCCAAAGGGCCATGCTGTCTCTACGATTTGTTACCCAGACAGAACGCGTGGTAGGGTCGAATGTGCCCTCGCATCGGGGGTTTAGCACTCGAGTTGGCGACACACCAAAAATGCCCAAGGCGGTGACCGTAAACTTGTTCTCGATCGGAGAAAAGGAGATAGGGAGGGGGTTTGCATAGATAACATTAATTTCATTTCTTTTGCGGCTGCCTTTCTTTTGTGAAGAATCGTCTCTTGATTGTGATGGATGATGTACAGACGACATTGAGAGAAGCAGAGGGTGACCAAACATCGCGTAAACATCGCGACTTCACGTGACGGCCACTTAACGAGTGTCTGGGCCGCTGCCACCACCAGCTCTAATGTCTGCCAAGCTCAGGGATGAAATCGAGGCCAAGCGTGCCAAACTTCAAGAGTTGCGTCAGGCTCGCCTAGCTAGACAAAGGCATGATACTGAACGCCGGAGCTCGGGGGTGGGGGTACGTCGTTGCTGAGTACCCTGCTCAGCTTTCTTATACTTTTCCCGACTTCTCTAGACACCCGTCAAGTCTCCAACACAGACGGATGTAAATGCGCTGTTAGACTCAATCCTGGGTCCGGGTGATGCTCTCACTCCTCGTAGCCCCGATTTGACGCCGGCGTCCTCGGTGCCCGGAACACCATCGTTTGGTGTCTCTGACCTGCCCGGTCCTAGTTCGCTCCGCGTCTCCGGAAGAGTGAGCCGCATAAGCAGCGCGGGCTCGGATAAAGCGAGTGTTGGCGCAATGCATGTGCAGTCCGCGACTGAGACTATAGTCGATCGGTACGTGCGTGTTGGAGAAGCCAGCGGGGTTCCCGTTAACCAGACTATGTAGCCCGATGACGCCGAGATTCATTCCAGACATGATCGATGTTCAGCAAGAATTATTTGAGCTCCCACAACGGGTGCGCTGCTGCCCATTTTCGGCAGCATTTCTGGCTAACTCTTCGCTATTCCCCAGGAGCGCGTCACCTACAACAAGGAGATCCAGACTGCCGATCTTGACACTGACTCTTCTGATAATGAAGAGGTCCGAGAGCCTATCTCACGCGAGCGCGAGATCACAGTGGGGCCAGAGCGGACATTTGAGAGGCTCGAAGAAGAAAGTGCGATATTGGACCGTGAGATAGAGGAGGAAATTCGGGGTCTGTCCACTTTATCCTTCGTATCTTGTCCCTTTATTGAACGAACATGCAGATTTGACAGAGGAGGAAAGAGTTAGCATTCTTGCCGCACCCGAGTTTCTAGATTTTGTGGAACAATCGTCGAAAATCGTTCAGCGGGCACTGAACGATAACTATGATTACATTCGGGATTACACCTCTGGAGCGGAGACTGGCGGGTGAGTTTCCCTCTTGTGCAACCTCTTGGCCCGTTAATCCATCGTCGTTGTAGTGATGACTCCGAAGGGAAGCGCGTGAAACTTGTATGCGCCTTCTGGGATGAACGATATTGTAAAAATCGGACCATCACAGACGTGGACTGGTCGCCAAAGGTCTGTTCTAGCTGGGAAGATACTCTCAATTTACTTATTAGGCTGGGTCCAGTTTCCGGAACTCAGTGTTGCATCATACAACAAGAATGCTGCGGCTGTCAACGAGCCTGACGGGATTGTTGCGGTGTGGAACCTGCATTTACTCGAGCGACCAGAATTTGTGTTCCATTCTCAGGTATATAATTTACCTTGGCTTCGCATTTGAGTCGCGTTGACGAGGGTGATATAGTCTGACGTACTTTCAGTTACGTTCACCCCCTTCCACGCGAATCTCGTCTTTGGGGGAACCTACTCGGGACAGATATTGCTCTGGGATACGCGATCAAAACATCTTCCCGTGCTCAAAACGCCGCTATCAGCGGCAGGACATACACACCCGGTCTACACGATGCAGATGGTTGGTACTCAAAATGCACACAATCTGATCACCAGTAGTACGGACGGTATGGTTTGCAGTTGGCTCGTGGACATGCTTGCTCAGCCGCAAGTACGTATAATTATCTTTCACGAGGAGGCAAAGAGACTCACGTCATCCAGGAAACACTGGAACTCGTGCATGCGGGTCACAACAAGACCGGCGAAGTAGCGACCACAACTTTCGATTTCCCTGACAATGAAACCACCGCTTTCTGGGTCGGCACCGAAGAAGGAAACATTTACCAGGCAAACCGCTATGACCGCGCAGGTGCAAAGGCTGGTCTAAACCAGTCTGATGTTTACAAGGGCCACTCTGGCCCAATTATGGGACTCAACTTCCACCCCCTCATGGGGCCGGTGGACTTTTCCGACCTGTTCTTGACTTGCTCCGTTGATTGGACTGTAAAGCTTTGGCGGGCGAAGTCGCTGGCGAAATCATCCACGACGACACAGGCCATAACACCGATCTATTCATTTGATGAGGCAGACGACTACGTTTACGATGTCAAGTGGCATCCAGCACATCCCGCGGTCTTCGCTTCTGTGGATGGTTCTGGAAAGTTTGACCTTTGGAATCTAAACGCGGATACGGAGGTTCGTTGCACGGATTTGTCTTCCATCCATTGTCTCATTCATTCTGTATTAGGTACCGGTTGTGTCCACCAACGTGAGCGCAGAACATGCGCTCAATAAGCTGCAATGGGACCGTAAAGACGGTCGGCGTGCCATCTTGGGAGGCAGCGAAGGTCGGTTATACGTATACGACATCGGAGACATGGCCATCCCACGGGAGACCGAATGGAACGACATGCAGAAGACCGTGGCAGGTTTTGTTGGGGGCCAAACGAGTGGGATGGAGGCCGACTCGACGAGGACGTTGGCCACTAGCGGTATTGGTCGATGAATTCCGTTTTAATAGTCAGGGCGACTTTGGTCGCAGCAATTCAAATAGACTAGGTTGTACAAATAGTCTGCTATCTTATACTCGTTCTAGCTTTGTATGTGGCACAGTAAGAGTCACTGTTGTGATGTCTCATCCAATGGCAATTGGCAAGTCTCCGCAATCAGTAGCTAGAGGGGCGAGTCGGAACCCCGATAGTGTGGGGCGCCGCCATCCTCCATGGAAGCATTGGACTCCCCTCCTCTTCCTTCCACCTATCTTTGACCTCCCCTCTCCTGGTGCGCCACAGAGTCATGTCGTCAAAGACAGATTTCAGACAGGTGCGCTCTATACCGCATTTACTCCCATCGCCCGCCTCACTCGCCCGCATCCAGGAGCCTCACAAGTAAGTTCCTAATCATCCCCGCTCAGCGATGTTGCCGTTGAACACCTTCTATCGCCTATCGTTCTAAGGCTTTTAGTGTACGTTTCTTTCCTACCACGGATACGTCCTTATCGGTGTGAGTCCGTATGATTGATACAATCTCGAACTAAAGCATACCTGGGCCCATCGAGCTCACGGACGAAGTACGTTCACCGACTCTCTGGAGTGGCATCTCAGGCATAGACCGGTCATTACTCCCTCACAGGTTCTCTATGCCAATGCCCACCCATCCGTCTCTCACATGTCTGCGGGTTTCGCCGCTGTGTTCGGCGAGAGCATTCGCATGACTAGGTACGTATCCAGATCTAATCACCCTCCAGCCGACACTAACCTTCCACATGCGTTGCTCATCAGAGAGATTGTCCGGTCGACTACCGCTCAACCGTTTCTCATCTCCGGATCTGGGACACTCGGATGGGACCAGGAAAGCGCCCATGACACACTCCCTGCGCCGTTAGGCTTACGTATCTACAAACACATAGGTTTCTGCTAACCTCGTAGAGCCCGGAGAAAATGTTCTGGTACTCAACACAGGATATTTTGGTGACGGCTTTGCTGACTGGTACGCATATGTCTACGTTTTGCGTGCTCTCGTCCTCTGAGGTACCACGTTCGGTCGGTCTTAGCCTTCAAACGTATGGCGCCCAGGTCGACCAAATACACGCAGACTTTGGCGGGGCCGTTGACGTATCACACGTTGAGAAAGCGCTTCAGTCGAAGAAGTATAAGATCGTGACGATCACACACGTAGATACGTCAACAGGTGCGATTGTCCCGTCAGTATGTCCGACACCACCGACTTCACTTCCTTTAGGCGTGCTTTCGGACCCACAGCCAGTAGCTGAAGTTGTGCAGAGAGTCTCTCCGGAAACACTTGTCGTCCTCGATGCTGTTTGCGCCGTCGCGAGCGAGGATATTCAGATGGACAGATGGGGTATCGACGTTGTCATTAGCGCCGGCCAAAAGGGCCTGGGCGCGCCCCCCGGACTTAGTGTCGTCATCGCCAGCCAAAAGACCATGAAGGTCAAATCCGTCTGTCCAGGCCACGCCTAGCGCAGCGCGTTGACTGTTTCAGTAGGTTTTTGAGACGCGCTCAAGACCGGTCGCCGCGTACTATGCCAGCTGGAAGAAGTGAGACTATCCATGACTACCGGCTTGGGTGTCGTAGGACCTCACCATAACCGCAGATGGCTTCCCATTATGAAAGCATACGAAGGCGGATCCGCTGCGTACTTCGCCACCCCGCCGGTCAACCTGATCAACGCGTATCACGAGTCCTTATCCCAGATAACCAAAGCTAGCCCTTTCCTCGATGAGCGCCTTAGACTGCATCGCGAGACCAGCAGCCGTATCAAGGCTGCTGCCGCAGAGCTCGGGCTCTCCCAGCTCCCCGCTCGCCCGGAAATAGCTGCAAACGGGATGACCGCAGTAAGCACCAAACTGCTCGTCAACTCGTCTCAGAATGTTTTGACGGTCCTCGCTCCTTATCTGTAGCTCTGGTGCCCGGATGGTGCCAAGTCCTCCGAGCTTGTGCCCGCTTTCCTGCAAAGGGGCGTCGTCGTGGCAGGTGGTCTGGGAACAAGGAAGGGTACGTGTCCCGATCGTTCCCATCGTCTACGGTAGTCTTAACCATTATTCTTTCACCCTGTAGATAAGTATTTCCGCATTGGGTGCGCCGCTTCATCTCGCATGTAATGTGGTTCGGCCCGCACCCTTTTACTCATCGAATCATTTATGTAGTCACATGGGAATCACTGCCGTCAAACCAGAGCGCGGAGATGTCGACCGGATTATCGATGTGTTGAGGGAAGTCATTTCCGAGGCCGCGTCTAGACGATGAGCTGCTCCGCGAAGGCGTTTGGTCTTGCCATGTGTGGTTTCACGGTGGCACTTGAGTGATTCGGAAGTAGAAACAACGGATGCCCGAAAGGTCTTGACCAGAAAATCCTCTAGACGTGGGTAGTGCATGAAAGAAGTAGACATCCAAGGCTGAAATTTAGTGCTTGACATACCGTTCCTCGGCAGCTCGTTAGTCTCAATGTCATCACATCGGCCTTCCTTCCGTTCAAGGAGGGCATGCCTTTTCAATTTCACAACCGAGCAGTGGAGGTCGAGTTAAGCGACCCGGGTTGAATTGCGTACGGTGCATATATAAAGGCAAACAGATCTTGCGGCAATCTCGCGATACATGATGGTCCTTCCTCGCTCAGTCTTTTCCTCCGTCGTTGGTATATAGCCCAGCACGTATCACGAAGAAATCGTCAAGGGATTCTCGATTCTCCGTCGAGTGTCTCAAGAGTACACCGTTTGACCATCAGCGAATGGCTAGGATTTCCGGCTCCCTCATGCGCTCTGGGAAAAAAATGGACAATTAGGGTTAGGGAACTCAATGGGTGAGGTAATGGGAAAGTTGCCCGACCTCGGTAGATTTGTTTAGCTGTTGCCCATAGTAGCTGCCTGCGAGCAGCATCAAGTAGGTGGCAGCATCTTTACCAACAAATGCGAGCTCTGAAAGCTTTCTGAGTCCTTGCGCGCGAGAGCTGTAGGGAATCCAGGGATGCGCGACGCTGACCAGTAACATATGGCCACGCGCAGCCATTAGGACAACCCGTCATGCGCATGACAATCGAGTCATTGTTGGGCTGTTCTTCTCGCTGTCAATGAGCAGAGGAAGACCTTTTAAGAGGCATTAGTGAGCAGATTGACGTGAAGGCTCGAGATCAACGACCTACTCTTTATTCCACCACTACAACTTGAAGACATGAGGTCGACGACATCACAGACGGGTGATGGAGGAGGCATGCTAACCGCATGTTGGGAAGGCTAGACACGTCGACCAGGACAGCGGTCGCAGCGCGGTAACATCGAGGTTGTCGTCTGTTATGGGTCCAGCAGCCTCTTAATTCCCGATAGCTCCATCCAGTATGGTAATGTCCGTTTTGATGGGATGCTGATTGGCAATCAGGCGGCCCGGGAATTCTCTCTTTTGTGTTTTTTTTGCTCCCCGCGATGCAGTCCATAGAATCACGACCGGGCACATCCTGTACGCGTCCATTGCAGATGAATCAAGTAAAGTGAATGCTTGCCATCTTCACCAGTTGCCAGCGGAAGTTTTTGATAGTATGATTACGGTCGGAAGTGTACGGGTGGACAGGTTGGAAGCGGAAGTCGAGAGATTTCTCGGCGCCGCCGCCCCTACCTCCGCCTTGACGGAAGGCGTCAAGCTTCGAGGCGAGCACACTTTCGGTTGCGTGTCCTTGGTGACACGTGGAACCGAGTCGTCAAGAAAGCTCAGTGTACCCGGTTGCCATGGTCTCGCTGCCCCAGTATGATTTTCTCGGCAACGACAAGTAGACCGCTTGAAGCTCCAGTTTATACTCTTCAAGAATGCATGCGAGTGTTCCATTTGTAGAGGCAAAGTCAGGGCAAAGTGTTAGAGGGGCCAAAAGCTAAGGGTACACCCTGCGCCTGCATCGTCGTTTGAAGTACGGTAGTAGTATCTGACAGTATGCAACTTGAATATGGTCCATGTCTGCGCTCAGCGGCCGCCGCTGTCACTCTGCCTGTATGAGCCTGTGGTCACTGGAGATATATTTCTGCGTACGAAATCGTGCATGAGGCTTCAACATTGTGTTTGTACGCTCGGTTAGTGCGGGGGTTGGAAAGGGATGTAGCAGGTGGGTGTGACAAATGGTCGGTTACGCCGGCCGATGCCCATGGTGCCACACATTAAATGCTCAACGTTCAACGCACGCGAGCGACAGACCGTGACCTGCTGCATTTGGCACCTATTGATTGGCACTTATGCCATGCTGATCTCATGCGGTGTTTCGGCTCGGGCTACAACCACAGGGCACGGTCTGGCCTCATGTCCTCTCTTAAAAAAACTTCCCCTTTACAGACAGATATAAAGACCTACATGTCTAAACTGTTAGCCCTCAGACTAGCAAATGGACTGGGAACCGAATATCCTCGTCCTCCCTCCTGGAACCAGCGTACAAAGAGCCCAGGTGCGTCAATTCTGGTCTGTGCAACGGGTTCCCGAATCTGAATCGTGGCCAGACATCTTCCGTCCGCCCCCCGAAACCATCTGTATTTTGCCCGTGGTGTGGGGACGCGTTCGGGCGCAAACAAGAATTGAAGCGACACATTCTATCGCTCCATCTTCCATGCTGGATTTGTTGTCCTCATCCCTTTTGTCCCTGGAGGGGCACCCGTATTGAGGAGCTCAGGAAGCACATGCGCAAAGGACGGTGCGGCCCAGAAGCCACACTGGAACAGTGCACGATATACGAACCGACGCGGGCCTTTGATTGTGTTTTCGACGACTCCGATGGCACCTTCATCAACGTCAAGTTGAGGCTCGCGGAGACGTACGCACTTGAGCTCGTTTTGGAAAGGGCGATAGAGCTACGAAAGGTGGGACTGTGGGAAGATCCCTGGGGTCACGTGACGGCGATGTAACGCTCCCCATCTTTATACGAGCCAACGAGGTGACGTAGTTATACGTTTACCACCCACTCTACCATACCTAATCCTTGAGCTATATTATGTAGCGGAGTTGGCCGAATATATTATGCTTCACGTTTCACTTCACCTGTCCGGCCAATGTGTCAGGATTCTTTGCCTGGCTGACGGCGACCAACCATCAACCTCATTCGCTCCTTGTACAGTACCCTGGTTTTATCGCCGTCGGGTGTTCGACCCTCACTTCTTTCTTGAAATGGACAGAATCTAATTCTTCGTTCCGTGCCCCATCTTTTTCGACCAAAGGACTGTACGCGCATATACCTACCGGTACCAAGCTTTCTCCTTTCGGAAACCTCAGTCTGTCTACTATTTAGTGTACTTTCTCAGATGAGAGTGTCTTAGCATTTATACCGTCATTATCTTCTATCATTGTATTATGCAGATCCCCTCGAATTTCCACCGCCGCAGCGCATCCTCACTCACTTTTCATCCGACATTCTATCAGTTTCCCATAATCGTTCGGGCGGCGAGCGCTCGACCCGTCTGACTTTTGAGTCATAGATTGAAACCGGCTCGACGTGAATCCACCGATTTGTGTCGAAGAACGAAGACGATCACACGGATGCGCTGCGACACTGCCATGTCCTTCCTTCCAGATGCGTTGTCGCCCACACTCTTACTGGTGAGTTCTTTTAACGAGAATTGAGGATTTAGATTGACTGTCGGTGAAGTCAGGTTTCTCATTGATAAAGATACATTATGCCACTGGTGCCTTGAGCGGCACTTCAACAAAAGATATCGTCTCGAGCCCAAACAGATCACGCGGCAACCTCGCGATATGGACCCTCCCCACCCATGCCTTCGTACCATGCCTTTCCTTCCGTCACGGGTGATATATAGCCAGCACGTATCACGAAATCGCCAAAGTGTTCTCCATCCAGTCTCTCGAGGGCGTACCGTTTGATCATTGGCCCGAGAATGGCCAGGATTTCTGGCTCCGTCACGCTCTCTAAGTAAAAAAACGGACAATAAGGATCAGACTGGAGGGCGAGATAGTAGGAAAATTTCGCCCGACCTCGGTAGATTTTATTTAGCCGTTGCCCGTAATAGCCACCTCCGAGCAACATCAAGTAGGTGCCGACCGCTTTACCAACGAATGCGACCTCTGAAAGGTTTTGTGAGTCATTGCGTACGAGGGCTGCAGGAAAGCATGTCGCTGACCAGCAACGTATGGACGCGCGCAGCCATTAGGACAGCCGGTCATGCGCATGACAATTGAGTCATTCCGTAGGCCGTTCTCCTCGCAGATCTTCTCCACCTTGTCGATGAGCAGAGGAAGATACTTAAGGACGCGTTAGTGAGCAGATACAGGTGAAGACTCGAGATCAACGACTTACCCTTTCGGATTCTGCCATTGCAAGACCTGGATACCGAGGTCAGCCCAGGCGAAGTATAGAATGGGCATTACTGACCGCATGTTGGGAAGGCCACGCACGCCGATGAGGACAAGCGCAGCCCGGTAAAATTCAGGTTGTCTAGTTTGTAATGGGCCAGCAACCTCTTAATTTCCGCGAGCTCCGACGAGGCAATATTCGAGATGACGAGATGCTGATTGGCAGTCAAGCGGAATTCTCCCTTGTGTACCTTTGCGATCTCCCGCAACGCAGTCTTGAATTCGCGACCGGGCTCATCTTGTACGCGGCCGTTTTCGATGAAGCAGGTGAAATGATGCTTGCCATCCCTGCCGGTTTGCCAGCCAAAGTCGTCGATATTACGGTCGAAAGTGTATGGACGGGCAGGTTGGAAGCGGAAGCCGAGAAGTTTCTCTACCTCCGCCCTGAAGGTATCGAGGCCCATGCGGTCGATTGTGTATTTCAAGCGAGCATTCTTTCGGCTGCGTGAAATTGTTAGCAGCACATAGGAACCAAGTCGCCGAGAAAGCTCACTCTACTCGATTGCCATGGTCCCGCTGCACCAGCATGATTTTCTCGGCGACCACTGCACCCTGTTCTACTGTAATGAAACCTAGAAGGCTACCTGTACGCGGGTATGTCTTCTTGTTGCCGTGCGTGACGCCCATACCACCACCCGCAGTAACATTGAAGCCAGCCAACTTGCCATGCTCGTTGACGATAGCGATAAAGCCAACATCGTTCGTGAATATATCGACGTCGTTTGTTGGTGGGACAGCAACAGCAATTTTGAACTTAACAGGCGATGATCAGGTATTCGTCAAGTAAGAAGACCTTGGGGCAAACCTTTCGAGGCAGATAAAACGCGCCATATAGCGGCTCAAAGTCTTTGAGAGCCTCACCAGCCACCAGCTTCTTATCCAACCAGATTTCATGATAAGCGGTCGTCCTTGGCAAAAGATGATCGCTGACACCCTTCGCAAACGCGTACACCTGGCTATGCAGTGCCGATAACGTTGGGATTGACGAACACAAAACATTCCTTAGGGGCAGGACGTCATTCGTACTTGACTGGCGCCACTATAAAGGAGAACGTACCTATTGACGTCGCCGCATGCTGCTATGGTATCTAAAAGAGTACGATTGATGCCTTGGATCAAAGGTTTTAAGTGCCTTTTGACGACGCCATGAAACTGAAATGTTTGTCTTGTTGTGAGTTTGAAGTGTCCACTGCCGTGTTCGTCCGCAAGTTGGTTCATCACCAGCCACTGTACTGGAGTACACACTCCGCCAGGGAGCCGCACACGGATCATGAACGAATATGCAGGCTCGACACCTTGTGCCTCCCGTTCATCGCGGATGTCGCGGTCGTCCTGTTGATAGATGCCATGGAACTTGGTCAGTTGCGTATCGCTAGGCGCCAGCGCACCCGTGCTGGTATCTTCGAGGCCCTCTGCAATCGTTCCCCGGAGGTATGACGATCCTGCTTTGATATGCTCGTTTGTGATAGGTTCGGGTTCTGCCTCATGTATCTCGATCGAGTCGACGCCCAACGCTTTCCAGACCTGTGGTTCCCAAACTCTGTATCCTGTCTCGGCACCATCCGCGTCTTGGTCATCGCCGAGCCCCAAGTCTGCAAAGCGCTCGCCTCCAAGTGTGGCAAGCTTCGCGTCTAGATCCTTCCCCGGCCTATTGTAATAATGAGCGTCCTCGGGTCTAGGCCAGTAATGGCTATCTCCCATGCCAAACACGGAATACTTCGTATTCGCCAGAGGCTTTGCGCCGGTCGCAACAGCGGCGTTAAGGAGCTTGAAGAATGTTCGGCCATTCTGCGGAGGTTCTCCCTGACCTGCTGTCGAGGTGACGAAAATGACGTGTTCTTCATGTGATAACGCATCAATGTCCATAGTGTCCATAGTCGCGATCGTGCTTGACAATCTTCGCGCCTGGGCTCTACCGGCCAATCGTTTCGCCTTCTTCTCAGCTGCACCACCGTCCGACGCGTACAGTATCAGCAAGGGCGGAGCATCAATGCCCGATAGCAACTCAGCATACGCCTGTTGCGCACGCATCTTCCGTTCCGTCTTCACGGTCTCACCCAGACTTGTCACAAGCTCCGCGGGGAACAATGGCTTGGCGCGGGACAACTGGGATAAGTGATTTTGGCGGTCTAGAAATGCTTGAAGGTCATTCTTCACAACGTCCGAGTCGAGAGAAAACGGTTCTTTGCCGGCAGCGTCCTTGCTGGGATCCCACCGGTAAAGCGGCCAGTATCCAGAATCGACGGCTAGCTTCGTCTCCTTGAGTAAATCCAGGGCCGTCGACTCTTCCGTCGTATACGGGAGGTAAGCAAGAACAATACTAGGGCCATCGAACTTGTCTGCTTCGACGAATGCTTGCAAAACCTGAGCGTACGAGGAGTAAACGGCGACACTGGCCACAAAGACATCTCCATGGTTCATAGCATAAAGTCCGATATCGTGCTTGCGGCGATTGTGGTCCTCTGTATCGCGAGCTGTGTACGGCAAGGTATCGAGAATGAGGGCGTTTACATTCAGACCAGATGCGATCGCATGGTGAAGACCTGACGCCCCAAGATCGTATGACCATGCGTCTGACCCGATTATCCATCGAGACTTGACCCTGAAATGTTCACGAAGTGACAAAATTCGGTTTGCGGCTGGGTGGTGAATCCCAGACTTTAATGCTGCGACGATCTCGTCTCCGATCTGGTGACTCTTTGTGGCGTCATCCTTGGCGAGGATCCAACGGCTAAGTAATGAATGCGTGTCCGATGGCAGTTTGGCGTCCTGCAACAACTCGTGGACAGCTTTTGTAAGTTCTACACGCTCCTCCAATGCCCCACGAACACGTCCTAGAGCGAATTCGGGACTGGTTGCAAATTCGCCTTGAACAGGCACAAGAGACGGCGAGTTTGATATTTCAAATCGCTCGCCAAATAGATGATTCAATATACTGGTATAGGAACTCTCGTGCTTAGGTATATGGGGAACTTCAGGGACGTTGGACAATGGCGAGATTGCCACCCCAAGTTGCGTGCGAGCGGATTGCTTTGAGGTTGATGCGGCTTCGAGGAAAGATATGAGGTCCTCTGACTGCGATCCGCTTGTGTCACCTAGGTAAGCGCTGCGAACAGCGGGGCGATCTTCTGGATCGCGATGCTGCAAGACATTGAGGACGTCGAGATACAATGGGGTCCACTTTGTTATCCACTTTTGAATTTGTTCCAGTACGATGACGTGGCGAACGGTCGGACGGATGGCGGAGAGAATTCGGGAGGAGGGCAAAGGCGACAGGAGGGATACGTCGATGTAGGCGACTCCGTCGACATTGAAGTCAAGACTGGTCTGACCGAGGCCAAAGATGGCGGTATGAGGCTCGTTGTGACCCCGCTGAACGAGGGCTCGCTGTGACCGACGAACGAGGGCAAGTGTCGCTAATGCCGCTGCTTCGTAACCCTCGAGAAGCCCCGCAGTAATCGGGTCCACAGGGATGATGAATGTCGGAGTGCCAGGCGTCCCTGGCCGAGGAGAGCGACGTCCGTCTGGGTCACTCCCTTTTCGAGCATGCCCATTAATGAACCCATTGGTAACGCCGTTGGCGTATTTTGGTGTAGGGCTGTATGGTCGTGTCGGAGAAGGGCTATATGGTCGAGCGATTGGGCTCTGCGGACGACCTGGAACTGGACTGCGCGCGCGCGCGGAAGCCGTCGAAGAGGTGCGCGTACGTTTCTCGGCATAAATAAACGGCTTCACTCTATCCTCCGCAACCTCATCTACACTATCGTTCTTGTCACCGATGTGAAAAACGTGGACAACTGCCTTGCGTTCGGTGCGTGCAAGCCGTGACGCCAGCAATGCATTGTCGTGTGCTTGCTGGGGACTGGATGAATGGATGAAGTAGGGCACGGCTACTCGGAGAACGAGAGCGTCGGCGAGGTCACCTTGTGCCACAATGTGGATGACAAGGGGCTGGGAGGATAGTTCGGAGAGGTGGGGTAGGAGACGGATGAGAGCTGATGAGCTCGCTGTAGTGTATGACAGCAAGGAGGCGGCGTTGTGACGTAGCAAGGCAGGGGTAGGGTTGGAGCCGTGAGGAAGGATAGTGATGGTCGTCGACCGGAGAGCATCCTGAGATAGGGATTTCCAATATAAGGAAAACGCTGATGGAGAGTCGACCACCGCGTCAGAGGAGAGATAGGCCACCCGCGCGACGGAAGCCACTGAGGGTGTTATCGGCACCATGAATGCTCAGGAAAGTCCTGCGAGCTGACAACGAATAAGTGGTGTTGCATGACTTAATACAATGCGTGCGGCAATACAGTACCTCCGAAATGGCGTGTATGCCGTGGAAAGATTACCAGACAGAGTTGGGAACGCCATCTTTCCAGAGGTGGGTTGATATACTCTGGCCGCTTCAGCAATTCCGAATTACAGTCATCGGCTTGTCCTTGTTTGGTCCCATGTAATTTTTTGCTGACGTACGTCGCACGCGATCGCACGTATTCGTCCAACAGTATTATACACTTACTCACTCCATTTTGTTTTGACCTTTCAAACCTGTGCGAAGAACAACGTGATGCCTTTACTCAGCCCCAGGGTCGCAACCTAGCTGTTCCAAAAGGGCTTTGCCGGAGGCGTATCTCATCCACACCTCTTCGAAAAGCGCCACCACATACACTGACAACCCTAACCTTTTCTATCATCCAAATTTCGAACTCCCCACAAACCTGCCGCCAACGACCTAAACGTTAAAGCTTTCCGGGGCGCGTTGGCAACTTGACACTATCAAACAACATAATAAATGACATGTCTCACATGGAGGTGCTCAGGACCTGAAAGGGAATGCGATGCACCTGTAAAAGCTTCCAACGCGGACAGACCTGGCAAGCCCCACACGTTCGGCCAGGCAATCGAGGCTAGTAAATGTTCAAGCTGTTTGAGTTTCCGCGGGTTTATAGCATATCCGCGCTATTGCTCGTTTTGCTTGCTAGGTATGTGTTGCTCTTCGGACCGTTTTCGGTCGCACGCCAAGCACAGGAATACAATCCTCGCCCATTACTCGAGGACGTGATCTGTTCACAGCAATAGCTCACCAGAGAACAGAGTATTAAACCGACTGTGAATGACCGCCAGCAAGACAACAACGCGCCAGAGGCGCAAATCGCACACCTACGCGGCTGGCCCTTATTCAGTAGTTACGCCACGCGAGCAAGCTGGAAGGGACGGAGAAAGCTAGGCGCGACAGCAAGATAAGCGATCTCCGCGTGGCAACGTCCTGTGGTCCTTGTGGCTCCTCGGATCCTGGGCGACTTGTCCAGCAAGCTCAGCTTAGAGGATTGGGGTACCACAGACGAGTGACGGACATGGTGGCAGTTTTCAGCGTGTTGATGATAACTTGACTGTAACATCATTCTTCGGCAACAACTAAAATTCTCGGAGTCTTGGCAAGTCTTTACCTACGGATGTCGAGTCAAATCGGTCTGACCCCATCGGACGGCCGTTGGAATTAACTCGGCGTCTGCATTTCTTTCTGTTTTGACCCGTAGTACGCCCGTACAGTAGTCGGGCTTGGCCGGCATCACCCTCCGATGACATCGCTGTGCGCTACACAATCGCGTGGAACGTTGACGCACCAATATCCGACTCCGTTCCTACTCAGCGTTGTCATCGGTACACTAGCACGAGTCCAGCGAGAAAATGCTCGTGCCCCACGTGTAGCACGTCAAATTCCTGTATTTCAAAGTCTATACGACTTATGGATAATAGCCTTTCATCTCCAGGGTCTTTTCCCCAGACTCCCTGATAGTCATCCACGCATTATCTATGTCACTCTCTTCAGTCCTGGCGGAGCCAACGACGAAACGGACACAGAACACTCCGCCAATCGACGTGTGCGTCAACGCAATGTTGGGATGAGCCTGAAGGTCGTTGTGGAAAGCTCGATTGAGAGCATTCACGCTTTCGAGATCTTTTGTGTTGGCCGCTACGCCTGGCACAAGTCTGAAGACAGTGAGTGCGAACGAGGGAGGAGTCACGAGTTCGAAATTTGGACAGGCGCGAATGCGTTTCACGAATGAATTATTGAGAGAAATGCTCTGGATACAAAGGATTTAACGCATGGAATTCAAAAGTCGGATGACGACGTACCTTGTGCACGTTTGCTTGAAATCCTTCGATGCCGAAGCTGCGCAGCACGAACCAGAGCTTGAGAGATCGGAAGCGCCTCCCAAGTGACAGATGCCAGTTTCTGTAATCGACCACGGCGCCTGGATCACATCAATTGTAGAATCATAACCAAACTCGTTCGTGGCTATGTACCCGCGTCTCCCTCCTTTGTCCTCAAAAATTCCGGAGTAACGTCCAGTGCGTCTATGAGTCGCCTGCGGTCACGCACCCAAAGACCTGATGCGTCAAAACTCGTCAATCCCCACTTCCCGTGAGAAGAATGCGAATGGTTGAGTCGCAGATTATAAAAATAGTTGTTCAGAGACGGGTTACCTTATGAAAGTTGATGCAAAGGCTGTCGGCATATTCATTGATTCCGGGTAGTTGAGCGGTCTCGCGGTACTCGGGACATGCGAGAGTGACTCCCGCCCAAGCGGCATCGACGTGAAGCCACATGGAAGGGTAACTTTCCTTGACTACTTGGAATGACGAAATCATGCATATTCCGCAGGGGGCTAAGACATACTTGCGGCCCCTACGTCTGCCACCTGATCAATGGCGCCGGACGATGTCGTTCCAACGGTGGCGACTGTGTGATGGCTTGGAAAGCCTCCGGGGAATACACGCGAATAAGTACCAGTACCCACCCAACACGAAGGGATGCAACCCTCGAGCGCGGTCTTCTTCCGCCGCAGTTCTGAGATCTTCTCCGGTCAGTCCTGTATTGTCAGTTGCCACTGCTTCGTCCACGTTCAGCGCGCGTACGCGCAACCCGAGGATCATCGCCGCCTTTTGTCCGGCAGAATGGGATTGGGTTGTCACGTAGATGACGAGCGACTCTAGCGTTGTGCCCGGATGTTCGCGAAGGTACCTAGTTCGAGCGGCAACGATGACGGTGAGAGTTGAGTCAGACGCGGTAGTCTGCCAGTGGGCGATTAAGCTTGTAAGCGCGTAGAGGATAGGATCTTACCTGAATAACGCCGCCGCCCACTTCGTTCGCATTCCAGAAGACGCTGTGTAGCCCGAACATCTTGGCTGCCCAGTCCATCACCACGACCTCTAGCTCAGTGCAGGCGGGACTTGCGGCCCACTGTGCCATCAGGCATTGTATCAACGCCTCGCAACTTGTGCCGAACTTCCAGACGTACATTGAAACCAGGGTTGGCGGTGCTTGAAGACAGCAGATCTCCGAGCATGGCTTCAAAGGTGCTGGCAGTCGGAAAGTACGCAAAGAAAGACGGGTGTTGCCAGTGCGTGAATCCTCGTATCTCCAATTGAGCTCGCGATGAAGCGGTGCACGCCGAAGGATCGAAGGCATACCCGGAACAATGATGTTCTCATAATCGTTTACGATAGAGGCCCATTCATGCCCTTTATGTGGCGCCGACTCTAGAGCAAAGTTACGGTACGGTAAGAGCGACTTCAAGTAGGGCCCGGCTTTGTACACATTAAGCCACAACATACCTGGTAACAAGTCGCGAAGATATCCCGGTTTGACTTGAGCGACCACTGGTTTTTCGCGAATCGAATAATAATAGGCACATATGCGATCTATCGCATCGTAGCCCGCTTGTCGGAATCTGGCGTGACATTCAATGCTTGTCAACCCGTGATCATGGAGTCTGGGCGAGAACCGACGATACTGACTGCTCGATGTCCATTAAGAGTGTTGACAGGGTGAGAGTATTGTGCGCTGGGATCGAAAATGACCGCCCCACCGCAAAGCAAGCCGCGATTTAGGCAATTGTACCCGCCTTGTAACCATACACATGCTTTCGACTGCCACCAACGATCTGACTGAACGCACGTCATACATTTACAACATTCTGTACACATCCGAGTCCTTATTTTCTACAAAACGTACAGCACTTGTAAGTCGCAGTGACGCAAACATTGACGGCCCCAGCGATCTTCACAATTCCGTCTTCCGTGGCTCTATCGCCCTTTCTCCGACAATGTACGTCATCGCGACCTTCACCTTCACCTGTCAGTGGAAGGCTCGTAAATGCAATCAAGGATCTACTTTGTGTCAAATATCTCACACTTCCGGGTCCAGTTTGGCTTCTTGACCGTATCGCCCTCCAAAATCATAATCATTTGACTGCGATTGGCATTGTATTCAGGCGGAAATAAGATGTAACTGCTTGGTGATATGAGTAACCGGCGATGCCTTGTTGCTTCGCACAACGATGCTGGCATGGGTCAGGAAGAAGGCTTGGAGGTGCATAGATATCGCCGTGAAAGCCAGTCGGGGATGTGGAACATGCTATCAGTGCCGACTTCGACAATGATAGTGTCGCCAAAGGAGGCAGCCGCACATATGCTGTGCTCTTTAGCGGCAAATTATTACGTTGCCGGTCTGGCCGTCGTGCCAGAATATTGATGTGCCGCGTGACTGGGATGACCGGTGACACGGACTCGGAGGTGATGGAGGGGATGGCGTGGGAGGCAAGAGCTGTTGTCCTATTAGGCTATTACTGTACGGGGGGCGAGACTACACAAATCGACACACGCCTCATAGGCCTCACCTTCCGCCATTCCCCGTCCCGTCCCATTATTATTATTATTATTTACCTTACGCCTGGTGAATCGGATCCAAGGCTTCCACCATGCAGGTATACTTGTACAGCGTTCCTTGCTTCGGAACGATTTGTGTATAAGTATCATGCCAATGCGGCCTACACAAAGGGATATTCGCATCCAGAAACGATCCGACTTG
>Ga0137397_10000226_pt1 | contig 38553 bp, 29 predicted proteins | sample czorhiz116metaG_FD_106658 | JGI IMG/M metagenome (GOLD analysis project Ga0137397, IMG submission 106658) | Vadose zone soil microbial communities from Angelo Coast Range Reserve, California, USA - czorhiz1.16 metaG | ecosystem: Environmental > Terrestrial > Soil > Vadose zone | place: USA... | reverse complement strand
GTTCTCGTCGATCACCTCCACGCGTTTCGTCGGGGTCGTGCTTCACGATCACCTCACCCGGTTCATCGCGACACTCTCCGCCCGTGTCCTGGCGCTGTTCGGAACCGCGCTGGCCTCGGGACAGTTCCTGAGCCTGAACGGATTCGGCGCGTCCATCGAGGGGGCGTGCGACGGGGTCCAGCCGACCTACATCTACGTCGCGGCAGTCCTGGCATTCCCGAGTACCTGGCGCGCCAAGGCCTGGGGGATTCTGATCGGCATTCCCGCCATCTTCCTGATCAATTTCATCCGTGTGGCGACCATCATGCTCTGCGGAGCCTATTGGCCCAACTGGTTCGAGAGGGTGCATCTCTATGGCTGGCAGGCCCTCGTCATCGCGCTCACCATGGCCGTCTGGGTCTTCTGGGCGGAGCTCTTCGTTCGTCCAGGCCACCAGGCGCCTTCTTAGATTTCTCCTGAAATTCGGGGTGTTCTACGCCCTGAGTTACTTGATCTGGCTTCCCGTGCAGGGACTGTTCATCCGCCTGCTGTCCGCGGCCGCGGAACGAGTGCTCCTGCTCGTCGAGCATCCCCCCATTCTCACCGCGCTCACCGCCAGCGGCAGCAGCATCACGATTCACAGCTATGTCATGGGAGCGTCGCAACCGCTGACGCGCATGAACTGCGAGAGCTTCCACATCACCGTGGTGACCGCCCTGGCTCTGGCCCTTTCCGTACCCCTGAAGCGCTGGTCCACACGGGCGAAGGCGTGCGGTCTCGCCCTGACGGTGGTTTTCTTCGGGATCCTCGCCGTCTGCGTCGTGCAACTGGAGTGGGCGGCTGAGGTTTACGCCTCGACCCACCTCGGGATCACGCTCTACACGCCCCGGGAGAAGGAGTTTCTGGACTGGGCGATCCGGAAGACGAGCCTGGCGGCGGTCTACCTGGTGCCGGCGTTCCTCTTCCTGGTCTCCTACCTCTCCGTCTGGTCCACCCCTGCGCGCGTCGATGCCAAGGAGCCCGACAGGCGGAAAGGAATTGCCCCGACGCCGGGACGTTCATTCCGCACAGGTTGGCCGATCGTCACCGTCGCGGCCGCCGGGTGCGTCATCGCCGGATTGCTCCTGATTCCGACGCACGACGACCGGAACGGCCGGGTCGACCTGGAAGGACTGCAGAAGATCGTGACCCTCAACCCGTCGGCTCCCCGCGCCCATTTCTATCTGGCCCTCAACCTGGAGAAGGCGGGTCGGCTGGACGAGGCGCTCGTTTCCTACCAGCAGGCTCTACAACTCCAGCCGAATCTCGCAGGGGCGCATCTGGGTGCGGGCAACGTCTACTACAGGAGGGGGGCCTACGACCAGGCCGCACGTTCCTACGAGGAGGCCTTGAAGCGCGAACCTCAAAACGCGGCAGCCCGATACAACCTTGGCAACACGTTTCTGAAGAGGGGGCTGTTCGATCTCGCGGCGCAGTCGTATGAAGAGGCGGCCCAATCAGATCCGGATGACGCATCCGTCCAGAAGATGCTGGGGGAGACCCTCATGCACCTCAACCGACGCTGCGACGCCCTGGCCCACCTCGAGCGCAGCACCGTGCTGGATCGGCGGCTGTCGACGGACGCCACTCTGCTTGCGAACATTTCGATCCTGAAGTCCACCTGCAGACCGCAGTAGCCCGGTTATCACCACTTCATCTTCTCATCGATCCGGCCTGGAGGGATTGATCCCGAATCTCCTGACCTTGCGGCGCAGCGTCGATCGATCGATGCCGAGCGTCCGGGCCGCCTCGGTTTGACGTCCGCCGGCGTCGCGCAGGGCCTGGACGATCGTGCTGCGTTCCGCTTCCTTGAGCGCCTGGCCTGCGGCGATGGGAGAGCCCATCGGTCTGGCCAGGTCGTCCGGGATGACAGCCGGCGCGGGCCGCAGCGCGAGATCGCGCCCGGAGATGGGGCGGTCGACTGCAAGAGAGCGCGCGCGGCGCACGACGTTGCGGAGCTCGCGGACGTTTCCCGGCCAGGAGTAGTCCTGGAGGGCGACGAGCGCCTCCGGTGTGAAGGCGCCCTCGTGATCTCCGAGGAAGTGAGACGCTAGGAGCGGAACGTCCCCGCGACGCTCCCGCAACGGCGGGAGACTGATCTCCAGCCCGCGCAGACGGTAGTAGAGATCCTCACGCAGGGACCCCTGCCCCATCATCTTCTGCGGATCCCTGTTCGTGGCCGCGAGAAATCGCACCAGGACGGTGCGTGATTCGCTCGAGCCGACCGGCCGCACTTCCCCGTCGTCCAGGACCCGCAGAAGCTTCGCCTGGTGCGGCAGGCTCAGGCATTCCAGCTCATCCAGAAGGAGCGTCCCACCGTGCGACTTCTCCAGGAGCCCCACGTGGTCGCGGTCCGCTCCCGTGAAGGAGCCGCGGTGGTGGCCGAAGAACTGGCTTTCGAAGAGATCCGGCGGGGTGAGCGAGCAATTGTGAGCGACGAAGGGGCCTGTGGAAAGACTGGAAAGCCTGTGAACGGCCCGCGCCACCAGCTCCTTGCCGGTCCCTGTCGCCCCGGTGATCAGGACGTTGACATCGCTTCGCGCGGCCAGGAAGATGAGGTGTCGTACCTGCACGACCGCCCGGCTCATCCCGACGATCTCCGGGATGCCCGATTCGGCGTGGGACCTCGGGGCTGCTGCGGTACTCACCGCTTTCCTGGCGGAGGCCAGAAGCACCGCCGGCGCCACCGGCTTCACGAGATAGTTCGTGGCGCCGCGCTGGACCGATTCCACGACGCTGGCCACATCGTCGGCCGCTGTGACCAGAATGACCGGCACCTCCGGCCAGCGCTGCTTGAGCATCGTCAGGAGTTCCAGGCCGTCCATGTCGGGAAGTCCCAGATCCATGAAGATCAGATCTGGAACTCGTGATTCCATGGCGAGGAGGGCTTCCGTACCATTCGGGGCCGTGCGGACACCATCGAACTCTTCTTTCATCGCGAGCGCCATGAACTGCGCCGCGCAGGGGTCGTCCTCGACGATCAGGATGGAGCGATCTCTCATTGTGAGGGTTGGGTCTGGATGAGCGGCAGCTCGATGCGACACAGCGTCCCGCCGCCGTCCGCCGCCGACATTCTCATAAGCCCCCCCTGGGCCTCGAGGAGGCGGCGCGCCAGGAAGAGGCCGTAACCATGCCCCTGGGGTTTCGTCGTGTAGCCGAACTGGAAGATCCTCTCCCGGTCAAGCTCCGGGATCCCTGGACCGTGGTCGCGCACCAGGATTTCCAGATGCTTCTCCTGGGGCGTGGCCTCGACGACCACCTCCCCGTGCCCCTGCATCGCCTCGGCGGCATTGCGGACCACGATCGTGAGGACCTCGCGCAAGACGGGCGTGGGAGCACGCATGACGGGCGGCACCGGTGCCAGCGAGAGGGACCAGTGCACGCCCGGAAAGGAGGAGCCCACTTCCCGAACCACCTCCCGTACGATGCGACCCGTTTCCGCTCCGTCAGTCCTGGATCCCTGCTGGCGGGACGAACCCGGCGGCCCGAGGGTCACCCGGGCCAGATCCTCCAGGCTGTCGATGGCGCTTTGCAGACCGTCCAGGATCTCGCGATCGACCGCTGAACCGGAGAGCCTGGGCTCCATGAGCTGGGCGAAGCCACGCAAGCTGTGCGCCGCATTCTTGAACCCATGCGCCAGTCGCGCCACGTTCTCGCCCAGCTTGCCCACAGTGTGGGCTTCGTCCAGTTCTACTTCCAGCGCCGCCAACCGCGCCTGGAGCTCCGTGTGTCTCCGGGCCAGATCCTCCTCCTGCCGCCTCCACCGGCGAGCCACGTAACCCGTGGCCGCACCCATGACGAGGAGGAAGCCGGTGTGCAGCGTCATGGCGAGGACCGATCCCTTAAGCCCCAACAGTGCTTGCTGGAGCCAAAGCCCCGCCACCGCACCCCCGGCGATAAAGGCGATCCCTGACGGAGCCACAGTCATGGCCGCAAGGATCACCTCGAGCGACAGACCGGCGATGAAGGGAGACGCCACTCCCCCGGTCAGATACATCAAGGCGGTCCATCCCCCCACTCCGAAGAGGGCCGAGAGAAACCGGGCGACTGACGTGCTGCCGGTACGTCGGGAGAGGATGGCGGTTTGGAAATTCAGAAGCGCCGCGAAGCCAAACACCCAGAGGACCGAATTGCCGACGCGGAGATCCCCTCGCGCAAAGTAGGCCACCAGCGCAGCGGCGCAGAGAGCCAAGTGACGGATGAAGGGAACGCGGCCGAATGGTCCAGCGTCGCTGAACGGAGCGCTACTCATCAAATCCATCCCCTGACTAGAGTGGCGGTCCCGCTGCCCTGACGACAGCAGCAGACGATCGGTTGTTTTATGTGTCTCATGTACAGAAACAACTCGTTCTTGTCAAGGGGTTATTGAAGGGGAAGTAGGGAAGTTCATGATTTGACCGCTGTTCGTACCAAGTGACCTGTCCGCTTTCGCGGTGGGTGATGCACAGGGTGACGGAGGGTGTGACCTGTGGCTTGCAGTGCAGGCGGTGGTGCGCGCGATGAGTGGTAGACGCTCCTGGCTCCAGGCCTGAGTTCGCGACCGTTGCTGCGCTCGCCGGCTCGTTATGAGAACACGGTGCACGACAGGTCTTTTTGACAGGCGCCGATTTGTGCAGTCACGGCGAGTTGCCGCGGCTGTAGTAGAGCCTGTGTTGCGCCTATATTTGGAGGCTTGAATGCGGCTAGACTGCCACTACACTAACGAGATCGCCCGACTGGGACACCGGATGCAATCATCGTACAGCTGCGTGAAAAAATCACTGCGTACGATCTCGTTAATGTACCGGCATCCGCCTCAGTGTCATCACCGGAATCGCCCCGCGCCATGCGCCTGCTTCCAAATAACGCTGCACCTCAATGGGAGCCCGCAGGAATGGGTGGCGCTGAAGTTACAGCGAACCGGCCGCTTAACATGAACTCACACTACACGAGCACCGCAGCCGCTTGCGCTTCGGGCTTTCGTGCGTCGGCATCATTCGACTAGTGTGTAAGCACCAAGCTTCGCGCGCGCTACGAATCTAGCACACGTCAGCACAACTGCCTATCCCAAGAAAACACTATGGTTACATGACGAGCCGCTTTCTCTTGAGGAGCACGAAACTAACGCCGAACATTAAGAGCACAAGCACAACAACACCCCATTGAGAGAGAGTCGGTACTGCTGCATCCCCGATTGACGGCTGTACGTCCACGGTGAACTCGGTGAGCGTAGCGACGGTCGTCTTGCTTGCATCACCAAGCGCATAGAACGCCACAGGATTGCCGGTCTTGACATAAGTGGCGGTCGGAGGCCCGTTGTCAATGGGCGCCTCAAGCGCAATAGCGTCATCCGAAACCAGCGTCCTCGAGCCCAAGGCCCGACACACGATTTGAGCATGTACACTGTGCTGGTGCAGCGTTGGATATGAAGAGCTGGGAACGGTGCCCGTCGACGTGAACCGCGGATCCAACGATATGGTGACATCCCCGAGCCCGGAAACTGTACCGAACTCGGATGTACTCAACATAGTCGTCGCGAAGAGATTCGGATTGCCGGTCGCTGCGATCCGTGTGGTCGCTGTACCTGTTACGCTGAACGGAACGATTCCGAGGCTGGGAACCATCATCTTGCCCCTGCCCACCTTGGAGACAGTGCAATCCGTGGGAACAACTGGGTTCGAGCACATGGGTATCCGGAAGAGCAGGAATTCGCCCGGGGGGGGAGGCGCTACGAAGGGGTCCGGACGGTTATCAGGGTTGTACCACATCCATTTAGCCGAGGAAGAGATCGCCGTGGGGCCCGTGCTACAAACCAGCCCAAAATCCCCTGCAGCGCTGGTGTTGTCTTCTCCAACAGCCAGGACGCCAGTTTGGGAGGTGATTTGAGTAGTTCCGGTCCAACCCTTGCTATAGCTACTTCCACTCGTCCCCTTGTTGCACTCAACGACCGCTGCATCGACTTCCTGGAGTGTAGGATTGTTGACTGGTCCGCCAGCGCAGTTAGGGGTCTTGTCGGTGCCCGTGGCGCAGACTTGCCAGGCTGGATCCCCCGTCAGCAACGTCTTGTTTGTTGCGCTGTATAGAAACTGACCGATCCACCCCTGGGTGGTCGTGTTGTCTGCGTAGGTGGCGAAGAACATCCACTGATTTGAACACGATGCGGGGGCTGAGACAGTGTAACTTTCCGGGCCACCAGAACAATTAAAAATATCGCCTGCTAGACAATTCTCGACATTGCCGGTAAGGCTAAGCGGACCACTTGCGGGACCGAAGCCGAAGCTGTAGCCGTTGTCCGCCGTAACTTTTGCATCAACGGTCGCTGCCTGCGCCTGAGCGAAGGCTGCAAGAGCGATCGCGAGCCATGCTCCGGCGGCAACCCATCGAATCCTTCGTTGCTTACCGCACCGTGCGTCTATCATCCGAACGGCTTTTCTTGCTCTCATCCGCCAACCCTCCTGTGTCAATCTGGGGCTTCTTGTTCCGTGGACCTCGCGGGTCGATCTGGGTGATCAACGATTTTATCCGACGTCTAACATGCATGGGACATGCCAAATGTTGCCGAGTGACACATGAGCTTTGTATGCAGCAGCTTAGGCTGCATATCGACCTCTCAGAGTAGTCGACCACAGTGGTGCGAGAACTATCACCGTCGGAAGCAATAATCCTCGCAACGATCAGATCCTGCTGAGATTGCGGCGCGGGAGGGCAGATGGAGCAATTCGCCCCGGCGGTGGATTCCGCTTCACTAGATTGCCAGTGCAGAAGGAAGTATTCGGATCTTCCCAAGCTCATCCTCTTTCACGAGGGCGGGGATACTCCGGCAACGCCTCGCGGATAATCCGGAACCACCGTTCCAAAACCATCGGGGAACTGATGAGGCGCGGCGTCTGGCACTTGAGTCGCGAGGCGCATCGCCCTAAACGAATGCGTCCCAAGGTCCGGAGAGGAATCGACTGTGCTCGCGTCGCTGCCTTAGAACACGATTACCTGCTCCGAATCGTGGACGGCTATTTAGGCCATCCGCGCCGTCCTTCTCTTTTGAAGCAGGAGGAAAAGGCCTGACCCGCCCAGAGTGAGCACGAGCACGACGACGCCCAGCCAGTTCAGAGTCGGGACCCCGTTGACGCGGCACGATCCAGCGATGCCAAAATACCGCGGTGTAAGGTCCGTCGTCCGGAACGTGACTATGTTGAGATTGCGGTCGACGGTGCACGTTGGGACAGGCAGCCAGTGCCCCGAGAGCGTATCTCCCGATAAATAGTACGCTTGCAATGTGAGGTCACCGCCGGATGTTCCCAGGGGTCCGTAAAACTCGGGGTCGCCCAGGAGATCGTCAGTGTACGAGATGTTGATCGTTGCAGGTGCATCGAGAGACAGATCGGCCGAGCCGACATCGAGGGCGACCTGCACGGGACAGGTCCCGGAGGGGACATTGAACCGAGCCGGCACGCCCCATTCGAATAGCGGGGAGCAGTCGACACTCGTGTCGACACTAAACGCTCCCTGTGGAAACTGGACCACCATGTCGGATGCTGGCGGTCCACCCAGGCCCGATTCATAGAGCGGATAGGGGACGATGCAGTTGCCACCGCTCCTCGGTACCGTCGTGGATGTTTTCTCGATCGGGGTCTTCGTTCTGTCCACCGAGTCCTTCGCTTCCTGCTTGTCCGTAGCAGAAAGATCAGTACTGTGCTGTCCTGGCTTCCTGGGGTCCGTGAGGTTGCCGTCGAACTTGTTCGTGGGGTGGGAGAGTCTCAGCAGGTGACTCATCTCATGCTTCAAGACAGCTTCCGGATCGAAGGCGTCCCCGGCAGGATTCCAGGTTGTGTCCCCCTTCTTGTCATTGCGCTTCGGCGTCGGGTCGATGCACAAGAAAGCCTTCGTGATGCGCTTGCCCGCAGTCGGTGGACCCGTGTTTTTGCAATCGTCGGTCGAGGCGAACGCGCCACCGTCTTGGTTATGATCGCTTAGGCGAACCTCCATCTGGCAGTCGGCGCTGACCTTGCCTTCGTCCGCCGTCCCCTTGTTGGAGACTTCGAACGTCCAGCCAGTGGCAGCGTTGTTCCAGTTCGCGGCAGCGGCGTCGACTACTGATTTCCACGTTGTGGAACCCGGAAGGCCGTCGCCGGAAGACACGTTCTCGAAGCAATAGATGATCTTGACCTTGTCGGCTCCCGCGATCTTCTCCCAGTCCCACGAAGTCATGACAGTCGTGTGCGCCTGCGAAGGTTGCAGAAGACCCGAGGTCGCGAAGAGCGCAACCCGCAAGCATCTGTTGCTCCAGGTCGCTTTCAATAAAGGTGCGATCTTGACGAAATCATTCCAGGGAAGGTGTCGGTGCTTTTTCATGGTTCACTCCTCTCACTGTCCCCGACCTTACAGTTTGAGCGCGGAACGCTCAGGCCATCTTCTGCCTCACAGAACGGAAGAAAACTGTGGCAGCCGAAGTCACAAGCAGAAGCGCCAGCGCCATCAATCCCCACTGGCTGAGCGTGGGGACGGCGGGTGTGTGAACTTTCTTGACCGGGACGCAGATCAGTCTTGCCTGGCCCACCGCAACGTTCGATTCGAGCCCGAACTGCGTCGTCAAGTTCACGATGTGCGGAGGGTCATCTCCGGCGATCTGATAGCACTTGAGATGGGGATCGTTCAGGTCCCCCTGGCCGTTCTTAAGTGTTGGCGCGCACAGGAGCTGGGGTGGTCCAACCGCCACGCTCGGCTCGATGCCGAATTGAGTCTGCAGGTCCACCACGGCCGGCGGAGCAGCCCCTGCAATTGTGTAGCACGTGTAATGAGGAGCAGGTGGCGGCGGGCCAGGAGGCGCGGGGATTGGAGTGGGGAAAACCACTTCCTTCAAAGCGGGCACACAGAGCTTTTGAGGCGCGCCAACAAGGACGTTTTTCTCGAGACCAAATTCGCTTGTCAGGTCAACATGCACAGGTGGATTCGGAGCCGGACCTGCAATGTCATAGCATTTGAGATGCGGTGCGTTCAAGTCTCCTTCGTCCTTGCAACTTGGACAGACGCGCTTCGTCGCCGGCGGGCAGAGAAGCGTGGCCTGCCCGACGGGGACGTTGGGCGTGAACCCAAACTGGGTTTGCAGGTTCACCACGTCCGGTGGATCGGTTCCAACGATGTTGAAGCACTTGTAATGAGGCTTCATTTCGGCCGGCAGGACGCCGTGCTGGGCTTGCTGAGCCTCCTCTTCCGTAAGAACCTTTACAATGGGACCTCCCCCTCCTCCCGGCGGTGGAGAGCAGTTGACACCAGGAAAGAAGTTGCTGCTGAGGCCGGGAACCTGAATTAGCACATCCCCAACCGGATCGTCTAGGACACCGCCGGTATGGCACCAGGGAGGGATCGAAGTGCCAGCCTTCGGGACCGTGAAAGTGAACGTCGTCGGGGAAAGCAAGGGTCCAACGGTGCTACCGTCGGAAACTCGCCGGAAGGTGAGCGTGGGCTTGACAGGAAGCGAGGAGGTGAAGGTTCCGCAGGTATTGGATAGATGATTAATGGTCATGCTGCCGTTCGTCTGGTTTACGTCCCCTTCTGGGACCGAAGCGCTCATTTCCCACTGCTGGTCACCACCCGCGCATTGCACTACTAATGGTGAAACGCTGCGCAGCTCCAGCCGAACTATTTTGATGGGGATCGTGGCCAATGGCGGGGTGGCAGCCGCCAGCCGTTGGACAATAGTGTCCGTCGGCTCGAGTCGGCAGTGTCCCTGAAAGCAGTCGAACGGAACCCCCTTGAGGAAGATCCGGCCCACAAACCCAGCCGCGCAGAAGGGTGCGAACGTCCCAGCCGGCAGATTGAGGTCATCGTAAGTGGATCCACTATCGGTTTCGAAGAGATCGTAGCCGGGAGACACGGCCACTAGGTCGGCCTTGGCCCGCCCGAGACCAAGAACAGTCAGCGTTGCTGTGACGATGAGAATTGGGGCTTTGCGTCGCATCATCTGAACCCTCCGGACGGAATTTGCCACCGACCTATAGCACCCGAGCAGGCAGCCGCTGCCCGCGCCCTCTTCCTCTGACGCTCCGGCCGCAGTGGCCCACGAGAATGAGCCCGGTAGAGGGCAAAGCGCTATTTTCGGTGCTCGAAATCCGACTTTGACCCTTACCAGAGCAATCGCGATGCCAACTTCCGTACGCGCCTAAGTCCTATGAGGTTCACGGGGATCGAGGATTGGCGAATGACTCCTCGACCTGAATTTCTGGTGCAAAATGCTCCACGATCGGGTGTGGGATCTACTGGAACCTGGCTAACGCAATATTTTTGGGTCGCTTGTCGACTGGCGGAGGCCGTGCGGCACCTTGCTTCGAGATTTGGTGCAAGATCGAGCACAACTTGATGGCTGTGAAGCGGGAGAGCTTCCGACTGCTCGCGGGTAATAGGAGATTCCGACCTGCTCCCTGCCTACTGTCGCAATGCGTCCACGACGCGCGTGCGGGCGGCGCGCAGGGCGGGGAAGGCCGTAGCCACGACGGTGGCCGCCACGCTCGAAGCGCAGGAGAAGATGACATAGGCGGGGACGAGGTCGATTCCTCCGACGTACGGACGCGACGAGCCCGGAGGGGACGGATAGGTGATCCCGACGCGCGAGACGACGCGCGCCACGAGCGCCCCGACCAGGAGACCCGCCGCGGCACCCGCGAGGCCGAGGAACGTCCCTTCCAGGAGGAGGAGCCCCACGATACGACGCGGCCTGGCCCCCATGGCGCGCAGCGTGCCGAACTCCCTCGTCCTCTCGAAGATCGACATCGTCATGGTGTTGGCGATGCTCAAAATGACGATGACGGAGACGATCAGGGTGATGACGTGCAGCTCGCGGCGGAACAGCGCGACGACCTGATTGTGGAACAGGGCCAGGTCCTCCCAGGTGCGTACCTCAAGGTCGAGGCCGTTCTTGGGGAAGAGGTCCTCGAGGCGCTCGCGAACGGCGCGCGTCGCGGCGGTGTCGTCGAGCAGGACGACGATCGCCTCGATCCGCTGGCTCCAGACGAGCTTCTGAGCGGCCTCGAGGGGCACCTTCATCGTCCAGTCGTCGTATTCTTTCAACCCTCCGAGAAAGACCCCCCGCACGCGGACATCGATGGCGTTCAGGGCGCCGTCGGTGGTCTGGGAGAGCAGCGTCAGGTAGTCTCCCGGGCCGGCGTGGACCCTTTCGGCCAGCCCCTTCCCGAGGAGGACTCCGAAGGGCTCGCCGGAGGCGAGGCCCTCTCCGGCGACGATCGACAGTTGTCTGTGGAATTTCGCGTCGGCCTCCGGCTCGACCCCCTCCCCCAGAAATGAAACGGTCGTGTCGCGGTTCTGCGCCAGCCCGGAGAAGCTCAGCCTGCGTGTCACCGTCGTCACGTGAGGAACGCCGCTCAGGATCGACTGGACGCGGGGGTACTCGACCTCCGGGATCATAAATCGATTGGGGTCCGCCAGGTGTCCCTCGGCATAACCGCGCCTGAAGATCTGCAGGTGCCCGTGGCGGCCGTAGATCGCGTCCTCCCGGAGCCCGCGGAAGATGTTGAAGATGACACCGCCGTTGAGGATGAGGGCGGAGCAGCCGACGCTGATGGCGGCCAGGGTGAGGACCGTACGCCTGACGTTGCGGAATATGTTGCGGAAGGCGAGGCGGAAGCTCAGCAACCTCGGCCACCGTGCAGGAGGCCGTCGCGCAGCTCCACGACCCGCTTCGCCATTCCCTGCAGCCGGCTGTCGTGGGTCGAAAACACGAACGTGACGCCCTGTCGCTCGTTCAGCTCCCGCATCAATCCGACGATCTGCGCGGCGGTCTCACCGTCCAGGTTGGCCGTCGCCTCGTCGGCCAGGACGAGACTGGGACGGCCGACCAGGGCGCGTGCGATCGCCACCCGCTGGCGCTCACCTCCGGACATCTCGTCGGGCCTGCGCCTGGCGAGGGCGCTGATTCCGGTCCGCTCCAGCATCTCCGCCACACGCTTTCTTCGTTCCCTGAGCGGAGGAACCTTCGGACGCAGCAGGAGCGGGTACTCGACGTTTTCCGCCGCCGTCAGGACCGGTATGAGGTTGAATGTCTGGAAGACGAAGCCGATCTTCTCGGCGCGCAATGCGGACAGGGCGCCCTCGGGAAGGTCGTCGCACCGCTGGCCGTCCAGGGTGACGCGGCCGGATGTCGGCCGGTCGATGCAGCCGGCGAGGTTCAACAGGGTCGTCTTGCCGCTGCCGGAGGGGCCGACCACTGCCAGAAATTCCCCAGGGTCGACCCGAAGGCACACGCCCTTCAGGGCCCCGACGCGCTCGCGGCCGATCTGGTAATCCCTGCTGACCTCCTCCAGGTCCAGAACGCTCACGCGCGGGTTACCTCGCCCCGGGCCGCCGCCGAGGCCTCGAACCGGGCCTCACGCGGTGAGTCCTCCATCGATGACGAACACCTGGCCGCTGATGTAGCCGGATTTCGGGGACGCCAGGAAGGCGACGAGTCGCGCTACTTCCTCCGCACTGCCAAAGCGGCGACAGGGAATCTGTTCCAGGGCCTCCTGCCGGCTCCTCGCAGACAGCGTCTGCAGCATGTCACCTTGGATGTAGCCAGGAGCGACGGCGTTCACCGTGATCTGAAACCGCCCGAGCTCTCTCGCGAGGGAGCGGGTGAAGCCGATCAGCCCGGCCTTCGCCGCGGCATAGTTCGCCTGCCCGGGAAGGCCGCGGAGAGCGCTCACGGACGTGACGTTGATGATCCGGCCGTACTCCTGTTTCATCATGGACGCCGCGGCCGCGCGGCAGAAATTGAACGCCCCCTTCAGATTGGTGTCCACGACACTGTCCCAGTCCTCTTCGCTCATCGAGTAGAGGACACGATCTCGAAGAATCCCGGCGTTGTTGACGAGGACCCGGACCGCGCCAAGAGTATCGCGCGCGGCGGTTACCACCGCGGCCGCTTGCACGGCGTCCGCCGCGTCCGACCTGACAACGAGGGCGCGCCGGCCTATCGTCTCGATCTCCCGGCGCGCGGCGTCCGCGTGGGCTTCGTCGGACCGGAACGTCAGGGCGACGTCGCAGCCGCTGTGCGCCAGCTCCCGCGCGATGGCCCGGCCGATGCCGCGCGTGCCGCCCGTGACGATGGCGACCTCCCTATCAGAAGACACCGCCGTCTCCCTTCTGACGGCCCATCGTCAGCTCGCAGCGCGCCACCACCGCCCCATCCACCAGGGCTCGTCCCTTGAAGACGCCGGCGAACGACGTCATCTTGATCGCCTCGACCTCGAACCGGACCACGTCCCCCGGCTGGACCATCCCGAGAAAACGCGCGGATGCCGATCCGAAAAGGGGCACTTCCCCCTCGCGCAGCGGACCGTGCGTCAGCTCGAAGAGCAGAACGCAACACTGCGCCACACCTTCGAGGAGGGCGGCTCCGGGAAAGATCGGGCGCCCGGGAAAATGTCCGGGCATCACAGCATCCCCCGCGGTCACATTCTTGAGACCCACGAGGCTGCGCCCGGCCTCGTAGGAGAGGACGCGGTCGACCATGACGAACGGATAGCGTTGCGGCAGGATCGCCAGGATCCGTCGCGTGTCAAGCACGGTCGACACCGGGAGGAACCCCTTCTGGCAACGACAGCACCAGGGCTGCGCCGGCTCCCAGGGGATCGAAGGCGCAGACCATGACCGTGCGCGGCGCCGTCCCCCCATCCGCGGACCGGACGGCGCCTTCCTCCATCCCTCCAAGAAAGACCACAGTCCGGGGGAGGCGGCGGGCCTCGAGGAAACCGACTGCCGCGGCGGTCTCGATCGCCGACGATGCCCCGCGCCAGTCCCCCATCACCGGGGCCACCGTTGCGACCCGAATACCGCCGCGACCGAAGATCTCGCGCAGCGCCGATCCCCCGTCCCCCTCCAGTCGGGAGCCGCTCACTGCACCCGACCAAAGGCAATCCAATTCCTGCGGATCGCAGCCGGACGCGAGGAGGGCCCTCCGCATCGCGGAGACCCTTGCCGCGATCGTCTCCTTGGCCGAGAAACCCGGCGCGGCGAACGACTCACCGTGTCCCGCTACGACGGCCAGCGCGGCCGCACCGCGCGCGCGGGCGTCGGCGGCCCGCTCCAGGGCCAGGACGGCCGCCCCCTCTCCGGGGAAGACCGCATCCTCCTCGAACGGCGCCGTCCCCCGGAGTTCTCTCTCGCCGAGCCATGTCCAGTACGACAGCTCCTCGGCGCCGCCGGCGAAGACCAGATCGGCGTCCCCTCGGCGCAGGGCGTCCGCGGCGTACTCGATGGCCTGCAATCCGCCGGCCGTCCCGGACGAGACCGTCGAGTTGAGGGCCGAGTAGCCGAAGAGGATGGAGACGTGTCCGGCCGCGGCATTCAGGACCGTATTCGGGAAGATCATCGGATCGACGAAGCGGTGACCTTCGCGCCGGGCGCCGCGGTCGAACCGCACCATGCTTTCCAGGTTGCCGAAGGCGGTGGCCAGCACGACTCCCACCCGATCGCCGCGCGGGATAGGAGAATGGGTCGCCGCCTCCCGCTGCGCCAGAGCCGTGGCGGCCGCCGCGAGCTGCGCGGTCCGGCTGATCTCCGCGGTCCCACGGAAGGCGCCATAGTCCCGCAGGCTGAAGCCCTCGATCGCCGCGGCCCGGATTGGCTGTGGGGCGCCCTGGGGCGACGTGTCGCGCGCCAGGGGCGCTCCGCTGTCGAGCGCCTCCAGACAGGCCGCGTGACCTGCGCCGGCCGCCGAGACGATGCCGACGCCCGTCACGACGACTTCGCCCGCTGGCTCAGGGGCGGCCGAAGACGAGAGTGGCATTGTTTCCTCCGAAGGCATAGGAGTTGTTCAGGACGACCCGCGGGCGCAGCTCGCGCGGCCGCCCCGGCAGGTAGTCGAGGTCGCACTCGGGATCCGGCGTCTCCAGGTTCCAGGTCGGCGGGAGGACGCCGCGGTCGATGGCCAGGGCACAGGCAATCGCCTCCACGCTGCTGGACGCCCCCATCATGTGACCCGTGAGCGCCTTGATCGAGCTCACCGGCACGCTTCGGGCCCGAGACCCCATCACCGACTTGATGGCCAGCGTCTCGACACGGTCGTTGTTGATCGTACCGGTGCCGTGCGCGTTGATGTATTCGACCTCGTCGGACGCCACTCGAGAATTCTCCAGTGCCCTGGTCATGGCCTGGGCGGCCCCGCGCCCCTCGGGATGCGGCCCGGTGATGTGATACGCGTCGCAGCTCAGTCCGTAGCCCAGCACCCTCGCGTATATCCGCGCCCCGCGCCGCCGCGCGCGCTCCTCTTCCTCCAGAACCAGAATCCCCGCCCCCTCCCCGAGGAGGAGCCCCTTTCGATCGCGGTCGAACGGCCGGCACCTGTCGGGCGCCATGGCGTGCAGGCGGACGAACCCGACGAATGCGAGGCGGGAGAAGGCTTCCGCTCCCCCGACCATCGCCAGATCGACCCTGTCCGAACGGATCAGGTCCACGGCGCGGGCGATTGCGTAGTTCCCCGCGGCGCAGGCCGTCGGTATCGTCTGCACGGGACCGTGCACCCTGAAACGGGAGGCCAGGGCCGTCGCCGCGCTGTCACACCGATGGGCCACCACCTCGGCCCAGCCCTCTGGAGGAGGCGCGTCGAGAGCCCAGCGCTCCGCCAGCTCTTCCAGAAACTGCGGCTCCCCCAATGTCGTTCCCAGCACGACAGCGGTTCTCTCGGGAGGAAGGCTGTTCTCCAGTCCCGCGTCCGAGAGGCTCCGTTCTCCGGCCGCGATCGCCATCCGTGTCGCGCGGCCCTGGCGCGTCGCGCCGCGCCCGGCGCTGGAATCTGCGGCGAAGTCCAGCACCTCGCACCCGACCCGGTGCTTGAAGACCGAAGTGTCGAAGCTCCGGATCGGCCGGGCGCCGGACTTCCCCGAAAGGAGCGCCTGCCAGAACGTGTCGAGCGTCGACCCGATCGGCGTCACGAGACCCATCCCGGTGACGACGACCGCGCGCGTCATCTACTTCTCTCCCGCGTACTGCCGGACCTTGTCGAGGATGTCGTTGAGAGTGCGCACCTTCGGGATGTCTCCTTCGGGGATCTCGATCCCCAGCCTCTTTTCGATGAAAGCGACGAGCTCCATCGCCATCAGGGAATCGACACCCTGGTCGCGGAGAGGAACGTCCTCCTTCACGCTCGCCGCGGGAATTTCCGCCATCCTGGCGATCCGGGCGATGAGCTCGTCACGGATCTCGATCATTCATCCCTCCCTTCATCGGTGCGAAACATTACCGGAACCCCGCCGAAAAGCGATACGAGATCTCCATATCGAAGCGACCCTCCTCGCTGAACTGGCCGTAGAAGGAGTCCGGCGGACCTGCGAACAGATCGAAGCCGGCCTCCGCCTGCAGGCCGTTCGTGAAGCGGTAGCCTATCCGGGGGCGAATCATCGAATCGCCGTCCAGGCCGAAGTGCGCCTCGAGTCCCGCCGACCAGCGACCCCGTGCCTCCCAAAGCATACCTCGCAGGAGCAAGGCCGTGGGGCCGGCCGGCCCCTTGAGGCCGGCCGAAGACCCGATGACCTCCTGGTGCAGGATCTGGATGCCGAGCGTCGAACGCCTCGGCAGGGCCAGATCGACACCGGCGATCACGCCCAGGAGGTCCGCCCTGGCGACGCCGTCCTCCTCGGCAGGTCTCGTGGAGGGAAACCATCGGCCGAAGTCGTAAGCCAGCTCCCCACGGTAGATAGCCCGGCCGCGGCCCTTCGACACCGTCCCGCCCACCGTGGTCAGACGCACCGGCCCGGGTGTCATGTGGACGATCGATCCGCCCCCTGGAGCGCTGTCGATCCTCCGGAAGGAGACTGGGAGGTCGTCGAAGCCACGGAACGCCAGGGCCGAAACATCCCACCCCGACCTGAGGCAGGAGAAACGAATCCCCGACTCGATGTTGCGCCACGTGCGGGATGGCTTGCGCGTCGCATCGACGATCGTCTGGCCCGCGGGCCCCTCGGGACGGGGCGCGAAATCGGCTCCCTGCGGCGCGAAGACCGAGTACTTGAGGTCCGGTACCAGGACCGCCTGGATGGCCGCGTCCCCACGTGTCCACGTCCCTTCCAACATCCAGAGCGGGATGCGAATGTACTCGAAGTCCGGGAGGATGAACTCCCGCAGGTCCTTGGGAACGACGATGTCGGTCAGGAACCGACCGAACGCCTCGCCCCAGACCACCTGCTGCTTCCCGACGCGGATCGACAGCGCCTCCCGTGACCACTCCAGAAACGCCTCGCGCAGTGTCCCCTCCGACCCGAGCGCATGCTCGACCTCTTTCGGATATCGATCCGTGAGATCGTAGGCGGCATCGTAGAAACCCCGCACGGCAACGGTGACTGCGATCGGGCCCGCCCCGGCGGCCACCGTCCGCAGCTGGACAAGATTCCTCTCCTTGCTGAGCGCACGGGGAGGGTCGGTCCGAAGGGCCACCTCGCCGCGCAGCGTGCCATCCCACTCGATCGTCCATCCGCCCCCGTCCACACCGGAGGAATCCGGCGCGGCCCGCGCCGTCTTCATCATCGGGCCCCCCAGCACCAGCACCGCAGTGAAGCCGACCACCGGGCGGAACGGGAGCGCGTTCCAGTGTCGACACTTTTTCTCCTTCACCGCGGACGCGAGATGTAGGTGCGCGTGAACATCCGGTCCGGCAGATCCTTCTTCTCGAAGTTGCGAAACTCCATGATCGAGCGCCCGCCCCCCTCCGTCGCATCCTGAAGCGTCAGCCGCGTCGGCCGGGTCCCCCCCAGCACGTCCCGATAGTCGCCGTACACTCCGGTCTTCAGGAGCCGCCCCGAGACGGTGAAGAACTCCGCCCGCAGAGGGCGAAAAGTCTCACGCTCGACCCACAGGGCGACCTGGCGGTACGTGACGCTCGGACGGCGCGCGTTGAGCATGACGCGGTAGGTGTCGCGGCCGTCCAGGATGTCGGCGACCACGCCCGTCGCCTCGTAGTCCTCAAGGAAATTCAGGCGGGCGATGTCGCCATTGGCGACGTTGCCGGTGAGTCCCTGGTACGACGAGACGCGTGTCGCCCGGCCGATGCTGGGCAGATAAAGCCACGAGTCGTCCCCCGACATCAACAGTGCCATCCCCTTGTACTGCGCCGGCTCCAGGAACTCCACGAAGGATCGACTCCGCCCCTTGATGAAAACCCGGTAGAGGGACGTGTCCTCCCGCCCCGTGGCCGCCACCGTGGTGATTCGCACTTCCGCCGTATAGCTCAGAGCCGGGTTCCGGATGTCATCGGCCCGCTCGACGACCTCGTGCGCCTCAGGCAGGGTGCCTGGCGACGCCACGACCAGCGACGCGTCCGCCCACAGGATCACCAGGCCGAGGACGATCGTCCAGACATCGGGACGGTCGCCCCTTCTCAAGGACCCTTGCCCGCCGGCGCCGGAGTCTGCGACTCGTCCGCCGTCTCGACCGTCACCTTCCTGAACACCCCGACCGCGTTGAAGCCACCGAAGCCCGACGACATCTTCACGACCGTCCTCAGGGGAGCGCCTGACGTCTCCCGGACCGGACGAATGGCAAGCTTCGCATCGGGTCTCTCGCAGTTGAGCGTGGCGGGCACCACGTCGGCCTCCATGGCGAGGAGCAGGATGACGACCTCGGCAAGCGCGCTCGCGCCCAGCATGTGGCCGACGTACGGTTTGAGCGCCGTGACGAGCGGCTTCTCGAAACCCTTTCCAAAAATCGACGTGAGCGTCCGGGCTTCGTAGGCGTCCCACAGCGCGGTGGCCGTCCCGTGCGGATTGACCAGGTCGATCTCTTCAGCTTTTACACCCGTTCTCTCGAGTGCGTCCCTGAAGGCGCGCGCGCAGTAGTCGCCCGAGACGCATGGCATGGTCACCTTCCAGGCCTCCTGGTTGAAGCCTCCCCCCATGTACTCGGCGTAGATGCGGGCGCCGCGGTCACGCGCCGCCTCGAAGTCTTCGAGGACCACGGCCGCCGCGCCATCCCCCAGGACCAGACCGCTGCGGCGGTCGTCGAACGGCCGCATCACCCCGTCCCGGGCGTACAGTCCGTGACCGTCGAACCACAGGAATTTAGTGATCAGGAGCGGATGATCGGCGCCGGCGACGACCGCCGCTTCCGTCTGCCCGGAGCGGATCATGAGCGCCGCGGCCTCGATGGCGTACAGGCCGGAGGCGCAGGCGTTGTTGATGAACAGCGACGGCCCGTGAACCCCCAGCACGCGGGCCACCCTGTGCAGATAGAGGAAAGAATGCGTTCCGTACACGTAAGGCGAGTGATCGCGGTAGAGCTGGGTGAACAGCGTCTGCGGGTCGCGCCTGCCCGGCTGCCCACCGTCCGAGAGCCTGAGGGCCGTCTCCAGCACCTTGCCGACGTACCTGTCCATGCCGGGATTCTCGTGCGTCAGGACGAGGGCGACGCGATTCTGGTCGGGGTCGTGCCGCAGCCCGCTGTCCTGGATCGCCAGGTGCGATGCGGCGACGAGGTATTGGAGGTCGATGTCGTCCTCGGCGCCGTTCTGCATGAGCGTCCGGAGACGTCCGGAAGGCAGCCCGAGGGTCGTCAAGGAGAACTCGGGGACCGCCGCCACCGGGAAGCTGCCACACGCGACGCCGCCGAACTTCTGCTGCTTCAGAACGACGCCGCTCCGCCCCGCCAGGACGGATTCCCAGAGATCGTGCGAGCCGGTGCCGATCGCCGTGATCGGTCCGACCCCGGTGATGACGACCCGTCGTTCAGCGGCAGGCCATGAAGTCGTCATAGAATGTCACACGCTCGATCGTGCTCCTGTAGCAGGCCAGCGCCGTCGCCAGCAGTTGTCGCGCCTCGTCCCGCTGGGGCGGAGCGAGATTCTCGATCGATGTCTCCAGATAGGCGGCGTCGGACTGGTGGCGCACGAGCAGGGCGGCCTGTGCGCCTTGACGAAAGGCCTCCTTTTGCAGCCGCGGCAGCCGGTTTCCCGCCTCGAGGGCGCGGTCCAGACGGTCGGGTCGCACGAACGTGGACGCCAGTCCGATGCCCGTGATGCAAGCGATCTGGAGCGGATCGTCGTCCGGACCGCACGCCAGAAGCCCGCCCTCCTCGTCGCCGAGATATCGGAACCAGAGACCGCGGCCGTAGCCGTGGGCGCAGGGAGCCGCGTCCTCGTCGTCCAGCTCCCGGCAGGGCGCGGGGCCGGACTCATTCACTCCCCTATCCTGACTAAGCGCGGCGCGGGCGAACCCGAACCCGTTCCACACCAGACTCCGGTGCCGCCGGTCTCTGATCTCGTCCGCGATCCCGGTCGCCGCCTCGTGGCCGGCCCCATCCCGAAGACCGGCCCAGACTCCCAGACCGACGTAGTGCAGAAGCCGGTGGTCGGGGTCCATCGAATCAAGCGCCTCCTCCGCCGTCGCGATCCCGTGTCCCCATCGGAAGTAGCCTCTCGGCAGGTAGCCGGCCGCCGAACCCTCGAAGCAGAAGGGCTTGAAGAGCGGGCCCAGCGCCTCGCACCGGTGCCGCACCCACGGCCCATCGCCTTCCAGGACCATCGTGTTGAATCCGGTGAAAAACGCCTCCACGATGTGCCGCACCCTGTCCTCTTCCCCGGCCGAGCGCGCGCTCTTCCAGCCGGATGACCGCAACACCTCGCCCGGGTCGCGCGCCACGAGCCGCGGTCCCAGGGCCGGGTACGCGGCCCCGACCGTCAGGAGGGTGGCCGCGAGCGCCAGGCCCCATCGTCCCCGACCGCGCCGCACCTCAGGAACTCCAGAGAAACGAGAGGTCCGTGTCGATCGGCCTGGCCAGGCCGCGCTCCTCGTCCACGAGCTTTCTCAGGTCCGCATCGTCCAGGGTCAGCCGGTGCGCCAGGCGGGAGTCGCTCGGGAACACCTTCTGCGCCTCCTTCCAGACGCTCCGAGCCTCCGCGAGCTGGTCGTTCTTGACGTAGGCGTCGCCCAGCCCCAGATACGGCAGGAGATGGTGCGGCCTCAGCTTCTCCTTCGGGATCTCCGCCTGCAGCTTCAAACAGGATTTGAAGTCCTCGACCGCCTGGGGCGCGTGCCGCAGCACCTTCGGCCAGTGCAGGTGGTTCATCGCCCTCCCGTACATGGCCGCCCAGGAACCCGGCTCCATTGCCAAGACCTTGTTCAGCTCGCCGATGGATCGATTCGACAGGATTCCCTGCCCGACGATGCCGAGCGCCGGGAACGGCATCTTGTCGACATAGGCGAGCGCGAGGTTGAGGTGGAGCGCGCGGACGTCCGGGCGGGCCGCCACCTGCTTCTCGAAAAACGCGATGGAGCGATCGTACTCCTTCACCCGCACGCAGGTCTTGCGATACTCATTGCCGTACTTCACGCTGCCTGGGTCGAGAGCGATCGCCTTCTCGAGGTGGTCGAGCGCCTCCTGCTTGCGCTCCGGCAACGGCAGCGCGATCCCGAGGCCGAAGTGGGCTGCCGCATCGCCGGGCCGCTGCGCGGCCTCGGCCCGCAGCTTGTCCAGGTCGGGCGGGGGCCCTGCTCCGGAAGTCGGAGCACCGGCGGCCACACAGAGCGCGCCGCTCAGCACGATCCGAAAGAAGCCGCGCACGCCGTCACCTCCCGCCATACCGGTGCACCAGACGGACGACGCGGTCCGTTTTCTGGTTTCTGATCGATTCCGTCGTACCATCGGGCCATTGGACGCGGACTTCCTCGACGACTCCGCGGTTCCCCAGTCCGAAATGAAGGCGCGTGCTGCTCTGCGACGCGAAGCCGTTCCCGCCGTCCACCTCGCGGATTTGCGTCAGATCGCCGGAGCGGACGATGACGCGCGCCCCGATCGCCTCCGTGTTGCCGGCCGTCTCCCTCAGGTCGAAGGCGATCCAGTGTCGGCCGCGCTCTCCGCGATTGCGGTAGAGCGTCGGCCGGTCGCCCTGGTTGGCGACGAACAGGTCGAGCCGCCCGTCGTCGTCGAAATCGGCGACGGCGATGCCGCGGCCATCCTTGGTGTCCGTGATTCCTTCCTGGGCGGCCACCTCGACGAAGGCAGGCCCGTCGTTCCGGAACAGCCGCGACGGCTCGTAGCCGGAGAAGCTGCGCTCGCCCATCGTCGGCCAATTGCGCGTGTCGGTGATGTCGAGGTCGGGTGTCGTCGCCATGGTCGCCAGATCGTACCAGTAGTTGCCTTCGCCGGCGGAGACGAAGCCGTTCACCGTGAACAGGTCGAGGTCACCGTCGTTGTCGTAGTCGAGAAATTTCGCGCACCATCCCCAGCCCCCGTCGTACACCTCGGCCGGCGACGCCACGTCGGTGAAAGTCCCGTCTCCCAGGTTGTGCCAGAGCATGTTCCCTTCGCGGAGGTACTCGACCGTGGTGATGTTGGTGACGTAGATGTCCAGAAAACCGTCGTTGTTGTAGTCGCCGAATTCGACGTTCATTCCCTTCCTGTTGTCGGTCCCCTTGGCGGTCCGGGTGACATCGGTGAAGGTGCCGTCGCCGTTGTTCCGGAACAGCTTGTCGTCGCCGAAGTCGTTGGCGATGTAACAGTCCTGGTCGCCGTCGTTGTCGATGTCGCCGCACCCGACATCCAGCGTCCACCCCGTGTCGTCGAGCCCCACGCGGGGCGCCACGTTCGTGAATGTTCCGTCTCCATTGTTGTGGTAAAGGACGTTGGCTCCGCCATTGCGCGAGGTCTCGAAGCTGTCGTGCATGATCCGGGTCGTCGGTAGGTGCCACAGGTCCACCTCGCGAAAGTAGTTGCCGACTAGAATGTCGAGATTGCCGTCGAGATCGTAGTCCAGGAACACGGCGGCGTTGCCGTTGCCGCAGTCCCCGACCCCCGCTGCCTGCGTGATATCGGTGAATGTCCCGTCCCCGTTGTTCCTGAACAGAACGTTGCACCCCCACTTGACGACGTAGAGGTCGAGATCGCCGTCGTTGTCGACGTCGCCGAAGACCGCGTCCATTGACGTGCCGTGACTGTCGTTGACTCGTGCCACGCCGGCCTGCCGGGCGAGCTCCGTAAAGTGAAAGCCGCCGTCATTGCGATAAAGGTAGTTGGGGTATCCGGTCCGCGAGTCGGTCACGTACAAGTCGATGTCGCCGTCGCCGTCGTAGTCGGCGGCCGCCACCGCCGCGCCTACGGACGCGAGCCAGTTCATGATGTTGCCCACCTTGGGGTCGAGGTCCGGTTTGTGATGAACGTGCGTGATTCCGGCCTGCAGCGTGACATCCGAGAAGGCGGGGTCTTCTCCCGCTCCGTCGCCCTTCCCCTGCGCCGCCCCACTGCACGCCAGGGCCAGTGCCGCGCCCACCACACCCGTCATCGCGGCGGCGCGCGACCAGGCCTGGGCGGGAAACAGCCTCGAGGTTTCGCGCTCTGTGGCGTGTGTCCCTGATGGTGCCAGTCTTCCGGCGGCTGTCAATGGCTGAGTCCCACCGCCAGCCCGGATTGCTCAGGGGGACGGACCATCCCGGACAGGGCCTCCGGGACAAACAGAGAATCGGGGAGTCGGACCCTGCGGAAATTTCGGAACACCATCATCGACCGGTACCCCGCATCGCCGGCATCTTCCAGGACGAGCCGGGTGGGGCGTAGATCCCCCAATCCCTCGCGATACTCGTCGAACCGGCCTGTCTTCATCCGCCGCCCTGAGACGGCGTAGAACTCCGCCTTCAGGGGGTGGAAGCGTTTTCTGGAAACCCAGTAGAGGATGCGCGAGTAGGTCGTTGCGGGGCTCCTGGCGGCCAGATCCAGGAGGTAACAAGCTGTGCCGTCAAGATCCTCTTCGCGCAGGAGCGCCGCGGTGTACTGCCTGGACAGGTCGGTGCGGGCGATGTCTCCGCTCGCCACTTCCCCCGTCACGACGTTCCGGAGGAAAATGTGCAGTGCATCGCTCGCCCCCGGCAGGTACAGCCACGCATCCCGTTCGAGCATCAGCATCCGCCGTCCCGCGAAGGCTTCAGGTGCCGACTGGTAGGCCAGCGTCTGCTGCCGGCCATTGGTGTAGACAAGAAAGGACGACACGACGTCGGTTTGTCCGGGGTGGGAGGTGGTGATCGTCATGTCGAATCGGTACGCCCCGTCGGGATTCCTCACGGCCTCGGCCCGCTCCAGGATGTCCCCGGCCGAGTAAGCCGTGGCCGTTCCGATCCCGGCCGCCGCGGCCAGGAGCAGAACGCTGAACGGAAACACCTGTTCGCAGGCGGAGCGGGTCACCATGATCCTCTGTCGGGCATGACGACGACCTCACCCCGCGTTTAGGGCGCTTTCAACATTTTGACGTCGCATATACGCTCAAGTGGTTCTCTGTGCAAGAGAAATCCGTGTTTCAGGGCCATCAGCCGCTTAATCAGAAGGTAGCTCCCAGCGTGAGTCCCACTGAGGATTTGCAGGTGAAATAGCGAAGAATTAATGGTCATCCAAAAAATTGGGCCCCGGGGGGGCGCTTGATGCCCCACCCCAGCACACCAATATCCAGACGGCACACCGCGCGCCCGGAATTGTACGGGTTGCGCCGGAACGGTTTGCGCCGCTCACGGTGGTGTTCTTAGCGCCACCCGCAGAGGAGCGCACCATGTGTGAGGCACGGCAACCAAGTGACCGAACTCCAGCGCAGGGTCAACCACGGAACTGCTGACTTCTCCCTCCGCACCTTCCGCTCTTCACCAGGTCGCTAGGCGTGCACCATGCGACGCAGGACAAGAACTGCGAACCCGAGCAAGCCGAGAACAAGCACGATGATTCCCCACTGAGAAAACGTCGGAACCCCGACTGGCGTCGGATCGTAGACCTGTAATCTGATCTGGCCGCGATTCACATCGCCAACCGTGGACAGCTGGACGTAGTACCTTCCGGGCTGAGGAGCAGTGCACTGGACGCGAGCGTACCCTCCGTACGGAGGATTTGGCGGATTGTATCCGCCGGTGTAGTTGTTGTCATTGCATCCGTATTCATTGAGCGTGGAACAATTACCACTCGGAGAATAGTAGAGGGCGAGCCGTGTGTCCGCCGCGTACCCGCCCGATGCATAATTGTCGTAGGTTGCGACTGTGGTAACGCCGATAGAGCGACGCGGTCCGGGTCCGGCTGGTACGTCGTAGTAATACCAGACTGTCCCGCTTCCGTATTCAGGGAAGAACACATTGTGATCGGCGCAGCTGTATGGAGGGTCATAGTTGGCGGATGTGGCGTACGTGTTGTCCCTATAGGCCGGTGGAGGCTCGTAGTTGTTGGGGTAGTCGTACGGAATCTGGTAGGCGTTCGCGCATTCGTCGTTCGGAGGCGCCGCCGGGCACAAGCCCACAGTACACGCAACTGCCACACCCTTGAAGTTGCCGCCGACTGACAAACACGCGACATCGCTCGTGCTCGTGCAAGATCCGTCTGGATGACAACACGCTCCCGGCACCGACGGGCACTCGGCTGCCGCACACACCGTTTCTGGTCCTGAAAAGACGTCGCCCGCCGCAACGCAGCTGGCCTGGGAGACTTGCGTGCACGTGCCGGCCGAATGGCAGCAGGCTCCCGTCCCGGTCGCACTCTCCCGCACATCCAATGCATCGAGGTCATCCGTGGCGGCAAGACCCAGATCGGCGGCTCTCTTCTCGAGCCTTCCGCCCAACGATCCGCAGGTTGCGCCGCCCACTGTATGGCAGAACACATCCGCCGGGGAATCCCCCCCCAGCGCGGGACTGCCGGCCGCGAGGGAGTAATAGACTCTGTCGGTACCATTGAGCACATCGAGGGGCACCGTATCGACAATCACCAAAGCATCGAGATCGTCCGTCGCCCCGAGCCCCAGCATCGCGCCGGAAACCGCGATGACAAGATCCCCGTTGCCATTGAATTGCAGGATGTCGCTTGCAGCTACGGTCGCGCCGCCCAATGCCTTCAATCCAAACATCGTTCCGGAACGGAGAGTGAACCACTGTTTGGTGCGATCATAGACTCCCGGAGTCGCATTGTCATTGGTGGCCCTGATCCGCTTCTCTTGATCGACCTCGAGCGCGTCGAGGTTGTCGGAGACGGCAGCAACCAAGCCGAGGGCTGTTTCAGCACGAAAAAGCGTGTTCGTTCCGGTGCCCGCCGATTCGAAGACATCGCCCCCGCGCACCAATTGGGCGTTGACCGCCGTCCCAGGTAATCCCACCGACGCCGGGGTCACCGAGAAATACCACCCGTTGCCCTGAGGATTGAGAATGGTGAGGTCATCTCTGTCCCACGCGTTCAGTGTGTTCCACTGACGAATCCCATACTGGTAGAGGAGGTTCTTATTGTCGTTGTTGCCCACGTAGACGTCGGATGCAATGCGCGGGGACGCGCCATATTGATCCGCACCAATCGGAATTTTCCCCTGATACACAGTCGCTTGCCGACGTTCATTCAGCGAACTCCCCGCAGCGCCGACCGCCGCACTTCCCACACCAAAATAGATCGGCAGACCCGTGTTGCCGACGAGCTGATATTGCCCCACGGCCCATTCGGCATAAACGGTGTCAATCTCCTTGTGCCATTGAAAGAATGCGCCGTCCCGCGGGGCGTCCGCGATGGAATTCATATCCCCCCTCGAAAGGCTGGCGGCATTGACCTTGTCATGTAGGCCGACGCTTACGTGTCCGTTGCCGTGAAACAATGTGGGTAAGGCATCGAACGCCGCGCCGACGTCGCTTGCGGTATAGCCATGGAAAGTAGCGTTTCGCAGGCGAAGGTTTGCTGGTCGGATGGTCCATGATGACAGGGCTCCGGGGCCCCCATGGACGCTATCGATCGCGTGACCGGCAGGGCGAGTGTAAGTGTTGAGGCTCGTGTGGTCGAACTTCAGAATGCTTCCGGGTTGCGGCACGACAGGTATTGCTGCGGCAGTCGGGCCGAACGTGCCGAAACCGTAGAGTCTGGCATCATCCGCCTCTGCGATGAACTCTCGATGAAACTCGACGAAATCCTTTCCATACAAGCCTATCGGCATGAACATCATGTGCCAGGCGGGATGCATCGCCTGAATGTTCGCGGCCGCGATTCCCGGACACCAGTTCGCGTTCTTGATGTACTCCTCCTCCCATGTCGTCGCGAGGGCAAGGGAACCTACCGTCAACCAGCAAAGAGATACGACGACGCATGCTCCCCTGCGTGCCATGGGGGTCTCCTTGTGTCCGCACGGAACGCGGACCGTCTGTGGGGATTCCGAACGCTTGGACTTCGCGCACCAACTAAGTGCGCCAAGCACAACTCCGACCGGTGTCCCCGAGGTGCCGGTCTCGATTCTCGCTATCAGCCCTGAGCAATGATCTTTGAGAAACCAATCAAGCAACATACGTGCCGGCCTTGGCAGGCTTCCGCAACCTCCTGCGTATCAAGCTTTTCCATTTCAAGACAGGGAATCGGGTGGTGCTTCAGCACGACGGCCAGAGGCAGGATGCACCGTCCTCGATGGACAGGCGGGCACGTAACTTCTTGCAGTGACTTCCGCTAGGCGCCATCCAGGTCGGTCGGCGCATCTTGAACCATCTTGGCTTACGCTCCGTCTGCTCCGGATGGTCCGCGACCACGCCGATCATCACCCAAGCGAGGACGCAGACGATCGGACCTCTCCGCAGCTTTTGTCGCCTGGCGGTGGCAGGACGTAGAACCGGATCCATACCGGTGTCCTCACCGAAGGACACGAAATTGTCAGCGTCGATTACGTTGACAGGGCGCCACTTCACCGACAGCCCATGCTCCAAATGTGCGCAGGACTTGAAGTATTTGGAATCAGAGGGTTGCGAAGGAGGAACCGGGGAATAACACTATTGGTGGTGGCAGCCCGCTTGCAGGGACCCATCTGTCGGCAGCGTGCGGCTTGTTGATTCGCCGGCTGCCAAGGGGGGGCGATGACGACTCACCGCGGGGTCTTCCGCACGGTGGTCGGCTCGACCGGATGCCTGATCGGCCTTATCCTTTTAGTATGGCCGACCGGCATCCTTCAAGCGGACACGGTCGTCAGCCTCACCTGGGACGCCAACAGCGAACCGGACCTGGCGGGCTATCGGATTCACTACGGCACGTCTCCGGGCAGTTATACCCTTCCCACGATTACTGTTGTCGGCCAGAACAATGCCCGTACTATCACGAACCTCCAGGCGAACACGACCTACTACTTCGCCGTCACCGCGTACGACCTCGCGGGGAACGAGAGCCCGCTTTCGAACGAGGTTGCGGCCCAGCCGACGTCCACCACCCTTCCCACCATAGTCGGCGCGCTCGACCTCGGCACGCAGTCGATCTACATCCTCCAGTCCGGAAACCAGACCATCCAGGTGGTCGGCACCAATTTCCAGAGCGGTGCTGTCGTCGGCCTGGGAACGGACGTCAGCGTCGGCTCGATCTCGCTCTTGGACTCGAACCACCTGACCGCATCGATCATCGTAAGCGGCTCCGCGATCCTCGGGCCCCGGTCGCTGAGGGTCACCAATCCCGACGGCGCCACGGCCAGCAGGCCGAACACCCTGACCGTCGTGAAGACCGCGGATGTCAACCGCGACTGCAGGATCGACCTCTTCGACCTGAACGTCCTCGCCCGTGCCTGGAACACGATCAGCTCCGAGAGCGCTTACATCGCGGGGGCCGATCTGGACGGCGATGGTGACGTGGGAGGCCTCGATCTCGGCGTCTTCGTGAGTTACCTCGGTCAGCGGCTGGCGGTTTGCCCATGATTCCAAAACGACAGAATCGACGCCTGCCGGAGCGCGCCGCAGCTGTCGTCGCGCTGCTCCTGGTGCTCGGTCTGTCTTGCAAAGGCAAGGGGAGCGGCGGAAACGACGTGATCCCCTGCACCTCGATCTCCTACACCGGCTCGATCGGCACACCGGCGCCAGGGGATGTCTATCTCCTGTCGCTGGGGAGCTCCTGTGATTCCGTCGACATCAGCGTCCTGGTCACGAATCTTTCGGGGATCTTCACGGTCGGGTTCGAAGTCGACTACCCGTCCTCGGTGATCGGGTACCAGAGCTTCACAGCAGGCTCTCTTCTACAGCAGGGAAGCCCGCCGATTGCACCGCAGTTCTTCGTCACCAATCCCTCGCCGGGGGTGATCATCGTCAGCGGGACCCTCTTCAGGCCTGACACGAGTGTCTCCGCCACAGGCAACGCCATCTTCATTACCTTCCATTTCGTCAGGGTGGCCAGCGGCTCGGGCGCCGTCGACTTCAACACCGGGTCGGGCGGCTCGATCAACAACCAGGTCATCGACGAGAACGGGGCGGTCGTCGCCGCCTCCTTCGGCCCCGGACACGGTGGCGTCGTCCAGGTGCCTTGATGAACCGAATGGTCTACTGGTCCATCATGGCGGCGGCTGCGCTCATGGCGGGGGCGCTCGTCGTGGCCCCTGTCTGGGACTACTACCACTACGGGCGGCCACCGGCTTCGGGAATGCCGACCTCGCAGACCACACTCGCAGTGATGACCGGGGCGCCGGTGAGCCTCCCGACCCCCGCACCATCACCCCGCGGGACCGTCGAAGTCCCGATCCCAGTCTCGAGGACCGCTTCGGCGCCTCGCATGAGCGAGGGGCAGGCTGCCGTGCCTCAGGCCGCACCGGGCGCGTTGCGTCAGGCGAACGCCCCGCTCCCCGCGAGGGCAGCCGTCCTGAGTGGCCCGGCCGAGGGACGGCCGGCCATGGACACATCGCGTGCACGGATCGAAGCATCACCGACGAGGCCGGAGCCGGGCTCCGGCACGGGCGCTCCCGCCGCAGCTGCGCCGCGCGAGAACCCCCGGCCCGCAGTGAACCTGGTGGCGTCGCCGGGATGGATCGCGGGAAATTTCGCGCCACCTCCTCCGGCGATGCCTGCCCCGACCCCGCATCTCACGGACGCGAATCACGACCAACCGTCCGCGAGCACGGCGACCGCCACGGCATCGCAGGACGATCTGCCCCTGCGACTGACCCTGGCCGCCGACCGACAGTCCATTTCTCGAGGCGAGACGTTCTCGGTGCAGGTCGTCCTGACCGGTGCGCGTGAAATTACGAGCGTCCCCTTCCATCTCCAGTTCGATCCCGGGGTGCTCCAGTATGTCGCAGCCCGAACCGGACCGGCGCTGAACGGCCGCTCTCTCCAGCCGATCTTCCTGGCCTCGGTGAATCCCGGCAGACCGGGAGATCTCGCGGTAGGGTTGTCATTCGTCCGATCCTCCGGAACATTCAGCGGATCGGGCGCAATCCTCCTCATCGATTTCCAGGCCCTCGCGCCCGGGAGATCGGATCTCCTCTTCGATCGTGCCTCGGTCCGCGGCTCCGCGAGCGAAACACTCCCCGCGGAGATCGTCGGATCATCCGCCGAAGTCCGCTGACCTTCAGGGCAACAGCCGGTACACTCTATAGGTGCCGCGTTGATAGCCCTCGGCCAGACATGGCCAGGGGTCGGGATGGAGGAGGAGCGGGAAGTCACGCTCCTCTGGAGGGCCCACCACGAGGGCCGCGACTCTCAGCGACTGCAGGATGGAACAGGCCCGGGTCGCATCCGGGTTCGAGAAGGCCTCGCGCAGAGAGGCCATCCGGCGATCGAAGTCATGGGGATCCGCGTAGAACAGTCCGCTGGCCCAGGTGTCCGAGAGAACCGCCGGATGCCCGCTCAAGTAGACGAGCTCCGGGTTATTCCGCAGAGGAGACCCCTGCACCAGGCCACCCGACGCGATATGTGTCCGGATCCACCGACCGGCAGCCACCTCGTCGGCGGGGAGGGTCGGCTTGGCCACGGCGGCCCCGGCCGCGAACCAGCCAACCGAGAGTAGACCGAGTGCGAGAGCAGCCAGGGATGCAATCCGGGCGGTGCGACTCGCATCCGCGGCGATCCGGAAAGCCGGGAAGAGCCGATTCAGCGCGATGCCGCTGAAAACGGCCAGGCCGATCCACACGAACATGGACATCCGCATCGCCAGATCGTTGTTCTCGCCCGTGGAGGCCACGAAGCAGAGGAGAGACAGGCTTACGACACCCATCAGGAGGAAGGGGAGCAGGCCGTCTTTTCGATTTTCCTGACGCCAGGACAGGGTCAAGCCCGCCAGACCCAGGAGGAGGGCCGGCCCGAATTCCACAACGATCTGCAGCGGAAGAAGCGGAGTCGGGCGGACCCAGCGGAACTTGTCGATGTCGCCTCGTTGGCCGACGTAGAGATCCAGGACCGGCAGGCTGAGGATAATCGCGACGCCCGCGACCAGGACGCTGCGAAGGAGAGCATCGCGGGCCCGCAGCGCATCGATGCCCCGCAGCAGGACCAGGGTCGCCGCTCCACCCAGGGCCACGTACCCGTTGTAGCCGGCCATCGAGGCCAGGCAGACCCCGGCCGCCACGAGAGTCGCCGCGCCGCCTGCCGGCTTCCTGAGGTAGAGCAGGGCCATCAGGAAGACCACGAGGGCCGCGATCGCGTGGGGCACCCAGTAGAAGCTGGCGAAGAAGCTCGGCACCAGCATCCCCCTGTTGGAAACCCAGCCATCCACGTTCCAGTGCCGCAGGATGAATGTCACCGGGGACTGGATCCCGTCCTTCTCGAAGAGCGCCTTGACGGCCATCGGAGCCAGGTCGAACCCGCCGACCAGACTCACCAGCGGCAGCGCGAGGAGTGCGATACGTTCGTCACCGGTGATCTCCGAGACCGCCCGGTGGAACGTGACGAGGAAGACGGCCGCGAGCAGGAGCGTCAACAGGGAGATCAGCAGGTAGGAATGGGCGCCATCCCCGGCGAGAACCAGCATCGCTCCCAGGAGGATGTGCAGGAAGGTGTGGTAATAGAACGGGGAATCGCTCGCCAGGAACGGGTTGAGCGGTGGCAGCCCCCGGGCCGCGATCGACTCGGCGATCGCCAGATGGTTGTTCAGATCCCACCCCTTGACTCGCGTCTCCCCCCCTTCAGGTGTCGGGCCGATCGCAAGTGTCGGCGCCAGCAGGAGCAGTGTCACGATCACGATCGCGAAGACGGCGGGCGGAGTCCTCCTGCGGGAGGAGGCGACGGCGGGGCGGGGGCGGAGCGCGCCGAGCACGAGCAGCCCCGATGCGACCCCGGCCAGCACACCGAGCACGTGAAGCCGGTCGAAAGGGAAAATCTCGCCGGCCAGTCGGAGAGCGAGCGGAGTGATCGCAAGCGAGGCGGCGACACACTCGAGGAGGTCCGACAGCCGGTCGAGCCGGGCGGGGGTGCCGAGGCACAACAGGAGGGCGTAGCCGGGCAAAATCAACGCGAGGATGGCGCCGGACGCCGCGCCCGCCGTCCCACCCGGAAGCAGCGAGAGTACGAGGGCGGCCCCGAGAACGGCCAGCCCGCCCAGCCATGGCCCCCCCGCTCTCGTCACGGAACCCCTCCATCCCGGGGTGGCGCGGGAATGCCGGTCCGCGGCGCGAAGAGGTAGGCGGCCGCCCGGTAGGCCTCGAATCGCTCCCCGGCGAGGAATCGGGGATCGATCCCCTCCAGCTCCGGGCTCCGTTCGGCGCTCCAGCCGTGGGAGAAGACGAGCCACCACCGGGATCGCGGGGCGGTGACCATCAGCCGATTGGCTTCGGAGATGTAGTCCCGGATCACCGACTCCCCTCCTCCGACCACTCGGGCCGGGTCCCCGTGGTAGTAGAACCGGAACTGGGGAAGCGCGTCCTTGTTGACCAGAATCCGATCGTCGGGCCGGGCCACGTCCTCCAGCCAGCGGATCACCGGACGCATCTCCTGGCCTCCGGGCTCGGTGTGGTAGCGGTAGAGGAACACTCCGCATCCACCGGCGACCGCCAGCAGCAGGGCGGCAGCCGGGATGCCTCGGAAATGCCTGCGCAGCGACTCGATGCCGGCCGCGCCGAGAACGTAGAAGAGTGGCGCGGCAAACAGCATCTGCCGGGTCCCTCCGTAAGGGTAGAGCCGGAAGGCGGAGGCGGCTGCCGCCGACACCAGACTTCCCAGAAAGACGGCCAGCAGGTCCGCGCCGCGCCGCTGCCGGCGGAGGTGAATCATCCCGATGACGGCCAATGCGCCGAAGAGCAGGCCGGTTCCCGGATGGATGAAGGTGAAGAAGGCGAAGAGATCCAGGGTGCCCCGGACCAGGAAGCGGACGGCCGGCAGGAGCGACAGGGGAAGGAACTTGTCCTCGTAGAAAGAGGAAGGAGTCCCTTCGGTGAGCTGCACCGGCAGAGAGAGCAGATACCAGGGGATCGCCAGGACGGCACCCGCAGCCAGGCCGATCAGGGCACGCGACCACGCGCGCCCCCTGTCGCGACGGCCGCGCCAGGCCAGGACGAGCCCCATCATCAAGATGAGCCAGACGCTGCCATAGACGGAGAGAAGGGCCGCGAAGCTGAGGGTCCCGAGAGTGAGGGCGCTGCGCCATCCCCGCCGGTCGTTCTCGCCCGTCGCCTCCAGGAACGCGGCAACGAGCAGGGCGGCGAAGAACATCGCCTGGCTGTAGACCCGAAGAGACTGGGAATATCGGATCGGATAGGGAGCCAGAGCGATGAAGAAGGCGGCCGCCCTGGCGGTCCAAAATTTCCCAGTGGCCGCCGCGGCCAGGCGGTAGACGGCGGCGATCGCCAGGATCCCGAACAGGCAGGGCAGGAGACGCAGCCAGATCTCGCTTCGACCGGCGGCGGCGTGGAGGTGGAGCAGGCATGCGAAGCCCGGGGGGTCCAGAGTGATCGCGCGATTCGAGATCAACGCGTTACCCTGGGAAGCCCAGAACTGCTGGCACTCGTCGTAGGAAAGGCTGCGCCGGCCGAGGCCGACCAGGCGAACGGCCGCTCCAAGGAGAAGGATGGCCCAGAGCCACCGATCGTTCTTCACTTGAAGAGGGGCAGGGATGCGTCGGCGATGGCCTGAGCCGCCAGCTCGTGGCCGTGCGCATTCGGATGGGCGTCTTCCACCGACAGCCTGAGTTCGGAGGGAGGGTAGCGCATGAAGACCGGCAAGAGATCCACGACCTCGAATCCTTCTTTCCGCGCGGCCTCCATCACTTGAAGATGCAGGTCGGCGTAAGGATAGCCGGTCCACCCGTCCACCTGGAGGATCGGGAAGATGACGACCACGACCCGCGCACTGCGTTCCCGCGTGAGAGCGCCGATCTTCCCGAATGCGGTCACGACGCTGCGCCACTTCTCGCGGTCGGGGGCGTGCAGATAACGGATGTAGTCCCCTCCCCCGTACCGCCAGACGTCCAGCCAGTTCCATCCCAGATGGAGGAGCCGAAGGACATGGGAGCGTCTCCACCAGACGGGAGGATCGAAGTACTTGTGGAGCGACGGGCGGGGATCGATTTCAGGATCATTCAGGACATATCCTACGATGACCAGGCGAGGATCGAGAGCGAGGGCCCTGCGCTCCACGACCACGGCCTCATCCTGTGTGTTGTAACCGACCACCCCCAGGTTCAGCACCTCGAAGCGGCGCTGCCGGCCGGCCGGCGACCGGTTCAGGATTCCGGCCAGCACGCTGGGGTATGTCTGCTCTTCAGGAACCCCGAAGCCGAAGGTGAAGGAGTCCCCCACCACGGCCACTCGTACGAGCGACGGGTCGGCAGCGGACGGCTCCGCACCGCGCATGCCGAGACTGTTGGTTCGAACCGACATCCCCTCGAATGAACCGTTGCGTCCCGGAACCATCTCGTAGCTGAGCCCTGGGACCAGTGAAGGGCGGTAGAGCGACTCTCTCTGCTTGTCCGGCGGGATCGGAGTGGGGGGCTTGAGGTACTGGACCGGCCGGAACAGCCGTAATCCGACCTCACACAGCGACAGTGCGAGGAAAGAGGAAACGGCGATGAGAAGGAGGGGGGTACCGATTCTCTGGAGCAGGGGCGTTCTCCTAATGCAGGTAGCCGAGGCTACGGAGCTGCTGCAGCAGCTCCTCCGGGAGCGCCGGACCCGTTTCTTCTTCCCGTGCCTGCCCGCTCAAGACGTTCCTCGCCCGTCGCCAGAGCACGTCCACCATCTCGGCGACCGGCTTCGTCAGGTGAGCCGAGAGATCGTGCCGCTCCAGAGGATCGTCGGCAAGGTCGAAGACTTCGAGCGGACGGGCCGGGAACGGGACGATGTTGAAGCGACTCGGGTAGGGGGTCAGAACGACTTTGAGGTCTCCGTTCCGGATCATGAAGCGGTCCGGACCAAATTCGACCGCCTCGGCCAGGATCGAGCGAGGCGGCGGTTCCTCGCCCGTCTGCAGCGTCCTCGCGAGACTCCTCCCCTCGTGAGCCGGTTCGGGGGGGAGTCCGGTCAGCGCGAGAAGGGTGGGGGCCAGGTCGATCAGGCTCACCGGTGTCCGGATCCGGGACCCCGCGGGCACCCGGCCGGGCCAGCGCATCAGCAAGGGCACATGAATGAGCTCCTGGTAGAGCGAATGACCGTGATCCGGGCTGCGGTCGGGCTCCCTGTCCCAGAGTTCTTCCCCATGATCGGAGAGCACCACCAGGAGCGCGCGGTCGAGAATTCCCTCTCGTTCGAGCGTCAGGAGAAAGCCGCCCATCACCCGGTCGGCGTGCGCCACATCCCCGTCGTAGAGATCCGTGACGTAGCGGCGCTCGGCCTCGGACAGGATGAGATCGCCGCGGTGGATCGCATCGACCTCCTTGTAGGACACCACGGGGGGCAGGCGGCCGGCATCGGCGGGATTGGCGAAGTCGGCGTGCACGTAAGGGAAATGCGGCTCGTAGGTGTGGACGAAGAGGAAGAAGGGGGCGCCCCGGACCCGGCGGACCCAGGCCAGGGCGGCGGCCGCGATCGTCTCGGGGCCGCCTTCGATTAGCTCGTCGTGGTCCTCGTAGATTTCGAACCCTTGACCGAAACCGCACTGAGCGGAGACGTAGCCACCCCCGGTGAACGCCGCGGTCCGGTAGCCGGCCTCGCTCAGCCGCTCCGCGAGCAACGTCTGGCCGAGCGGGACCTCGCGGTTGTAGTCCCAGTGTCGACGCTGGTCGAACGGCAGGAGCGACGCGAACAGCGAAGCATGTGCGGGGAGGGTCCAGGGCGCGGCGGACATCGCCTGCTCGAAGACCATCCCCTCGGTGGCGAACCCGTCGAGAACAGGAGTCCGCGGGCGCGCGGAACGCAGAGCGCCAAGGCGGTCGGCGCGAAGCGTGTCGAGCGATACCAGGATGACGGAGGGACGTCCCGAGGCCCGGGCGGCGGACAGTCGCGGCAGCAGAATCCAGAGAACCAGCACGATCCCGGACGCCGCCGCCGCCAGCACGGGGATGACGAGCCGGAGTCCTTGCAGGACCGCGGGTGCGCGCCGAAATGCGCCGGAGTCCCCCGCGCGACTCAAGGCATCCCGGGAGCGACCGGCCAGGAGCAGAAGGGACGCGGCGGCGATCGACCCGAAGACGGTCCACGTCAGACCGTGACTGCTGAACCGGTGGAGGAGGAACACCGTCTCACGCAAGGGGAACGCCAGCGCGGCCAGTGCGAAGATCCACAGGAGGCCGAGGCAGACGATTCCGATCCTTAAGGGTCGCCGCCCCCGACGAACCAGCAGCCCCAACGACATGGCGAGCGCTGCGGATGCCAGGGCGCCCCAGGCGGCGCCGCGCGCCATCGGTCCCGCCAGACGGTGAGTCGCCAGCCAGAGCATCCGATGGCTCAGATCGGAGTTCAGCCACACCTCCCACCCGCCGAGGACGCTCCCGATGAAGAGCCCGATCGCGGCTCCCTCCCCCAGGACGACGACGAGACGCCGCGATGAAGACGCGGCCAGAGACGCCCTTAGCCATTGCTTCGCCCGGCCGAGGGAATTATGATCCATCAGTTGAGACCCGTCGCACGCGGATCGGAGTTCTCGCCCATGACAACACCAGGCGCTCTCGCGCCAGACTCCATGAAAAGACCGGATTGAACCGGTGCGTGGTTCCTTGGGCAAGGCATGGCAGTCTCTCCGACAGGACCTGCGAACGCACCTGCGGGAGACTTCCCCGCGCAGGCGCCTTCCGGCGCTGATCAAACGTCTGTTCAAGTATGCCACGGCCGCCGTTTTCTATTACGCCGGCCTGACCGGCCCGCTGCTGCGCCGAACGCTCGAGTCCGGACACGCCTGTCTGATCCTGGGATTCCACGGAACCACGGACGCGGACCCGGGGTATTTCTCCGCGGGTCACGCCATCTCCAATGTCCGCGATCTGCTCCGCTACCTGAGACGGCACCTCCGCCAGGTTGCGCTGGAGGAGATCGCCCTCCCGGTTTCGCGTGGCGAGTCGCCGCCGGCTGCCGCTTTCGCGGTGACGTTCGACGATGGACTCACGAACAACGTGACGTTCGCCATACCGATGCTCCAAGAGCTCAACTTTCCGGCCACCTTCTTCATGCCCAGCGCCCTGGTGGGCTCATCCCGGGATCTCTGGGTTGCGTCGCTCCGGGAGCTGGTGCGTCGCTGGCGGGGGGCGGCGATCCCGGAACTCCCCGGCCTCTGGCCCCGGTTGCCCACGGAGGACGAGGCGGGCCGCTATACCGCCTACTTCACGATCAAGGAAGCCCTCAAGACTCAGGAGGGCAGACGCCAGCAGATTCTCGACCGTCTGGCGGATGAGGCGGGTGGGCACATCCGCCCGCCCGAAGAGGAACGGGTGGTCGGGCCCGAGCAACTCCGCCGCATGATCCAGCACCCCTTCACCATCGGCGCCCATTCCAGAACCCACCCCATCCTTTCCGCGCTGGACCCCGAACGCGCGACTGCGGAAATCGACGGGTCCCGCAAGGATCTCGAGACCATGCTGGGCCGGCCCGTCCTGGATTTCGCTTACCCCAATGGTCGCTTCCCCGATCTCAGCGACGCCACGTGCAGGCTGGTCGCCGAGGCCGGCTACCGCTGCGCCGTAACCACGGAGCCGGGGATGGTGCGCCGCGGTGATGATCGCCTGGCTCTGCGTCGTTGTCTCCCGGGAAACGTGCCCGCCTTCCTGGCGTCGTTCGAGCTCCTCTCACGCGCCTGGGCCGACCGGAATCGTACAGGCGATCTCGCTCGACCTGTGGATCGACGGATCTCCTACCTGCGCGCCCGCGAGGCGAGGTCCACACCTTGATCCTCGAGAGGGTTCCCCCGGCGGAGTGGCCGGGGCGCCTCCTCCCCGAGTGGAGCCGTCTGCTGGACGAGGCATCGGAGCCCGAGGTGTTCTTGAGTCCCGAATGGATCATCGCCTGGACAAGGCACTACGGTGCCGGGCGCGAGGCGCATCTTGTCACGGCGCGCGACGAAACAGGGGCCCTGGTCGGTCTGGCTCCGTTCTATCGTCGACGCCTGGGGCCCGGCGTGCTTTCGGGTCCCCGTGTCCTCGCCTTCCTCGGGGACGAGGGGGTTGGCTCGGAATACCTGGGGATCCTCGCGCGCAAAATCGCCGAGGAGCAGTTTCTCTCCGCGCTGGCGCAGGAGGTGAAAGGAGAGTGGGCCCTGGCCGACCTCCAGGGGCTCAAAGAGCGTCCTCCTTCCTCGGACCGGCTGATCGAGGTTCTCGGTGCCGGCGCGCCCGATCGGATTCACCGGGAGAGACATCCGTGCTCGTCCATCGCGCTCCCCGGTGACTATGAATCCTACCTGACCTCCCTGGCCGCCAAGTTCAGGACCACGGTCCGCTATCGGACCAACAAATTGGTGAAGAATTTCAAGGTGAGGATGCTGCGAACCACGCTGCCGGAAGAGCTGGACGGACACC
>Ga0137397_10000225_pt1 | contig 38565 bp, 57 predicted proteins | sample czorhiz116metaG_FD_106658 | JGI IMG/M metagenome (GOLD analysis project Ga0137397, IMG submission 106658) | Vadose zone soil microbial communities from Angelo Coast Range Reserve, California, USA - czorhiz1.16 metaG | ecosystem: Environmental > Terrestrial > Soil > Vadose zone | place: USA... | reverse complement strand
GACGCGTCTGACTCACGTGATGAGAAGAATGACTCTTCTGTCCCTGTCCATTGTCCTCTACCCTCCGTCTCCTCGGGCACCCGTCAATCCCACTACGCACATTGATTACGGTCATCGGATAACTTTCTGATCCCACCCCATGGCTCCCGCTCCCCCGGAAGCCGCGAAGCTTTTCCATCCCAAATCCAAGAGGAAAGGTCCAGTCGGGATTTATGGCATGCAGCCAGGTCGTTACTCTACACCCCAGAAGCCAAAGACATCCTCCAATCCCTCAACTCCACCCGCGAAATTGTCACCGAAGCCCGAACAAGAAGCTGCCGTAGCTCCTTCTCTACCAGAGGGATCTTACACGGACTACACCCTCGTCTCATCCGCCCTCAATGGTTGGAAATACGATGTAATGAAGTTCGATTCTCGAAAGCCCGTGGATATCCTCCGATGGGCAACACCTGTCAAACTAAATCGCAAAGATTTACGGCGTTCCGATACATCTGTCAATGGCCCCGAGGCTCCAAAGGCTGTTGGCCCTATGTTGGGTCCAGACGGAAAGCCTGTTATAGGTGCGGACGGTAGGATCGTCATGGTCGACGCGGAAGGCAAGCCAATACATGGGGATGGCACTCAAGGGAGTAATAAAAGCAAAAACGGAGGCGGCACGAAGAAGCGGTTTCAGAAGAAGACTAAGCAGGTCTTCAAAGTACCCGAGGCTACTCGACAACTGCGGAAGGAAGAGCGCTACCCCTGGGTGATGGAAGATGTGACGGGCACAGAAATGTGGGTTGGAAAGATGGAAGAGGTCTCGAAGGCCGAGACCCAGGCGTTCTTCATGCCCGCATCTAACAATACGTTCAAATTTGTGCCCGCCCACCGGTGGTACAAATTTCAGAAAAAGCCTAATTATCATATTCCCAATCTTGAGGAGGCCGAGGCTCTGGTATGTAGATATATATTCGTGAATACCCTGTCTTCATCTTTTCCCAGATGGCCATGAGACAAAGGAACAAGGATCCAGAGCGATGGCTTCTGCAGAAGCGCAATGGTCAAGGCCCCTCTGCTGCAACCTCCGCCTTGTTCAAGACAGAGCCATCAGATGACTCCACCGGGGGCAGTTTGGGCCCTGGGGGCAGACGATTACGCACAGTTGTCAAGGACAATGATGGGTTATTCGGAGATGATGACGAGGATAGCCAGTCGCGGACACGCGATCTTGGGCAAAACGCCGACTACGATGAGGTGCCTTACCACGAGGATTTTGCAGATGATGAGGAGAAGATTGTTCCAGAGGACCATCAAGAGGACGAGCTTGAAAAGGAGATGGAGGTATGTGCAGCGCTGTACTTTGCGATTCACGCTCACTGGTGTATCAGGAACGTCTACAACGAGAATACATGAGTGCCAACAAACAACGGGACACAGGTGTCGACGACTCCGATGAAGAGGACCACGATCCCGCTTTGTCCGGTGCAGGCAAGGCGATCAAGAAACTGATGAGTAAACACGAGAAGAATGAAGCGTACGATAGTGACGAGGAGTCAAATCCTTACGCGAGCGATGTGGTTCGCTTTCACCTGTTATTGTCTTTGTACAACATTCTGACCGGTTTCATAGGAGGAAGAGGAGGAGGAGGAACCTATTGTTGCTGATGGGCCAGCTGTCCAGCAACAATTCACGCCGTCGCGTGCTACGGCGAGTGATGCAGTGACGTCTCCGACAACTCCTGCACCTGCACCTCGTCCTGCCGGGACATCCACGCCCAACTCCCGTGCCACTTCACCGATCCCAGCGCACGGAGGACACTCCGTTGTCGCAAAGCGTGCAACGAGCCCGAAAGCCCCGAAACCACGAGTGATGCCAAACGGTCTCCGTGCTGTCAGCCCGCTCGCCCAGGTCGCGGCCAGTTCACCAAACGGTGCTGATGCGCTACCAGGACGTGGAGGTAGTCCCGGGCCCTCCACCCTCTCTCCTCGGCCGCCGTCGGGTGTCCCTCCCGCAAAACTTGGCAACAAACGAAAGGCGGACGAGGCGGACGACCTCGCATCTGCACCGTCCCCGGTCGCATCGGCCGCCGGCGGCCAGCCCAAACCCAAGAAACGTAGAGCGACCGCAGCGATGCTCGGTCCTGATGGCCAGCCGATCGAGCTCGAGGACAACATGGTCATCGAATGGCTGCGCAATACGCCGAACGCCAAGACGCGGGACTGTATCTCCCACTTCACGCCGTATCTCCGCTCCGACGAACAGAAAACCAAATTTACGGCGTTGATCAAGGAGGTTGCACAGCTGAAGAATGGCATTTTAGTATTAAGGAGCGCGTACCGTGGCGGGAGTAGAGGCGGGAGCAAGGCGCCATCTCCGAGTCCTATGGACACAAAGTAGCGTCACGATTGTGGTGTTGAGGCGCGCGTCTCTGCGAGCCAAGCATTCGTTCATATAGCGCTTGTTCACACTATCTTATCATGTATGCTTCCCCTCACCTCCACCTCATATTCAGCTATAATTTCAATAAATCTCGCCCCTTTGGGAGGCGCCGCCGAAAATAGAGCGCCGTCTAGCCGCAAAAGTCTTAATAATACACGTGTGAGATGAGATACAAAGAGTCCGGTAGGTCGGCATCTGGCACGTCAAGATCATCAATCAGATAACCGACTGTGCGTGGCACACGCGTGGTGATACACCCTGAATGTGTGAGAGACATTGGCCGGGGAGGCCAACTTTGTAAATATGTGCGACAGGCCTATCTACTAAAAACTGAACAGCCAGAATAAATGAAAGAAACAACCAGAGCCACGAGAGAGGAGCGAACAGAAGGGCTAGGTCGATGCTGCTTCCGGCTTATGTCCGGAGGCACCACCGCTACCTCCGCCTGGCGGTGCGGGGGAAGCGTTGAAGGCGTTCTGCGAAGAACCAGGGCGCGAATCTGATTGCGGCGGAGGTGCGGTTTGATGGTTCGGAACTTGTGGGGGTTGATGTGGTGGCAGACCGTGCCCGGGTGGATGAGAGGGATAAGGCACGACACCTGGGCCTGGCGCATACATGCTGGGGTGGGGCCCACCTGACCCAAACGGCGGAACGCCGCCGCGCAAGCTTTCGAGTTCATGGCGTAACATGTCGATCTCTCGAGACATTTCTTGATGGCCCTGCTTCAGCTGCATGATGAAGTCAATTGCTGTGAGACAAGACGTACGTCAGCTTCATCGAATAAAGCACGAGGACAGCGAGGACATCGAGGACATCGAGCATACCTTTGCTCAGGATCTCCCATTTGCTTGCCTTCATCCCACGATCTGCTGGAAGCTGATCCCGTAGCTCGTCAAATAAATCCTTCATCTCCTTCCTTCTTTTCCGCTCTGCGAGCTTATGAGAGACGCGTAATTCGGGTGATCGTGAATATGGTGTCATCCCTAGGTCCTTTGTAGCATTAGATGATGATGGAATAGCGGATGAAGACATGGAGGCAAGACCGCCAGAGTCGGATTCAGCAGCATTCTGCGATGCTGTCGAATCAGTTTCGACGGTACGGGGTCGCCCACCAGATGGTGGCCGCGACCTCGATCTCAGCACCCGGTTTGCTGTCGAACTTGTTGACATGGTAGAGGGAAGATTAGTTGGGACGGACATGCGGCGCTCGGCACTGAAGGGTGCAGGGGGGACCATGCCTAAGGGAGGGACGGAGCTTGGATCGAATGGCCGGCCAGAGCTAGACCCATCACCTTCACTCTGCACAGTTGAGGGCTGATCGGGGGACTGCGTGGAATGCCACGCGAAAGGGGCTGTACCGGGCGGATGGCCGTGCGAAGAGTCTGCAGAATAGGCTGGGGAGCCATAGCTCACAGGAGGACTTGGAAACATCGAAGATGATGAATCACGCCGATCACTACTCCACCATTGCGGTCCCCCAGGAGCAGGACGGGCATCTATGGAGTGTCGACGGTCAAAAATATTCGTCTGGCCAACCCGTTGTGTTTCGGCGATGGAGCCACGCCTTTTCAACGCGGGGCCCTCCAGGCTCATGTTAATCGAAGACGGAACTCCCGGACCAATGAGCTGCGAATCAATATCGTCACCACCTGGTGTTGGCATGTTTCTGTCAGAAGATGACAATTTGCGTTTTGTGCCATGAGGCAGGGATGGCGAACTGGAACCACGATGTGGGGGCTGTGAGTTGATACCCGCCACTGTCACTAGTGTTGCCGTACGCATTAATTGGGTAAGATGTACGAGCGATGACACGAGGCGCACCTTCAGTCTGAGTATGGCTGTGAGACGACTGTCCAGTCTGAGTTGGTTTATTCTTGGGGTCGCGGGCGGTATGCATGGCTGGGAACACAGTCGGATAAGGAGGGACACCCATGCGCGAGGAGCAGGGATGACAAACAGAGAAGGCGATGACTTACGGGAATTCGTACCTTCAGACACGTCGATTGAGTCCCTCCGCGAAGACGACTCTGCGCATAGTCAGATATACTGCGAAGACATAGAGGTGTTAGACGCGCACGGGTATGTGAACGGTCCGGAGAGATAGAACTTCTGTCCGAAGCTTTGAAAGGAGAAGACGGGCGAGAAAGGGACTGGCTAGGTCTCTGAGAGAGGTCGCGTCCGGTGTCTGCGTCGCTGGATGTGAAGGGAGGACGAGTGGGGGAATGGGGGAGTTTGGGAGTAAGAGTGGGGCTCGCGAGGTGAGAAGAGTCGTTTGTCGAGCTCCGTCTTGGGCTCTGATGGAAGTCGTGAAAGGGTTATGATGCAAGGGAGATGAAGAGGGATACCTTGTGAGGAGATGAATCGCCCGAGCTTCGTAAGAGATTCAAATGAGACTGAACGACGTCTGAAGGACGGTCACGGTCTGCCTGGGGAAAGAGAGACTGGGTAGCCTTCCCTTCTTTTTCGACCATGGTATGTATGGGGTGAAAAGGTTCACGGACGAGCAGTTGAATATGATGTTCAGTTGGGCACAACGTGGTTCTACACACACAGACCACGTGCAAGTCTAAGTATCCCTCGTCACCGTCACCGTTCCGGGCCCCTCGAATCCTCGATCACCACGAGCAGCATAGCCCTCCCGCCCTCACTGCCCCTCTCAACTCCTCTCTGGCATTCAGCCATCTCACATACTCCTCTTGTCTCTTCTGGCTGTTCTGGGTCAGCCGTCGACTCCTCCCCTTCACCTTCTCCGCCGCCCGTTCTATCTCCTGGTCTTCCACTGTCACCATCATTCCGATCAGAGGCCTGTAGTCCAGGTATAGTCGAGGAAGATCCACCAAGCATTCCAAAGCTGGATCCGTCTTCAGTCCCTCCCATAGTTGGCTGCGGTACAGCTCACGGCTTGGCCGCCGAGCTATTTCACATGTGTCGTCCAACGGCGCGCTGGGAAAACAATGCTCCAGTACACCTTCGAATGACCTTAACGCCACAGTAGCCACGTCAACGTCCCGAGAGTAGTACTCTGGCTGCACTGGCATCACAGTACGCTGCGCCACCTTGAGTGCTTTGTAGCCAACTTGGTCGTCTGGATGGTCCTCCGCGATTTCCATAACGTGAGGGTGGGAGAGAAGCACGCACGCATCAAGATATGATGCCAGATCCGCGCCTCTCAGCGACTGTTGCAAAATGCACAGATTTTTACGCCCATCTGGTCCTGCTTCCATTTTGGTGGGTATGTCCGCCTGGACTCGAAGCGAAAAAATCGCATCTGCCGCCGTGTCCGATTTCTCCCCAAGATCTTCGCAATCTGAATCGGTAACACCTAACTGATATTGACTCATGAGTTGCCGTAGATCACTCGTAGCGACCAGTCCGGAAGGAGTGGGAATGTCTTTCAGTTCCGCGCTTGGGCGACCCTCCACCTGGCAGATAGCATTTAACAGTGACGAGGTCAGGGACGTAGGTGGTAAGCTGAAGGTCAATGTAGTTTGCAGTGGCAAGGTTTCAACTGGAATTAGCGACGCATCTGTAAGAAAGGCCTTGAGCTTTAGTCTCGCAGCAAACTACTGACGAACGTTGTCCCACCATTGCACGTGATAATAACCGGCCGCCTGCAGCTCCTGATGAAGGCAACGACGGACGGCCAGAAGCCCGCCTCGTCTGCAAACACAACGTCTGCTTCCTCTATGAGGACAACGGATTGTGGGTGGATTTCGGCTTCTGGAGGTTCGTCGGTGGTGTCGACAGCGTTCCTCGAACGCTTTTTGACTGGGGACGGGGGCTCTGAGCGACCCCGGTGGAATGCCAGCGGCTGAGGCAAAGTATGATTTCTGCCCACGTCTCCGATCAAGTCATCCAGGTGCGTGCCCCCGCGTTTACCTAGGCCAGGATATACTTCGAAAACGTTCCAGCCGAGCTCCTCCGCACATGCATATACGGCTGCGGTTTTCCCGCAACCGGGCGGGCCAACCAAGAGAATCGTATTGCGGATTTTCCTTCCAAAGGATATAGGCAGCGACTCGCGAGGGTCCCCCGAGCTAGGTAAGGACAACTCATCGAAATCCTCAGAGGCACCATAATCATCATTAAAGCGATCGTCGTCGTCGTCGTCATCATCATCGTCATCCACCATCCATCCCTCCAAGTCTCCCGCTTTCTTCCGCTTTCTCGTCACTTGGCGGACAATTTCAGGGCGCCGCTCTCCACGCTTTCTCTTCTTGTGACTTCTCCTGGACTTGGTACTCTTGACGGTAGACGAAAACCCCGCATCAAAATGCAGCCGCAAAGCGTGCATCCATTCGCGCAGATAGCATGCATTCTTCTCGTTTCCAAGAATGTGCTCTGCTCGACGTGGACGCCATTTCTGGTTCCAGTGCTGCTGAGTAGCTTCCTTTACGCCTTGTAGTTCGGAAGAGAGTCCAAAGATAGATGAGATCGCGGGATGGAAATTGCCATGGCAGCTCAAAACGGCATCGGCATCTCCCTGGTGTTCAGAAGACCGAACACGACGGTAGGATTTAGTATGCTCGCTTGAAATTTTGTGAATGTTTGTTGCCTCTTTAAGTGGTAAAGATGGACCGAGTTCTAGGGGGTGTTGACTTGTCCTCCGCCGTCGGCGAGCCAAATTGATAGGTGGTGCCCGAACACTCATGACAGTGTCTCGGATATGCTGCATGAAGGTATTGGGGAATGGTGCATCTAGAGAATGGTTCTTCTGTTGCTTCCATCCTCCAAGGGGCGGACGTCGGAAGGGTATGTACGACGGCGTCGCTTGTGTTAGAGATGGTAACTCACACGTGGGTGACTCCTCAATAAAAATAGGCACTTTCGCCGTCCCTTCCTCCATTGTAAGGTCAATGATGTGAGAAGAGCCCCGGCAAGAAGCTGATGATGACGCCGAGGAACATAGCCCAGATTCCAGGAAGTCTGAACCGGCGACAAGACCAACATCGACTGGAGAGCTGGCAGCCGAACTGACGTCATAAGTGCTAGGTGGAGGACCATGATCCTGGTCTACGAAGCAGCTCTCTTGGCTCTGTTCTGTGCAGTATGTCAAGGAAGGAAGGGTGGATATATTGCAAGCGCACCGATATCAACGTCCGCATCACTCTGAGTGCTAGAGACACCAGGAAGTGAACTGACGTGAGCTATGTCATTCGCGTCTTCCACAGACGATAGTTCCGGTATATCCGAGGCACCCGAACTGCGCTCTGCGCCTGTTTGCTCGGTGATGCCGGTGATGGGTTGAGACGCTGGCTCTTCATCTCGCGGATCATCTTGCTGAGGAACTGTTGGCGCGGGGGTTGGCTTTCTTGTCACCAGAAAGTGATCGAATAGCGTTCGTTGTTTGAGCTGATGCTGAAAGTTTGAAAGTGAAGGATGTTCAGTTCTAGTTCTGGCATCAAACTCCTCTCAAGTGAGGTAATACGCACCTGACTTGCATCCTTTCTCTTTCTGGAGCCGCGACTCGAGAGCTCGCTCATTGGGCTTTCGTTGATCGGAAGACGAAGATGGGCGGAGGGGACAAAGGTGCAAGTTGCATGCGCATGAACATGCAGGATAAATGTGGATGTGGACGCGTTTAGCGAAGTCGCGTCGTGTCAAATTATCCACGCGTCTTCCCTCGTCACGCCCAGGATTCCCGCTAGTACTATAAACACTAATTCAGGATGGACAGTCCCTCGGAAGATCTGCCAAACATCTCATCCGACAGCTTGCGATGGATATCAGAGGAGTATCATGGTAGGTGAACGCGATCACCATGGTCAGTAACCTTTAAGCCCGAACTCAGGTTTAAATGGCAACCATTATGACATCCTCGAGTCTCCACCATCTTCAATTGCATTTTCTCGACTTTGCCACGTCTCACGACCAGTTTTAATAAAGGGTGATTTCGATGGCCGTAGTCATCAAGTCTCCATGAGATGACATCCATCGCAGGGTACACGATTCCCGGCCTCCAACGCTGGTCCAACAAATATCTCATAGACACCACGGGGGACTGCCCACTTTCGGTGGCAGTTACACCGAATGGGTTAGGATTCATTAACGCTCACATAAAAAAAACTATTGTCCTCACTACCCGTTCCATACCAGGTATGCTGATGCAGTCACCCGCCATTCTGATGAGAAGTGGTACTTCACAGAGCCGCACTATCAGAAAATGACCATGAGAACTCTTCTCTCAAAGCTGGAATCACCCAGTAAGACCCTGAAATAGAACTTGCAATACTGACCAACGTCTCGCCCAGGCGGCAGCGATACGGAGGATGTCTATTATCTCCAGTCGCAAAATGGTAATTTATACTCTTCTACCTCTGCAAATATGAAGGACGACTGTGAGCTGGTTGGCCTAAGGGGGGACGTCCCTGCCGAAATCCCATGGTGCAGCGAAGCATTAGGTAGATGCCCGGACGCAGTCAACCTTTGGATTGGTGATAGCAGAAGCGCCACTAGCATTCACAGTGGTCTGTTCGCCCTTGGAACATCACCGTAAGTACCTCGTAACGACAAAAACAGATCCATACGAGAATATATACCACGTCGTACGAGGGTCCAAGACATTTCTACTCCTCCCCCCCACTGACGGGTGGTGCTTGAAAGGTTTGACACCTGGAAAACTGCGCCAACTTACAAGTGCTCAACGTTGCACCCAGAACGCCTGTATCCACATGCGACGTATCAGCGGGAGTCCGAGAACTCACCGCTTCTCTTGAAACCTTCACCTCCCACTATACCACCAGTGCGTTGGTCATCGATATTACATCCTGAACGGGCCGGATCTCTGCCGGATGCAGCGCACCCTATGATCATCGAAGTCAAGGCAGGGGAGACGCTGTACCTCCCAGCAGGCTGGTGGCACCATGTCCGACAGTCTGGCCTGTCGGTCGCACTAAACTGGTGGTATGATGTTGAACCTCGGGGGCAAACGTGGGTATGGTTGAGACTTCTGAGAGGAGCAGTTGTGGATGCGGTGACGGAGGGGGGGGAAGTGGATGAATAGAGACGGCAATTGGATTGGATACCAGTACGTGTCAAGCGATGTCCGGATGAAAGACGTTCAAGTTTGTGTCACCGTTTGCGGATCACCTTCACCGTGCCCGGGGCCCGAGATTGAAGTAAGCCTCTGGCACTCAGAAGTGAAATTCCGAGCAGAGTGTGCGTCGCGGCGGAATGAAGCTTCCAGTAGCCGTCACAACAGGCAACGCGCAACGTGATGGCCAGGCCAAGTGTGAGTGCACACGGCTGGGAACCGCGTGGAAACAGCGTTCCACACGGCAAGCGTTGGGGGGGACTCGGGTTGAAGGGTCAATCGGGTGAGAAACAAGGGTGCATTCGTTGAAACGGCGACTCCAAACCATGCGGCACTCCATTCAACCAAGGCTAGAAGCTGCTGCGCCGCGGTACTGTATCCGGCACGCCTCTGGACCCTTTCACTTCCACAGTCCACGCACTTACCTCGATGAACGCATCGAAGGGCTGCAATCTGCAGTGCTATACGTTCCGTTGACAAGGGCAGCTATGTCAGCGTCTGGCTCAAAATTGCCATGCTTGGTGCCAGGTGAAGATTACCCCTCGGGAAGCAAATATTAATTCATCTTCTCATTCTCTGTATCAGTTCACAAGCGCACTCCATGGTTAATAACATGACAAAAACGCCGTTGAGTGAGCAAGTATCCAGGCTGGCCACGTCATGACAGTATACACGCAGATATCAGACCTTGCATGGGTAGAGGACAGGGACGGTGACATTTTCAGTTGACGTGGGCAGAAACTTGACGAGGAAGAGCACTGTAGATGACAATGCACGTGCACGCGACTCGACTTCGAGAAACCCGAGGACCCACGACGAGGTAGAAGTACTCGTAGCTGTTGTTCCACACAGGTACCTCGTGGAAGCAGGGCAGCCGCCGCCACCAATTAAATGTGAATGTAGACCGTCGAGGTTCTCCAGATACGGTCACGTGATTGGAGGAAGGCGATGGCGATGGCCAAGGATGGAAAGTAGGTGTAACCTTCTCTCTCAGAGACCTCGACTCTGCACTCATGGCCAAAGACAAGTCTGAGAAAAAGAAAAGGCGTGATTCTGGCGTTGTCCCTGTAGCTGTCGAGGAGGATGTGGAGATGGCTGAAACCAAGGTGAGTAATGATCATGGTTTTCGCACGAGTGAAGTAATGCAAGACCAAGTCTGTCAAGTCTCCGAAGAAGGAAAAGGAAGAAAGCGAGGTTGTAATCCCAGTAGAGGACATGTCTCCAATAGCGCATCCTCTTGCTGAAAAGAAGCTCCTGAAAAAGCTTCAGAAAACAATCAAAAGGGGTCAGATGCCACTGTGATCTCTGCTCCAAATGTTCCCTGACCTCCAACAGCTTCGAAAGCCCGTCAGGTTAAGCGAGGAGTGAAAGAAGTAGCGAAGGCCATCCGCAAGGGGGAGAAGGGGTGCGTTCCCTCCTTTTCCTTGCCTGTCAAGGAGAAGTAGACAGTACGTCGCTGACTGGAAGCGCGTAACAGACTATTGGTTCTCGCTGCGGACATCACGCCAATCGACATCATCTCACACCTCCCCGTATTGAGCGAGGAAGCACAAATACCGTATATTTTCATACCATCAAAAGAAGAATTGGGACATGCAAGTTCTACCAAACGCCCAACAAGTTGTGTGATGATATGCCCAGATTCGAAGCGGGGGAGTAAGAGTAAAGCTGGGGATGAAGAAAAGGGAGACTACAAGGAGCTTTACGACGAGTGTTATCGAGAGGTATCAAAGTTGGACCAACGCGTTGTATTTTGATTAGTCGGTCTCGGGTCGGGTCCATGCGGCAGCGACTTGTGATCATTCTCATTCTCACGAAATTTCGACACGTCTTACCGAATACCAACACGACACACTTTTCCATTACGACCTCACATTTTCTTCCTTCGCCTTTATAGCCATGTCCGCACCAAAAACTAAGCCTGCTGCCAACGGTACTGGACCTGCTGCCAAGGACAGCGCTGCTTCCGTACAAAGCGTGCCGGTTAAAGCTCCAGTCTCGTCATCAAGCAAACCAGACAAGGCTGTATATGACGCCGAGCAACAGCGAATAAAGGATGAGATCGACTTACTGCTAGGGAAATTGGTACGTCGCATCTCGCGTCTGTGCCTTCTCACTGTATTTATTACAAACTATGTCTAGACTGCTGTGAAGGAGAAAATCTCTCTGGTTACCAAAGGAGGCTCAGGAAATGAGAAGCGAAATGCCCTTCGTGCTCAGCTGGATGAACTGCGTTCTCAGCAGTCCGGCAACAAGACGTCTCGCGGCAAAATTTTCGATCGAATCAAGACTCTCCAGGAGGGGGTTCAAAAGAAGGTGGACACATCTTCCTAAGCGCCTTACGTCTCACATCAACACCAGCGATATTTCTTAGGTAAAAGATCTTCAGGCTTCCAGAGACAAAGTACGATTCAGAACGGTCGAGGATGTGGACACACACATCAGGCACGTTTGTTTCATATTCCTCTTTGCTACATGTCCTGAAGGCGTATTTTAGGAATCTCGAGAAGCAGGTGGATTCTGGTAATTTGAAACTTGCAGAGGAGAAGCGTGCGCTTCAGGAGATCAACCAAACAAAGCGCATGCGCAAGACAGTCGAGAGCTTCAAGGCCGATTCCGACGCAATTGACGCGGACCGCGCTGCCGTGGATGAGCTCAAGAAGCAGCTCGACGATCCCGAGGCGAAGGCCATTTCAGAGCGCTACGACGCCATCAAGGCCCAGCTAGACGAGATAAAGAAGGAAGAAGATGAAGTCTATGCGAACCGCTCGCAACTGATTGAGGAGCGACAATCGCTACAGCAACAGCTCGATGGCCTCTTCGCCGAGCGACGCGAGTCAACTGTGCAGTTCCGCCAAGCTAACGACCAGTACTACGAGAAGATTAACGAGGATCGGGCCAGACGAGCCGAACGATGGCGCGCACAGAAGGAAACTGAGGAGGAGGAGAAGCGGAAAGCTCGCGCAATCCAACTGCGGGAAGAGGCGTCTCAGCCTGCGTTCCAGCTGCAGATTGAGGACTGTCAAACATTGATCGACTTCTTTTCCGGCAAGTCGACGACCGTGACCGTGTCGAGTGCAAAGGCTGGCTGCACGGAACCGACACTGGAAATCCGGCAGGTAGAAGCCGTCCCAGACAACTTTGTGCCACGCAAGAAGAAGGGGGAGGAAGAGGAGGCCTACTTCGTCAGTGGAAAAGGCAAGGGCAAGGGCAAGAAAGGCCCCAAGGCTAACGGTGCGGCGGCGGCTACTGCTGCTGCTGCTGCTGAGGCGTCGTCGAGTTCTTCCAACGTCAATGTTTCATTTGCCACACTCTCCGCCCTCTTCTCTCTGTCCATTCCTCCGCCGTCCTCACAAGCCGACGTGCCTCGTGTGGTCGAGGACCTGAAAACGAAGAAAGCGTGGTTCGAGGCGAACCAGGCCCACGTGACGGCTGAGGCCATCGCAAAGGCGGAAGCTGAGATTCAGCGTCTTACGAAGGGCAAAGGGTCGAATGATGACTGGCCTGATAAGGGTTCCGTGGAGACGGCGGAGCCTACCCCCGCACACAAGGCTACTGACGAACCATTGCCAGATGTTGAGGCAGGGAAGCCCGAGGCGTCCCAGGAGACGGAGGCGTCGTAACGATTGGGACTTTTGGGTTCTTGGGACGTGCACATCATACAGTTACGCTTGGAGCAATTTTATTTGACCACCTGCCAGCCTTAATTCTCATGCATATTGATCGCGTTTATCCCCGGATATCTGGCATCTGAGATATTCTTATTTCATGACAAAGGTCGCGGCAATTGCTTTCGCGCCATTCATTATTGCATTATTGGTCCCACCGAGTCCGAGTCCGAGCGCTCTGAGCGTCCGTACGTGAGCGATATTTCGTTTGAGGTTGTACTGTCATCAACAGAGTCGAGCCGAAAGAGCGCGCGGCGCGCCAAACCGACGCTGATCTGTAATTAAAGGCCAAAATGGTTTAGCCTACAGTCCTAGGCCGGAGGGAACGTATCGCTCGATATTTCAACAAGTCCATCAGAAGGATCTGTCGTGTTGGACGAGAACAGACGCCTTGTTCAATATTAATGGGCCAGACGCATCAGAGCACCGCATTAGAATCAGCCGAGAGGCGGATCAGAACGGTCTGAGCGGGGCACCTGGCAGCGCGAGAGGTCCGAGTCCACTGCATGGGACGGTCGATGGTGGTCAATGCAAGTTCCGGACCGTAACGGCGGTCGCACGGCTGCGTCGGCGTTGCTCATCGCGACGAATGACGTACAAAGCACTTGTCGCTGTTGTGATCAACCCATTCAGTGATTTTGAGATAGGGGCATCCGGGTAAGCCTCGGGAGGGTCATATGGCGGCGTAGATTCGACGGGAACTGCGGTACTACCATCACAGGGCCTATTTGGCCCTTCGCCGGGACGTGTCTCAGAGTCAAGAGTCACTCAAATGCCACTCGTTGCGACAAGCCGAGATTTCAGAACGCGTCGGATGATGCGTGTTCGAAATTTATTATCATACACCCATCCTGACAGAAAATAAACGCAAGGAAACATAAAAAGCGCGGAGGCGTAGTGCAACATAATTAAAGGACGACTCGCTGACCAGCATGGGAACATGGGTATCTGAAATGGCGTGCCGTTCGTCGGAGTGCCTTCATCGAACGCGGCGTAGTGATTCCGATTCTCACAACTGACCAGCTTGACCCCTGGTTCCCAAAACGACGCAATCAAGGTCAGCCTGAGCGCCCGCAAGATCGGTGGGTCAAATAACGTACTTTGCGGCGATGATGAGGAACTCCGTCGGACCGATGGTGGCAATACCGAACGACGACACATGTCGCTGTGCCGTAGATGGGCACGACCGTACTTGTCCCGTATAGCGGAGAGATAAGGCGGTAAATTCGAGGATACAGAGCACGGCGTGGGGGATATAAATACTAAACAAAGATGAGAGCAGCAAATACGAACGGCAATACTATGGCCCAGATAAACTGAGGCTCGACGGGCACGGCAGGTATGATAAGCAAATCCCAACAAGAATTCATGACAAAAACGTCGCTCTAGACTGTTCCAACCCGTGCGCGAGACCGGAGGTGGCAAGTCAGCCTTCTGTTTTAACGACCTCTCCCTCCGAGCCCCGTTCTCCGCTCGTAGGCCCGCTGGCGCTGATACCTAGGTCCTGTGGTGTGAATGTAACATCAAAGGTGCTCCCAGAGCCGGTAACGTAGTCAGGGAATGACAACCCTCCTGGGTGCACACCTCCAATGGCATCATCCTGCCCTCCCGTAGTATCCATGAAGGAAGGTAGGCCATAGTTGTCGGGCGCAAAGCCTGTCGAGGATGGATCCAATGGACCGGAGGGGTATGGTTCTTGCTGGAGTGCAGCCAGCATGCTCGAGGTTGTCGGAGTGTGGCTCATAAGATGAGCTGGCTGGTTGCTGCCGAATGAGTCATGCCCGATCATCGGAGAGAGAGTGACGAAATGCTGCTGCATGACAGGCTCGACAGACGCAGCAACAGAGGTCGTCGAAAGAGCGACATTTCGCAGAACGTTCAACGCGATCCAGTCGCTGTAAAGGCATGCAATTAAGTTCCAACTCTCGACAGAAACAAGCTGGGCACACACTCCAAAAATAGCTTAAGAATTTGGTATGCACCGAAGGTCGGATCACTGCGAATGGTCTACGAAATTGGCTGTCAGTGAAAGAAATCAACGATGGAGGCAGAAGTGGCGTACAAGATCCCTCATGACCTGGCTTGTCACATATCCCCAGCGAATCAGGACGCTTCGCGAGCTCATTGTGCTTCTGTCTTCTCCACCTGAGCCAGAGCTCATGAGCCGCTCACAGCACTTGTCCGCCCACGCCATTACATCTCGCACAGGCTCCGCGCTTTTAGCAAGACCATCCATCAGGCCCCGGAATTCGACCTCCAGGAGTTGAATGAGGTCTTCATGCCGGCAATTGCAGACGAGTGCTGACTGATTCCTAACAGATTCGAAGTCGATCTTTTCCCAAGAACGGCGCATTTCTGCAAGTTGCTTTTGACTGGTGAGGACGGTGTTCAAAGCCTGAGTAACCTGGTAAATGTCGAGGAATCGCACTGGCAGAGATCAACGGTCAAGAACAAGTTCAGTAGCAACACACAACTTACAGACTAGATGGCCAAACCGAGCACCCAATTCGACTTTGGGCTCTACAAAGGTATTACCGTAGCCTTCGAGCGACACGAGCAGAATTTTCTCCATCTTGTCTGCCAGTTGACGCAGACTTCCCAAAGAGGCAGTCGGGATTGATGAGAGCAATTGCGATCGTAATTGTTCCAGTATTTCCTGGATTATTCATGTTAGTAAATAAGTATTCACAAAATATTTGATGGGGGCGTACATCATAGGCAATTGCGTCACCCTTGGCCATCAGACCAGCGATCGCTGGAGCATGTGCCACCTCGCGATGATTGCCGCTCAAATTAGTCCAAAACGATCGAATGTGCATCTCAAACTGGTCAAAGCGGAAAAAGCGGACGCTGTCCAGCAATGCATCCAAGTGGTCCATGAACCACCCCCACAACTCACGCGCAGCGACACTTTGCGACGACGCAGAAGAGTTTGAGCCAAGGGCCTCCTCGATGGACGGGAAGTGAGGCATATGGCGTACGGACGTAGACTGTTGAGAAGATTGATAAGAGCCGGATGCGACAGTTGACGCAGGGTGGGACTGTATCGGCACTGCACCGTCTTGGCCCACATGTCGCCTGATCGGTGCTTGCGGAGGGAAGGAACCAGCTCTAGGGGCCGCTTGTGCCTGTGCAAGAATGGTAGCAGCCGTGGGCGTCTTCTCCACGAGGTCCTCGGAGTATAGGATTGGGCTCTTGACACCATTGTTCAGCACCAGAGAGTTTCGCTTCGACGCATTCCCAGAGCTCGCACCCTCCGAGTCCTCCTCTTCGTCTTCGTCAGAACGGTCCTCTCGCAGCGATGCCTCTGCCTGCTCGCTTGCAAGGCGAGCAGCATTAACGGATTGCTGTGCAGCGGTGTTATTAGATTTCCTGATGTAATCCTGCAACCATTCGGCTTCCGCAGAGGTGGCTGGGCGAATGCCGCAATCTGCAGTGAAGTGTGAACGTTATGGCATGAAAATCAATATTTGATGAACGCACAATGATATTTGCTATTGCCTCTCACACCCAAGCGCCGCGTTTTGATCGTGGGAAAGCAGAGCCTGATGGCCTTGCCCAGGGTGGCAGTGTTGATGTGAGGGATCCCATACTGATCGCAAACTCTTCGGTACGAGAAATACAGTCCCTGACGGGGAACATTGCCATCAGGATAGGGAGCATAGTTGGCCGTCAACCTGTAACAAGTTCGGATCTAATTAGGACCACGAGGGTTGGTAAGCAACTCACCAGGCCTGAACGAAAATCTGTTTTGCCCGGTCTGATGCGCTCGTAGTGGTGGCGGCGCGAACGTTGGCAGCGAGTTTTTCGAGAGTGTGGTCGGGGCTCAGCGTCATTCGCCCAAATGCACCGGTAGCGTGCACAGTGTCCTGGCTCGAAACGATGTGTCCACCTGCGAACATGGAGGGGTAGTCTGCAGGGGAGCCTGCGGTGAGGAACATGGAGGGGTCTTCTGTCTCGCTGGAGGACGAGTGGACACTATCTGCATCCCGGGGATAGGGAGAGGTAGCAGCCCTGGCCCGAATATGAGAAGCGCGAATGTGGTTCTTCAGGGCTGGATTTGTGAGGTTGTGATTGGGAGGAGACTCTGCGGGGGAAACGAGATCGACGGAGGAGAGAGGGTAAGTGGACGAGGGATGGGTGTTGCGTGCGTGGGGGTCAGGATTCGGTCGAGGTTGATAGGAAGCGCGAAAAAGGTCCTCGGCAGAAAGCGGTCCTATGGTGCGCAAAACCCCACCCTGGGAAGACTGGGGCCTAGAATTGGGTGAGGATGAGACCGAGTTTGAACGGGAATGGTTGTGGTGTATGGGCATAAAATCGAGAGGCAGATTCGAGGCCATGGGGTGAAAATTGACGGCGGTGGCCATGCAAATTAGTCGGGGAAATACGCAGGAGAGAAAATGGGAAGGTCAGTGGCTGTGGTGTGTATCTCGAGTAAAGGACAGTGGACGCCGCTCGTGGGGTCTAATTGCGGACCAGCCGGAAGACGATGAACGGGAAGCGAAATCAGAGTGAACAAGGGAAAGCGAGATGGAGATGGAGGTGGTAGAAAAGAAGGAAAGAGATGCAAACGAGGGCTGTACACGACGGGGAGGGAAAACCGGAAAGAAAAAAAGGGACAAGTTGCGCACGTCAAGTTAGATAGAAGGGACGGCACAGCCCCGCGTATAGAGGGATATATTTCTCCGCCAAATGGGGAGGACAAGAGAGACAACAAGGAGGGCGAGGGCACTACGGTAAGTACAGTAAGGGGAGTAAGGCAATCGTGTTGTTCGTGGTCAAGGCAACCCGGCTCCCTTTATCACCCTCATCCGTACCGCTTTCCGAGACGAGGGCCCGGTTCTCACAGGCATCTGATCCATCATTATCCAATTCCCCCATCACGATTCTTCTCCCATGTACATATATTTCTTGAACCGCCTCCGGAGCTTCTTCCTCGTCGGATCTCCCAATCGTCGTGCCAGTCTCAACCAAGACGGTATCGTCAAGTCGTCCATCCCGTACGGTGCAAATTTCGACGACGTCACGTTCCCCTCTCGTAGAGACTTTGGAAGCTGCTTGAGTGGTATCGGGTATCGATATTCTTCTGTTCCTTCCGGTTTCACGGGGTGCAGTGCCCCGAGTCTGTGCGTCAAATATTCTAGTTTGAACTTCGGCTTCCTGGCCTTTTCTACGAGACGACCTTCTGGCAGATAATACTGTCGCCCTCCTGTCACGTCAATACTCTTCCGACATGCCGGCACCAACGTACCTGAGCATACCCAAGTGGGGACCAAAGCGTATTGACCCGACTCGGCGAGTCGGGGTCAGAGTGCCACGGGTTATCTAACTTGCACCTCCATGAGTCCTTGTACCGCTTCTTCTTACACAACTCGACTTTGTTCCCGTTCCCACGTCGGTGTCCATGCTTCCGCTTGGTCGATTTCTTCTTTTTCTTCGTATTCGCCGCGTCTCCACCATGTGTAATGTTGTAGGTGTAGATGCGGAACGATGGGAGGAACGGATTCGGAACCACCGACGGGGAGATGTTGACCACGCCATAGTTGTCATGGTCTGTCTTTCCTTTCTTTGGGAGGTCGCCGAAATCATTAATGAGACTATCATACAATCCATCTTGTACCTCTGACGTGACTTTGTCAGGCGTCAGATCAGATTTCGATGGGAACTCTAAGTCATCAGCCTCCAATAGGAAGAACTGCGTGCTCGAGAGATCAGCAACCAGGGGCATGGGGCGAGGCGATGACACCCACATGATCCTTATTCATATGCTATGAGATAGTAAGCAACAATCATCAGTAATCGTCCCCACACTAGTCACGTCTACTCGACTCACCCCGTACAGGTGCCCCAGAATTGTGTCCTGGAACCGAAGGGACAGTTCCACATAACGAACATACTTGATCACGAAAGGAAAGATTAGAGAGTGACTTATACGCAACGTTGCCAGGGGTACTGACACATTCTGGAAAGTAATTCCCTGGTGACGGCGGTACGTGCCCAGTTAACCAGACCTTCGAACACTGTTAAGCATGCCCAGACAGAATGACCGTGCGAGGTACCTGCATCCCCCTCTGTCGAAATACTCGTAATTGGACTTCGAGCCAATCGAACTGGAGGTTCCCTGGATCGTCTGGCTCACGATACTCGCATCCTCCTACGGCTATTTGCCACAGGTTAGCAGGATACCGTAAGGGACCGGCGGTCAGAGGCACCAACCTTTGTTGGAGTCATAAAAGTACAAGGTGTTCAGACTTATGACTGCGACCTCGCCCGGAATAACTTCCACAGAATAATATGCTCCTCGTCGAAATACCTGATAGGATAAGAAGGGAACGAAAGAACTCCATATTCTTTATGGGAAAGGCATAAGAGGGAAGCAGGTTCATGCAATGGCGGGGCCTTACGAGGAAAAGCCGTCGATTATATCATTGGGACCTGAAAAGAACCGGATTAGAATTAGCTTTATAAGTTGCGAGGCCGGGAGTTGTTGGCTAGCCTGCAGGAAGAATGTTCTGTAGGATCGTTGCATCAGCGATCATCAATAATCAGTAGTAAAATGTGAGTACATGTGCTATACAAGTGGATCGTGAGCAACGACACGTATCATGTTCAGATGAAAGCACATACGCCATATGTCGTTATTGCCTGCAGCAAAGCGTTCGTGATCGAGTTAGACACTCTCAAGGATGAATGTTCTCAAAACTCACCCAAGCTAGGTACAACAGGAATACCTTTCCTGAGAAAGATATTCTCCATCTTCGTCGCAACCATGGTGTTGAGGTCGTAAATCTCCTTCACGGTTCTGGGGATCTTGCGGTCATTGTCGTGACTTGCAAAGACGATCTTCGGTAAGAGTGCCTCTTCGAAGACTCGTAGACACATTCCCTTACCGAGCGTTATCACCGGTCCCTAAGAGCAAAATGCACTGCTATCGAAGTGGTCTATACCGGGCATAACTCTCGGACGTACAGACCACGAAGTCGATCTCGGAGGCCCAATTTTTGTCCAAGAAGTCGAAGGTTAAGTTCGTCAATCGCAATGGCGAGTCGCAATCACTGAGGCCTACTTGATTAGCATGGCGTCAACGGGCGGAACGCGTGACAAACTTGAATGGAGTTCCAAAGTACCCAGAGCGCGTTTTCTCCTTCCGCGGCTTTTTCCTGTGGCATGCCGAGGATACTGACCCACCGACCATATAGTGAGGGTCAGGATGCATATCAGTTATATGAAGAAAGCGGCCATGTAACTTTCGTGGTGAGAGTTGGACTAATCCCATATTTAGCGATCAGCCCGGCATGCAGCGATGCACTAGACATACTAGACAAAGGCTCTTGGGCGGGCCGAGAAAGAACCCGAGCCAGCCAAGGGAGCCAAGCGACGAGAATAGTCAAGTAAAACATGCCAAGGCGTTCTAGTAGCGTTTCGAGCTGGGACTTGGATGGCAGCAGCACTGAAGTATGCACCGGATTTGTAGGCGGTACCCTAACATGTGGTTAAGGGCTTGTGGATTTATTGCCACACGTTTCAGCGACACGACCCCCGGAACCGCTTTTAATAATATGGTTTGTAACTTTTCGGCAGTTATTGTAAGATACTTACCACGGAAATTTCCGGAACTTACCAAGCTTCTTGGCACCCCTGCTCCGAGGAGGTTCGTAATCCGTCATTTATTGTGGATCCGTCGAACGTGCGAATTCCGGGGTCTCACTGATAAAAACTGACTCAACTTCATCCTTAAACTCACGTTCGTCCTCCCTTTGTTCGCGTCCCGCAGTACTGTCTTTTAACGCTTGCCAGATTAAAGCGGTATCCCACCTGTGCCTCTTGTGCGCCTTCATCACCCTTTCCCGTCAACCACCCCTACACCCTACATAAATAGGCTCTCACACCCGCGGTATCCCTCTACCCTTCTCATTCCGCCCGCCTTGTCTTCGTTTTATTCTTGCTCAATGGACCGCTTCCTCGCCCCTCACACCCCCGAAGCTCAGGCCCACTCCGTCGTCACGTTAGTCGATTCTTATGCTTAATAAAGGCATGCGACTGATATCTTCCGCAGCGAGAGTTCTCTATCATGGGATATGGAACACCCTTCCCTTAATGAGACTCTCATCGCTGGTTGCGCGTCCTACCAGGCCTTGAGTCGCTATCTCACCGGTGCAGATCTGGTATTCTTCCCTCGCACCCGAAAGGAGCTCCAAAACGTGTTGTAAGTGGCGCTGTATGCGTACGGTGGATTCTGCGATTCATATCATACTTAAAGGCGCCGTTACTCGTACGATGCTATCCATAACATCATCGCAAGAGCAAGGAGTTCGTTGGCACCCGGTGGCTATAGTCGGGTACGTCTGTTCCGCACCTATCCGCCTAGCGGTTCGTAACACTGTCAATAGATTTGTCATATCGCGGAGAGATCTCTGCACAACGTTCTTGACTCGGATGACAACGTCGCTGTGTTGGTATCTCTGCATAACACCGCCGGCAGTGACCATGCTATTCCTGACCTCTCGCCTCCTCGGCAGATCAAGATATGATAGTCTGAGTGCATACATTTTTTTATTGTTGGCGTCATTGTCGTGACGTATAATTTTTATGTACTGTACTGTACTACTTTTTGTCTCATGCCACCGCAGTCACTCGCATTATCACCACTTGTCCAAATGTACCTAAGTTCGGTATCCTAGAGTCGGTATTCCCATGCGTTGATCACTCGGTGTTTGGTGTCGGCAGTGCGCTGTGGATGTGCATGACGGCATCTGCCATTCAGATCCACGTGGTCCCGATTGACCTTCAAAGTGCCAAAGTAGATAAGATAATCGATTGGCCATGGCCGAGTGTGCGGCGCTCCATTTCCATTTCCCGGACGTCCGGGTGCGGACCCGGGACCTCGGGCTGCCTCGAGGCAAACGACGAGACCCGCCGTCGGTGCACCACGGGGCACGGGAAACCTTGCCCATCAACTGTATAGGTTCCCCGCCTTAACTCCAGAAAAAGCACCCTAAAGCACGCCACCCCTTAGACCACGTGTTGTTAAGCGTGCACAGTTTTCGCTCATAAAACCGTGCGGCCATCTGCCAACCACATTCCTCGTGTGTCCTATCCACAACTTCCCCTCACATTCGCACATTCTGCGATTAGACAAACGACCACACATCACGCCTCACGACAACAACGACCCCATTTTCGATCTGACACATTGTCTTCCATCCTATTTCAAGATGCGCTCTTCGTCTCGTCCCGCCCACAGACACCACCACCACTCTTCTCGTTCTCATTCCCATCGTACCCCTCCGAGTCCTCATCCTCCGAGTCGTTTTGCGTTTCTGCGGGCACCAAGCGCAATGTTTTCAACTTTTAATATCATTCGTGCCACTATCTATTGTACGTTCGTCTCGTTTGTCGATTGCCGCGGGCGATGTCGATCATTATTTTTGCCATCATAGCGCTCGTTTTCCTATGGACTATTATCTGTTTAGCTATCGCGGTACACTTCCAGAGCGTGCTTAGCGCCTCCGATCTCAGTGAGTCCCGCATGCAAAGTTGAGCCCAGCGACCAGCCGCTGATTTTTTTTGTCAGCTCGTTTTGTACCATTCGCAATTTTCGTATCCTCGGCAACCTTTGTCATCATTCTCGTACTGTGCGTGCTTCGTATCTCCACATGCCTCGGACGAACTCTTAAACTCTTTTTCCATAGTTCCGCGTTTAGTGTGAGAAGGAACATGAACCCCATATCGACTAGAATCGAGCTCGGTTGCTTGGGCCTTATGGGTACATTTTGGATAGGTGCGTCGTCTTGGCTTTTCTGCCGTCGCTTGGCTTACCGTCGCATAGCACTCGGCGCGTTTTTGGCATCTTCCGCTTCCGAAACAGCGAGCGTGGAGTGTTTTGTATCTGAAAACGACCTCACGCCTATCGATGGTGGCTGTGAGTTTTTCTTTGCGCCATCACCTCCGCAATTTCACGCTAAGAATGCGCAGTTTCGACGGAAACTTATCAAGCACAGTACCGAGTTCTAGAAGCATTTTCACTCTTCAATGCTATCTTGAGTGCGTGCTTTTCATTTAGCTTCCCGAAGGTCCATGCCCATTGACTCGAACTGGTTCTTAATCACAGTCTTGGGATTCCTGCTCTTCGTGTTTGGTTTGGCCCTCAAACACCACAAGAACGGTCGCAAGGAAGTCTGGCTTGCCCCTGTCACCACTTTTGACTGGTTCAATCGCGGTTCTAAGAAGGCCGGAAAGCTGCCCACACCCGTAACCGCGCGTCGTGCACGCTCGCAATCGCAATCGAAAACGCCATACACCCCCTCACCGAAGCGACACGTCAGCGAGAAGCGCTCACACGCGCCGCCGCCCCGCCCTGCACGTTCGCATTCGCAGAGCAGGCAGCCGCAGCCGCAGACGGCCTACATCCCCGAGCGGGGACCTCAGCGCAATCGCTCGACCGACCGATACAGGCCTGACTATTACCGCCGTGATGCCTCACCTAGGAGATGAAAAGGAAGGACTTATCGTCTATGCCCGTTCCAACAAATGATTTTACGCGTGAATGACACGACGTTGTATTATTTGGGTGATTAGAAGTAGTTATATATTGTTTTGTATGTTCTTTTCGCATTGCTATACAAGGTTATTGAAAGGATAAGTGATCACGTGATCGTTACGTTGGAAAGCGAGGCGACAGCGCGTTACAGAACAAAAAAGTTTGCGTGTGTCATACAGGATGGCTGCTGCTCCGTGTTCAACCGCAGGTCGGCCATGCTTTTAGTAGCGTGCTGGCGGCACCTCTTTCATCAACTATCCTCCAACCTCCATTGCCCTGCTTCCTTGTGATAAACCCCTAGTCCCTAGTCGATTCCTCGCCAAATGACTATCTTATTCAAAAATTTGCGCGCCTTTGGCTACGGTGAGCATGCCGGACCACTTCGTCGCAGCCACAGCGGAGATGTGGCCGGGGCTGAGTGCTGAGACACTCTTCGTTCCCCAGTCACAGTGCTCATCTTGGCTGGTGGCGCACTCGGGATCGCAAGTTATTTCGCCAGCCAATTCTTACCACATATGCGCCGTCAGTCGCCTTTTGCCGCTATCGTCATCATTGCGTGTCAAGTGGATTGACCGTTCCTTACAGTTTCCTATGGTGTCTACTCCCTGGTTGCACCCTCAATCACCATAGCCGTACTCATCATATTATTGTAAGTCCTTCCGTCGCGGATTTCTCTTACTTCCTCCCCTCTGCGTCCGTCCCTAAATGCGCGCATCGTTAGGTTATTTGGATCACGACCTTGGATAGATGCGCTTTCGCTCTTGGTTATGGCTATATCGTGGCTTGGTAAGGCACGTTGTATGCGTGCGACTCGAATGAGCGCTGATCCCTCGAAAGCCTTGGCAGCGTGGACAAGGTTGGTTATCCGGTTCCCACGTTTGATGCCGAACGAATGATGTTAACCGGGACGCAGTGATATCAATGGCGCGACGGACTGCTACGCGTTGGGATCATTAAGAACGCAGACGAAGCATGGCACCAGTGCGTAGCGCATCATCTTCGCCTTACTCTTCCATGGGCCCTCATATAATCCAAGTTTCTTCAAAAACATTCTGTTACGAGGCCAAGACGATGGAGGGCGTTTCGTGGTCCATTTTTATTATCCGTCCGTCCTGCCACTCTCTTTCCGCATAGCTCGCGCTGATGAAGAAAGCGTAGTGATGCTCTTCCTGATATTTGTGGTTACGTTGGCTAACAGGTCTCAAGTTCTGGGTTGGCCTGACATCTGGTACGATGACATCTCTGACCTGCCCTGGTTCGGAGAGTACCCAGGATACCCAGGGTACTCCTATCCGCCATTCTCGGTTCCCCCCTCTCAATTACAGAACCCCGCGACTGCTGAGCAAGGTGCTCAGTTGTTAGGGAATGGAGGTGTCATTCAACAGCAGGCAGGACACTCTATCGTCATCTGGCCTAGTGTTAACGGGGAGCCTCCTCGGATCGAACAAAGACCTGGGATCGTGACACATAGTACATTAACATTATCATTGTGAAATGTCTTATCACGATCTCGCTCCAGACTCGTGCATCACAAAAAGCGATGTCTAGATGTACATATCACTTGCTGTAGAACACGTTGTTTACGTTTAGAATCTCACGGATCATCATGCGCAAATCGCGTGCAGACCTCATGTGTGCCATCAAAGCGGTCTCGGATTGGAATAAAGACTGCGCCTCTGCATCCACCCATGTATAACAACCTTTTGCGCCGTCGTCGAGAGCGAAGCACCCATTATCCATTCCTACGATGTCTCTGTTTACGGGTAATCTCCGCCGATCAGTTGGGGCTGGTAAGTCGTTAGCGCACATAGACCAATTGTCCTGATACGACAGCTACTCCCAGGAGTTGCGTCTATAATCACGGGGACGCTCCTTATGTGGACGCTCCCCTCGAATATGCGTATGTGAACACCCTCGGCTGATTTTGTCTAGTACGGACACATGACCGATACCCTGACGATATCGATATCCACTCAGGAGCGTTCACGCTGGCACAAACCTCAGTTGCGATTCTAGCAATCGGTTCTCTGATGGTGTTGTAAGTCGTGTCACGCGCTCCTCCGTTCCTAGCGGTGGTGCTTCTCCACCCTTCGAGCAAAGGAGGTTGATTAGAGTCTTTCATTCTAGCACCATCGCCCACCATCGTAGAAGTGGCCAAGTTTTCACACAGGACCAGGAAGAGATGATCTTGATAGGGGCATTTGGCCTCTTCTGGTTTGGTGGGTCCTCCCCGCTCCTATCGACGTCGACATCGTCCGTACGTTGGCATTCCGCATGTCTTCCGAGAACCGGAGACTGCTAAGTGACTGTACGGGCGTAAACCGTGGCTTGCCTTCTCGGGGAGTGCCACCGAGGAAAGCCGGAGACCGGAGAGAGGGCTTGACTCATTTATGATTTGTCATCGTTGACCCTTTTTCCTCTATCTTAGCGTTCCTTGTTGCGTGGCGCGCGATACGGCAGCGATTGAACTTCGAAGGCGAAATGGGGATCGGTGGTGTGCCGAATGCCCAAAGACGCCAACCGGGCTTCTCAGGAAACCCGAGTCGTGGTGGATACAAGCCTTGGCCGTGCTCGCGATACGACGTCGATTGTGTGGTCGAAGAATGGTTCTACTGACGGCTTGGCTGCTGGGGCTGGGCTTGGCGCTGAGCCAGGAGAAGCAAGCCATTGCTTAAGGAACTAATGCGTTTTGGGGTACTTTGGCACCTTCTTTGGGGGGTAAAAAGGTTCTGAGAGTCGAGAACCGCGTGACGTTTACGTGTCCTGGGCATTAAGGTAGTGGGTGTGCCCATCGGGGTTGGATGCGATCATGCGACCGAGTGCCGATAATTATTTTCCGATTTTATTGCAATGTAAATATTTAATTTTATTTGGGTACATATGACAGAGTCCCCGGACACTGCTAGAGCCAGCTTATCGCGGAAGCGGAAATATGAGTGGGGTGACATCTATCCTTTCAACGCATCAGGTCACTTTCATCGCTCACTAATAGCTTTATTGCTCACATCGCAGACATATCAACACTGTAGACACCCCATCACAACATGATGAGTTCCCCTCGCGACCGCTCGTAATTCTACTCGTCGTCCTCATCGCGTTACGTTCTCCACAGCACTCCTAAACGGCGCATAGAGACAGACGTCATGAAATTGTGCGTGACCTATGAGCGAACAACGATCCCCGGTCCCCCTGCTAACCTCCAGTACTATCAGACTAATGTCGGACTACGATGTGACGTTGGTAAATGATAGCATGCAAGAGTTCTACGTCTGGTTCTATGGCCCTAGCGAGAGTGCGCAGTTCCCGAGTCATACACTCTCTGCCTTCACACTCACGGGTGTGGGTGCTTTCAGCTCCGTTCGCTGGTGGAATCTGGAAGATCCACGTAGAACTGCCTGACGCCTATCCATACAAGTCACCCAGTATTGGCTTCATGAACAAGATCTTTCACCCCAATATCGATGAATTGTGCGGGCGTATCAATGCAAGTTCTACGATAGCTCTAACCCCACTGATACATTCAGGAGCGGTTCGGTTTGTTTGGACGTCATCAATCAAACATGGTCACCCATGTTCGGTGAGTGGCCTTCCTTGGGCCTCGATCGCGCTCTAACGAACTACCTACGTCACAGATATGATCAACATATTTGAAGTGTTTTTGCCACAGCTGCTACGATACCCTAATCCAAGCGACCCCCTGAACGGAGAAGCTGCTGCGCTACTCATGCGTCATCCGAAAGAGTACGAGCAGAGGGTCAAGGGTATGGCTTTCTCGCTCCAGTTTTCCTGTGGCTGAAAGGTGACGTACAGAATATGTGCAACGATACGCAACGAAAGAGGCGGCTAACAAGACTTCTGGAGAAGAGGGAGAGGGCGATGATGACGAGGTCATGAGTGACGTGGGGAGTTTCGGTGCGGAAGAATGAGGACTGTCCAGTCCTCATTCGCATTCACCCGTTTACATGTTCTTTACAACTTCTTCTATATTCCACGCCACTTCGTTATCTTACTCTCAGCCGCATAACCGTCATGGTCCCTTCGCTTCTGTACATCCCCTGCCGTCTCAACCAGGGTGAGCGGTCCTTGCTGGATTCTCTCATCACACCTTTCCATCCCCTTCCTACATCACTGCCTGATCCGTTGACTTGACGGATATCCCTGTACCCAGGCAGATCATTATCACCGTTCTTTATTTTCTTGTAGGGTGTATGTAGTATCCATCAAGTTCATTACTGTTCATATGTTGGTCGGAATCTCCGCGGTGGACGGTGTAAGTGCAGTGAAACACGAAAGCTAATAGACGAGGCCCTGAGGGTCGCAGTGCTAACCGGGAAGGGACGTTTCTCGGGATGAGTTCGTAGGAGCCGGGACGAGCTCCTCGACCTTCTTGCCGATTTCTGACGCAGTCTGAAATGAATGATCATATCGTTCAAAAATAAGTGTTTCGGACGCGAAAGAGAGGCAAAAACAACCTTTAGAAGGGTCTCGATTTGCAACTTTACACTTTCTGTCGTGGCGGCTTGGGATTTTGAAGATCTAAGTAGTTCTTCCTTCTCTTGTGCGAGCTCTTTGGCCCTTTGGTCAAGTCTGGCAGACGTGCGAAGATGAGCATGAGCATGAGTCAGTACTAGTAACAGCATCCCATGAGAATTCTCTGAACCTTTGGCGTTCGACGAGCTCGAACCCGAGCCGGTTAAGCATGAGCTGATGTTCATTGGTTAACACGTCATCCGAATGCGCTTCCGGCGGGGAGAGCTCAATAAATTGTTCGACTGAATACATCTGTATGTCCTGATACACAGAACTGCGCCGGCGCGGTGTGTGTGAGGCGAGCGGGGAACCGAAGAAAGTGAGTAAAAAGGGACGCACGCGAACTGGCGGCATTTTTCTATCTCGCGCTCGAGGTGACGTTTTTCGTACAGGAGATTCTGGAGACGGAGGTGGGTCTGATCCATGTCGTGTCTTGCGTCGGCCGTGATCTGCTTGTGAGCACGAGCGGCAGCATTTGCGTCGCGATTGAGAGCTTTCAAGCGGGCGAAGAGCGCGCCTGCGCGAATATGAACGGAAGCGGGGTCATCGCTCGGGGAGGCGTCGGTAGCGAGTTTACGAAGGGCGTCGATGACACCGTCTGGCGATTGCATCATGGGTGGTCCAGACAGACAAGGCAGAGACCGGGACGGGACGGAGTGGACCGGACCGGGAGAGAGGATTCGATTCGATCTCATCTCAACTCTGCTTGCTCATCATCGCCGTTAACTAAATGATCAGGTCACTTTAATACTGGTATCCACTCTATTACCTTCACTACCATGTCGCGACACCAGCACTCGGATTCGGGCACCATCCCGTCCATGATCTCTGTGCAGCATGAGATCAAAAGTAACTCGGTCATAGTCGGCAAGCGAATCGCTCATCCACTCTACTCCCGTCCCATGCTTACGCCTCCCCCCCGCAGTATTTGGTGCATCTGGCGACCTCGCGAAGAAAAAGGTCTGCGCATTTGGAAATCGTTATCCCCCATCAATTGTCCTTTCTGATTCCCCACACTCGTAGACATTCCCGGCTCTCTTCGGGTTATATCGCGATGGCTTCCTACCCGAGGGCGCCAAGATAGTCGGGTACGCACGCACAAAGATGGACGAAGATGAGTTCCATAAACGTGCCACCCAAAACATAAAAAATCCAGACGAAAGTCAAGAAGTTTCCGCCAAGATCAAGGAGTTCAAAGAACTTAGCTCTTATGTTTCAGGAGGTTATGAGGATGACCCTTCGTTTGAGAACCTGGAGAACTATCTTAAGGGCATCGAGTCTGGTTACCAAACGAAAGAGCGTAATCGCATCTTTTACCTCGCACTTCCTCCCTCTGTCTTCGTCCCCGTCGCCGAGCGCATCAAGAAGTTCAATTATTCCGAGGACGGCATCAACCGGATCATTGTCGAGAAACCTTTTGGGAAGGACCTCGAATCGTCGCGAGAGCTTCTTGGCGCGCTCAAGCCATACTGGACCGAGGATGAAACCTTCCGTATCGATCATTACCTCGGAAAGGAGATGGTCAAGAACATCCTTGTGCTCCGTTTCGCCAACGTCGCACTGAGCGCCGCTTGGGACAAGAATTCCATCTCCAATATTCAGATCACATTCAAGGAGCCCTTCGGAACTGAAGGCCGCGGAGGTTACTTTGACGAATTCGGCATCATTCGGGATGTCTTACAGAATCGTGCGTGGAACCTTTTGTCGATTGGTCCCCCCAACCGTGGCACGCTGACACTTGACAATGTCTGTTCGTAAAGATCTGATGCAGGTGCTCACCGTCATTGCCATGGAGCGGCCTGTATCTTTCTCGGCAGAGGACATTCGTGACGAAAAGGTAGGTACTGTATCGAACGTTGTCTCGTCATCGCTTGTGGCGTTTAATCTCTATGCCCACGTTAGGTCAAGGTTTTACGCGCAATTTCCCCGATCGCGCAGAAGGACGTCCTCCTTGGCCAATATGTGGCTGCCAAGGGAAAACCTGGCTACCTCGATGACGAAACTGTCCCGCCACAGTCCAGGTGCCCTACTTTCGCTGTGACAACAATATGGGTCCAAAATCCCCGTTGGGAAGGCGTTCCCTTCATCCTCAAAGCTGGAAAAGGTAAAAGGAATTCATATTTAACAACCATCCCCTCTCGTTGGTCATGAACGACCTACCAATGCTCCGACCTGACCCACACGTGGTTGCGTCTTTTTAGCCCTGAACGAAGCCAAGGTGGAAGTGCGGATCCAGTTCAAGGACGTCACGCAGGGCATCTTCAAGGACGTCTCGCGTAACGAGCTCGTCCTGCGTATCCAGCCCTCCGAGGCCGTGTACCTCAAGATGAACACCAAGCAGCCCGGTCTGTACACGCGCGCGATGTCGACCGAGATGGACTTGACGTACAAGCGACGGTTCGGAGACAACAAGATCCCAGAGGCGTACGAGGCGCTCATCCGTGACGCGCTCAAGGGCGACCACTCTAATTTTGTGCGCCACGACGAGCTCGACCACGCTTGGAAGGTGAGCGCGTTGCTCCCGACCCTCCCCCCCCCCCACCTAGTCCCCAAAAGAAAGAGAAAAGATCGTGTTTTTTTTTCACGTAAATGCGATGGAGGTTAATACGATGCTTACTCCGCATTTCGTGCCTTTTCTCCTTGGTTCAATAGATCTTCACACCCATTTTGCACTGGATAGACGGGAAGGCTGGTCCACCCCCCAGGCCTTTGCCGTATCCTTATGGTTCGCGAGGTCCTAATGAGTTGGACACCTTCATCCAGAAGTACGGTTTCAAACGGTCTGGGGACTTCTAGTAAGTCTTTTGCCACACCCTCACACGTTTTTCTTGGTCTCTCGTCGTGTTTAACGTACCCCAGCTCGTGGCCGACTACAGAGCTGGCCAGCTTGTGATTGCGATAACGTGTGTTTGGATATGATCCGTGAGGGGCAAGCAAAAGGTTCGAAGCCATGCAGTGTTGTACGTGTAGATAATCTGAATGCGCCAAAGAAAACGAAAAGGAGTGGTTTGATTCTAGAATTGCAACGAAGCCGTTGGTGTACTGCATTGTAAAGATCGAAGCATATTCTTTTTTTATCCTTCTATACATTCCCTTGCGAACGACGTACGATTCCTACAATTTGGTATTGACCGCTAAACAATGAACCACGCGGTTCCAAGACTTTTGTTTTAGTAAGACTATGCTGTAACATACATGTCCACAAGGTGAGTGGAGGAAGTGGCAGGTGGCTGGCGAACGCAAACAAGGCGTGCGAGAGGGTGGCGAGACGTTATGCGTTGATAAGGACACGAGTGAACCGGGTGCAGAAGGATGCGCAGCAACGCGTGTGCGAAGAGGGGTAGTGGATGTGCATGTGGGAAAGGGGAGTCGGGAACGAGAAATCTGCCGGACACACGTGGTGAAGGAGGCCAGTGGTGAGGATACAGGCGCACGACGCGCGCCAATGTCCCCAGCCACTGTCATGATATGATGCATCCATTGGTGAACCACCTGGTGAACGCGTCAGGGTTAATCTCACGCATACCCCGCCATGCACGCAATCCGACGAACCAGTTGCTGTTCAACTGCTCGATCCAGTGGACTACCAAACGAAGGCGGAGCAGCGGCGATTTCACCGGCAAAAGTTTGGCCTTTTCCGTATCTTCAATGGGCAACGCCTGCGGGTTTCTCGATCAGCGATTGTGGCGCATGGACGGACGAGCGTTGCGCCCGAGGATCCTGCAAGAACGACTAACCATGGTCATCCAGTAACTGAAGTGAGCCGGGTCGGTAGGCATGGGACCGTATACGTAATTTAGTCTGTTTAATCTCTGTATCACCCACGGCGCCGCTCCGCGTTGAATTTGGTCCAAAAAGCCGAGACAGACGTTCACCAATTCTTGCACTTCCTCTGCATACGGTCTTGGTGGCCCTGATCCGCTTGCTGTCGGGGCGCCCGATGCGGCGCCAGGTGTCGCCTGCATGTCAGCTTCGGCGTCTACCATTTGGGGAAATGGGGGCGGGATCGAGGGCGGATCGCCAGGGATGTCGGGATACAGTGACGGGAAGTCCACGATTCTGTTTGATTTATTTTATTTTTCAGGGGAGAGGGAGGATTAGAAGCTCGGGCTCCACGTTGGGAAAAGGCGAAAAAACGAACCGCTCTATTCTGCCAACCATATACCCATCCATGGTACCACGTTCCATGATTCGGAAACGATAAGTGCCGCAGGTCTCCACCATGCTGCGACCGTCAGGTAGCATCCTGACACTCTTGATCTCAAGCATAGTCCCGAAATCGTTACCGGCGGATCGACCATCAGCGGGTGGCATGATCATCCCAAAACACGGGACAGGTTTCTCGAGACAACGCCGGAGCATGAGACGGTATCTAGGCGGCGTTAGCCGGCAACGTCCAAAATGAGGAAAATGCATACCTAGGTTGAAAGATGTGGAGGATAGTAGGCAGCCCTGGAAATGACAGTTGACAGACAAAGATTGGCGTGTCAAGACGGGCGTGCCGCCCTTCTTGCTCAATCAGGCGCCCACGTTCAGCGTAGGCTTCTGGAAAGGCTTTGAGAACTGACGATATCTTTGCATGAGGGGTTGTGACAGGGACAGAGTCAAGGGGCGTACTGAGGGATATGATCGTCTTGTTGAACGGATGGTCCCGAAAGTAGGAAAATCCAGGCAAGTCATGGCGACAGAGCGGGCATTGATTGCCGTGGTCTAAGGAACGGTGAAGGCACTTTGAACAGAAGGTCTGCAAGAGGATGGTCGGTCGAATATAATGGTGAGGGGATAGAAAAGCTTACATGCTGGCAAGGGGACGTTACAGGTTGGTACAGCAGGTTGAAACAGATTTCGCAGGTGAGCTCAGCCAAAACCTCTTTTTCGAAATGATCGGCCGACTGCGCAGGAGCGTCTAGGCGTCTCGGGGGTAGTAACTGTTTCCGCCGTCTCTTTCTCGCACTCGTACGGGCCGGACCTTGCTGCGATCCATCGGAGCTCACCTGACGGGGAATCGACGACGAGGCTTCCCCTGCGATGTTCGTGTTGGTGAAGGTTTGGGTGAGAGAAGGATCTTGGCTGTCCGAGATCTCCTCGTCAGTCTGCGAATCGCTGTCAGAAAGCGGGTCAGTAGCGAGTCGCGGGGCGGATGGTGCTTGTTGTTGCTGGTTGTATCGATGTATGATGACGGCGAGTTTGTTGACGGTGATGTCGGTGCGAGAGTCAGAAACGGTCGCAAAAGCGGCAGCGTCGCGGTCTGGTTGAAGACCGACGGCGGAGTAGTAGAAGGTGACACGGGAAGAAGAATGGACGTTTGGGGGAGGAGTTGGGGTGGAGGGAGAGGCGGTGCAACCGTTGAGAGGACAAGGAGTCAAACGAAGGAGACGCGGAGGGACGTCGTGGTGGGGTTGGGGTTGGGAAGTGGATGCGGAGAGATTCAAGGGGACGGGGACGGGGAAGGAAACGTGTTTTGCGCAGACGGTATGACCGCAGTATAGGGTGATGGGCGCGGTCAGTGTGGACGAGGGCGGGCAGAGAGGACAGCGAATGAGAGGAATCAAGTGAGAGGCCATGAGATGGGAGCGAATGGTGGTGGTTGTGGTGGTTGTGGGGATGGGGGTGTCCATGGGAAGTGAATTAAGTTGTTGAATGGCAACATTATTGTTTATGTCGGTGATCTTGTCCTCGGTGTTATACTGACTGGACGTTGTGTCGGGATCAGACTCGGGGTCGGGGTCGAGGCAAGGCAAGGCAAGGCAAGGAAGGGCAGGCGAGGGCCAGGCGAGCGAGTCTGGTGGTCAGAGTGGCCGATAGTCGCGCTGAGGGGAAACGGGATCAGGATCAGGATCGAGGCTCGATCTGGAAGAGATTGAGGAAGAGATCGCGGATGTGTCGTGTTTTCGGACCTGTTGATCGTCCGACGCCTGCTTCTCTCCTCCTTCTATTTTATTCGTCATTCAACATGTCTTTCTACGATTCTTCCTCCTCCGTTCCACATTCCCCCGTCCCCAAGCCCCACCGCTTTCCTTCCCTCCCATCCCTTCCATATCCCCCCCTCCTCCTCCCCACCGTTCGGAATCCCCGCTCGAACACATACCATGTCCCATCTTCCCCTCCCCCTCTTTCCCACAAATCCCCAAAGACAAAATCGTCTTCGTCCAGATCGAGTCGTCCTCGTCTTGCTTCGCCCCAGCCCACACTAGATCTCCAGGATTCCTCCATGACAATCGGCCAGGTGTGGCTGGGCAAGAGCCTGAATGCAAACTTTGAAATCGTCCACGATCAGTTGCAACTCGAGGGCTTTCAATTGTTTGCCGTAGAAAAGTGGTCCGTCTCATCTCATCACATTTCGCTTGTCTGTTCGGGTCCCAATATGGACCAGGGTCACAGAGAGGACAAGGCCCATCATAACTTTGACCGTCTATACCGGTGATCCGCTTCACAAGGTCATTCCATGTCGTTCATGCCAGTGCTCCCTGATTCCACCCTTGTGCACAGATCACAGTGACTGCTTTGAGTCCCCCGACTACGCTCAGACTAGAGGCCGCCAGGGCTGAATGGGACAGAGTTATTCGTGATCTGCGACAGGCAGGGGCTCGACCCCGGGACGTGAGTCGCACGCTCTACGCTCCTCGCATATACCTTGACCATCGACGTCTGTGTAACCTTAAAGACGGAATATGGCACCCTCATGGTCACCTCTCTTGCCAACTTTCGGTCCGACTACACCATCGTTCCCATCCCCAGTGGTTTCTTTCTTGAAGCTCGTGATCAGTTGTACACAAATATCAATTTACTCCGAATGGGTTGCAGTGGCAGAATGGCCTTGACTCTGGAAGAACCTAGGCAGGCATAACTCCGAGCCACATCACTTGCGGAGAGAATGACGACTTCCATACAGGGATACCACCAAAGACCGTTTCATCGCCATGTACCGCATGAACGATAAGATAAGTTCCGCCGACCTCTTTGGCACCACCATTCTCGAACTCGTCAAGCTCATCCAAGCCGCGCTTTCCCTCTTCGGCATGTTCAGTATATGTCAGGATGAATGGAATGGGCTCTTGTGTGATCTCACTGTCGACGGTATTCAGCGTTGGGTAACCGAAATCGGCGAACCGCATATGGGTGTCGAGGTATCGTTGCTTTCCCGACGCTCTTATTCTACCTTTTTTTCTCATCTACACAGCCAACAGAGAGAGTTGCAGATCCCGTAGTAGTGTGCGCCCTTCTTAGCCAAGTCTCAAACGCCCGTAACAAGCTGCATGCGCTCGGCTTCGGCCATGTGTGTTCCCCCCCTTTCTGCTTACCTCGTTTCAGTATCTCATTCATCACACAGCTCATCCCGAAGGACCCTTTCCTTTATCCCCAGCGCTTCCTTGGAGCCGTTTCCGCCTTCTTGGAGTCTCGTCTCTTTAGTTCTTCGTCTCTCACAACTCAAGTCTTCTTGACCGATGATGTCCTTAATGCTATTGATACGGCCTATTCCAAGTCTCGTACAACAGAACCGTACAAAGTTCATCGCGTGCTGCTGAACAAGCTGGATGATTTGACCACTGACCTTCGGACTTCTTCCGCCCCGACAAACATAAACCCGACAGACATTGACCAGTTCGTTTTTTTTGCAGAGACCAAGGCCGCCAAGGACGGCGTGCCTTCTCTGAAATACCTGTGGACTGGGCGAGCCGAGATACTTGCAATAAAGAGAAAGGACCGTCCGTGGAGCGATGGGGAAGATGACAATGGACGTGACCGGGAAGGCAAGGACAAGACGGACAAGACGGACGAACTGTCAGCAGGAGATGAAAATGACATGCCTAGGGCATGGCGTGGCAAGAGGGTGCAGCGGAAGATCGAATCCTGGGCTGGGTGGGCATTCCTCTATCTTTGAATGGGCGTCCATATGACGGTGTTTAGGCTGAGTCGACAGATGAAGCGGAGCATTGATGCGGGCATGAAAAGTCATCGTTCAGTCGTCAATGATTCTCCTTCCTGGGGCCGAGACAGTCCCTCCGTACCACAGGTCGTTGTATTCAGGTGCGGCCTCACTGCTGTTACCAGCTGTGTCAATACACATTGGAACTTCCTGTAGGGACGGTGAAGAGGAAGAAATTCTTAGCAGTGGCCAAGTGTCGCCGATTTGCAAGTTACCCTTCTCTTTCATTCACAACGCTATTTGATAGTGCTTTTTTCTAGCTCACTTTCCGGGGAATCATCTTGGCATTGGCCCATCCGTCGCTGACACATCTACGTCAAATCTCTCTACATACGAACGGCGCGTTTCGGAGTTTAATAAGATCTGGCCTGAGAGGCCAACTGCGCCTTTCCGGGTCACCACTTGGCCTGATCCCAGAAGCGCAAGAGGTGACATAAGTTCCAAACCGGGACATCGACTTCGTGGCGGAAGCAAACATCATGTGCGCGACGAGACAGTCGAAGAGTCGACACGTTGGAGCCTAGGCGAAGGAATCAGAGGAAAGAAGGGGACATATGCAAACGCAACCATTACAAGGTGAGCATTTCGAACTTTGGAAGAGGTGTCTTGATTTCTGATAATATTAATTTCGTCTTAGGCGGAGAAGCTTCGACGATGTTTTTAAACTTTCCAGGTCGAGTGTACTCCCTGTACAACGCATGAAGATCGACGTCGAGCTCTGTGGTCAGTTGTTGGTCATGCGACGCCGTGAACAGCACCTCGAAGGCGTCGTCGCTTGCTTGCGTATTCTCACTTCCCGGCTGTCTCAAATGAACGCCTACCTTCGCGAGGACTATGAGGCACGTCAATCGGATCTCGCCAACGCAGAGTCGCGCGTGAAGATTATCGCGGAAATCGAAGGTGCCCGCGACAAAGCATACACGATTTTGCAAGACACACATGCCCTCTCCTACGAAGCGGCACAGTTTCATGTGCCGGGCCTTTGGCACTCGGTCGCTCCACAGCGGCAAAAGGTGTTTGAGATGCGTTCCCGTGTCTTTGACACCGAAAGGCGCGCAAGCACGGGGAGGTTCAGCAGGGTGCTCTGGACGCTTGACGGACACGAAACACACGTGGACTGGGCGGGACGTACAGAAGAGGAAGTCAACGAGGAGTGCGGGCTACACGACATGCAACTACTGGAGGAGGAAGAAGAGGAGCGTGAAGAACGTGAACGGGAGGCAGTGCCTAAACCTCCGCCTTCGTGGCTGCTCAAGATGATCGCTAGCTGGGGCAATCGTTGGAGTGCTGGTCGGAAGAAGGTGGACGATACGGCGACCAAGTCGCCTCCAATCGTGGACGGGGACAGGGGCGCACTTTCTTCCCCGTTGGAGAGCGGCTCAACATCGCTCGTGTCCAAATCGCCTTCGCCTAACCAGGACCCCGGTGAATCTGTCGGGATCATAAACGGCCAGTAGAGTACCCTTTTCCTTATTCCAGTCGACGGACGGAAAGGTAAATAGTTTATCATAGATCGATGGTACTAAATAATGTATCCTATTTTTTGACAACCTTTCCCTGTGTCTTGCGCATATTGCGCTTACGATCCCGTTCCAAGAGCTGGGAGACGGATGGCATGAGCAGAAGGAACGAGAGGCAAGGTGTACACAAGGAGAATCACCTTCTGTTGTTCCGCGGCACTCAATCTGGCAATGCGCTCCTCCTCCGCTCGGCGCTTTGTCGCGAGTTTAGCGTCAGCTGCCTCTTCCCGTGCTTCCCGCTCCGCATCATCCTTGAGTGTCTTGGCAAAGTTCTCACGCGTTTTCTTTATCTTGGTTTTGGTCTCCGGACGAAGGTTGATCTTCTCGAGAGCATCGATGAGACCGAACACGGCGGATACAAGCTGCGCCGAGACGGCGGCGTCTGACAGTGGTGGAACAGCCAAGGAGAGAATAACGCGCTTTTCTCTGTTTGCGGAAACGACACGGGGGCGGACACGGGGCTGGTCGGTGATCTGCGGGTATATCAATGAAATGTATCCGGGTAAAGAAAAGCGAAGAGGAGCAAACGAACCGAAAGAGAGCGGAAATAGGGCTGGATCTTGGGGTCTTTGAGTGCTTCTAGGACCGGCCTTGCGATCCTGAGTACATTCTCTGTGACATCGGCGAATTCTGCGGCGCCGTTTCGTCGAACGGTCGTGAGGGACGATGACTTCATCGTCGTAACACCAAAAGCTCTTACCGCTCATGATGACCACGTTGGAAGAGAGTTGCGGATTCTCCGTAGTTTTTGTGAACGTCTATATTTTTTTAATTGGTTTGCTTTAGAGAACCCAGCGCCATCGGCGGCGGTACAGGAAGGAAAAAAAAAAAAAAAAAGGAAAGCAAACGCGAACGGTGAGCACTCGGGTCCGGCCGGGCGGGCGAGGGGGGGGTGGCGGGGGGGGGTGGGGCGGGGGGCCAGCGGGAGG
>Ga0137397_10000222_pt1 | contig 38664 bp, 46 predicted proteins | sample czorhiz116metaG_FD_106658 | JGI IMG/M metagenome (GOLD analysis project Ga0137397, IMG submission 106658) | Vadose zone soil microbial communities from Angelo Coast Range Reserve, California, USA - czorhiz1.16 metaG | ecosystem: Environmental > Terrestrial > Soil > Vadose zone | place: USA... | reverse complement strand
TAAGGGACAAGCAAATGTGAATGATACTGTATGAGCGCACTCGGCGGAATCGATGGGAGAAATCTGTGCTAAGTCCATTTGGCCGTGGTATCTAACCGATCCCCGTACGTCTGGCGCGGGCGCTGCGATCCGGGCACACTTGCGATACCTCGTCCGAAAAATAAGTGGGATGCTTGTTCCAAGTTTCGCCCGAGATTCGGACAGCAGGGGATCTAGATGGGGATGTTGGATAATATATTACCTAATTATATATTAGCCGAGGACACTGCAATTGGTGGCGATACTGTATCCGCATCCACATGGTTCAAGACGTTCTATTTATTTCACCAGCGCTGTAGGTTTGACGCCGTGTGTGTTGACATTTCATTTTGCTTTGTTTCATGCGCATGTGCGTGACAGGCCAAAGAAACTAACTGTATGACACCTTGATGGCATTAAAGGCAACCCCGGATCTGGTGCCACGACTGGAGGCGACAACTCTGGATCTGGCAAGGTCATCTACTACGGTGGTAGCTCTGATGCGATCAAGCTATGCCCGTCTCCAGATATTCGAATAAAGAACCCCAGCCGTGTTTTCCTGTTCGGTAATAGAGTGTCCCGTAGTGCCTGTGTTCCCAGCCTATTTATCCGCGGAATGGTTCAAGTGGTGCCATAAAAGCCGGCTTCGACCGTCAAAGCTTAGCGCAGTTCCCTCCCCCCTCACACCCATTTGCCATGTCTGTTGGAGACTATGACTCAAGCAACAAGGCTTCTCCCGGGTTGGATATTGTATCAGACAAAGTCGATGCCGAGTCGCACAATGGGCCGAAGGAGGATTCCCTGCAGCGTCAGCTGAAGAACAGACACGTTGCGATGATCAGGTGCTTACCACAGTTGCATGCATGGGTTCGCTGAGACTGAGCTTTGTTTCGGGGTTCATAAAGTATTGGAGGTACGGCGGCCACCCCGTGACTACGCGTTGAGAACCGCCTGACCTTGTGGTCTGTTCAGGTGTGATTGGGACTGGTCTGTTCTTGAGCTCTGCAAACTCGTTGAGGGATGGTGGCCCTATCGGTCTCTTGCTTGGGTACACTGTGATCGGAACAATTTGCTACTGCGTCATGGTCAGTGGGAACTGTTCGCTAGTACGTATCGCCCTGAAAATTGTTCCCAGATGTCGCTCGGGGAAATGGTCTCCTATCTTCCCATCCCTGGTGGGCACATCAAACTAGCGGAACGCTTCGTTGACCCCGCCTTCTCCTTCGTACGTGATTCTGCGATATTGCCGTGTGACCATCACCAATATTCATTTGCAGACGATGGGCTGGAATTACTGGTACAACTGGACAATCGTTCTTCCGGCAGAATTGAGCGCAGCAGCCGTTCTCATCGATTACTGGGATAAGAACACGAATGTGAACTCCGCCTGGGTCTCGATATGTTTGGTGGTCGTGGTGTCTATCAACTTTTTGGGCGCAGGCAAGTCACGCGAAGTCGATACAGTAGCTTCTTCGAAGTTCCACAGCGGACTGACTATACCCTATTCGGGCCTCCTCTAGGCGCGTACGGCGAAGCAGAATTCATTTTTGCATCAATCAAGGTCATCACCATCACGGGTGAGTGTTTTGTTCTCCCCACACAATTTCACATGCGTACCCACGCTCCGTGCACCCAGGCTTGATCATTTTGGGAATCATCCTCGACCTCGGGGGAGGGCCCGATCACGATCGTATCGGGTTCCGCTATTGGAAGCACCCTGGGCCGTTCGTCCAGTTCGACGGTATCGCCGGCGCCAAAGGGCGTTTCCTCGGGTTTTCAAAAGTTTTCACCCAAGCCGCCTTCTCCTACATCGGCACCGAGATCGTCGCCGTGAGTTCCGTGCCGGACTTGTCTGCTAGCGAGTTGACACCCACTCGACGACGTGCGTGGTTTTGGCGAAAATTTTAGATTGCCGCTGGTGAGGCGAAGAACCCAAGACGCAACCTGCCCAGGGCCATCCGGCGCGTGTACATCCGCATTTTACTTTTCTATATTGGCGGCGTCACCATCATTGGCCTGCTCGTACCCTCGAATGACCCTGGCCTTGCTTTGGGGAGCGGAACGGCCGCAGCGTCGCCGTTCGTCATCGCCATCAAACGTTCTGGTATCAAGGCACTCCCCGGTGTACGTTTTCGTTTCGTTTTGTCCTAGGCCCTCCATTTGCCGGATCTAGTCAGAAATTGAACGGGCTGATTGCTGCAGATCATCAACGCATGCCTTCTGACCTCCGCCTGGTCCGCAGCATCAAGTGACCTGTACACGAGTTCACGCGCACTACGTGAGTCGTGCTCAATCAGCTCATCGCGTGCATGCCATTTACCTAACACGGCGCGTAGACGGCCTCGCGATTGCCGGAAACGCACCCTCGATATTCAAAAAGACGCTTCGCAACGGATTGCCCGTAACAGCGATCGCGGTCTCCTCAGCGTTCTCTCTCTTGGCCTTCATGGGCGTCCATGCTGGCTCCGGCAAGGTGTTCAACTGGTTCTCCCAGATGACGGCCATCGCGGGTCTCATGACCTGGTTCGGTATCTCCTACACGTATCTCCGCTTCTATGCCGGAATGAAGGCCCAAGGAATCGACCGCAAGACTCTGCCGTTCTCTTCCCCCCTCCAGCCTTACGCGGCGTGGTATGGTGCCGTCGGCACCCTCGTCGTCTGCTTTGTGCGTGTCCCTCATCCGCTCTGAGCATCCATCCACCCCCCTCCCAACGCGTTTCGAGAAAGATTAAGTACGCTGACTCTTAACAAAAAACTTGTTTACACAGTTCAGCGGCTGGTCGGTGTTCATCAAGGGCCATTGGAACACCGCTGACTTCGTCACGAACTACCTCCCGTTTGTGTTGTTCCCCATCATGTACATCGGCGCAAAGTTCTGGACACGAGTCCCTGCTGTTCAACCATCAGAGATGGATTTCTACACCGGAATCGCCGAGATCGAGGCAGAAACCTACGATGAACCCCCACCAAAAAACAAGGCAGAAGCCATCTGGCAGTGGTTGGTGAGTCACCTAGTCGAATCTTCCTGTTTGCGTCCACTCAACCTCTCAACAGATGTGAGTGGTGAGCGTCTGAAACTGAGACTAGCTGCATATCGTCCTGTTGTAATGTTCGATATCTAAGGCTTGTCACATGTAGCAATTTGGGTGACCATAATAGTAGCTTATTTTTTTCATCAAATAGCCTCAGCAACTATTCGGAAGCGTTACGGTGGGCGTCAACATCAGAAAATTGTGTCGAGAAAGGACTCTTGAATCATAAGATGGATCTCATACCACAAAAATGCTATGTTACGGTAAAAAGCTGGCCAACTGAAACTATGCGAGCGCAAGATGCATGTCGTATAATGATAGGACGGATTCAAATAAAAGAGTGTATGTATGTATGATGATTATGAAAATGACTTTCTCCAAGGACATCGTGTACATGTGAACAGGAAACAGAGAGCCGCCAGGGTTCATGCCTTCGAGGTGGGGATGTGAAGATTGATCGCTGTGGAGAGGTCATGGTCTCCATTGATTAGGGGAGTGGAGGAAGGAACATGCCTCGGAACCAATTCAATGCGACAGATGTCGAGGAAGCTTCGAAATAAAGGATGGCCTTGTTATCGACAATGCGGAGGACTGGGGAAGAAAGACTTTGAGAAAGGGCAAAGAAGATGAAGAGGCATCCCACCATTGCCGTGAACAATACTCGCGGGTTGCGGAAGAGTTTGCATCCGAAGGACCGCCCAAAGGTCGACATGCGAAAGGGGGTCTTTCCCATCCGATGGGTCACGACACAATACCAGCAGATCGTTGCAGAGTATTCCGAGAAGGGAGCGCGGTGTTTGCTCTGGAGAGAGGCATTCTACCTGATTCGTGGTGGCGTCGCCTTGTCCATTGATCAGTTCAAAGCCAATCGTAACCTTGCGCACAACCCTCGTCAGTAGAAGAGGGCCGTCCATGATAAGCCGCCTATGAGTAAAATGAACATTCACAGGTATTGCCTGTCATTGTTTAGCAAGCTCACCGATGAGGTTGCACGAGGGGACTCGGGAATTTCCCTCTGATCCTTGATTGCCATTGGACAAGTTTCGACCGTGATTCAGACTCACGCTTGCCCTCATTCATGTTCGTCGCTAGCGATGAGATTTCATCCAGGGCTTGGTCAAGTGGATCCAGATAACCTTCCGCGGGGGGCGTGCTCCGCGCCAGCTCCTCCAACTGTAAAGTAGTGAGAACTATTCATGAGAAGGAAAAGAAACGCGACGAACAAGAAGGCGGTAGCGTGGGATCCTTTGGACTGGCAGCAGGAGGTATCCTTCCAGGTTCAGCTGTGAGTGGCGAGGGTTTAACCGGCAGCGCTTTAGATAGCTTTTGATACGCTTTCTTTGGCTCGACGTCAACTGTGGACCGCTTGAAGAATCTGAGGCAATTGTAGAACCACTGGCACCAGCAGCCGCTTGAGTTGTGAGAGAAGGCGAATGGGTTGATGGACCCGTCGCTGTCCCAGGACGATCAGACACCCATTGTTTGATGCGCTGGACGGAGTGGTCGAAATTGCTTGGGGTACTCATAAGTTGCTTTCGTACACACATAGAGCTAGACTGTTACCCACTTGATGTACGTTGAATACATCCGCATAAACGCAGCATGCGAAACGAACGTCCTGGAAACACCCCTAGCTGCATTGGCTGATAGTATTGCCTCCATTTCTTGCTCCGACTGTTTGGTCTGCGGATGGAGTACGGGGTTTGCAGCGAGTTCGAGAGCAGGGAGGAATATATCCTTGTGAAAGGAGAAAAGCGAGTCAAGGCCACTGAATACAATCCTTCTTTCCGCAGTAGGAATGACCGTTTCCTTGGTGGAACTGACGCCGCCGAGGATATTCACCGGAGTCGCCGGGGCCGCCGCTGGCTTAATATAAATGTCGACGAGCTCTTGCAAACCCTTGACATACGTTCGTTCGGTGCTAGAGGAGGCCCAGTTAGATAAGTTACCGCACATAGATAATCGCTACGTACTCAACAATCTCCTTGACAACACGCATTCGCCTGCCGCCATCATCCTTATACTTACGTTCTTCTCCGTAAGCGGATCCCACACTGTCTGTTGTCGCAATGCTAGCTGTCTGACTTGAATTCAGACTTCGCAAGTGCGCGATGGACTCTGGTGATCGCAGTTGGTCTGAACTGCCGCTGCGGGAAGCGACGACAGAACCAGGTGAGCTAAGAGTGCCATCAGAAACCACGCGACTGCCGTCGGCAGCAGTGGGCCGTCGGGGACGAGATCCACTGCCCGTAATGTCGGCTGTCGACGGTGAGTACATGCTCATGAGAGAAAGTTGTGTCACTGAGAGGTCGTTCATGTCCCTCAAGTAGGCCATGACCGACCGAAGAGCGCGGGTGTATGCTTCACGGGCTCTGTCCTCTTCTCGACGCTGTGTCTGTTCAGCGGGCTCGGGAGAAATAGGACTCGGGGTCAAGAACCGCTCTCCATCACTTGCAGTAGTGGCGAGGCTACCAGGAGTCAACGGCCCAGGAGAGGGCAAGGGAGTGGGAGTGGGAGGCCCTCCAAGAGGGAGGAAACTGCGCCTCTTTGCGACACGAGTCGAAGGGGGTTGAAGAGAAAGGTTGGGAGACGAAGGAACGACAGAAAGCAAACTAGGGGACGACGGCAGCGAAGGGCTCGATGATGGGGCAATCCCGTTCAATCCCGCGTCTTCTTTTGGTTCAGGTTTGGACGAAGAAACCGAAATTTCTGGAGGTCCTCCCGGAATTTCCATGCCAAGGGAACCTGTTGACGATAGCCGCACGTCGATTAGAGATAGCTGATTCGAACTCGATACTATGGACAGGGGTGTTGTGCTAGACGTTGACTCTGCGACATTCGCGAGGGGAGTGATGCCTGGCCTCGCATAGGCAGAGGATGGCTTCGGGACCGGTGCGTCTGGTTTTAACTTTCCCATTGACATCTTCTTCAAGAAGCCCCATCTCCCTGGTTGCTCTTTCGTTTTGTCTTCTTTCTTGCGCAATATACTGCGCTGGCGCAAAGCCGTGTTGTCTGTTTCATACAGAGAATCTCTCCGAGGAGGAATATGAGGCCGTGATGAGTCAGAAACATCTGGAGGTTGTTCTAGTGACGGCGCAGAGGCTGCGGCGTGTTCAAACCGCTCATCCCCAGGGCTGTGAGGATCGAACGGGCTTCGATCACCATGCCCGCGGAATTGAGATTGACGGCCAACTGTGGCGAAGCGTTGAGGGAGTGACCCAGACCTGGAGTTTACCAGTAGGTTCGATGACGAGGCAGATGTCAGGTATTGAGGGCGTGCGATGAGACCTGGAGATACGGTAGGGCTAGTAGAAGAAAAACCAGAAGCAGATAGCTGGCGCAGTTCACCAGCACTCTTCATGCGGCGAAGTTCCTTTTCATCGACATGGACAGAATGAGGTACATTCCCGTTCCCGTTGCTATGCACCGAGGTACCACGTAAGGAGCGGGAAGGAGCATTCAAGTTCCCTCGGTTTTTTTCAAGGTATGAAGAGTTTGGAACGGTCCGCGTCCGCGTCACACCATGACCAGGCAGCGTAGATCCCGTGCCTATTGAATTAGGTGCAGTCGCCGCGCGTCCCAACACTGGGGCACGAACAGGAGTTATGGTATCCTCGTCTTCCTGGATTCGACCGTCAGATTGGCGGACTTGAGAGTCATCTCCGTCTGTGTCAGTGTTCGAATCGGTGTCTTGACCGGCAGCGAAGGGATGAGGAAAACTCGGTGTGGAAGGAGTGCAGGATAAACCGGGAACGCTCTTGGCAAGCAGCGGCTCCATTAAAGCCTTCCACGGGCCATGAAATGGATTGCCGTCAACAAGAAGAGTCTGGAGAGATACCAAAAGGCAAAGCCAACTGGGAAGGGAATACATCTTGTTTCTCCTTATGCTCAGGATATGCAGCTTATCCAATACGCTCAAAGGGGCAGGGAGCGTGGTGAGTCCGGTCGAATCTGCTATGAGAACGCGAAGAGATGTTAACTGGGCTATGAAAAGAGGGAGGGCCCGGAGGGGATTGGATGACACGTTCAGTTCTTCCAAGCAAAAGCAGGATTCCAGAGCGGGAGGGAGAGCGCCGAGGAAATTTGCAGATATGTCTAGAGCCAATAACGTGGTGCTGATATTAGGGAGGACACTTATCAGGAAGGCCGGCAAAGCGCTGGGGGTAGTTGAAGAGCCAATGAGCATATGGGTCGTCCCTGTGGCAGAGGTGTCAAGATGAGTGAGGGAAGAAGATACACATGACGCTCACCAGGCTGGACAACGAGGTCAGCGACGGCTACACCTTCACCACGGACTATGAGGCCGCGGCCCTCCTCGGCAATGACAATGGCAGATGTCCTCTCCTCTTCCTGCTCATCCTCAGGCAGATCATCAACTTGGAAGTCGGTATCCTCGGTATCGGCATCGCTAACAAGCTCAACCTCGTCACGCTCATCAACGGGTTGCCAGCTCAAGTCACCGGCTTTTTGCTGGATACTTGACGTACTGTTATCATGCCCGCTACTACTGTTGCTACGCACGAGAGATGAACGAGAGCGTATACTACCCGAGTAAGATTGGGACCATCGAGACTGGTCTATTGGTGCCCTCGAATGGGACAAGGAATTGGACATGGACGGGTCCTGGTTCGCGAGATGGACGACGTCATCCGAGGTGATGCCGACACCAATGGCTTGGTCGTCATCATGAGACGCGATGTGTACATGATTACCGTAGTCACCGGAAGCGAGAGCGCTCCCGGAACTGGTATACGCAGCGGAAGAACGAGCTGAAGCGATGGATGAACCACCGGAGGAGAGCGTCGGCGGACCCGAACTGAGGTATTGGTGGGGACGAAAAGGGTATGGGTCTGGGAACTGGTTAGGATCAGGGAGAGTTGAGGCTTTGGGGAGCCCGTGAAAGGGTCGAGGAGGACTAGATTCGGAATAGGGGATTTCATCAGAGTCAGACGAGGGACTCGGCAGGTAGGAAGGGAGTGGTGGGACGGGGTCTTGCGGGACAGTGACGGGCGAGTCTACAGAATGTGCGGTTGAAGGGGGACGAGAGTGAGAGAAGGAATGTGATGCGTATGGGAGCGACCAATCCGACTCTTCAGAGTCATGGCTGATGTTGTGCGTTGAAGTAGTTGAGGAAGAAGAATGTTGATTTGGAGTGTGTGGACGGGAGAGAGAACGGGAGCGGGAGGTTGTGTGCATGTCAGGTGAAAAAGAGGAGGGACATAAAGGAGATGTATGCGACGAAGGAAAGAGCGGAGCGAGGGAGCGAGTGAATTCAAGTGGTCGGGAGCAACTCGAAGCGTGGCGTAACCGTGGCTGTCATTCCGACCACTCGCATTTATTTATTTAAACGACTCGCTCGCTCATTTTGTATTTGTATCACCAAATCCCACTTTTGACCCCCGCAACGACGACGACAAGGACGACGGCTACGACGACGACGACTACGACGATGATGATTATGCTGATGATGACCACCCGAAAGAATCCAAATTTTTTTATGAACGTCGGATCTGCCCGATGGACAAAGGCGGAGCGACGACTTCTCAATCTGTCAACTTAATCAAAAGTCATACAAATCTTCCCCAAACGTGACCCTCTTCTTTTTTGCCAAACCCCCTGTAAGTTTCCTCTCGGCCGGGGCCGCGGCTTCGATGCTTGTCTCTCCTTCTAACTCCACCTCCATCCAGGCTCCTCCTCCCCCTGACGAGGCCTTTCCCTTCCACCCTGCTCCGGGTTTCTCTCCCTCTCTTGTCCCCGTATCTGCTACTGTCCGCCGCTCACCCACCCCGCCTTCTACATCCAGGTGGTGCATCTCGAACACGAGCCGTTTCCTCGTACATTTGAATGCAATGTTGTTTTCCCTTCCACCGCTCGATCCTGACACGGATGAGATCCCCCGTAGAGTAGATGACCTATCGCTGGCCGGAAGCAGACTATGCCGTGTCGGTAAGGCGTGAATGTGGACAGATCCGTGATATGACGGGAAGGTAAGCGACAAGGACGGATCTACTCGTCGATAATTAGGATGCGAAAAAAAGGTCCCCATTTTTCTTACCGCTAAAACCGGCAAGGGTTACTGAAGCATCAAAAAGCCAACCGAGCTTGTTGAGCCAGCCAGGGCCACCCCATCTATCATCCGACATGTACGGCGGGAGGCCCACCGAAGCACACGCATGTGGATACCTCCACAGGAGGGTACGCAATGAGTATACGAATTGTAAGACATCCTTTCCAAGGGTGTGACATTGCAAGAAAGGGAGAGTGCCGCAAAAGATCACCCATACCTTGGGACGTGGGTCTCCCCAACTTGGGGATCCCAGGAGCGGAACACATATCCGAATAGGTTGTACGTCTTGGGAAGAGGCTAGGCTCTCGGCAACGCCATCAATAAGCCCCGCCCAATCCCTTGAAGCATCCACGAGGACCAGTTGTGAGGATTTGATTGCCTGATCGAGCACATGAGCTGGAACTGTATATGTCAAGTCGAATGCGCAGCAGAAATCATCTGCGGAGCTAGCACATGAAAAAAAAATTGTATGCTGTCCATTGATCGAGTTAGTTAACGTACAATCTGGATCCGAGTCCTGGCACGCCTGTCTGAAATGGTTTCAGGTGTTCATATCGCCAGGCAATTTCAACCTTAGCAACTTCATGATGGGTCTCGTTACCATCGTCTTCCCCTGTAGTCATGGAGGGGGACGAGGTCCCGTTTGAATGCCACATGCATCCAGAAACGAAACGGTCAGGTTCATCGTCAATAACACAGACTTTCTGTCCTGAAGCGAGCCCTTGAGAAATAAAAAACTTTTGGACAAGCTCCCCATAGGATGAATGGGTGTCTGGAGCGATGACAAGTAGAGAGCAGGACAAAGGCAGGCCGCCGCCGAGGATATCATCCAAAGAGGCTATGCCTGAAGATGTTAGGATAGTGGAGGGTGAGAACGGCGAGGGCCGCGTCCCTGCAGGGAGGCCCACCGTTATAGAGCTTGTCTTTCTTTTGAAAGTTGACATGTTCCGGCCCAAGATGTCGAGTCTTGTGAGCGCCTGAGTCAATAAAATGGACGGCCCGGTGGGATCCGATGACACCCCTTGCGGCCTGCCATCCATGACACCATGGACACAACCAAGCGTCCTTCGCCGTCTCAAACCATCCGTTGTTGGGGCACTCAAAGTCCGCTTTTTCCATTCTTTGTCCCGCCTGTGGACGTTCAGGCTGATAGGTTTCCACCCCTCAGGTCGTCAACGCGTTCTGCGCCTTCCATCTCTTCCTCAATTACGTGGGGTCAATTCAACTGGTCTGTTGCCGTTCTCCCCCCCTTCCCCCTATCGACTTTAGCAATCTAATAGGCACTCGGACAGGTCAGCGGTCCTTCTATGCTTCCCACTATGGCAGAAGACGGCGAGGCCATCATTGAGAATAGGCTCTCCTTCCGGCTGAACCCTGGTTGCCTGAAACGTGGCGATCTCGTCACATTCGAGTCGCCCCTGACACCTGGCCGCCTGGTGTGCAAGCGGCTGCTCGGATTACCCGGAGACATTGTATGCGTAGATCCAACTGGTTCAAAGGCTCATTCTTCAGAGCATGTGGTCGTCCCGAGGGGACATGTTTGGCTCATGGGAGATAACGCGGATACGTCACGCGACTCGCGAGACTATGGACCAGTGCCATTGTCCTTGGTTCGCGGCACTCTCTGGGCGAGGGTAAGGGTTGGTCCAGTTGCCATACGTTGCAACTCACATCCGAACAGGTATACCCCTTCGACCGCGTGACTATCTTTCGGAACCCCACAACCGTCCTCCACTAGGCAAGTCCATTACAAAACCTACTATCGCGAAAAATTCAACGAGTAACCCCCCTGACCGTTTGGCTCGAATTTGAAGTTATCAGTCGATAAGCCAAATCGCCCTGGGTTGCCCGCTTCAGCTAGTCTCCTTCCAAGTCGCGATGTGTCGCTCACCCAGAATACTATTGCCAAGGCCCTTCATCTTGTCCACCATCTCGCCTACTTCTCGCTTCTGGGCTTCCTCTAGACGGGGCTCGAGCAATCGTAAAGATCGCTTCACCTCAGCGACCTGATCAGACGAAGGAGGCAGTAGGGTAATGAGTGTATTGTAGTCTACGCTATCGACTTAGCGCGAGTCCCAAAAGCGTGCAGATATTTGCATACCTTCCTTTACGCTAGAAAGCGCAGACCACGACCCAATCTTCTCGTTGCACTGTGCACGTCGTTGCAGCACTCGGACATAAGAGGGATCATCCTGCAAAGCTGAGTGCGCGCTCGAATGGTGCGTTCATGTCCACAGTGGCCCATAGCGAACCTTCAGTGCACGCTTTAACGGCATCCTCGGTTTCACCCTGCATAAGAAAGCCGTCAACCTCGGCTCGGTTCTGAAATCGCGAGCGTGAGTACTCGCCAGTTTTACATGACATGCCGCGATATTCGCGTTGAGGACACTCCGTGCTTTCGCACATTCGCGCTCTAGCGGAGAATCCGCGTCAGAGGGAACAGTAGATTCGTGTTGATTTTGAGCGTCTGTGGGGATACGATTAGCATCCCCTTCGGGTGGGGGTATTTCGCCTTCCTCGTCGGTGGCTGGAGGAGGAGATGGCGGCGGCGGTGGGTTTCTCCTCTTCGGAAGTTGAGCCAGGCCATTCCGATAGGTTTGCAACGCCTCGTCCCACTTGCCACGACGAAACAGATCGTTTCCCTCTTGCTTGAGCTCCTCAGCCTCCCCGATTCGTGCCTGTATCAATAGCGCATATGTGTTAACGACGATATTACTTTAGTAGTGGTGGTAACCGTCCACGACGTACCTGCATGTCCTCATTGGAACCAAAGTTCCCATCTCCCCCTTCCGTTGTTGGGGTTCCCTGCACAGATGTGGGACCAGATGCTGTGTTTTCTCTACTATTCGATGTAGTTGGAGACTCTTGTGGCGGCCGGGACATGGTCGCTTCAGTTCTCTCGCCTTCGAGTTCGAGATGATAATGATAGTAAGCACCGCGTTTTGTCCGCTACGCGTACACGGCTGGCACGAGACGGCGCCTCACGCTTCGCGGGCGCTCATCACACAAAACGAAAGATAGTACGGTATCTCGCTTGGGCATATACATGGCATCTGTCATTTCATGATTCGAAAACATTGTTGTCTATAATTTTGAGTTGGGTATGCTACGATTAATGCTTAGAAGAATGGAAACTGTCCGATCAGCACTTGAGCCGGCAGAGTATTGTACCAAAATTGAAAACAAGCCACTTCCGAATCATTTGCCACCAGCTGTAACGTGTAGTCGGGCCAAAACACAAATGACAGGAACAGCATAAAACGCATAAGCTACCCAAACCACTACGGGAATGTCAGACAACAAGGTCGAGCTAGGCGGAACAGGAGCACGTACTCGTAAACCCATTGCTTAGCTGGGCGATGAGCTGGGGTGCATTGGTTCCACCCTCTATGATAGCCCGGTTGAAGTCCTCGACAGCCTTCCCAAACCACATGCGAATGACCAAGAAGGACGTCAAGCCTAATACACGGTTGGAATCTAGAATCAAACCCCCGAGAAAGCGAGGAGACTTGCCTATCATGAAGCCGAGCAGTCCAAGCCAGGCAGACGCGCGGTGAAGAGCAGGCTTGTCCAACAAGGCAGACAGCTTGGCGCCGAGGGAAGCTCGAAGTGAGATCAGAGTGAAAAGTATGAAAAATATGGTGGAAAGGGCGATCGACATCGCAATGAATACGGGTGTCGTGGCGGTTGGTGCAGTGAGGAGGTCCGGGGAGTTGCTGGGCAATGCAGACAGGTCTATATCGTCATTAATTCCTTTCCAAGGGGTGCTAGTCCATGTCAACGTACCATAGGTCGGCGACACCGAGGACGGGGTACATGTCACTGGTCCCTTGTTGTTGGGACGGGAACAAGAACCTGTCGCAGGACAATCAGAACCTTTTCCGTTCGGATTATGAAGGTGCGACTTACCAAGGGCACCCAAGAAAACAGTAGGCCCATCGATTCCTCGAGATGATGAAGAATTTGTCAATTCCAATGATGGCGATACCACCAGGAGAGCAACCCTGCTGTGAAGGATTATCGTGGGTGCAGTATACGCGAAGAGAATGAGGATCAAGGAGGTCAAAGAAAGGACAGTGGTAAGATAAAGCGTGGCGACTTTAGAAAGATTGGAGATCATATTGGCGTGTACGATTTCAATAGGGTAATTTGGTCAAGGTAACGGCTCGGTCCTGAGGATGAAATGCTGCCTGCAGCTGGGGTACCAAAGGAGATGGGTGGACGAGAGTTAATGAGGCAAAAGGATGTATTTAAGCATGAGAAAACAAAGGCCAGCCAGCGACGGGGCATACAGTAACATGGAACCACGGGAGATACAATGAACTCAAGAGGCCCCGACCGCGCGGTGCACAAAGTCCAAGCGGTGAACAAAGGGTGGTATTCTTCCACTTGCGGGGTCAGTAGAAACCAGGGTGGTTGACCATAGAGACCAACGACAACACTTCGGCAAACGACAAGGCGGCCCATGTTCCCGCATCGGCGCGAAGCACACGAACACCATGACCAGTGATTTTGCCAGCGAACACCCGCGGCCTATCCCATTTCACAAATTGACCCAACTCTTGGAAACGCAACCTGAGACATTTGCTACAGGCAATAGAGAAATACAGGATGCTGCTCTTCGATCGACGGAACACGTCTTTAATCTTGGTGCGCACGCTTCACACTCCCCACCCTCTCGAACCCTGACCACCTCCACGTAGCTCTGAACTCTGAAAGCCAAGCTCAGCCTCACATCTCAACGTTATTGGCATCGTTCAGCCCCAGGGAGGCCCCTGTGACGCGTTCACGATCATCCACAAATGGGAAACGAAAGCGTAGCCCATCTCCACCTCGCACCTCTAAAGCCGCATTCGAACGTACACCGTTGACGTGTCTATACGTGCAAGGTCTAGATAAGGACCAGATTTGGGCACAGTTGGAACTCAGAGCTCAAGGCATCTGCAAAATGTTGGAGTCTGCGCTCGATGGCACAGAAGAACCGCCGCAACGCAGTTTTACTACCTCTACGGACAAATTGGAACAAGATTCTCAGGAGGAGGAGAACGAATCTGAACCATCGTATGAAGAGAGCGATGACGATTCGGAAACAAATGAGGAAACGGACGAATCTAGCGACGAGCAATTGTCGTTAGAGGAGGGTGTCACTGGGTTGCGGGACCGGTCAGTCGACAAGGAGGAGGAAGGATTGGCGGCCGAGTCTTACTCTTCTCCCTCTGCCTCTCCTCCGAGGACGAAGGCTGGCCATCTTGGATTGAATGACGACTTCTTCAATTTGGAAGAATTCAACGCAGAAACAGAGGAAGCCGAAGCCGACTTTGTTTCGAACGGAGCACTCGACGCTGACTCGGACGACATGGCCTCAGATGATGACATTGACTACTTCGCGTCCGTTGATGGACAGCTGCACGCCGATGATGACCATGGTGAGTCAATCGCCCCTTCTGTTAGCACCGAGAGCTAAGTACTGGTCCTGATAGAACCGCGCTATGTCGACTTCTTCGATACGCCCTCTTCTGGGATGGAGAGAAGGGAGGGTGCACATCGTCCTGGAGTCTCAGCACCTTCAAAAGTCCGTTTTCACGAAGAAGTTAAAGTGAAGACTATAAAAGCTAGGGGGAAAGGACTTCCTCTCTCCACCATGCGACTTCTGGACGATGAGGATGACGAGGATGACGACAGCTTCGAAATTGAAAGCGAGGACGAGGGTGACGATGATGAGCAGGATAGCATTCGGCGCCATCCTGTCAAAAAGAATTCGGAGGCAGCATTCAGTGGCGTTGATAAAAGGAGTCAATTGGACGGAGATGAAAACTCAGAAAGCGAGTTCACTTTTAGTGAAGGTCATGACACTATCAAGCGCTTGCAAGATGACCTCTTCGCTGCTGACGAGGATGAACCTGATGATGGTATGTTCTCATATTAAACGTCCTGCACGCTGCACGCAACATACTCATGTCTGGCTGGAGGCTTGTCCACACATGAGAAGCGCCTTTCCGCCCTTCAACAGGAAATTGCAGCCTTGGAGACCGAAAATGTTGCCAAGAAAGACTGGACTCTGATGGGAGAAGCAACCACTCGAATGCGTCCTCATGATTCTCTTCTGGAGGAAGACCTCGAATTCGACCGTGTCATGAAACCGGTACCTGTTATCACGGAAGAGGTCGTATCAGGTCTAGAAGACAGGATCAAGGCCAGGATTCTCGAAGGCCACTTCGACGACGTTGTGCGAAAACGACCCGTGGATGATAAGCCATTCCTGCCATCCCGCTTTTTCGAGCTTCAAGATACCAAATCAAAACATTCTTTAGCTCAAATATACGAAGATGAGTACACTGCTACCCAGACAGGTGGCATCGCAGGGGAGGATCGTGATGGAAAATTGGCAGCTGAACATGAAGAAATTACAAGGATATGGGAGACAATCTCCTCGAAGCTGGATGCCCTATCTAACGCCCATTTCACTCCAAAAGCGGTGAGTGTCCGCGACAAAGCAGCGTAGCAAACATTAACGTCGTCCTTAGCCCACTGCAGCGATTTCAACCGTCACCAATGTTGCATCGGCCAGCTTAGAATCCGCCTTGCCTACTAGCAACACAATCGCTGGTATGCTAGCCCCGGAGGAGATATATGACCGCTCCTCAGCCGATCCTCGGGCACGGGGCGAGCTTTCTCCCAAAGAGAAACGGGCGACACGGAACAAATTGAAAAAGGCGAAAAAGAAAGCGAGGGATGCCATGGACCTTAGCGTCGACAAGTTTGCGAAAACGAAGGGATCAGGAGGAATAAAAGCACAAAAATCGGCCGCTCTTCGGAATGTGGTGAAGAGTGGAAAGGGGGTCACTGTGGTTGGGAAACAAAGAAATAATAGACGGACAAAGTAGATGAGATGGGAATTAACTTCCGTTTTTGTACGTTGCACCAGGCACCGCCCCGCCGACACTCTTAAATAAACCCACTGCACTGTCTCGCTATCACTTCTCCTTCTGACACATGTCTTGGTTGCAGAAACGCAAAGACAAAAACCTTATACCCCCTGTCAGCTCAGATGCCAGCTCCTCACGCACGTACCTGAATTCATCCGAGCCCAGTGACCCGTATAGTAGCATGTCTGCCACCGCCACCCCCTCGACCGATTCCTACGCAGACACCCGTGGTCGCTATCAGCGAAACAATCCTGTTGATGTCTATTCACGTGGTCAGGGTAATCTCGACAGCGACAGAAATGAACTGTTCTCCGGCTACAATCCCGAGAATGCGCAGACTGGCCGTTTCAAGTATGACGGACCGGCGCTGCCTGAACCTACACCGGGGGAGGAGAATGAAGAGGACGTGGAAGGGATCAAGCAGCAGACGAGGTTCGCGAAGCAAGAAAGCGTCAATTCCACGCGCAATGCCCTCCGCATGGCGCGTGAGGCGGAGGAGACTGCACGAAACACCGTCAATAGACTTGGGTCTCAGTCTGGTGCGTCTGAGAATGGCCGTGATCTCCCGCTTGATGCTCATCACCCCACCTTTTCATCGTAGAGAAACTCGCCAACACGGAGCGCTATCTCGACGTCTCCAAAACCCACTCCCAACGTGCAGATGATAAGACGGATGAACTCAAGCAGCTGAACCGCTCAATCTTCCGCCCTGTCATCCACTTCAATAAAGACGCGAAACGTGCCGCACAGGAGGCGAAGATAATGCAGCGTTACAACGAGGAACGGGAAGAACGTGAGAAGGGCATGTCGGACATACGCGATACTCAGAACCGTCTGGGTCAAGCTTCGGCCTATGGCCAGCGAGAGGAAGAAAATGGGGTAGGAACAAATGGAGGGCGCAATAAGACAGGCGCCCAACAGGCGCTTCAGCGAGAGCAGAGGAAGCGTTACCAGTTCGAAGCCACTGGGTCCGACGACGAGCTGGAAGACGAACTTGATGGCAACCTTGACGAAATTTCTGATGTCGCAAAGAGGCTCAAGGCACTTGGCTCGGCTATGGGCCAAGAACTCGATAATCAGAACAACCGCATTGAACGTATTGAAGAGAAGACTGTCAGCCTCGATAACAGAGTCTTCAGGAACACAGAGAAGGTACGTCTTCCTACTTGCTCACCCTTTTCCCCAGTCCTCATTTGGAACTCTTTACAGCTCAAACGCATTAAGTAGAGATATCCCCCAGCCTGTCAACCCCTTGTTGTCTGGAGAAAGTAATTTTTACGCAAATTGGACGGTTTTGATAGGTCGACACCTTCAGTCGTTGGCTCCATTAGTTCCCTGGTACTCTCTTCAATGGAAAATGTTTCGACGCAGGCTTGTGATTCTGTTGGTGGTCTGCGGGAGCACCGCGGTCTGGTCCAAGGTTCGTTTCCTGTCCCCTTGTTGGATCAAGTGTATTTGTGCATCTGTAAGAAATGGCTGCTGCTGATGACAATGACGACGACGACAGTGAGCTAATTAGCAATTCAATCACAAAAAGATTAGCAGTGCAAGCGCAAAACCTGACCAACTTGAAGTAACACACACTGTTTCGAGTCTGTCTGTCTCGCAGCTTGCTCTGCTGATCATTTAGCTATTATGACTGTCCTAAACACCCTGAACATCTGTCGAGCCTTACAGATGCGTTCGCTAGTCACATCATATTATCTTGCTGGTCCATCAAATTCCAGGATCACGAGTATTTCTCGCCTTTCATTAATCCTGTCATCCCATCCGGCAATTATGATCTGCTTGCTTATGGATGTCCCCGAGTCGATCATTTCCCGAGTGTCCGCGATGACATGTGTTCCACTTCTTTATCCGCCTCTTCTCGCCCGCAGGATGCATTGTGAGTGTTGGAGGGGCTACGGGTAAGCTGTTCAGCCTCGCGAGACTCCATGGACCGGACGGTCCTTCCACAGTACCGATCCTGGAACACCCGCACCGCATGTCTTAGCTCCGTGGGCAGTGTCGGGGTTATTCCCCCACTCCCAGAAGCCACCCCGCGGATCGCCCGCATTCACGTAGCAACAGCCTAGAGATCCCTATTGTTGACTTCCAACTTCCAACAATCAGGCTCGAGAATCACAGCCCATTCGATGAGCTGTGCCCGCGCTGCGTTGCTCCCGTGCTTCGGATTCTAAACCCTCGGCTGCGTCGTCGGACAGAAAAGAAGGTCACCAATGTCTGCTTCGCTCGGCGTCCAGGTTTTCTAGCCCCCTCCATGACCATGGGTTATTCTCGCGCCTTTATCATGACTGTTGTGTGAGCTAGATCGCGATGCGATTAACGCACTGTCCAGGCGAGCTTCGGGCCCGCAGGTTCTATTGCTTTCCGCCAATTTCGTCAGCGCAGCGTGTTGCGAACAGTCATTCCCTACGCGGACGCAGTTGCTTGGCTATGTATTCAGTCCGAAAGCTGTGCAGGTCAGAGCGAGTAGGATTTTTCTCGCTTCATCAACGTCATAACTCATGTGAGAACGGACGGTGAGCTATGGCCTCCCATGCGATTACTCTGTGATTTTACGGCTCTTACTGTAAGGAGCCTATCATCTGATTTCTTGAACTCCATTCTCTCTGTGAACTGAGTTTGTATAGCGGGTAATCTTGTTCATTACAATTGATGAGTTATTATTTCTATGGAACACATCCCTCTGCTTTAACCCCGTATAGCAAACATCCCACCCATAGTTCTGGACCTGCAAGAAGTGATAACACATACCAGCCATGTTATGCATCTATTATATTGGTTGTCAATGCATGAGCACACAAACACTTGTTACGGTATCGTTGACGATTTTGTATCACATCGACGTTATTTTTTCGCTGCAATGGCCCTGTCGACTAATCGGAGAAAATCCGTTTTGTCGAGTTCCTCAGTTGATATGTCGCTATTTCCCTCTGGGGAAGAATTCGATCCCCGTCTCGTCTTCCATAACCAGAATAAGCCCCGCACGGCATCCTCGAGGGCATGACTACCATTATCTGAATCCTGACTGATTCCTTGATGTGATGATGAGTTTGCGGTATCGGTGGTCACCGTCGATGAAATGGTATTTTCCCTCTGATTCCGTTGGAGGTGCCCCAATTCCCAAGGGTTTTCGGCGTCATGCAACGAGGACGGGGATTCAGAATCGTCATCCGTTGCTCCTGGAATATCTTCTTCGGGGTCTGGTACAGGAAAGCTGCCTGAGAGTGGACTGGCATTCGAACGGCGCGGAGATAGAGCGGATAAGCGATGTGCTAGAGTATTCGGAGATGGCGGCGCCTTTGAGTCGTGAAAGCGGGAGCGGACATCCGCATTGATGATGGGAATGATACCTTCGTGAGGGATGTGGTGGTGTGCGGGGACGGGCACCGCATGAAGCCGCGTTTTTTTGTGCACAGGGGACGGGATCGTGGAGTCGGCCGTGCCTTTAGCGGTGCATAGTCAGAATGGTGACTCGGCTGGGACTGATACCCATGTCATACCTTGCACTGAAGCGTATTGAGCCCAATACGCGTCTTCACTCGCGTCCACCTCGTCCTTGCTGGTAGATGACGGGAGCTGTGCATCGTTATCATCCTCCATGCCGTACGAGTTCCAGTAGTCGTCATCGTCGTTTTTAGCGTCGCTATCGCCACCTTTGTCCTGCTTTTCCTCTCCAAACTCCGAGATGGGGATAGGATTGGGGACAGCGGGACCGACGGGGATATCGCCCAAAGAAGGACGAGTGCCGGCAGGGAAGGGCATCACGTTCGAGTCATGATATTTCCAGGTCTCTTGGCCATCCCACTCAAAAAGGAGACGTAGACCATCATCCCCAGTGGAGTTGACGTGAACGTGGGCATAGGCATGTTCTGGGTCGACTGCATACCCGACAAGAAAATCTGGAGACAGTTCGTCGAGAGGCATTGGGAGGGATTCCAAGAGTTGAATGGCGCGATCACGACCTGGAGACGGCCAAGAAAGGTAGGAAGAGGAGTCTTCTGGGGAGATCTCGAGAAAGGCGTGTCTTTGCAAGAGAGAACGTGAGAGCAGATGTGGAGGGATTGGGCGAGCTAGTTGTGAAGGGGGAGCGATGTACTGAAGGATCAGATTGATAGTGTAGGGTGATATGGGGATCGGGTCCATTGGGTCCGCTTTAAGTCGCACTTGGGGGCCAAATTGGCTGCGGTCATGAGTGTGGGTTGAGGTCAGTGCGGCGTTGAGCTCCGAGTCACGATCCCGAGTGGAGGCCTCCTTTCCTAGACGCCTCCGACTACACCAACTCCAGAATGCGCCCATTTATCCTTTATTCTCTCTTTCTTGTGCCATTCACTTTCACGAGCGTTCTCGCACAGGTGAGCCCGATCCCATTATTCAATCCCGCCACGCCAAACTCCTCCCCCTTCGTTCCAGAACAACAATGCGTCATCTGCTGCGTCCGCCGCACCGGTCACCGTCTTCACCTCATTTTCTACCGGCGTTTCCCTCAACCAAAATCGCCAGACAGTTCCCTTCTCGACTGCCATCCCCATTACTTCCACTCTGACCTCTAATGCTCCCGCCTCGAGTGGCAACAACACCGGCAACTCGACGAGCAACTCAAACTCGACCTCCACGAAATCTACCTCTACTGGGCCTCTACCAACCGCCCCCACCGACGTCAATGGTGGAGGAAATGGGCCAGACGGCGCTCCGAGTCCGGGTGCGACAGGACAGGGCGGTATATATGGACCACCCGATGGCTATGTCTCTGGAGTATCAGCGTTGCAATGGAACGCAATGGTTGTTGGCGTCGCAGGAGTCATCGGCGGTGCTTTCCTTGCTTTGCTATAATATGCATATGTTGCGAGTGTGCATGGACAATCTGAACCGAACAGTAGCCCTTCCTTAATCATCATACCCATAGACTTTGGACTTTGATCACAGGCATCATTGAATATGTAGTCACCGACTTTTCCTATGAATTTCTCTCACGTACGTCTTGTTTACGACGGCAGCGATAGAAAACGCTAGAGCACATGACGTTCTGCTTGAGGCAATCATCCTTGAGACTTGCCTCGAGGTCAACTAGTATCAGAATGGCATCAATTGACGTTCCTCATCCAGCGAAGAAACAAAGAATTGGAACAGGAGGACCAAAAGTGTGTCTCGTCTATATTTTATGACACAGCGTGCTGGATCTGCTTTCAAGGTCATTGGAACTCACAATGGCACTTTTCACTGCGACGAAGCTCTCGCAGTCTACTTGCTACGACTTACCGAGGCTTACCGAGATGCAGGTTACTCTTTCCGCACAATGCCCGCCCCATAGCACCCTGTTAAATCCGTTCAACAGACGTGAAACGCACGCGGGACCCTAACATCCTCGACACTTGCGACGTAGTCGTGGACGTCGGTGCCGTTTATGACGAAAGCAAGCAACGGTTTGACCACCACCAGCGCGGCTTTGACAATGTGTTTGGCCACGGATTCACGACCAAGTTATCCTCCGCAGGCCTCATCTACAAGTGAGGCCATTCATCCTGTCCTCGTCACTTTCCCGCTGATGACACCCCTTTCAGACACTTCGGTCGGGAGATCATTTCTGACCAGTTACAGCTCACCCCGGACGACCCAAGAGTCGAAAGCCTTTGGTTAAAACTGTACAGAGTATTCTTCCCGCGTCTCCTTGTGTGCAAGAGCCCCTATTTACCAGATTTCAGGAATTCATCGAAGCGCTCGATGGGGTCGATAATGGCGTCTCTCAGTACCCTAACGATATTCAGCCCAAGTATCGGAATCGCACGGATCTTTCCAGCCGCGTGAGCTGGCTCAATCCACCATGGAATCAGCCTGCTGATTCGCAAACGGTGGATGTAGGCCTTTCAGTGTCCTGCCTCGATCGAGGCCTAATCTTGTTTTGTTTTCTAGGCCCAGTTTTTGAAGGCCTCACAACTAGCCGGGGAGGAGTTTCTTGGCCGCGTGAACTACTATGGCAGGTCGTGGCTCCCAGCTCGTGATCTTGTTGTCGATGCACTCTCTCGACGCACAAACGCAGACCCCAGTGGTCACATCATCGTTTTCGATCAGTACGCTCCATGGAAGGCATGTGTGATTTTTGCTCGTCGTGATGCGGAAGGCTTACGGCAACACAGGAGCATCTATTTGAGCTAGAGCAAGAGCTGGCCGTGTCGGCAGATGCGCAACCCTTCTATGTTATCTATCCAGACGAAACTGGTGGTAATTGGCGCGTCCAAGCAGTCGCTGTCTCTCCGGACAGCTTCGAGAGTCGTAAGGCTCTACCGGAGCCTTGGCGCGGGGTCCGAGACGAGGACCTTTCGAGCGTCACCGGTATCGAGGGCTGCATCTTCGTGCACGCGTCTGGCTTTATCGGGGGAAATAAGACCAAGGATGGCGCTTTGGAGATGGCCAGGAGAGCAGTGAATTTCTGATGAATTGTGTACCTTAGGACGAGTAGGGATTATTTGTGCGGCCTGAAGCTTGACAGTGAATTGCTTAACCAAAATGGACGATTTGAAATAGACCAGCACCCATTTCAAACCAAAAGATCGTATCCTTGCTGGACCGTGACTGTTGTGCCAATCGGATCTGCTATCATTGTAGCCTCAACGTAGACTCACTCGATCATCTTCCAGTGAAAGCCTGACATGGCCCAGAAACAACCACCGACGGTCCTACTCACTGTGACTACTTTCTCCCTCAGAATGTCTTCCAGTGAGTTGACGAATGCGTAGAATGATGACGGCCCACCTGGTGCGGAGTCTCCGTACATTTTCGGGTTGTATAAGTACCTCACCAGGACCCTCGGTGAGTCCGTTCTTTCCTTTACGCAGCCCACCGTATCAGATCACGACCCCGATCTAATATCTAATGTACACCCATACGTAGGTTGGGATGTCAGAGTCGTCATTCCTAGCTCGCAAAAGTCATGGATCGGTTCGTATCTTCAAATTGCCTGACTCGGAGTAGAGGCTCGGTTGTACTCACTTCCCACGGCCGAGGCAGGAAAGGCCTACCAGATCAATGATATCCTCCGTGGACGTTTCTACTACCCCAGGGATCCTGGTAAGATCTACCACGCATACGGACGCGGGTTGAAAATTCAGCTGCTGTATGCCTTAGATGGACTGGGCGAGTCCTCAGATTCTCCGCGGGACCTCAAAGAGGGAGAGATTGGCGAATGGATTCTCTTAGATGGCGTGAGTCCTGGCAGTCGGTCATCGCCTGCACCTTCAAAACCGACAACCGACAGACACCAGCGTCGTGCTCCAATGTCGCGCTGCACAACCTATACCCTGGCGAGATCGACCTTCTGGTATGTTGCCGTCGTCGCCGGCCCCTCACATTCAACGCAATCATCCTTCCGTCCGCTCATCTTTTCATTTCAGTTATCCGGTCCCAATTTGGGGAGGAACACGTCTTGTGAGTCCGTCACGTAGCGAAGCACGTTTTCGTTTTCGCGAAACCCGACATCGCCTTTTTTTCTTCCCCCTCAGCCGCATTCGCGTTGTCGTCTGGGACCCTCGGCGCCGCTTTATCTTCCGCTCTCTCTCAGACGCGCAGCATCGCCCTGTCCTACGGAACTGTCGAACATCCCACGCCGCAGGCCTATTTCGAGCCCGCGCATGTCCTTTCCGCGAAAATCATTCGCCATCTTTGGGATAACTGGGGTAAAGACGAGGGCGGGTTGCGCAATGGAGAGATCGACCTCTACAGCGTCAACATTCCCATGATTCGAGGGTTGTTGAGCGAGGGAGGACTTCCTATCATTTGGACGCGCTTCTGGCGGAACTCATACCACCGTCTGTTCGAGGCGTACGCTCCAGAGGACGCAGCGGAATTGGAGCACGCATTTCCACAGGCAGGACCAGACTCCACGAAGACACCACTTGCACAGATAACCCCTCAAGACGCCAAGGACGTTTCCCCAAAGAAGATCGGGCGTCTAATATTCAAATTCTCACCAGACATGACTGGCTTACTCGACCTTCGACCTTCGGCCCTTCCGGAGGGCTCTGATAGTTGGGCCTTTGAGAAAGGGTGGGTGTGCGTCACTCCAGTAAGGGCCAGCTTCGGGGAACCGGCCGCAGAAGATGTATTTGTACCTGGTGGGACGGTACAGGATAGAGTATGGAAGATAAAGCTGTGAGCGAAGGTAATACAAGATGTAGAGTCCGTGTACGTTGCCTCCGAACGATCGTGATAATGCGACAAGTACACGTTATAAGACAGCAAGAGAAAGAGCAGTGACTATAGCCATGCCCAGCAACATGATGGGTAGTTGTAGTTGCATGACGGGAGAGGGGATGCCCGCATTGACTACTCCAGTGACATTTTGACGGCGGTATACCTTGAGGGAATTAATACTCCAGGATGCATTCTAGACAGCAGAATTGAGCACGACGACGAGGGCGGAACGAGGTGCCATACCACAAAATTTGCTGGGTACATAAGACGGTCGGAACATGTTCCAGGACAACCCGATGTCGCGTAAGAGTTACCAGCCCAGTCACCTAGAAAATAAGGATTGGAGTGAACCACCGAGCCGTACACCCACTCGCTTGTACACACCACAGAACGTAATGTCTTCTTCAACTTCAGCGCTTTATCTCACGGTGAGAATGGAAACGGGGCCTACCAAATATGATCGTGTGATTCATGAAGTACGTCAGAGGGTTGCAACCCGCGGGTTCCAGAGTGGCAGTGGGGTTTGGCCAGTTGGCAGGATTTGGGATCCCTTCTAGGATATCCTGAGGTATGGCGACGCGATAAAAATTCCCTTCGGCAGATTGCTCAGCAACAGTTAGAATCACCGCCCTTGGTGGTAACTCACAGACAGAGATTCCGTCCTGATCCCATTTCATAGCGAAAACGCCACCACCTTGAGCATCGAAGGTGGGCCCGTATGATGCCCGACTCCATTCAGTGACACCGCATCCAGGCAAAGTACCGCTGCCCTCGCAGTCGAGGTATGGTTGGCTATTTTGTGGCTAATACTAGTGAAGACGGTGGGTGAAGGCGCAAAAGGCACTACTCACCACGACGGTGCCAGTATAGCTATTATTAACGGGGAGAGTTAGATTGCATCCTAGCATCACATTAGCATCCCTACAAGGAAAAATACACGTTGAAAATAACCTGCGCTGGTGTGCCATGTCACTTGATTATGTTCGTTGTCGTGTACACCTTCGATTATGTCGATCTCCCCCAACTACAAGACGAGGTGAGGGGGATATGTCGGACTCTAGGAAGAGCGGCTTACATTCGGCCATTGTCCATCTCCAAGCGTCCAAAACGCTGGCCACACACCTTGATGTTGGAAACGATAGTTTGGTTGATCATCCGTATGAACAGGCGGTCAAACGTTCAAATACCTACCACAACCCCAAGGCGCACTGTTTAAATCTAGAATGAAAAGGCCAGTGTTATAAATTGCGTTACTTGAAACTCGGACACTTGAATGTGGTTTAATGGTCAGAGACTGGGTCACAACATCGTCCCGCACCTGTTCCGGTTCTGGCCGGCCTTCAGCGTCGATGTGTCGTCTCCTTTCATAACGACCTTGCCATCCCACGTGATATACGACAGGTTCTGGGCAAACGCTGTCACATTATCTACGTAACTGTAGGACAAGCTCAAGTCACTGGGAGCCAGCGAAGTGAGAGAAAGTCACACATACTTGACGGTTCCACTGGGAAGGGGTCAGATCATGCATGGTGGGGGTTGGAGAAAGTACACACTGTGTCGGGTCTGCTCCGGTATAGAAGGTAAAGGAACTGATAGAGGGCAGCCCCGTCGACTCCACTTTCGGATTCGAACCAATGTCAGACTCACTTGAAAAAGTTGGACGCGTCATAGGTGTCTTGGATGACCCATAGAAACGTCTCAGAACCCGACGTGACATTGCTGGTGACGTTATTAAGAGCAGTACTGTTTGTATCCCTGGGTAAATATGGGACGTGTTGCGGAAGCAGTATTCGAGGGCCCGAAGTAGACTCATTGCGATTCGTAGGGTTGACGACACCGACTGCTGCAGGTAGAGATGAGAGTAGAATGGATAGTGTTGATATCATCAAATGGAGATCGTAGAACATGTCGTCGTCAGCAAAGCGTGGAGGAGAGAAGATGAGGCAGAAGAACACGATGAGGTCTGCATGCAATGTTCAATTAATGTGCGCTCGGGCGCTCCGCAGCGCCTATTACTACAATACTCGCACGAGGCGCTAACGTCGGACCGCAACGAGGGAATACACTCATGTTAACTGGCTCGAGCACGTCCAGCGTGTTGATCGATGATCTGTTGATCCACGTTGTTCCCTGCCAGCGGACTGCGGTACCAAAACAAAGACAACTCGATATGGAAGCTCGTGACATTTTTGGCCATGGAGATGTATCGTGTGTCTAGTATATAAAAAAACACTATCATCGGTAGCGTCGCAGGCTGAGAGTATTGTGTCTTTTCCAGGTCGCCACACGGGGTGTGTTGTTGTACCTGTGACCCTTTCCGATACCACGATTCTGGACACCTCCGTGAGTAAAAGCCACGTTTCAAGGGCATCACTGTTGCCCGACTTACCTGTTTCCCAATGCTGGTGAGGCCGCGAGCTTCCCGTCTCTTGTGTACGGGCTTAACAATCCAGTTGATTCGAGGGTCTCGACGGATCTGATCACTCATGAGCCGCGAGCGTACAGGATAATCCCGATACTTACTGCTTTGTGGCTGGGGTCGACGAGTATAACTTCATAGTACTTGTGTACACCGTCCTGGTTGATCCAATACGAGTTCAGCACTCGCAAGTTGCCACAACGACGGCCAACGCGTTCTTCCGCAACACTTCGTAGGCCACGCTGGAACTTGAGATGGTTGACACCCTGGCGGACAGGTTTGCCATATGTCGCACCTAGATCAGGAAAAACCATTCAACCCAGCCCGAAATTACAGTGAAGCGTACACACCCTTAGGGACATGCTTCTTACGATTACCGCGCCGCACACGCACGCGATAGATAACGTATCCTTGTTTTGCTTTGTAGCCAAGCCGGCGAGCCTTGTCGGGGCGTGACGGGCGTGAAGCTCGGTGGATGACGTTCAGCTGGCGATACTCCCAACAGCTATTTCATATCCGCAATCGATGTACGTCCAACAGCGATATGTAGCACGGTGACATACCGGACACGGAGCAGGAAACGAAGGACATCCGACTGCTTCTTCTTGTACAACTCGCCAATGTACTTATACGCACCCATCCTGTAGTTGTTGGATCAGTGTTGGTTCTGCGTCATCCGCACCTTCTCAAGGGCATCCATCCAACTGGTTTGAATATAACTCCAACCAAACATCGTCGTAATGAAAGGAACACCTTCCCCATCGTAGACAGATTGATCTGGCTCACCTGTTTGTCACTACTGACGACTGACGACTTGAAACTGTGTGTAAGTGTGTGTGTCTCTGAACTGAACAAAGTTCAGTGCTCTTCCGGCAAACTCCGTGTCTCACCACGAACTATTGCGCTACTATTGCAGCTGTAATATACTCAAAGCAGTGACATAGGAAGTCAGAGCCACCACCCTTTCTGCAAAATCATAGGTAGTGGTCACCCTGCTGCAACCAGCACAATACACTCTCCACTGAGCGACATCTTGCATGCCAGCGTCCAAGGTTAGATAGGCGGGAATAAAAATCGGTCAAAACTAGAGTCATCCCTAGAAGAAGAGATGAATCATGTCTTATCTTCGACCATCTCCGATGCTGTACACTCCTCAGTGTTAACTTGAAGTGGCGCAAATCTTGCCACCAACACCAATGCATCGTGACATATCGCCAGCGAAATGAATTCTACAAAAGATACTCAAAGTTGTCGCGATAGCAGTAAATGATTCATGCATAGGTCATAGCACACTACTAGTATATGCAATGCCATTGAACGTCATGATACAAGGGTGGTGCTGAGTAACAGTGAATATAGGCAGGCATCTACTCTTCTGAACGGAGGCGTGCTGCAGGGTTGGTCACCTTCAGACCGAGCACCTTAGCCCTGCAGGTAGCTGCGGTGTCAGTTGCGATATGCAAAAGTGTTACCCAGTTATCACACCTTTCCAGAATGACCACACGGTTCCGACTGCTGACGCTGTGTGCGATCTCCGCAGCATAGCTTTTGTTGTGCATAAGGAGTAGTTCGAGCTCCCGGACATTATTCACTAAGAACTTCTTGAGGCCATTGGGAAGTAAATGGCGCGTCTTCTTATTGCTACCATAACCGATCTTAAGAATATGTGAGGCGCGATGGTGTGTGAGGTATCTTCGCTGTCACTTGCCTTGGGCATAGGTAGTTGGCCTTTAAACCTGCGCCTTACCCTGTTGTCAATACCCTTGGGTTTTCTCCATGCCTCCTTGACGCTCTTATAGCGGTCAGATTGATGACGCCTGTGAATGTAACGCATGAGCCGCTCTGATTCTCGTTATAAATTGCGATGCAATGTGGCGCACTTGAATGGCTTGGTACGCTTTTTGACGATCGGTGTCTTGACTGCCATGGAGAGCTGTGTGGTGGGCGCGTAAGAACAATGCTTGCAAGGTTGTGGTACCACAAATATCATCCAAAGGAGGATGCATCCATCCACCGGTTCATGGGCGCCTTTGTCGTGTATTCTCAGGCCCGATAGATATCATCGGACCAAGAACCAGGCCTATGGAAAGTACCATTGCCGGAGAAAATGTACTCACCGTCTTTCAGTTGTCGAAGGGAGTGATTTGGTCGATGTGGCCGTGTGGAGGAGGCTGCCAGTTTGGGAAGGTAAACATGTATCAACAAGCTCATGTATAGGAAATATTGTTAAGTGTTTAACACACTCCAGCGCTACCGCTTGCATACTATAGTCTCGATGCATTATTAACGATCCACGTTCAACAAGCTCTCTCAGTTGTCTTCATTGTGCGCACTCTCTGGAAAGTGCCCCATATTCGTCTTTCGATCCCGAAAAGTAGGGCTAGTGCGTGAGAGGCCGGGGCCGTGATTGGCACGTGTGTGGTGTGTGGTTCTGGTGCCGTGAGAGATATCACTGTCTTCGCCTCGCCCGCAGCTGACTTATGTAGGGAAAGCCCCACCACTTTTCCCCCGTCTTGCAAATCAATTTTCTGTGATCCAACCACGACCTTCATACAGCGCCCAATCGGACTTGATTCACATCGCCTTCACCCTCCCACATATTCCAACCATTCTATGCTTACAGCACCCGCGGCGGTGGATATCACATTTGACGACGACACCTGGGGTGCATCTCCCGTAAAAATTGCCTACAACCGGGCCGTCAGCGTCGCAAATAGCTGGGGCGTTACCTCTATCGGCCGCGGATTTAATTGGGCCAGTGAAGAAGAGGAGGGACCGAACAGGCTATCGGATGCCCAAGGTGACCCCAAACTAGACGATACTCCCCTCCCCACCCAGAGTTTCATCCGCCCAAGATCCCCCGCCTACGCAGTCGCCTTTTCAGCCTCCTCCAACTCCGGTACATTATACCCTGCCACCATCCTCACCCCATCGACTCTTGGTTTATCAAAACCAACATCTCGATTCACCTCTGACCCCCTCACCCTTTCTCCGACCCAGTCTCCCTCCCTCTCTTCTAGACCCCTGACACCAACAAGTCCCTCATTCAATAGCCCTAATATCAACGCACCTTTCAGGCCAGTTCGTACTCCTACCACTCCCCGGCCTCGACGTCGATCGTCTCAGCAACGCGTATCCCTAATAGCTGGGCGTCTCTCCATAGCACCCATCGAACCTCCTTCACCACCTCCCGTGGCTCCCCAAAAGCTTATCCGGTCTGGCAGCACCCCAAGCTTGCTCAGCCTTGACACTAGCACTCGTCCGCCTACCCCAACATCGTCGATTGTCGCTCAAACCTCGAACGAGCGCAGTATATCAGAATTTGTCATTCAAGGTGAAATCGGCCGCGGTGCATATGGCTTAGTGAAGAAGGCAAGGGAGATGAAACAGGATGGAAAGCTTGGGGTAAGCGGATGTCATGCTCTGCTAGCGGTGTTTTGATATGAGCTCGGATAGCCCCCACTCGTGATCAAGCAGGTCATAAAATCCCGAATCTTGGCCGATTGTTGGAAAAAACATCCAAAGTATGGGACAATCCCCATCGAGATCTACGTCATGTCTGCAATCTCAAATACATCTTACATCTTACCCCCACGTCGGCCGTGGGATCCTTCCCGATGTGACGCTGCTGATCCATCCTACTCCCAATCTGAAGCCGGAAATGATTTCGAATGGGTCGAGGGCAAGGTTGTGAAAGGACACCCCAACATTTGTCCGCTTCTGGATTTCTTTGAAGACAATCACTATTACTACCTCGTACTACCCTCCACAATCCCCGCACCAGCGCCAAATGCATCGATCCCACCTGCAGACCTGTTTGATCTGGTAGAAAGTTATCCAAATGGGCTCCCACCTAGCTCAGTACGAAGCTATCTTGGGCAGATTGCGGACGCTATGAGTTTCCTGCATTCCAGGGGAATAGGTACTCTCCGTGCGACATTCCGTTGAGACGATTCTGACGTCGTGGAAAAGTGCATCGAGACATTAAGGATGAGAATGTCATCCTCGGGCCTCGCAACAGATGTATTCTAATCGACTTTGGCAGTTCCGGTCTTGTCCGGAAGGGTGGCTGGGATACCTTCAGCGGAACGTACGTGCTGTCACATCTCTGGGTAACGATTATTTATAACTCGTAGTTTGGACTATGCTGGTCCCGAGATTTTACGAGGTGAGAGGTACCAAGGTCCTGAGCAGGACGTCTGGGCCTTTGGCGTGGTGGCATATGTGATGCTTGTTGGGGAATGCCCATTCACGACCGCCGCAGAAGCCCAGGGAGGTCTCGTGTCACCCCTCTCGAGTGCTTCCATCGCTCTTGACGAACGCTACCTGGAAGGACACGAGACTGAGGGTGAGGAGCCAGATGGCGGTGGTGCTCTTGTAGATGCGGCCGCGCTTGTCCGTGCTTGTCTGCAGCTCGAAGTTAGTGCGCGACCAACTTTCGACAAGATTCTAGAATCTCGTTTCCTATCAGGAAAAGGAGGCTGGGGCATAGAAGATCTGTACAAAGAATAGATAGCTCTCACGCTGACAGGGCTGATACCTCACTGGTAGCAAAATGAGCCAAGTTGTTATTTACCATCAATCATCTGATGCCCTTGACAACCCATAGCCATAACTTACGAGCAGAAGTGCATACCCGTGGTAGTGGTAGCTTGTAGTTTGTACTTTTGTAGGAATCGAAGAACCACGCATTCTTAATTGGATCCTCTTAATGCCCCGGCGGTGCCGGCCGGCACGGAGTCCAGAAAGGTTTATCGGATCCCCTAGTCAATCGATCAGGAAAAAAAATTCGCGCCCCGCGCATATATCTACACCCCAATCTCCCAGTCGCACTGACTCGTTTGCTTCCCCCCAACTTTCCCTACATCTCCTTGTCTCTCCTCTTTTGCTATTCTAACGTGTTTTTCTGTGAGTGTTCCGTCCTTCTATTTTTTTGAAACTACAGGCTCCAGCCTCGTACTTTGCAATCCTGGTGGATTGTAAAGAGTCGGATAAGATGAAGATTTCCCTTCCAATCAACTCGATACTCTTTGTGACAATATCGTTTACTGATTCACGATCCATTTTTTCAGATCTAAAAAAATGGGCAAGGAGAAGATTCACGTTAACGTCGTCGGTGCGCGCATACACCATGCCGTCCCCACTCCAGTTGTTTATCTTAATCTCTAGTCATCGGCCATGTCGATTCTGGCAAGTCCACGACAACTGGTCACTTGATCTACAAGTGTGGTGGTATCGATAAGCGTACCATCGAGAAATTCGAGAAGGAGGCCGCTGAGCTTGGGAAAGGCTCGTTCAAATATGGTTGGTCAAGAATCGATGGTCATTTGGGATACTTTGTTCATGCTGCTCTCGATGCTAGCTTGGGTGCTTGACAAGCTGAAGGCCGAGCGTGAGCGCGGTATCACCATCGATATCGCCCTCTGGAAGTTCGAGACCCCCAGATTTATGGTTACTGTAGGCGCAACCGGACGGCCCTTATCCCGATTAGGAACACTGATCCGCGATCCCAGGTCATCGACGCCCCTGGTCACCGTGATTTTATCAAGAACATGATTACTGGCACCTCCCAGGCTGACTGTGCTATTCTTATCATTGCTGGTGGTGTCGGTGAATTCGAGGCGGGCATCTCCAAGGACGGTCAGACTCGCGAACATGCCCTTTTAGCCTTTACTCTAGGTGTCCGTCAGCTGATTGTCGCCGTCAACAAAATGGACACGACTAAGGTTGGTTTCGAAGCTTTATCCACTTTCCTCTGTTTTGAACGATTTTCCAGTGGAGTGAGGACCGCTTCAATGAAATCATAAAGGAGACTTCTACCTTCATTAAAAAGGTCGGCTATAACCCCAAGTCCGTCGCATTCGTACCCATTTCCGGCTGGCATGGTGACAACATGCTGGAGGAATCCCCCAAGTTCGTACCGACTACTACTGACCGTTATCATACGACTCACCACTATTATAGTATGCCATGGTACAAGGGTTGGACCAAGGAGATCAAGGGTGGTTCCGTTAAAGGCAAAACCCTCCTCGAAGCCATCGACGCCATCGAGCCTCCAGTTCGTCCATCCGACAAGCCACTTCGCCTTCCCCTTCAGGATGTCTACAAAATTGGTGGTATTGGTACTGTCCCTGTCGGCCGTGTCGAGACTGGTATCATCAAGGCCGGAATGATTGTTACATTCGCTCCCTCGAGCGTCACCACTGAGGTCAAGTCCGTCGAAATGCACCACGAGCAACTTGTAGAAGGTGTTCCTGGTGACAATGTCGGTTTCAACGTGAAGTGGGTCTTCAGCGTCAGCCAAATGACGCAAGTGCTCACTCTTATTCAGGAACGTGTCTGTCAAGGATATTCGCCGCGGCAATGTCGCTTCCGACTCCAAGAATGACCCCGCCAAGGAGGCTGCGTCGTTCAACGCCCAAGTCATCATCCTCAACCACCCCGGTCAGATTGGTGCTGGTTATGCTCCTGTCCTCGATTGCCATACGGCCCACATTGCTTGCAAATTCGCCGAACTTCTTGAGAAGATCGATCGCCGAACGGGCAAATCTATCGAGCAGGCCCCCAAGTTTGTCAAGTCGGGTGATGCATGCATCGCCAAGCTTGTCCCTAGCAAGCCAATGTGTGTAGAGTCGTATTCTGAGTATCCACCGCTTGGTCGTTTCGCCGTCCGTGACATGAGACAAACTGTTGCTGTCGGTGTCATCAAGTCCGTTGAGAAGACTGAGAAAGGTGGCAAAGGCGAGTTCAAATTCAAGTGCACCGTGGCTGTGGTGCTAACGTTGCTATGTACAGTCACGAAGTCCGCGGAGAAGGCTGCAAAGAAGAAGTAAATGTAGATGTATAATCACCCTTTTCCCCCTTTGTTCCTTCACGCACATTTTTCTTCTCTCTTCTACTCCGCGCCAGGCATACCACGCATCATTCTTCTACTATCATGACAATTCTGTTTGCACGCTTACGACGATTTACGACGCTGGGTCATGTCGATGGGCTTCAGGTCGTCGTGTATCTATAGCTTGCGGTGTTGTTCTGATACGAGCCGAAGGATTGATAATGTTGCAGTTGTATTCCTCTGAACGCGTTAATTTCAGCGACGGGAAGTCGCGCATTTGTAACCGCACGCTATAGTGATCATACAAGCTGTAGGCCAAAAGCTAACAGACATGCTCGACTCCCTTGCTACCTTCGACCTTAGGGCCAAGATCTCTCCCTACCGTTCGCTCAAAAACCTCCATCATGAAGCTGAAGAGAGAACGTGTCAAGGCCGCGTCCCATCTTCCCTTGGAACTCTCGTCACGGATGAAGGCGTGTTGGGCCTGCACTTCCAGAAACTGAAAGAGCTTTTATGGCGGTACGGGCGGAAGAAAGAGGAATAACGGACAGAGACGGGGACGCTGGCATCTTCTAGGGTCTTGCGGATGAGATCTCTGCCAGCACGCGGAACATGGGTATCCTGCTTTCCGAATATCATCTGTAAACACATCTTTGAGCTCTGCGGGAAGCCAACACAACGATTGCGTTTATACCACTAGTTCGCCCTTTCCTGTGAGTTCCCCAGCCCGCACCCGCGCGAGTGAGTCATCCCCGCCTTTACCAAGCGTGGCACCGTGGATATCGGTGGCGAAAAAGCAGACAGCTGAGAGGACGCGCGGATCAAACGCGGCCTGCCAGTGGAAGACGTTGATGAACAGAGCGTTGCAGATGTAAGAGATCGGGGGCTTACACGGAAAGCCTGTTGGTAGGCAAATTAGAACGGAGGGTTAGGCGCGGAGATGGGAGAGAGAGGCATGAAAGGGAAAGGGTCGCTGACCAGATGCCCACCAAGGCACATGCCCGTCGCTAGGAGGTGCAGTATGTCACCGCACAGCATGTCAAATCCCCCGATTTCTTTTCTTTGGTGTAGAGGATTTCTCACCGGCTATTCTGCCGTTGCAGTTAGGTGATGACATGAGCAGATCCACTGCTAACGTCGCATCCTAACCGTATCACAACGACAAAAAGCAGGCCTCGATCAGTTGTGGAGCTCAGAAGGGGAAAACGCTGACCTCGTCATAAGCTGCCAATTCTTTCTCGACCTGCGAAGTCGATGAGATGTTTTTTTTTTTTCACCAAAGTGGTTGGGCGTTTACCTTGTATTTGTTGCCCCTATCGGTTCCTACGAGGAAGGTCGAGCGATCCGCAGAGTATGAAACACAACGTACAGACCCTGGACATCGTATGGAATTGCGTCGGGTCCCTCAAACTCGTGGAAGGATGATGGACAGGCTATTCGTGGTAGTGAAGCTTAATGAAACCTAATAGGCGGCAACCGTCTCACCGACTACGTAACCATGACTTGCGATCTGGCCAGCAAAGCGTTGGACAGGCCCTGTCACTTGATATATCTCGCTACAATATTGGCACGATCAGGGAAGAAGACGCCTTTCGAGCGCGCACGGTGGCCCAACCTGAATACGACGACGCCTATCAAAAAGAGCAGAAATGAGAATGAGTTGGCGGGGCCGTGGATGGTGACGCATACCGGGAAACTTGGCTTGAGGATAGCCTGGAATTTTGGGAGAAATGACAAATATCCGAATGGGCCTCTCGTTTTTTGCCAGCTTTGTCGGCACGTCGTGAAAATCGGTGGTGATCAACATCGTTCGTGCAGAGTGTTGTTGACTGTACTAATCTTATCTCTCCGCGTTGCGTTTGGGCGCCAAAAGAGCGCGAAGCGCGAACGAACGTGGGTCAAACTCGTCAGCTCATAGGTTCTCCCGAGTCGTTGGTTTATGCCCCCTTCAAAAAATTTCTAAAATGAAATGGAGGCCACGTTCTTTTTTCATCGAACACGCCCACCATGCCAGAACCAACGCCGACGAGGATCCGCGCGTACATCCCGAGCGACGAGAAACAAGTGCGCTTCATGGTCGGGCAGGCGCAGATGGAGTCTCTCGCGTTCGCGAACAGCAGCAGTGAGCAATCGACGACTTTCTTCTTGATTCCCGAGCCGAGCCACGCTGATCGCCGACCGACTTACTTTATTCAAAGCGTACTTGCATCCGGTCACTCTGGCCGTGTGGATATGCGTTTCTTCCGTGTTCGCTCATTACATGGATTGGTGGCCAAATTCCACACTCGGAATCTTGAGCTGGCTACAGCTCCTCCCGGCATTTTTCGCCCCGGCCGTGCCAATAATGTTCTTGGTTGACTGGTATGTGTGGAGCAGCAGTCGCCGCCCCCCCTTCCTTCGCCATTCCGCTGACATGTGACTTAGGAAAAACAGACCGTATGTAGAAGACACGTCCGAGAACGTTCTCCGACGCATAGACCTCACGGACATCCAGACCCATTACGGACGCTCGCCCGCCTCGGGATTTTGGATCCTCGAACACACGGACAAGCTCATCGGACTCATCGCCATCGACGCGTCTCTGGACGCGACGAACGACGAGGTGGCCACGAAAGAGACGGGGGACTGGCTCCAGACGAGGCTCCGGAAGAAAGGCACGTCGGGCGTCGCGACGATCCGGCATTTTTTCGCGGAGGAAGCGTACAGGAACGTGAAGATAGAGGACGACATGCTACGCTTTGCGGTCAAGTCGACGTTTGGCGCGGACCGGAATGTCAAATCGATTCGCATGTTGGCCTCGCCGCTGCGCCCCGCTATCCTAAACACTCTCCGAGGGAATAAATTCTCCAAGGGACATCGGGTGGGTACTATCGGAATTCAGGGTTGGGAAGTCTGCTGGTATACCCTGGAGAGGGCCCAGTGGGAGGCGGCGGCAAAGGAGATATAGACTATCAGGGGTCTTTTGTTGGATTGATTTGGGTTGGCCGTGCCTTGTCAGTAATTTGAATATGATCATGTCGCGTTTAATTTCCACAATCATCTCGGGCGTACGTCCTCACTTTCCCTTTGTCGTTCTCGAGTCCTCTCTCGTGCAATCCAGTTTGCCTGTCTTGCGTGCGTTCGTCGGCAGCCAAGACGCGACCACCCACGTGCTGCTCTTCAGCCTTCTGTACCCGCCGTCAACATTGGCAGGGGTTCCTCGCAGAGAAGGACTACATGTCGTTGATAGGACGGCAGACGTGCCAGGCTACGGCGGGACATCCGATGACCTTGCTGAGCTCATTCTGAACAGGGTCAAGCAAGGTATAAACCTACAGCTCACATGATTAGAAATGCTTTTGTTCATGATCCCTATCTGACAGCCCCAGACGGGCCTTTGACGGTCGTCATAGACTCGGCAGACGTCCTATGTGCCGACCTCGAGTCGCCATCGAAATCATACGCCCTCGTTGCCGCTCTCCTTTCCAGCGTATCGTCTCATCCCAGCAAGTCTCCTTTCTTTCTTCCCGCACGGTTTTCTTTCGCCATTTACCCTTCCCCGTCAGAGCCCTCCCGTCTCGTTCTACACTTCTCTACCCATTCTCCGCTGCGCGATCTCATCCTGATCCCGCGCCTCTCTCCGACCATCGCACACATCATCGCCCACCCTCCCGCGCTTCTGGTACACCTTGCGATCGCGCAGCTCACCCCCCCACCACCTGCGAGCACCCCCGATCGCTTCTGGCGCGTCTTTGCTCCGCTCAGTGCTCGCACGTGGGAGGTTGAGCAGATTGTTCTGGGCCCGGGGGGTGCAGGGCCAAGCGACGATGGAGAAATTGTCCTCGAAGTGCTGACTCGTGCGCCCGAAGGACGGGGCCGAAATCTAGAAAGGGAGTTGGAAGGATGGTCTGTGGATGGCCCGTGCCCATTATCTGAGCTGGACAGCCTGAAACGCATATTAGAAGTCAAAGGAAGTGAGGTGAGCAAGCACCTTTGGCGAGCGGGGCAATGATGACGTCTTTTGGGTAGCGTCTTACGTCTGATGTCACTTCGGACGTTTCGTTCAACCTCAGTCTCACACCCGAACAGCGGGAATCCCGTGCGAAAGTGCCCCTGCCGTACGCGCACAAAGGTGATTCCGAGAAAGATGCGTCAGGAGCAATCCTCTATGATCCCGATTCGGCAGACGACATCGATGACGACGATCCGGATGAGGATTTGGACATTTGATTTCATTAACTAGAAGGCATCAAGACAAATCAAGTACCGAACATACCGAATTCTGACACATTACTTCTATTGTAACAAATACCGAGCGAAACAAAAACATCCGTCAGGGGTTGCAACCGCCTTAAAGCCCCCCCGTGAAACACGTCAGTCCTCACCGGAAACCCGGTCTTCTGCTTTCAGTCCGCAGTGATCCCTGTCTCATACTGGACGATTCCTGCTACGTCCGCCGCCGCCGCGTTTGGTGAACGGGTATTATGCACGCTCGGCCAGTCCTCGTCTTGAGCCGAGACAATGGTCGATAATCGGTTGCCTGCAGTAGCACGCGAGTTGGAATCCACCGATCCGGATGGCATGCGAGAATGAAGTGACTGCAAGGAAAATCGACGGGGTATGAAGTACTGCGCTTCAGGGCCTTGGTGACTTCTCGCGCTCTCGCTGCCAAGGCGCAAACTGACAGGAAGTGACGATTTGCGCGGGGAAACGAGAGAGGACACGCTGTTGTGCCGTGCTCTGGTTTCTACTACTCTGGGCTTGAATAGCTTTCTTACGCGCCCACCAAACCGTTTGACTCTGCTGAGGAATGTACGTTTACCGATCGAGATTTTGGCGGGATGAGGCGAGTACTCCTGTTGGTCGCCTTGTAAACGCGGATCTGTTATCTCTTCTTCTGTGGGAATAGATCGACTCTGCTCGTCTTGAGTTGCACCCCGTTCGTCATCTGGTATGGATGGGCTGGTGGGTGAAGGGAGGTATGTAGCAATGCTCTCAAAACTTCGGGATCCAGGACAATTGTTGGAAAGAGAAAGCTGGAGTCGAGACGAAGAGGGCGATGGAAAGGAGGTCGGGTCGATTGCGGGGGAAAAGTGTGCCGAATCTGGAGAGTGGGGTTCACGAAGGTCGAGAACGACAGGTAAATGGGTTTGCAGAGGCGTGCAAGCCGGCTGCACCTCGACTGGGGAGCAAGGTTG
>Ga0137397_10000221_pt1 | contig 38688 bp, 45 predicted proteins | sample czorhiz116metaG_FD_106658 | JGI IMG/M metagenome (GOLD analysis project Ga0137397, IMG submission 106658) | Vadose zone soil microbial communities from Angelo Coast Range Reserve, California, USA - czorhiz1.16 metaG | ecosystem: Environmental > Terrestrial > Soil > Vadose zone | place: USA... | reverse complement strand
GGAGATGATAGCTGTGGCGAAGGTCAAGTGGGCGGGCTGTGAGGCTCGAGTTGGGACAGGTGAGGTCACGGGTGTGTCGGGGATGTCATCAGCAGCTGAGTCGGGGAAGGGGTTTGTTAGATCCATTGGAGTGAGAGTAGGGACATGGCTGTGAGCATCGCACAAGGGATATAAGGACTCCCAGTTGAGACCAGGGGCGTCAGCATCGATAGAGGTGGAGATCGTCGCTCGCGTGTCATCCGTGCTGTGGTGCAGGCCGATGTAAATCCTGCGAATTCGATTGAGCATGCCGAAGGCGGTGAACCTGATTTGCAGATCGCTGCGATTCCGCGCGGTGAGAACCAGTTGGTTCCACAAGTCGCAAAACCTGCGCTGGACTTCTGGCAATGTAGGTTGGGGATCAAACCTCGATGTCTGCTCTATCGTCCGTAGTGACTTGCCGTGAAAGGAAGGCCAGTCTCCATGTTCCAAGTGGAAAAGGAAAATCTCCCGGGTAATGGAGGTGAGATTGGCGAGTAAAACGCTATCTCCACGTGCGAGAAATCGTTGTAGGACTGATTTTGATACTCCCAATTGGTCGATGGCAAGACTGAGCCAACGCTCATCGCGTTCACGAACGCGAGAAAGTACATGGGCAATCACACATTTTGCGTGGAAAATATCGCGTGGGTTACTGTCATTACACCACCTTTTTGCGGCGAGCCCGAAATCAATGGAATAGAATAGTTCGTCCCATGGTCCGAGGAGAGCACGTTCCAGAATTTGTTGAGATGCAGAAAGTGATGTCACGTCAACGGCCGTTCTGCATATAATGATCCGTCTTTGCTTGACGGACTCGGAGATAAGGTTGGATGACAGCGTCCGTCCCATGAACCCAATCAGGGCGGCCGAGAACATCTTGTCATTCGGTTTGATGAAAGCGTCTATGGGATCAACGACTACTTCTGAGCCGCAGAAGCCCGGGATGGCCGCAAAGAAATGTTCGAGTTCGTGGTCTTCATCCAAAGACTCGAACATCCACAACAGCGCACGTTTATCGATCCCTGATCCCAATCCGTGAGCAGTTTCTTCCGCCGCCCTGACCAATCCCTTTAGTAGACGCCGGAGATAACGGAACTTGAGGTCACCGAGGTGTCTCCAAGTATCGTAATTATAGTGATAAACGACCTGGAGCCATGATAGAAATTTGAAAAGTGCATATAAGAAGCTGTTAGCAAGAAACCACGCAGATAAGGAAAGCGGGGTATAGTACGGACTATCCTGCCGAAAGATCGGCATGAAAGTGACGAATATGTATGCACCTGTAAGGAGTCCGACCCACCAGAGAACAATTGAAAATACTGTGTGATGAATGTTGAAAAGAAAGACCGCCAAACCGGAAAAGAAGAGAAAAAGGGAGCTATGCAAGAGAGTGGGCAATATCTCAACAGCCCAGGGAAGGTGCAGTTTGTCGACGCCTTCGGCAAAGAAAGAGCGGATCCGCGATCGCCTGTGAGGACTGCACCGAGGCTGAGTAACCCAAAGGTATCGACGTGCCCACTGTTGCAGTAACGTAGCCAGCAGGGCGCAAGTAAGACTCATGACCAAACTCAATAACCAGAGACAGTTGACCCAGATAGCGGACGTAGGTGGGACGAATTGGGGCGGAACGGATGGAGTGGGAGGGAGGAAGATGCCGGACCTGTTGACGTCCGCAAGTACCTGATAGATATTCGCAAGATAGAACGCGGAGATGTCCTGAGAGTTTGGCTTAAGGTCCTGAATGGAGACTCCGATGAACGTGGCGACTGCGGCAGAGAACAGACCAGTCTGTACATTACGAGTTGACGCATAAACAGATAAGGTCCAGGAAGACGGGCACTCACGAAAACGAGGATTCCATCGGCATCTGCTTTCCATCGGTCGGTCATCTTCTTATCATAATCTTCTGCCCTCTCAAGATACATGAAGAACAAAGGATCGGATCCATCCGTGAATTCCGACCCTGCTTGTGGTGGGTGAGGTTGATCCTGGGGAGGATGGCCCGGGGTACTATCAGCTATGGACAAGGAAGTAAGGATACGTCGGAGTAGTGATAACAAAGATACCTGGCCCAACCCCTTCTTCCCTGGCTACGTCCACTGGATTTATAACTTGAGGCATTGGAGGTTACGCGCTACGCTTTCGAGGGTGCGAATGGAAGGATTCGCAAATCTTCTCTATTTGGAAAGTCCGCATATGTAACACGTGACGATTCGTGTTCTTGCGTCGCGGTGCGATGACCTGAATCCTCGAAATGTTTGCAGAGATGCATTTGAACGGTAAAAAAAAAGGTGAAAGATTCAGGGTGTCAAAACATGACATTTTCTTGACTACAAGGTTGTAGAGCAAAAAGACCGTGTGTAGTAGACGCACCATCCTCGGACAAGACTCTGAATCTCCTTCAGGTCTTCTAATAACACGTCCGTGTACTCACTGACCCCAGATAAATGGGACATGAAGCATGAATCCTTAAAAGGTACTTTTTCTCTCAGGGCATGGATGACATAGGTATCTTCCTCGCTGTCCTACAAAGGTTCAACGTATAAGGCAAAGTCACTCACCATGCACCATGGCTTCGAACCATGCCAGTGCCATTCAGCTTTTCAAGGAGATCCTTGTAACCGAAACATTTCACGATAGTCCACACCGACGCGGTATACTCGCGCTGAGGACATGAAGCGCTAAGGCATAGATGATAACACGGAGTTGGATCAACTTACTAGATCATGTGGCAGGACGCAAATGAATTCCGACAATTGTAATCATATTCAATTCTTGTACAAATGGGTGCTGCACAGTTTCCTGCTGTTACAGAGTTTTATATGGGGTTAACGTAAACTTTGCTTGAGCCACGGTCGGGTTGATCGATCTATCTACTAGCCCAATAAAAACGCCAGGTCTTTCATTGGGGGCAAGGCCTGACTACGTGCACTCCCTGCTTCGCCCACCCTCAATCTTGAAGTTCTGTCAGACGCCCATCCAATGCTTTTCAAGGTGGCGTAACGGGATATACAACACCGCCGTGATCGTAAACGCGGCCTCGAGGCCGAGGTCACCAGTCTCCTGTGCGATGGGGCCCGTGTACCACACGTGACTAATGGACGGAATCACTAACAAAAAGCTCAGAATCGACGCTCCCAGAGCAGCGACACCTAGCGGAAGTTGAGATGGCACGTCCCAGTGTCGGAGGTCGTAGCGCGCGAAGTCGCCTCTACGGAAGTACAGGTGCTCGATGCAGATAGCAGACACCCACGCTCCTGGAGACGGCCAGTGGTCAGCCTTTACTGCTCGATGCCTACGCGAGACCACGGTAGTGTAATTCACCTATCCAATATCCGATCATGCCCAGGAAGTTGGAAAGAGCGTCGTATAACTTGTGTTGACCCGCGATGGCCAGCACAATTACCCTTTGCAACGTCGTTAAAAATCGAGCCACTGGCAAAAGTGAGAATCGATTTTCACTTACACTGCAGTCACGACCACCGAGAAGACGTATCTGGGGACGACGACCAGCGGTGGGATAAGGGTTTGGAAAGACATGCCCATAGAGTATATTGTCGGGGAGTTGTTGGCCGTCACGCTCAAGCTGAGCAATACCATCAAGACCTTGCCTAACTTGTGTGTGGGAAGAAGCATTGCATTTATAAGTCCACCGACATTTCCGTCAGCGTAGCCTTCATTCCAGCTAGGGACAAAAGGTGCAGATACTGCTGCCGCGGCGCCGAGGCACTGGAGAGTAATCTGTAGGTGGTTAGAAGTGTCATGGGGCCAGTTGAGGCATTTCTTACTATAGGAATGGTGAGGCCGAGGTATGAATACAGAAAAATTCGCCAGCTATTTTTATTTTTTGAGATTGTGATGCAAATCGCCATGAAACCCCACAAACCTGGGTGCACCAGGGTGGAAGTACGTGGTGAAGTCCGAGGCTAACGTCGACCACCCTATCGTGAATCCGGCGATCATCGACCCGAAATTAAACATCTGTACAATTGAGGTAGGTTCTGTCGGGGCGTTGACAAACTTCCCTCCACTGACACCCGCAGAGACGACGAAGACAATGAGGGCTGGAATCCAGGCACAATTCGCGAACCTGAAGAAGGTCAGGGAAATGCTGAGTCGGTCATGATGAGGGTGTCAATAATTACCAGCTGATAACCTTGATTCCACAGAAGGACACCTATCCAATGAGATGATGAGAAAGATGCAGCCTGGGAGACATGAAGAGGAACAGTCACTGACGAAAAGGGAGATCAACGCGATGGTCACGATCCCAACGCTAGCAACGTCCGTGAGATTCACGGTCGCATAGCTGGGAGGAGCACTCACGTCCAACTGATATTGGCGATACTGGCTAGAGCCTGCCCGCCCAGTATGCTATTAAGAACGCAGAAACTCATGCCGTTCATCATGAAGAGGAGGCTAGGAAGCATGACACCATAATATCTGTGGAGATTGGTTGAACATCATAACCTTGACTAGCGGTGACACAATACGCACCCAAATGTGTATCGTGCAGTACACATCTGACGCATGCCCAGTTTTTGGCCGAACGTCGCACTTGGTCACGGTGGTTCAGAATGTCCGCCGGAAGACAATTCGAAACTCAGCGAGAAGCACTCACAAGTATGACGGGGTAATAGCAGTGAGGAGTGTAAAGAGCGTGATTACCAGGCACGAGTCGCGAAGATTAAGCCCGAAGGCTACGGGGCCCAACGTCCCCGCGGAGAATCTGCGAATAGAGCCACACCACGGAGTTCGGCTTACGAGCGCAATACGGGGAAATAGCGGACGTACGTCAGGATGTTCGTATTCGCGGAAAGCCATATAAAGAAAATTTTCATGAAACGCGTTTCCGTCTTTTCCTTGAGAGGGACAGGGCGAATGCCTATTCAAGTGGCATGTGCGCAAATGGGGTTCGCGACATCGAGTCGTCGCACATTCTGATCAGGGATCGAGTTTCGAGTCCGAGATACAAATACGCACCCCGCACCTCCACACCCCACGTCAAGAGCTTTTTTGACAGTACCTGAGTTAATTTGGGGGCCGGAGGTTTCATGGGTACAGTTATAGTGGGTTCAGAAGAATCCTTTGCATCATTTTCTCTGATTGGGCCGAGCACGTTCCACGGGTCCTCCATTGCAAAGAGCCACAGCTGCAGTAGGGGGAGATGGTTGAGAGGTGTAAGAGGTGTAAGGGGAAAGGTGACGAATACAGAGAGAGGAAGATTTCCCAAGCGACGAAGTCTTATTTATGAGGGCCCCCAGGGCCCCGCCAAAGTCAAGAGACTCAGTTACCCTCTAGGTTCTCGCAGTTCCGTACCCCAGCTGTCGAGCTCCACTCCTCGGCAAAAGGGGGTAAGACAACACGTCTGATGGCACAATTGCGGAGTCAACCAACTTTGTTGTTAAGTATAGCGGCGTCGGAGCTGGGGTTACACGTAGCTGCTCCTTTATCAATATATAGGTGTCTTTTGAAGACAATGCGACACCCTACGAAACACAGATGCTCCGTAGGCTCTTGGCGGATATCCAGAAGGGCCTTTGAACTGAAGGAGAGATTGCAAATTACCATGTGTCTGCTTACTGTTGTGAAGTAGAAGTCACTCATGATCATCTCGACCTGACAAAGTCCAATGATCACGGTAGCTGTTGTTAGGGTAAGAAGTGAGTCACTCACTTCTTACCCTGAAATGCTAAATCCTGAAGGTAAATGCCGTTCAGTTCGTTCTAGGAGTATCTCATCGCGGCTTTTATCCGACACCGGACATAGAGAGCCAATCTCTGTGCGATTCAATCTGCAGGACATGATCGGAAGCAGCATAGGATACTGTATAGTTTAACCAGAGCACCGTCTGGAAGGTCAGCCTTTGTTCGTTTGTGAGTTATATGATTCAACGCCACCATTCCTCAAATCCTCTGGTTCTTTAATTGCCTCTCCAGCGTAGTTCAAGGTGGCGCAAGGGGATGTAGCACAATGCTGTGACCACCATCGCGGATTCGAAACCAAGATCGCCAGTCTTGCTTGCGATATGGCCCTGATACCACACTTGAGACATGCACGGGATGACAAGCGCAAAGCTCAGAACAGACGCTCCAAGAGCAGCTGCTCCTAGCGGAAGCCGAGACGGCGCGTTCCAATATTTGAGGTCGTAGAACGAGAAGTCGGCCCGGCGAAAATACAGGTGCTCGACGCAGACTGCAGACACCCACGCTCCTAACGATGTGCTAAACGTCAGGATGCAATTGATCAGCCAAAAAGCGTGCAGATCACCTCCCCAATATCCGATGATTCCCAGGAAATTGGAAAGAGTGGCGTATAACTTGTGTTGCCCTAGGATGGCCAGGAAAGTGATCCTTTTCGCTTTCGTTTCAGGTCGACCCGAGAAGTATGAAGCATTCAAACTTACAATGCGGTGCCAAACACAGATAATACATATCTGGGGACGACAACTAGCGGTGGGATAAGGGTCTGGAATCCCAAGCACATAGAGTATATGATCGGGGCATTGCTGGCTGTTACGCTCAAGCTGAGCAACACCACCAGGAACTTGCCAAATTTGCCAACGGGTGATAGCATCGCACCGACAAGTCCACCGACATTCCCGTCAGTAAAGCCTGTATTCCAGGCAGGAATCGAGTGCGCAGATAACGCTGCCGCAGCGCCCAGGCACTCAAGAGTGATCTGTAGATGGTTAGAGGCGTCATGAGGCGAGCCGAGGCATCTCTTACTAAAGGGATGTTGAGGCCAAGGTACGAATACGCGAAAATTTGCCAACTAATCAAGTCCAAGGTTAGCTTACGATGACAGCCATTGTCTCATCTGGCTAACCTGGATACACGGGGGTGGAAGTATACAGTGTAGTCCGAGCTGAAGACACCCCATGTTAATATAGAACCGGCAATTGTCGCCCCGAAATTGAAAACCTGTGCCACCGTAGCAGGCGCTACGGGGGCGTCGACAAATTTATTCCCACTGACACCCGCGGTGATGGCGAAGACAATGAGGGCGGGAATCCAAGCACAATTTTCATACCTTCAGAAGGACAATGAAAGACTGAGACTGTTATTCCACGAGAAGGTGGACAATGCGCACCAATTGAGAACCTTGATACCACAAAAGGATATCTATCCAATGAAGTAATTAGGAACACGTGGGGACCTGGACAAGCCACATTCACTGACGACGAGGGAGGTCACAGATATAATTATAATTCCAATGCTGGTCAAACTTGTGAGATCCACGCAAAATCGACACGTAGAACCACTCACGTCCAGCTGATATTGGCGATGCTCGCAAGCGCTTGTCCGCCCATTATGCAACCCAGGAAGCCGAAAACCACAGAAAGGGCGATAGCGAGCAGGCTAGGGACCATAGCACCGTAGTATCTACGGAAATTGGGAATTGGTCGAACACCTCAGCAAGACGGGAAAGAAGGTAAAAACGGACGTCTTACCCAAACGTATATCGCGATGCGCACAGTTGACGCAAACCCAGTTTCGGGCCCCAGGTCGCACTTGGACAGCGCAGTTCAGCACATTTGCGCGAGAGTATTACTCTCAGCGCAGCTGGTAACACTCACAGGTATGCCGGAGGGATGGCACAGATCAGGTTAAAGAACAGGATGACTAGGCACGAATCGCGAAGGCCAAGTCCGAAAGACACAGGGCCCAGTGTACCCGTGGAAAATCTAGTACGAACAGAGCCAAGCCCCGTGGTCGGCTCACCGATGCTGCGAGTGAGGGGATTGGCAAACGTACGTCACAATGTTCGCATTCGCGGAAAGCCATATAAAAAATATCTTGATATAATGCGTTTCGGTTCTGTCTTCGACAGCGACGGGATGGATACCTGTCCAATGGCAAGCGCCGAAATGGGGTTAGCGATCCCGCGTCTTTGATCAGGGATGACTATATCCTGAGTCTGAGATACGACACCTACCCCGCGCTTCTACACCCCAGCTCAGGAGCTTTCTCGAGAGAAGGCGACTCCGGTTGGTAGCAGGGGCCATCGTGGAAACCTCCGGGCTTCTGGAATCATATCTCTCCCCACGGCCTTTCATTAGGATGTCCAAGTCCGCATTCGGTTGGTCCTCCATGTCGCAGCAAAAAGCCCGGGAAAGAGTGAGAGGGTCAAGAGGAGTTGGGGGCAAGTAGGAATATGTTTAGGAACATCCACAGGACTAGGTCTTATGTATGAAACAACTTGGCCAAGTCGAGGAGTCCACATGTCTACCTGGTCACATCGCGGAAGTAGGAAGCCTTCTATTAACCACGGCATCACAGCTCTTGGCAAGGCTTCTAAGCTAAACATGCTCGCTTCAACTGCAGAGTTGAACAGCGTGGCGATACTTGGCCCGGGTGACAAACAGTGTCGTAAAAATTGCATTCAAGTTGGAGTTGCGAGTCCTGGACGCCCGTCAATTGAGCTCGTTTAAATTGCGTCCGAACAACATAGCCTCGGGAGGAGTGGGGTGAACTTGATGCATCTAACGGCGATTGAGAACACGTACGTTTTTCCCGCCGGCGATGTGCAGCGCTTGGGCCGTCAAGCAGGGTCTTGTATGTCACTGACGTAAAAGTGTTGTTTGGGCTCCGAGGCCCACGCATAGGCGAGTTGACGCCGCTACTGAGATAAAACCCACATGCTGGGGCTTCACCATCGCTCGATGACAGGACACAGATGGGAATGGACGAGGCCAATCAATCAGGGTTTTATTTTACCGTCCTCAACCTGACAAATGGGCCATTTGTTTTCCTCGCCAGAAACTTGCTCTTCCAGCTCCAACCTGGCCGACAAACAAGCGAAAAATGGCCGATCGGCCATCTCCCATTAATGGCAAAGCACCCGATAATAAGAATTCACCATGAAAATACCCAATAATAAAACATCGCGTTCAAGCTAAGTGAAAACCAACATTGACCCACAGATATCTCGGAATGAATCTGTCAAGGCTCCAATCGCCGGGAAGGCAATCGGGACTTCCTAGGCTCAAGCTTTAATCGTAACTTCGTTTTCTCCTGTCGCTTCTTCAGACGTATCTTACATCGTTCACACAGTGGCGCTGAACCTCCGTTCCGCAAGCGGCGCCGGCATGTCTCGCTCGAGCACAGTCGCTGGGAGAGATGACGTGGCCCTTGAGCCATACGGAATTCGGAAGCTACGAAAATAGACTGACCGTGGCGACTTGCTCCCCAGACTCTGCGGGAGTAGCCGGGCCCGTGGTGCTTGTGCTTGACAGCTCATCAAGCGGGCTGGTGGCCGTACTTGATGAGGGAGGACTCAGGCCCGGCTCAGAGGCTGTTTGTGCGGGGCCAGAAGTAGATACCAACGAAATAGAGTTGGCGGTAGAAGCGGCTGGATCTTCGCTAACGGCGCCCTTTGGCTGCACCATGACGATACGCAGCCCATCTCCCCCCATGGCACCTGCCCGTCCCCGCTTGCGTTGGACTCTTCCTTGTGCATGTCCTTGGGTCTGTATCTGACCCTGGGCTTGTGCATTTGCGTCAGAGCAATTCGCCTCAGGCGTCCCACTGGTAAACGGTCCCCACGGCGGATACGGATACGGTCGTAAGGCATATGGCCCAAGTTGTCCGGGCGGCGGCGTGAATTGGAATGCCTGGAAAGGGCTGGGCACTGCGGCGCCAAATGTATATGGCGGCCGCGCATATGACACTGGTGGGTAAGGACCCGGGACAAGGAAGGGCGGTTGCCCGGGCGTGAAAGGAATGGGGAAAGGGGGAGGCACGTAATAGGGCACTTGGAATTGCGGTTGTATGTGCGAGGCGCTTGTGCTCGTCCCAGGCGCAGGCACAGGGACGGTAGTGGTAGAACTCGAGCTTGACGTTGATTGCGACGGTATAGAATCAGTCGTAGATACAGGGCTCACAGCGTCTCCCCAGACCATCGAGATATCTTGCTGGCTCAGATTGGATGCCTCTTGACCATCCACACAACGTTCCTCTGCAGTGGGTCCTTCTTCGGCGACGGATTGCTGACTTGAGATCTCAATATCCACCTCACCAGCTTCATCTGGGCCAGCGGTAACCTCGGTAAGAACGCCTTCTGAAAGACTTGACCCATAAGAAAGGAGAGGGTCGTCCTCCGGAAGGATGCCAGGGTAGTCAGACAATTCTGATTGCACCATCGTTGTTGGAAGGGCCTCTTCTGGGGGCAATAGGGGGTCCATAAAGATACCCGACGGTTCAGCGGCTGATGTGGGGGTCTCCGGCATCAGATTGGCTGGTTCACCATCAGGCCCCATATCTACGGCCTGCGCCACCACTGAATCTTCACCGACTTGACCGGCCTGTTCTTCACCCAAATCGCCAGGGACAGATTGGTCGCGACCGGATTTGCGCCTCCTATTCATACGATCTTTCTCCCGATGGGTCTCACACATCTTCCATGGTGAGCGATGGTAAAGTACGTTCTGACACCACTTGACAGAGCAGACCGTATTTGAACGACGAGAGCCACGAGCAGGGGGTGGAATGGAGGTTTCATCGGTGATATCCTCATGCTAGTAGTGAGTAGTGACGATGGGTGAGTGTGAGCAGAAAGAAGAAGAAAAGACAAACCTCCGACGTATCCGCTTCGTCGAGTTCCAATACATGGGCATCCGAGTTCAAAGGGTTATTTGTGTAGGATGACTCCGGGGCCCTTGCCTTGCCCCTTCTACGCCCGCTGTTAAACGATTCTGGGTCCCGAGCATTCTCGCTTTGCAACGGCGTAGACTTCACTTCTTTGTCTCGCACACGTTTGAGTTTACTATGGTGCCTGTTTTGCAATCGATGTCGTTCACAGCGACGGTATGGATAATGCCCTTGCAGCATGGTATGGCAATGTGACACCGTGCACATACGAACGGGAAGTACGGATATCGGCGTATATTGCACCACGGGCGGGCGGGGAATGCTTTCCAGAACCTTCCTCTCCCAAGCCCGACGGTCTGCGGCTTGGAGTTCACCGATAAGCTAAGAGGGCGGTAAATGGGGCTGTGCATCCACCACAAATACCATCACTGACCGGCAGGCCCTGTTGAGCTCTTCGCACGTCCTCTTCCGCACGCACTCGCTGTAGCTCTTGAGCAGCGATCTCACGTCCGCGCTTGGATTTGGAGCGTTTTGTCATACCATAACCGCGATAGCGGTTACGGCAGGGCACGCACATTTTGAAGAGATAGTCGCCGCCTATGACGCTACGACAACCCTTGACGGAGCAATAGCGGGACTGCCTGGTAGATCGCCCTGCGGACGACGACGTTACAGTCGCGTCATCTTGGGCTGGCGGTGGACTATATGCGTCTTGCTCGTCGCTTGATGGGTCGAGGGGGGGTAAGGTCAACGCGCCTGCGAGCTCGGATGAAGCTGAATTGAAGAGACGGGGGTCGATTTGGTTGACATGCATGTTCTACAGGCCGCCCTGGTCAGCAAAGATGGAGAGCATGGAGGGGGCAGAGCGATCCTTACGGGTACAGGATCTAAATCTTCGGGAATAGGGCCCAAGGAAACAAGATGATCTTGTGGCATCCATGTTACGACCCTGCCATCGTCTTGACCAACGCGCTGGGCACCGACGGCAGCCTTTTCCTGCTTGCGCTTAGCGCGTTTGGTATTCGCGTATTTGCGATGGCGACCACGACAAGCCTCGCACATCTTGAGGGCATATTCGGGAGCGAGGTCCTTGCCACATCCTTTGACAGAGCATCTACGGAGAGATGGGACGGTGGGTGTGAAGGTGGAAGGAGACTGAAAGTAGACGTGAACTGGGTAGTGATTCATCCAGACGCGGGGCTGGGCTCAGGCTGGGGGGGCTGGGGTTCGAAGAGCGGAGCACGGCTCAGTGCCACAACAACGCAGCGCCGACGAGATTCCCCCTTCGGAGTTATAATTACCCACACTTTTCCTCTGTCGCCGCTAAAACACCTTCCATTTTCGGTCATAACGAATTTAATGGCAGGCATCGATGTTAGAAGCTGTCTTCCTCGAATTAGACTCAGTCGTTCAGTTCCTTTTTCTTGCCCTGTACGGGTATTGGACAGCCGAAGATCTCAGGTCACCTTCTCCGTAAATTGCGATTACCACTGAGATATTCGGGATATACATTCAAGTTCCTGGAAGACGTTCTCCTTCTAGCCTCGATCATCTAGTAGGAGCAATTAATGCACCATTGTCCTGTCTTTCACATCTTTCTTCCACCTGCTGCCATGCCGTTATTACAACTGGAACGGGAGACATCGAAGGCATCAGCATTGCGTGTCTCAACGAATCAGTTGAAGTGTCCATCACGCAGAGAATTCACGTTCGCCTCGTTTCGTACGGGGGTTACGCCACCAATTCTACATCACATATCAATATTAATGGGCCTGCGTTGCACGACGTTCCTACAGTATACCTACGTATGACCGCCTACGAGAATGCCACGTCATCGGTGCCAGCTGTATAACCTTCCATCTGATAACGATGCCTTACCGGAACAGAGACAGGCAAAGATGCGGAAGATCGAGTGGATTATGTTATAGTCTTTGCACTCGCTAGCCTCGAATCTCGAGGATTCGAGGCTGGCGAGAGCACAGAGTAAAACACAAAAGATCGAAACGCAAAATGACAGACAGATGCGAGTTTGATTGCCTTTATGATTGTTTTTCATATCATTACATAATCAACCATTGCTTGGTACTGTGGTACAAGATTGACAAACAACAGATATGGAACACGAGAACACGGATAAGGTTATCGTGAGTGGTGAACTAAAGACATGAGCGGGGCGTGACGAAGGCTAAACGCGGGGCCAAACGAGCAGCGGCGGCGCAGCGGCAGGATAGACGATTTCGGGAGTACCAGTGACCGTGACGCCACAGACTTCTCGATGGTCCCGGAGCGTTAACGAGAACGTTCACCTTACGCCATCACTAACTGATGAAAATGGCGTATCCTGTGAGCACCACCGAGCCTGGGAATGGCGGCACGGCATCTTAAGAGTACTGTTTCCGGCGTTTCCCTGCGTCCACCACACATGGTCGATCCCTCAGGCCTCACGGCAATACAGGCCGTTTGGTACCCAGTTTCTGGACACCAGAAATATAGGCGGGGTCCGCGGATGGAGACTGCGGGATGGTTCCTATCAAAGACTCGTTGAACAGACTCGTCGCATATGGCGGCGGGAAATAATGGCAATCGAGCCCTCCTCGACTTGACCGGAATGGTGACACCGAACACTCGCAGTCCATACTGGAGAAAGTCGTGGCGGCGCCGATCCTGATACTCAATTTTGGCTGTTTCACGCCCACATCATGATGTCTGGGTAGTCCTGACGCCATCGCGTCACGACCGCGTACGACGCGATACATGATCAGCATCGGTGCAATCACCTGCCAAGCCCCAATAAGTCATACATACGAAAAGAAAAGAGAGAGTTGCGTCCCGACGGGAGCAGACGTACTCACCTGAACCTGCCCGAGAATAGGTAAAAATACATTTTGCAATGGACTGCCCAATCCCACGGCGATGACGTAGACCAACGTAGACATCGTCTCCAGGGATGCGGACTCTACGAGCATTCGGGCGACATTTTTGAGGGGCGATTTCGGCCTGCTGAGTGTAGAACCTCCCCTGCGATCGACGATGATGAGGCGGCCAATGATGAAGGACGTGAGGACGACGCAAAGCGAGAGGGAGACGGTGCGATAGATGATTAGCCAATTCACAAGCACATTGTTGTCTTGTTTTGTCCCAGGAATGGCGAGCTCGCGAAGTGCTAACGAGCCCGTCACTATGACACCTGATCAGCGCGATGGACGGCACTCAAAAATAGTTGGAAACTGACCTAATGAGGAGAAGTAAAGAGGCGCAGGCAACATGCACCACCGCAGTGATCGGCCGAAAACGCAGAAGAACCTGAACACCTAACACAAGTCAATTGGTCGGTCCCAGACGCGCAAAACACTGCACCCTACCAAGATTCCGTCTGCGGACCAATTAATGATCACATATCTGAAGACTCATGACCTGTCAGGACCATACGCTACCTCAAAAGGAATGCCACGGGGGCACTCACAAGACATTTAGCATAACGTAAATCCAGTTGTTCATGTTCTGTTTGATGAAATCGCTTGGGTTGTCTTGTCGGTGCGTAACGAATGCGAGTTCGGTCCACTTGATTTGCAGAGCGGTGCTGAGCGTAGCCAGCATTAAAAACCAACATGTCACGAGGGTGCGCCATGAGAGCTTGGGGGTATAGGCCCGGGAGCGCGCGCATAGCACGAGGGTGCAGATGGTGAAGACAACACCTGCGAAGAGGACATCGGTCGTCCGTATATTACGTCGGTTCGAGTGCCAGCGACGACGTACCGTAGGCTATCCCGGAAAGGACCGTCCCCATCAAGTTCATTGCGTCGAGCGTCGTATCATTGCTTCGACTTTGGTTAAGGGTTGCGATATCCATGGTGTCGTCACGGTCGTCTGATCGGGGTCAGACAACCTTCATGCAACCGATATCGAGCTTGTATACCCACAGGGTCCTAGTACAGGAACTAGGCGGGAATACGACCCTGGTAACGGGCATAGTATCGAAGTATGGAAAGCGGTTGGATGGTGTTCCGTGTGGGATTATATTTGGACAGTATTTGGACGACAGATTAGGAAACCAAGGACTCCGGTGGCGTGTGCCCGAAGCCGACAAAGTCACAGTTCCAACCACCAACTAAGCTGCCTACTAATCCGTGTCTTTGGCCCCTACTAGGTACACCGTCAATTCTGACTCACACTTACAAGGACTGTCGACTGCTGCGCCGCTACGGTTCCGGTGCCGGATCACACTGTGATAAAGTCGTTGAATGCGATACAAACGATACCACCGGACCTGTATACATATTGGTAGGATCCCTCTCTGCCACCCGGTCTCCGGTTGGAATACCCCATAAGTTACAAAGAGCCACTCTTTAAAGTAGGATCAAAACCAGCGCTTGACCTGAATCTGCTCATGGCCAGGGCTCTCACATAAATATTCATGTTAGGACCTTTAAAGCATCCTCGACCCTCCCCAAGCTGATCTGCAGTGCAGCGAGGGGTAAAGCCTCTGCCAACCCGGGGTGAATTGATACGAGTCATGCATCCAAATTGGCTAACTTACCAGTACCCCATTTACCAAGTACAGAGCATATGGGCGCCAAGAAGGACGATTGTATACTTTGTTTGGTGGAAGGATCCCTAATACTTGTCTAATGGCGCCCATCTATCTGAGCCCCGCAGTGACGTAACGTGCAAACGCCCGTACCCTGTTATCCGTATCCCGAAGAAGGAGGATGTAATATAAGTTGAGACACTCCACCAAACGCGCAGGTTCTGAGCTACTCTTCAATGCATCGACACTAGCAATCGAAGTTAAGAGATCCGGTGGGTCAAGGCGGAATACATGGGGTCCAATAGTCTGTAGGAGGCGAGGCGATGCGAACACGTTCTCCGCTTTCGGATTTGAAAGCGCCTCCAAGACAGCTTCTTTCATAAGTCCTATCGCCGCTATACGCATATATGGGGACACATCTTCAGAAGGGGATATCAGGTCGCGCAGGATTTGCAGCCTTAGAACAGATGGGGTTAGCTGCAGAACACGTCCTAGGATACGAAACGTAATGTGTCGTGTAGATGCATCCGGATGTGCGCTACACAGCGGAGGAAGGATAGTAGTGAGGGGGATGATGATATCAGGTGATAACTCTGCCTGGGGAGACGGCGCAGTGCACAACACTTTTAGAAGGACGGCAAGGGTCGCGTCTAGAGCTACATTTGATTGCAAAGAAGTCAGGATAAGCGGGAAAAAGGAAACCAAAAACGGGAAGGTGGGGCGATATTCTGACGATGGCGTGTGAGCCACGAGCACTAACGACGCCAAGGAAGGTTTATTTTGGAGAGTATCGAGTCCGCAGCCCAGACTGCTGGATGCGTCCTGTTGTCCAATGAGTCTTCATTTGAGCCTTTTGTTCAAAAACGCACCAATGCAAGGAGCAATGCGTCTTGTCCGTCTTTCCCGTCCTGGCGATTGACAGGGCGATTGCTGCCAGAGAGGCGCGGAAAACATTCTTCGAAGACTCTTTGTGCAATACAACTTTGGACGAGATCAGCGCAGGCTTCCAACGCGGAGTTCAGGAAGGACTCTAGAAGGGCCTGTCGAGCCAACTCGAGCTGAATGCGCTGTTGCGAGGGAAGGTTTTTTTTACTCACATGGCTGGCAGTAAGCTCAGTGAGATTGTCACCGGCTGTTGCATGGACCCACGCTCCCAGTTCCTGGACCATTAGCGCAGCATTCCGAACAAGCGATCGGGCCTCCGCAACCTTCGCGTGTTCTGCCGCTGAGGCTAGGAGCTGGCCGAGTTCTGCCAGCAGTACGAGCGTCTGCGATGGCGATTTGCGAAGCACCAGTCGAGGGAATGCTATATATGAAATACTAGTGAACGATGATGCTCTCTAGCACAGCATGGTAATCGAACGTACTTTTCGCAAGGAGTAACTGCAAGCGTATTACCTGCACCGCCAGGCGCACACCTTCGGTCCCGCCATCGCTCTCCTCTCCAGAATCAGTTCCCAGACGTTCGATGATTTCTTGTATCGCCATTGTGATTTCCTTCGCACTGCAGTGCTGCGCTATCAAGGCCAACAGTTCGTCTGTCCCGTCCCGAGGGCATGGAAGCAACGGTGGAAGGAGCCCAAGAGCATCCTACAAAGATGACTATTACGAGTATGAAGGATTGACGATACGAAAACCCTACGAGGTCATCTTGGAGGCTATCAACCTGGATCGATAGTAGCACGTCTTTGAGGCTATGGCAAGGTGTTACGTCACTTATTGCAGAGTTTATGAGGGTTGTCAGCGCCCCTGGCCTGTCCTGCAGTGTTCATTAGATTGCGTGAAACCGAATTTAACTTCGACATTCACTTCGTTTGTCTGCAGGTCTAAGGACTTTTTCAAATCATTGAAAGGCTTGCCCCGTCGAATTTCACAAACTCACCATGATGGGCGACCTATGCAAGTCAACCTCTGTCAGTGGCTGCTCAGGCGCTTGCAGCACTCAGGTCCCACTCATGACTCTATTTGACTACAGCAACCTAATTTGTGATTTTTTTGTACTGTAGCTCCTTCACAGACAGAATCTTCCCTTCGAACAACTTGTTACCATAGCAGTGTCAGGGCGCAATGTTGGATTTTCACATTGACTCGGTCCCGACTTTTGTCCCACACGTGTGCTCACTGACTCGCACTGATTTTCGACATATTAAGGGCCTCGCGGTACATCTTGTTGGATGAGGTTGTCGAACCATGACATCCATCATCAAGCTCGACGCCAATGAACACCCCATCAAGTCGGTGACCGTCTTCAAGTCAAACAAGGCTGAAGTCGTTCGCATCTTCAAGGTGTCCTTGGATGTGTGTATTGAGTCTGAGCTGTAATCCTTCGAATCACGGCGAATGAACTCTTTTTATAGGCAGGCCAGAGTAAAATACAGATTCGCCATCTCCCGGGTTCAATAGACACCGAGTCCGCTCGTGTCGCTGGTCTTGGTGACGCCCAGTTATTCGATGTGGTCTGTTCCATTGGTCCCAACATCGAGGAGATTGACGCGGCGTGTACAGCCGAGGAGGTTCGCAGGCTGAATGCCAAGAAGGCGGTGCTCGTCAAAGATCTGGACGCCATCGATGACATCTCTGAGACGATGGTGAACTATTCTAAATCTCTGGCTGGGGACACTGTGGCCCCTAGACAGGCGGAGAGGTTCTTTGAAAGTCTTTTGACCCGCACTCGAGATATATCATCTACACGCGCCGACTTGGAAGAGGAGATTCTCCAGCTCTCGCGTCAGATTGATGTCTTGTCGTCTTCCGAGACGAAGAAGAAAGGAAAGACGAACGGAGAAGTGACGGTGGTCATCATGGCCAAGAATGCTACCGACGTCGAGCTCAGGCTAACCTATCGTATGTCATCTCCTATGCTTGTTGAGCTTCTTCCCCTAACTGTCCTACTTCCTCGCCAGTTGTCCGATACGCGACATGGTCTGCAGCGTACGAGCTACACGCCACTTCGGAAGCTGGTGTTCCCGCATCGTCGGTATCCCTGCATTATCGTGCCCGCATCACACAGAGCACTGGGGAAGACTGGACAGACGTTGGGCTCACATTGAGTACCGCAGACATGGACCTATCGAACCAGACGATTCCCATTCTCAGTCCTACGAAGATTCGACCCCCACCCTCTTTTTTCGGCTACGGGCAAGCGCAGATGCAATACCCTGCTCAGCAGCAGCAATTCTCATCTCAGCAGCAGCAACTCTCATCTCAGCAGCAGCAACTCTCATCTCAGATTCAGATGCGGAAGGTAGTGCAGTCGCAACCCACTGGCTTCGCTGGCCCTGCTGCCGTATTTGGATCTGCCCCGCCGGCAGTACTAATGTCGGCGCCCCAAGCTTCGCGTGTAGATTTCGATTTCGCTACCGCAGCACCCGCCGATGGATGGCTAGACGTCGATGCCGAGCAAGACTCGGACGTCCTCGAGGAGGAGGCGCTGACCACTGCGCTTGGGGAGCCAACGACGGTGGTACACGAGAGCCCGCTCGCGCTGACCTACCACGTCGAAGGGGCGTCAGGCGTGCCGAGCGACGGCGTGCCGCACCAGGTCTCCGTAGCGGTGCTCCCCTTCGAGGCCAAGATCATGCACGTGACCGTGCCCAAGGTGCGGCCCATCGCGTACCTCCAAGCGAGCGTGAAGAACACGAGCGACTACCGGCTCCTGCCGGGCACGGTACACGCATTCGTCGATGACTCGTTCGTCTCCAAGACCGCCATCGTCGGGGACGTCGCGCCCGGGGACGTCTTCAACTGCACACTGGGTATGGACCCGGCCACTCGCATCCGCTACGCGCGCACGTCCAAGCGGGCCGACGAACACGGCGGAGGTGCCGGCGAACGTAGCGCGTTTGCGGAGCAGTGGGCCGCGACGACGTACCGTAGTCGCACGACGGTGACGAATCGCCATCCGTTCGTGTTGCGTGCACTCGTGCTGCGCGACGGCGTGCCTGTGTCCGATGACGAGAAGCGCGTCAGCGTCGTGCTGCGCCGTCCTGAGGGCCTAGCGGAATTGGCGCAAGGCGAGGAGCTCAAGGTCTGCACTAAGGATGGCACACGCGAGGGCGAGGGAGAAGGAGAGGGAGAGGGAGAGGAAGAGGAAGAGGGCGGGAAGCGAACGGTGCGGTGGAGCAAGGTGGTCGATGGAAAGGGTGGGAAGAAGCAGGGTCTGTTTGAGTGGGTGGTTGAGATTGGGGCTGGCGAGGAGGTCACGATTGAAACGGAATGGGATGTCAAGGCGCCCGTCTCGCTCAGGTGGGTCGAGAGCGCGTGAAAGACACGCTGGTAGGGCATAACAACAGAATGAGATTGTTGTCATGTATAAACGTCATGCGATATACTATCTACAACGCACTTGGATATCTTTCAACCCAATGATATGTACAACGCTGAATCGGCCGTTCTCGCGCATAAATGAGTCATCCCCTCACCAGATCTAGGCAAGGAGGTGGTGCGGAATATGCAAGTATGAGAATATAGTTTTTCAGTATTTTGTTTCGATTTTGGACAAACGGATGAGTGTCGATTTCTTTTAAAGAAGGTAATCAATGATCTTTGTTGTACTGATCAATGCGATCAATACATTCTACGAAGGAGACTCGCTAGTTTCAGAGCATGGACAACAAATAATATATAACAGTGTTGGGTCATGTATAAACATCATGCGATACTATTACAATGCACTTGGATATCATAAAGGAGAATGGATTTGGACGTGTCGGCTAGCGAAAGATACGGTACTCACTACCCCACCGCGTGTACGCTTTGAGCACAACGATGTGTACGATGCCGAACCCCACGTTCCAGGCGACGCTGTCCAAAAGCGAATCGACGATGCTCAGCCCCACGAGCACCGACATCGCCCATACCGGCAGAGCCTTGCTGTCGACGAAAAGCGACGCGATCTTGGCCGCCAGGATGCACGACTTGGACACGCGTACGACTTGGGCCTTGCTCTGCCGTGAAGGCGCGAACCACCGCTCGCACCGGCGTGTCCACGTCCACATGGACGATCGCACAGGCCGCGTCTTCTCTCCTGATTTAACGGGTTGCGTCGCTGGGCGACTACTGTTCGGCGCGGAAGGTGGCGAGGAGAGCTGGGGCAACGTAGGGGACGAAGGAGGCGACGTCGTTGTGGGCACGCGAATCGCTGGGACCAATAACGAGGTGGAGCCGGCGTCTGATGGTGCTCGTGTCGTTCTGGGCGTGAGAGCGTCCGACATGCTCGACTTTGACGGAATAGGGTTAAGCTGCGAACATGTCATGAGCACCGTGTGAGAAGAGCAACGGATGGCGAGATGGAACACACCTTGCCCAGGTGTAACGCGGCGAGGACCTTCTCGCAAGTTGGCCGCGAAGCTGGTGCGAGATTCAAAAGGCTCTCGAGTAACACGAGATACGAGCGCGGTAATCTTCGTGACGTGAATTGCGTCTCTAGTCGTGGCGTGCTTTTGAACCCGGGATATGATGATACTTCTCGTTCCAGCCGATCCATGTCTTCACCTTTTCCGTCGTCGTCATTAGAAGACGTGGTATCAGAACCATAAAGCCCGGGACGGTCGCCATATGCTGCCCAGCGGTACGGGAGACGAAAGAAGACGAGTTTGTGTAGGATCATGCCGAGAGACCACATATCCGACTTTGAGTCTGTCGGAGGAAGGGTGTTGTGCGGCGGAACGGGAAACGATTCTGGAGAACTATACTCGAGACTAGGTGGAGATGTCAGCAAGGAGCCTGAGGGTGCAGTAGCTGAAGAACTGACGTTCCCGTGTTGCCACTTCTCGCGCGCGGCGTTTGCATCATGTCGCGGGAGGTACCAAAGTCGGAAAGCATCGCACGCGGGCTACGAAACCGTCGGTATCATAAACAACCAAAAGGGACTAGGCGTACATAAGAATGCCTTCATCCCAGGTAAGAAGGACGTTGCCTGGCTTCAAATCAAGATGCAGGATACTTTTGTCATGCTGCATCCCCCTCGATTGGTCAATATTGCATGGTTTTATTGGAAAGGCTAGATGCGCACCAAGAATCCGAGCCCAGCCGCAACTCCACCAAAAATACCGAGAACCTCTTCGGCACTAAGCAGATGTACAGCCGTCCACATATGGTCATTGTTGTTGAGCTTCGCGCGGAGTGCCTGCTTTTCAGCAGGTGCAGCACGTTGCATGGCACGGAATGCGCGAATGCGAGCCGAGCGAGAATGTATATCAGAAGACGGATCATCTTCCTGCGTAGAGTCGTGGTGTGGAGGATGCGTCGGACGGCCGAGTCGTGCGTCGATGTAATCATCCAGGGAACCCCCTTCGGCCCATTGCATTAGAATACTGTCAAGCCATGCATAAGACGTAGGTGTATGTCCATGTGATGATGGGCGCACTGCAAAGTGGGGATCTTGGGCCCAAAGCTGGAAAATTGGGACGACTCAAGCCACGCATGGTGGTAGGTGATGATGTTGGGATGCCTCAATGTTTCGAGCAGGTGAACTTCGCGCAATATTTTCAAAAGGTAAGATGAGGATTGACCGACAGCTATCTTTTTGACAGCAAAGCGGCCTACGCATAGAAAGGCATAAGCTGACCCTCAGGGCTGATCAGGTGGGGGTTTACCAAGAGGATTGCCATTGAGGAGATGCTTCCATCGGTTGCCATTTGTGCATCAGATCGCATGGAAACCAGTCAAAATTTGCCTGCTTTACCTGACAGAGAAATACGCTGCCATTTGCTCCCATACCCAAGCGTGCTTCCTCCTGGAAAAAGGCTTTAAAGTAGCCCTCGGCCATACTTTCCGGGGTGAAGACGCTATCGCTGTTGAACCCCGCTGGCGATGACGGAGGTGTATTCACTTGTGATGGTGGAACGGATGGAGCAGAAAGAAAAGACGGGGATGAAAGACGACTGGCACTGTCATTGGCGACTTGGAGGAGCTGGAAATAATTCGATACGCGGGGCCCAGAGACATCCTCAAAGCGACTCAGGTTGGTGAATGGAGAGTCTTGCTCATGAGAGTGGATCGCTCCATCACGCTCTGCGCTACTTGGTTGTAAAGGCTGGGAGCAGTACGGACAGAGACGAGGGGCGGATTGCTTGAGAGACGTAGATTGGGATGAATGGTGAATGGTAAGGGCATGTGAGGTAGGGTTGTAAAGAACCACCTGGTTCGAGGCGCGAAGGATTGGCAGCCAGGAGGTTTCCCTGTCTTGAGAAGATATGAGAGCGGTAGTTTCGGGTTGTTGTTGTTGACTCATAGACTTGGACAATGGTCAACAAGTCAACGAACGGTCGACCGTTGACCCTCGCATCGCCTTCGCTTCTGCTCCACATTCACGGGACTTGCGGGCCGGTGTCGTTGTGTCACCGCCAGCTCTTCAACGTCCACCAAAACGACATGATTGACCACGCACACGACACAGACACTCTTGAACCAGACCCTATACGGAAAGGTGGTTTAGTGGTGAGCAGCTGTGCTCAAAAATAAGACTGTACCTAACCCGGTCAAGCGTCACACCTTCAGCAAACCAGCGAAGCCTCTTGCACCTCCAACACCGCGAGCGTCCACCCTAGGCCTCGATCGCCTGGCTTTGGAGAAGCGCGCGGCAGCCTCGCAAGAAGAAGAAATCAAAAAGCGTCGGCGAGTTGATAGCCAAGAGCCGCACTTCAAAGGTCTGTATGCGCTTCCTTCCCATAATATCGGTCTTCTAACCAGCGCGAAGTTCCTTCCCTCCCCGCGTCTCGCACAAGTAATGCACGCAAGCGTGCTGAAGAAACACCCTCTCATCCTGGTGGCCTCTCTGCAGAGGGTCGTGAGGTACTCGAAGCCCATAGGCGACGGCGTGACCATCACCGAGGTGAGCTTGCGTCCGTCCCTTTTGCACTTCTCCCTCATTTTCCGCAGAGGGCATCTCAGCGCATCAAGAAAAGGAAGAAGAAGGCCGCCCGCGTGGCCTCGGCGACTTTCAACGTCGTTCCAACCGCGACCGTGGCCGCTTTGGGAGGCGGCACGATCATCGAAATTGGGAGCCGACCCCCCGCTCGGAGAGCGGCCGTTCTCGTGACGACGCCCCCAGCCTACGTGTTCCGAACGTGGGATGGGATGCCACGCCGCGTAATCAGAGTGGCAGCGGTGGTGGCGGTTGGGGCCGCACGGGTGCCCGAGCCTGGGATGCGCCGACCCCACGAGCGTCGCAAGATTCTAGCCCTGACCAAGGACAGTTGGAGCTAGACATCCGGGAGTGGGAGGAAGAGCAAGTACGCCTCGATAGAGACTGGTATATGTCCGCAGAGGAAGGCACTCTGATGGGTGACGAGGAGCACAACCCGCTCGCGAATTATGAGGACCTTACATTGATCAAGCCGGCAGAAATGGCGAGGCGGCCGGTAAATATATTCTTCACTGGGGGCATGGTTGGGTAACGGTAACTGACGGCATTTACCAGAAAATCTCTGCTAAACAAGCGCAATACGTCTGTGCTACTATTTCCTTCCCACCAGTTGACACTGATTTATGCTCAGAACGCGGACAATGATCTTTGGGAAGCCAATCGTATGGTCACCTCCGGTATTGCAAATCGCAAAGGCGTCGACCTGGATTTCGAAGACGAATCACAATCAGCTGTGCATGTCATGGTGCATAACCTCAAGCCACCATTCCTCGACGGCCGTACCGTATTTACAAAGCAACTCGACCCGATCAATCCCATTCGCGATCCGACGAGCGATATGGCCGTGTTCGCCAAGAAAGGCTCGGCGCTTGTGAAAGAGAAGCGCGAGCAGGCAGAGCGTCAAAAGGCAGCGGCAAAACTGGCCGCGTTAGGTGGTACGGCATTGGGTAATATCTTAGGAGTGAAAGACGAAGAAGCGGACGCTGAGGGCGCGTATCTATTTTATTCCCCATCTGCTGTTCTTGAGCTTATTGCCCATGGCACGCACAGCTGCAGCCGAGGCAGAATCAAAAAACAATTCAAAGGAGGATTACAAAGGCGACTCTAAGTTTGCCAGTCATTTGAAGACCTCCGCGGGCGTGAGCTCTTTCGCAAGGAGTCGGACGCTTCGTGAGCAACGCGAGTATCTACCTGCGTTTGCTTGTCGCGAAGATCTACTCAAGTCCATCCGCGATAATCAGGGTACCCTATATTCTATTCTCCGTCTTAGAATCGCTCTGACGGTTCTGTCCTGTGTATAGTGGTGATTGTAGTTGGCGAGACCGGTTCGGGTAAGACCACGCAACTTGCACAATTTCTGTATGAAGACGGGTACTGTGCCAACGGCCTCGTTGGCTGTACACAGCCCCGTCGCGTGGCAGCCATGTCTGTCGCGAAGCGTGTCAGCGAAGAAATACAATGCAAGCTTGGTGGCCTGGTGGGCTATGCCATCCGGTTTGAGGACTGCACGTCGGCGGAGACCAAAATTAAATGTGAGTCACTTAGATGCCCGGACGGATAGAGCTGATTACCTACTTCCAATAGACATGACAGACGGCGTTCTGCTCAGAGAGTCCTTGAATGAAGGGGATTTGGATCGATATAGCGTCATCATCCTAGACGAGGCGCATGAACGGTCCCTTAGTACTGACGTACTGATGGGCCTTTTACGCAAGGGTGCGTCATGGTCTTCTTTCGGCTGAGCCTGCCACTGAGGAACCACCTGTACAGTCCTTTCGCGTCGACGCGATTTGAAACTTATCGTCACTTCTGCTACTATGAATGCCGAGAAGGTGTGGTCGCCAGCCTGGTCCAACCCTGATTGACGCTAACACCATTTGTAGTTTTCCAATTTTTACGGAACTGCGCCGTGCTTTACAATTCCTGGGCGTACTTTCCCTGTGGAGTCATTCCATTCCAAGTCGCCGTGTGAGGACTACGTGGATAGTGCCGTGAAGCAAGTCCTACAGATCCACCTATCCCTTCCTCCCGGTGATATACTCGTATTCATGACTGGGCAAGAAGATATCGAGATCACTTGTCAGGTCGTACAAGGTGGGAGGCGCTGACCCGAAATTGTACTTGATGCTTACAGCAGTTCAGAACGCATGTCCCAATTGGACGATCCGGCCCCGCTGGCCATCCTCCCCATTTATTCTCAAATGCCTGCTGATTTGCAAGCGAAGATTTTTGAGCCCACGGCCGATGGGCGACGCAAGGTCATCGTCGCTACCAACATTGCCGAAACGTCTTTGACTGGTTGGTCCACGTCCCTAATGTTTTTTTTACTTATATTCATGAACCCTCCCCAGTCGATGGCATTCTTTATGTGGTTGACTCGGGTTATTCCAAACTCAAAGTGTACAACCCGAAAGTTGGCATGGACGCCCTGCAGATCACCCCTATCTCCCAGGCAAATGCAAACCAGAGGACTGGTCGTGCTGGTCGTACGGGGAACGGCTTTTGTTACCGGTTATACACGGAAATGGCCTATCGCAATGAGCTGTTCGAAAATACCATTCCGGAGATTCAGCGTACCAACCTTGCGAACACTGTGCTATTGCTCAAATCGCTTGGGGTGAAGAATTTGCTAGAATTTGACTTTATGGATCCGCCTCCACAGGTGAGCCACGGTATGGTTGTCACCTGTTGTTTTCCTGTGCTCAATATGCTGCAGGCGAACATTCTAAATTCCATGTACCAGCTGTGGGTACTTGGCGCTCTGGATAACGTCGGTGACTTAACGCCAGCTGGGCGGAAAATGTCCGAGTTCCCTATGGAACCATCCATGGCTAAGATGCTCATCACGTCTGTGGATTACAAGTGCTCTGCGGAGATGCTGACGATCGTGTCGATGCTGTCCGTTCCGAGCGTTTTCTACCGTCCAAAGGAGCGGATGGAGGAGGCGGATGCGGCAAGAGACAAGTTCAACGTCCCCGAGAGCGATCATTTAACGTTGCTTAACGTTTTCAACCAATGGAAGAGTCACGGGTGAGCCGTAGAGACTTTCGCATTTGTGAAAGTTAGACTGATGTCGTATGCCTAGCTACCGAGATGACTGGGCGATGCGTCATTTCTTGCATCCCAAGCTCCTTCGCAAGGCACGGGAAGTGCGAGTGCAACTTGAGGATATTACGAAGTTTCAAAAGATGGATATTATTTCTGCCGGAACAGACTTTGACATCATACGGTTTGTTTTTTCATCGCGATTCGTTGTCCTTCGGTCGTTGAGCAGCCCATAGCAAAGCGATCTGCGCAGGATATTTCCACCAAGCGGCTAGGGTGAAGGGCATCGGCGAATTCGTGAACATTCGTTCTGGCCTACCAACCCATTTACATCCCACAAGTGCCTTGTCTGGGCTCGGATGTGAGTTAACACAAGCATTTGATGCCCCTTGTCTGATGAACTATAACTATCTTCACAGATACGCCGTCGTATGTCATTTACCATGAACTTATCCTCACATCGAAAGAATATATGACACAAGTGACTTCGGTGGATCCATACTGGCTCGGTACGTCATTCGTATTTTAAGCCAATTCGCGATTTGTTGACGTAGGCACAGCGGAGCTGGGCTCTGTGTTCTACTCTGTGCGCGAGAAGAATTTCGACGATCGTGGCGCGCGACGGCAAGCAGACCGCGAGTTCTCGAAGCGAGCAGAGCTGGAGACGGAAATGGCGAAACAGCGCGAAGCGTACGTCGAATATCCGCTACTCTGGGGACTTGTTGTTCATTCGTACTGACTGGCTTGTAGATCCGCGAGGAAGGCCGAAGAGGACGCCCTCGCCGTCAAAGTTGTTTCTTCATCAACTTGGATCGCGGTGCCGGGGACACCGCGTCATGTTGGTGTAGGTTCAGGGTCGAGGATAACGGCTACGCCGAGAAGAATATCGGGCATATAGGAGTGGTCCCAGGGTTGAGTCTGTATATTCCATCGTCTACACGCCGCACTGTTTTAGAATTGCCATATCATGTATCGTATCTCGTACAGTACTATTCACGGAGTTACTAGTGTACAGACGGTCCGTGACAAGTCAACATTGATCACCACAACGACCATAGTGATCTCTATCAGGGACCAACATGCAGAACTGGACGGTTTACACTCCACAAGGATGGAAAGTGGGCATGAGGATGGATGAAATAGTCCAACACAGTAGGCCGTGTTTACATTGTATATGGCTGCATCGTTGGTCTCAGGAAAGAACAGCTACGGAGAGGGACACAACGCACCTGCTCGGCGCCGTAGCCCCCCGCGTTACCAGTACTTTCGCCGGCGACTTGTAAACCAACGTTTCGAACGAGACGCCAAGGAACCATCACTTGGCCGACGTATCGCCCAGCAGAAGGACGTTCGCCCGGGCGCCCGCCGAGGCGAAACTCTTCCGTGTTCACGAGGAGGATGTTCAGACTCTTGTCCGTCCCGACGAAAGCGCCGATGAATGCGCGGTCGTCGTGCGTGATTATTCGAAGAGTGCCGCGGAGGATGCTTTGGAGGTTCCGGATTGCCTCGGTGTCTCGCATCAAGGTGTTTTCAAACGATGCAGTCGGGGAGGCCGGTGAGGGAGGGACTGCAGCGACATCAGGCTCGCGCACAATATGTATTTCCACCAGCCACCCAGTGCCAAATTTGGGGCTCCCAACACAGTTCACGGACAATATTAATCGTCGCACTGGCCATCTCACGTCCACCACCATGCAAGGGCACGGAATAAATTTACAGTAGACCACGCACCACACAGTGGCGTGACACTTACTCATGTGTAGGCGGCTCATGTGAAGTCCGGTGATTGAAAGTACACTTTGGTCCCTTCCCCTTTCCGCCCTTCTACACTGACCCCGTCTGCATTTTCTCCGTGCTTACCTTACTGTACTTGCAGGGAATGTGGCTTAAAGGCACAACATCATTGGGACGCGTCTGTGGAACGAGCCATGACCAAGCCGGCGATGTCCGTGCTGGACCTACCCTCAAGCTCGAGGATGGCAGTACGAGGAGAACCCTCTTGACCCTTTCCCCGAGACGATGCTCAACCTCGAGGACTGGAAACTTGCGGCGGCGGAGGCTCGCTCTACTAGTAGTGGTTCTACAAAAGCTCTAATATTGAAGTCGTGCGTCATCTCCCATCATCCTCGTTCTCCTCCCTGTCCCTCAGTTTGTTTGATCCACATCATGGAGTACTGCAGAACAGAGAGCGACGAGCTGGCGTGTTATTCTGGCCAACTGTATCCGACGTTCACCACAGATGGAGACCCCCACTCTTCCCGACATTGCACACTTGGTGGTGACTCCAACGAAGCAGGGTGCGGCGATGACCTCGCTCCCCACGGTGTGACTGCCACTCAGGCACATGCTTGGAATGGATGGCGAGTAGGTGGACGAGGGCTAGATCAAGCCGCAGCATCTAATAGTTACTGTAGTTGTTTCAAATTGACGATGTATCCTGAATACATGAATCCGCGGGTACTGAGGCACCCATCAACCTGCCTTGTACACTGAACGTTGGCAACCGTGCTTTTACGGGGCCGGAGTCCACGGTTGCCAAAAAAAACCCTCACACAAATCCGTCTACATTCGCCACACCCGCCACAGACACTATTGTGAAATTCTTCAAGATAGTAAGACTGAATGTGGATATAATAATCCTGGAGATGCCATTTTCAGATAGCTCTGGCACCAACAGTGGTGGTTCCTTTCTATCCAAATGCCAGGCAGCACGAACGCTGGCATCAGCAAGATAACATCTACTAGAGTCACTAGAGTCACTGGGACTACGTGCCCTCCCTGGCCATGTGAAAAACAGAACAAGTACATCATCATATACTGAACTCATATTGCTAACTGATCCTCCTGAAGATGGGTCTTAAACTTATGCAGCTTCCCTTTTGATGCCGATGGATGGTGACAGTAGCCTACTCAAAGGACCGGGCACGGCACAGTGTACCTGCCACCGCACTCCCTCACAACTGTTACTACTCTGACATATGGCACAACCATTTCGTTCCTTCTCTGCTGGCCCTGCTTTCCTTGAGGGTTATTCCTCGACGTCGAATAGAACTGCGTACCACACCGTACATACACGGCCTCAATTTCTGCACGGGAGTCTTCATGGATTATAATGGATGACGACTTGTCCCACCATACAGTATATCTACGTCGCGTCGACGTTAAATGTCATGCCATATCTTCTCTTCTCTTCTCGACCCAACTTATCTTTCCACACAAAGCATACCTGGCTCCAGTCAGTTCGCTTCCTGTAGGATTATTACGGTTGCCTGTGCGCGACCCATGCACTGTCTCACAACATCGGTCATCAAAAGGGAGAGACCGATTCCCATGACGCCAGTCAGGGTTATGGTTATCCTTTGAGCCATGGATATTGTTCTTGTTCTTGTCAGGCTTATCCCCCCTTTTGGCTTTAGCGTAGAAGGCCGCGGCATTACCTCCGGACGTCCGAATGCGGTGCTGCTCTTTGCCGAGGATCTGGTAGCCTGAGCTGATGTATGCGCTCCACTCTGCTGAGCTTCGCGCTCTCCGTGTTGCACAAGATGGTTTTTAATGTGTCGTAGGAATCGGGGAGCCGCAAGGCATGATGTACGCAAGGACTCTGTCATCGACCTCCCTCAAGAACCTCAAGCTGCCGCGCGGTGGGACGAAAGAGTCGATCTGGGGCTGTAAAGGTTCCGTGTCGACGAAGGTGGTCATGAGCCTTTCCAAGAGGAATGCCGCTGAACGCAGTCTCCCAGGTACCGAGTCGCGAGCCTGCCCCAGAAATCCTTTGCGATGTCCGCGACGAGGACGCAGTTCTTCCTACTTTTCTTCAGCGCTAGGACGATCTGTAGTTGCGCTTCATTATCCTTCTAACACCATTCAGCGTGTTTGTCCGGCTTGGTTTGTTCGTCGGGAGCTGGCTCAGTGCCGTCAACTATGGTCCATAGGCCGTGGTGTCGGAGTACCAGCTTCATGGATTTCGACCATTGCATGTAGTTTTCGCCGTCATCGTCGAGTAGACTTTCAAGTTGAGTAACGTGGGGGTTCGTTGCTTCTGGCGGAGGGAGCGTTTCTGCATTGTTGCGGTGCTGAGGAGACGGCTGGAACACTCATTTTGTGGTGTGTGACCATCTTCAATTTAGTTCATCTGGCCAATCCGATTGCAGGAGCAAACACTAGCCACGGCGATCCAATGAACACTGTTTGCTATGAGTCCAGTATGAAATATCGCCTTCCATTATCGTGATAAGGGCCGTGGGTGGGAATTCTTGATGAGCCTGAAAGGTCTTCGTCTCTCCGTTCGCCGCAAGCGTCGATAAGGGCCAGTGCGATTGTGACGTGAATGCCACCATTGGTTTCCCATAAAGCTGATTAGTCTGCTGAGACAGGTGTCAGGGCTGGATTGGAGTTGTCAGAGAGTTGGGAGCGCCGTTAGTAGCCATTATCAAACACAAAGGTAGGCCTCGGAGCGAATAGATATCCGACCGCGTCACACGTCACAGAAACGTAACGCGGCGCTTGGCTTGGTTACCCCGTTCTGGCCACGCTCACCTCTTTGCCGGCCTCACACACACACTCTTTTCCCAGCTCCGGGTACATCTTCCCTAGCGCACCAAGGCCTCAAAAAATGTCCTCAAGCACGACGGTTTCCATCCCCCAGTCTGCCCCCGCTGGACTCCTCACCATTACCCAACCACCGCAGACGACCATCGCTTTCTTCAAAATTGCGCCGTCCCAGTCCATCACCTTTGCGTGGAACTTCTCATATGTCCTCTCCACGCCCGCTTCCCTCACCGTCTCGGCTATTTGCGAGAACGGTAATACATACCCCGTAGGACCAACGAATGGCATCATCCCTGGTTCCGCTACCAGCGTCGTATGGGACCCATACGGCTGGCAACAGAGCAATCCAAACAGTCCACTTGCCCAGGCTACGTACACTCTCGAGATCTTCGACGAGCGTGGGCCAGGTTCGTCGAGGGCCCCTGGCAAGCTGCAGCCGAACAATGCGCTCAGGTTTGCGCTATATACACCACAAGCATATACCCCAATTGCTTCTGGTCAGCCCACTTGTGATTTTTCGAATCGGCTGACTATACGGGGCTGACTCTCTTTTTTGGCAGGTTGGCAGTGCACCATTTGCAACAGCGGTGCTCCCTCAACAGCACACCCGGCTTTTCTATGCATCTGCATCACAATCTTCGTCATGTTTGCTTCTGGGTTGGCCGTCCTTCGCAATTCTGCTCGTTAAGCAGATCATCCCGAAGGGTTAGGACCGTTTTTTTCGTTTCCATTGCTTCTTGTGCGGCCGTTATAGACATTGACCTCCCGCCTTCCGCTCTTCCTCCACTTCCATATCGCTTACCCCACGAACTTTGCACGAACGGACTCTAGAGTTGACGTCGCTCTTTGCAAACATCGACAGTCGTTACGAATACCTCGCATCGTTGCATATAAATATTGTAGAATCTGATAAATTACGGGATCTATGACCTTTCTCTTAGCTGATGCGGACATGTCTCTTCTGAGACGCAGAGAAATCTCCACTCAACCTTGTTCTCAACCGGCGAGATCGGCAGTTGGTAAGAAATAAGGTAGCGAATGATCAATGAAACAGCAATTCTTTGAGACATGGCCGGGCTCGGAGACCGAGAACGCCTTCGTGTTGATGTCCATTCATTCAACTCTACCGAGGTGGCCCATCAATCACTCAAATGCTCTTTCAATCCCATCATCAACTTGCATCACTTCACCGCTTGCACTTTGTTGATCACCAGAACCCCCAACCGACAGTTGCCGCAAGCCGCCACCGTCAGGTCAACCTCCCTCATCATCATCATTCATATTCATGACGCTGTGGCTTTCAAACCTCTATGCCAGTCTCAACCACTACAACGTCCAATCAGTTTGCCGCCCAATCGCGCTTCGGCATCAACTCACCTTGCCCCTTGTTCCCCGCCCGGGTGTTCCGGTTCCATGGATCGATGATAGAGCTTCTCAGTTGACAACCAACCCCCAACCGTCGTCGCCTTGAAGGTTGCGTCACGCCTCGGTTGGGCATGTTACTTGTAACCAATGCGAGTCCGCAGCTGAGGGACGCCACCTCCTCCACGTTGGCAGATTTGCGATCGTGACCTTTTGATTGCTATTTTTCCATCAGGGAGATTATTGCCCATTTGATTAGCCGATCGAAGGGGGTTGGGTGGATTCAAAGGGGCGCAAAATTTTGGTTTTGGAACAAATACCGAGTGAATTGGCAGATGGTATGGGTGCGGGAGGGGCATTTAAATCTGCCCTTCTTGCATTCCTATTCATATCTCCCCCCGCCCCTGCATCATCCGCGCCAACGCCTGTCTGCTCAGGGGAACTCGTGTCTAGGTACGGCTGTGTGGTTCTCTCTCTGCCGCTGACTTGGCTTTGCTCATGTGAGCCTGTGCAGTCTTTCCGGCATAATCGCACTCGTCGCACAAGGGGGCACAGGCAGGTCGCACGTATCAGTTTTTTTGGTCACCGGCGATACTAGGACAGGACATCACTCGTGTATCAGCAACCTAAGGGTCGCCATCGCGAAACGCTTAGGAGTAGTCCTCAACCGTGCTGCAGGGTCGCGTGACTGCACATCAACTTCATCACAGCCGCATAATTCCTATCAAAAAGTGTATATCGCCGCTCTATTCCTGCGCTCCTCCTCCATCCCTCGTCTCTCATATCTTCTTTCGACCCACCTTTCCCTTGACGAGCATGTCCCTCTCGGTCTCCTCGTTTCCTGAAGCACCCCCCAAGCTCGCACATCACCCAAAGTGGCGAAACCTACCTTCTCCCAAAGGCAAATCGGGGTTCTTCGGCGCCCTACTTAGCAAAGGCTCTGTGCCTTTCCTGAAACACATTCGACATTTCACAAAGGCGGACGTGAAGGAGTCTGTCATCCACCAACCCGTAAACGTCCCGTCGATCCAATCCCGGCACCCTTTGTCCGTCTCTCCATCTTCCATTAAAGCCCCTAGCATAGTCATCGACCTCCGTTCTGTCCCCACCATCGGTGAATGCTTCCCGTCGTCAAAATTTGACGATGTCGATGCTTCCTCTCTAGATCCCGTCCTTGAGATTTCTCATTCACCACAAGCTACACCGGTGGCTCTGCCATTCCCCTCAACTACGGAGCGCATTTCTGCGACCCCTACCCTGCTGTCAGCGAAGGAACACAATGAGATTGCACCTGTGGTCGATGACTCTGAGCCCCGCGATTCTCGATCTAATGTCCCTTCAGTTAAATCCCTCGCCGAACCCTCTCGGCGGTGGCGCGCGACGACATCTTCTGCCTCTACTGCGCCTCCTGGCTTCGGGGCGACGACTTCACACTCGCCGACGACACCCTCGCCAACTGTGGCATCCACGGAAGGTCGCCCTCGATTGCGTTCCATATTAACGGGCGTCAAACAAACGGCGACAGAGACGGAGTCGCCACGCCGTCCTCGGCATAAATCAGAGACCTCGATTGGTGTTCGCGGCGCCACCACTCCGTCTTCGCCCAACGATACCTCGCGAGAAGGAAAACGCACATATAGGGGCAAAAGTTCGCCGCCGCCGCTTCCCTCTAGTATGTCATCTTCTGCTGTATCGAAGCAGCAGTACGAGATGGGGGGCCCCTGGCGCCCCCTCTCGAACGCGTCGAGCAAGAGCGTGGGCGGCGTCAAACCCTCGGAATTGCCCGTCCCGAATCAGCCCGCGCGTCTCACGGCGCACATGCTCTGCATGCGTTCGGGCTCCCGTCCACTCCCCACCCACCTGACACTCTCATCTGGCCGCATGGTCGCCCGCCCGCGCTCGAAGACGAGCGATGCCGCCTCGGCACCATACCGCCCACGCACCACGTCGGCGTCGCTCGCGGTACGTACTGCCGAATGCGACCAGAGTCAGCAGTCGCCACCACCACCGCCGACGCCAGGCCTACCGGACGGAGGACGGAGATCGCGATTGCCCGTCCCTAGCGCTCCGGCGGCGTCCCGACTCGAAACCACCGGCACTGCTGCGGTAGAGAGTTGACGCGTTGACGACGAGCTCGGGAGACGCAGTTGCTGTCCTCTGCTGTCCTCGTGATTGCCAAGGACGACAACGTGTGAGGGGCGTTGTGGTTGTACGACCGCGGTTGGCACTCGGTTGTAGGTTTCGCGCGTGCGATGACAACCCGGCCCACATGGAGAACTTGTTTCGTCCTTCGGTACCGATGGCCTCGAGACGACGAGGATTTTTTGGATCCACTTCGAACTCTATTTATTATATCCCGTTGACACAGTTTTCCTCGCACTTTTCATTTGGCCGTTGGCATACTTACAATTATTATTTATTTCGTTTAATGCACACACCTTCCCCCCTCCACATTCTTCTTTTGCAATGTAGTTTGTAGTTATATACTGAAGCGAGACAGAAAGCCTACGCGTGTGAGAACTTAAGAATCAGAGTGTGATAAATCCAATAAGGGGCGAGCCACGCGGTACAAGGAGTGAGAGAGGCGGAGCGAGGTGAGATGAGACGAATGAGATCTTCGCTTGTCGAGATAAACGCGGGCGGGCCTCAGTAGCGCAGAACCGGTCGAAGCTTGAAGCTTGAAGTTTGAAGGGCGAAGGAAGAAGGCGGAAAAGGACGAGAGGGGAGCGAGAGGGAATCTATATTTTAGCAGGCAAGACCGAGTCATTATATACAAACAGAAAAAGCTGCACTTCTACGAGTGGCCGTCCGAGAGCATCGAATCTAAAGGTAAGCATGCGAACACAACCGGGCAGCGAGGGGAACAAAGGAAAGGGGAGATGAGTCGAAGCGGTGCCCGGTGGCGATCATCGGATCGAGAGCGGCGCTGAGCGAAGGCACCTTACAATACGGGAAGCCGGATTGATATCCCGTCACCATTATCTTTTCGTTTACTGTGATTCGTCCATCTCGCTTGAGGTCACTTGCATTCGCACCGAGCTCAGCCGCTGCATCGCTCAAACTACAACCACGGAACTCTAAACTCAGTCTTCTCCCTCGAGACGTCTCCAGACGATCTGCACGCCAACAGGCAGGCCGTGCATATTGTCCGCGTCGTAGCACTTGTACTCATTGCACTCGATCTTGTTCCGCGGCCGGAAGAACGGAAGTACGAGTTTATCGAGTGCGCAGTCCACGCGCGTGATCGGCATGACGCCCGCGGTATAATCGAGCTGTATACGGCAACAAGCAACGTCAGTCGGTCGGTCTTTCGCACGCACGCTCGTTATGCTAAGGGCTAGTGCGTGACACCCACGACGTTGAACAAGAACGTATACCCGCAGGCCTTCCACAGACACCTGCTGTCCCCGTGTCTCATCACCGGCAGCGCGTTGGGTACGGTCAGCACGAGGTCGAATTTTTCCTCTTGCCAAGTACTCCAACCATTCCACGCGATAGTCCTCGCGCTAGCCGACGAGGCGGTAGAATTCTTGACTGTCCTTGGCGTGCCAGCCCTCGACGAGCGAGGCGTAGACCGCGCGGAGGACGTGGCGGTGGAACCAGGCGTAGAGCTTGATAAAGATTCGGGGAAGCGTGCCCCCCCGAGGTCGTTGGACTCGCACCAGCGGATGTGTGAGGATCCTGCCACGACTGAAATGAGGCCGGTCAGCTCAACGGATCCGTGCAGACGGCTGGGGAAAAACGCGTACAGGCATTGGCCATGAGCTGCGATCCGATTTGTAGAGCTTTAAGCAGGTTCGGAGGGTCACTGCAAAAAAATGCGACAAGTGAAGGTGGTAGACGACTGTTGGTGAGGATTATACGAACATGTCTATGATTTCGTGTCCGTCCTCTTCCAGAAGGATTGTGACGGTTTGTAGAGCGCGCTTGCATGGCGGAGAAGGTGTCACAACGCCTGTTGGAAAAGACTACGTGGGATTCTGGAGAAGAGGGAGGAGGGGACTCAAACCATCGTCCCATAAGATCATCAGCCTCATCTTCTTGGGAAGGTCGCAGTTCGCCAAGGTAGAGAGAGGAACACACTAAAGGACACCAGTGACGCTCCGCCGCCTCTTAAAGGGGGACGTTGACGTACAGAACGCAAGGTTTCATGCCTACGATAGCGCACCAAAACGTCTCCAAGTCTTCCAGTGTCCTCGTCATCGGAGAGTTGACCGACCCGACGCCCTCCTGCCCGACCGTGGAAGTCTAATTCCCACCCTTCGGGAAGCGATGCGTGGACGCCTTGATTGTATAGATGCCGCTGTAATGAGCGAACGGAGCCCGCCACGTCAGTCCCGATGCCCAGTCTGGAGCCACCGCATGCAAGGAGCGCTGCCTCGCCGCCAGTAGATCCGCCAGGAGAGAATGAGGATTTGTGGACCTGCCCCAAACATCGGAGGAGGATTCAAAGGAAAGGAGTGTGATCGGCACGTTCGTTTTGACGAACGGATAGGCACCGGCATCGCGCAGGAGCCGGACAATCGCAGCATCTTTCTGAAGAGGTACGAGCCAGGATGGACTGGGATATCCGATGCAGGATGCGAACCCGGCGACGAACACGGTGTCCTTGACGCTGACGAGCATCCTGGCGAACGGACCTGCCTTGTTGCACGCCAGCACAACGTCTTCTGGGTAGAGTTCGCCGCTTTGAACCTTGGAGACCAAAGACGCCACGTCGTGGCCGATGACCTCCCGGTCTACTGTAATGAGAGCAGCATGATATTCAGGGAGGTTGTTGATTCGTTAAAGATGAACCGAACTGCCAACCACGCTCGCTGAACAGACCATTTATGGAAGGAGACGCGCCATTCACGTAGACTTTCCTTCGCCTTTGCCTCGTCACTTCACCTATGGCCAACGCTGTCCAACGCCCTCTAAAAGGATCGAGGATATCCACCTTTTATCCGGTCAAATCACTCCCAGCTCTCTCTACCTTGGACAGCGCCTTCCAGCTTCAAGAATTCATCTCGCTTACCATCCGCTTGAACATCCACGACGTGTCGGCCATAATCTCAATTCCAGATCCACGAACCAATGCAGAAGGCGGCTCTGACAATAGCGACCCGGATTTAGATGATGAGGGTGATGAAGATAAGGATGCAAAAGGCGAATTCGCTGTCGACGAAGCATGTTGGATTTACGAGCAGTTGCGGTACGCCCTGTATTTCTACGTCTCGACAAAAACCCCATAAGAGCTTACCCGTATCGCTCCTCAGACGACTTGCGCAGGACCTTTCGCATCCTTTGATCACCATGCTGCAGCAGGAATGCACGCGTGCTACATGCCCCGAGATGAAGGCCGGCGAATGGATGTATCTATGCGTCGCTCACGGCAACGACGGAGCAATGGAGGCAAGTCTCGTTCGTTTTCACCGAGAACAAAAGAGAAAAGAAAGACCCGTCCTCTAACGGTCGCTGTGCAGCAATGTTGCGCCATCGACTACATTTTACACACAGTGGACAGCGCAACGGCGCTCCTCAACTCACCACGAGCGTTCCCGTCACGGTATGCGCCACGCAAGCTCTTTTCGGCCCATTTGACTTGACCGCTCTCCCCCCTCACAGGATTAACATCCCCCATCCTTCGCATCGACACTTTGGCTCACTCGCCCGCCGCCTCGGGCGCATCTTCGCCCACGCCTACTTCCACCACCGCGAAGTCTTCGAACAAGCCGAAGCAGAATCGTCGCTCTACGCCCGCTTCCTCGCGCTGACGTGCAAATTCGACCTCGTTCCCCCCGAATTCCTCATCATCCCGACGCCCTCCGGGATCTCCGACGATCCCGAGCCGCCTCGTCTCCTCGCCGCAGCCGTGGACCCACTGCAGCAATCCGGGTCGGACGACGAAAACGATGATCGCGGACGTGGCACACATCGCGGCTTGGGAATGGACATCCTGGGCGGCATCGATCGCAACCCGAGCCCGCGCAAAGGCCGAAATCGCACGGGAACGATGATATTCAGCGAGGCGCTCATCATGGCGGAGGAGCTGGGCAAGGGCGGCGGGTCGCCTAGCCCGGAACGCGAGCACGAGCACGAGCACGAACACGAACATGAACACGAACACGAACACGAGCACGAGCACGAGCAAGACTCGGGCGTACAGTTGTCCTCCTCCCCTTCGGCCGAAATACCTGAATCGGAGGGCGACTTTGTGCACGTGGACATGTCGAGCCGTGAGGCGGAGGAGGAGTACTCGGACGAAGAGCAAGAGCACGAGAGTCACTTGGACCTGCCAGCGGAGGAAGCGACTCGCGCGTACGAGCTCGAGGAAGACCATATGCATATGGGCACGCTTTCTGAGATGCACGCGCACGTAGAGTCCATCCAGGACGATCAAGATCAAGCCCCGGAGCAGGACGTCACGGATGACGCCGAGGTGGCGGAGCACGTCGACGAGGCCCCAGAACACGACGTCACGTCTGCGCACGAGACCGCCGCCGGTACGACCATCATCAAGTTATCCCCTGCCGACGATATCGACAGCCTGGAAGAGGACGCGCAAGAGGAGGACCTCACGGAGGCAGTGGTGGAACCCCACGACGATGACGAAGATGACGAAGACGAAGACGACGTCGACGTCGACGACGCTGATGACGCTGACGACACTGACGACGCTGCTGACGCCCGTGAAGTCGCCGACCAAATTTCCTTGGATGAGCCGCATGAACAGCCGGGTGAGG
>Ga0137397_10000220_pt1 | contig 38794 bp, 31 predicted proteins | sample czorhiz116metaG_FD_106658 | JGI IMG/M metagenome (GOLD analysis project Ga0137397, IMG submission 106658) | Vadose zone soil microbial communities from Angelo Coast Range Reserve, California, USA - czorhiz1.16 metaG | ecosystem: Environmental > Terrestrial > Soil > Vadose zone | place: USA... | reverse complement strand
TTGTGATATTCTTCGAATGGATTCCGCAGCCCGGAGGCCACTTCTTGAAGGCTCGCGTCTTCGTCACCCTCAAGCGGGGCGTGCTCGATCCCCAGGGCAAGACGGTCTGCGCGTCGCTGCACCAGCTGGGATACCGGGAAGTCACCGACGTGCGGGTCGGCAAGTACATGGACGTCACGCTCGGAGGGCTGCCGCGCCGGGAGGCGGAGCAGCGCCTCAAACTGATGTGCGAAAAGCTCCTTGCGAACACCGTGATCGAGGACTATCGCTTCGAAATCTATGAGGAGTGAGGGGACCGGGTGAAGTTCGGCATCGTCGTCTTCCCGGGCTCCAATTGCGACCACGATGTGTACCACGTGGCCAAGCACGTCCTCGGCCACGAGGCGGCCTTCCTGTGGCACAAGGACACCACCTTCGCGGGCGTGGACTGCGTCGTGCTGCCGGGCGGGTTCGCCCACGGCGATTATCTCAGGACCGGTGCCATCGCGCGGTTCTCGCCGATCATGAAGGCGGTGGAGGCGTTCGCCGGGCGCGGCGGGCTCGTGTTCGGCATCTGCAACGGTTTCCAGGTGCTGACCGAGGCCGGTCTCCTGCCGGGGGCGCTGATGCGCAACGCCGGCCTGAAATACATCTGCCGGGACGTGCATCTGCGGGTCGAGCGCCAGGACACCGCCTACACCTCGCGCATCAAGCAGGGGACGATCCTCAGGATCCCGGTGGGCCACGGCGAGGGGTGCTACTTCGCGCCGGAGGAGGTCCTGAAGGAGCTGGAGGAGAAGCGGCAGGTGGTGTTCCGCTACTGCGACGAGGGCGGGCAGGTGACGGCGGGCTCCAACCCGAACGGGTCCCTGCGCGCCATCGCGGGGATCTGCAATGCCAGGGGGAACGTGCTCGGGATGATGCCCCATCCCGATCGCTGCGCCGAGGACGTCCTGGGGAACGCCCAGGGACGGCGCATCTTCGATTCGATCGTCTACGCCTGGGAGCTGGCGCGCCGCAACCGGATCTAGGGCCGCGGCGGCCGGGCCAGGAGGGAGACATGGTGCTGAAGGCTCTGAAGAAGCTGATCCAGGGCGGACCGCGCGTCGACTACTCGAACGTGGGCCGGAACGATCCGTGTCCCTGCAAGAGCGGCGAGAAGTTCAAGAACTGCTGCATCGACAAGGCCGAGAAGAAGGCGCGGGCGGACCGCGACGCCAAGCTGTTCGGCTCGAACAAGGGGTGAGATGGAGCCTCAAGTCACACGCGAGCTGGCCCTGCAGCACGGCATGACCGCCGAGGAATACGACCTGGCGGTCAAGGCCCTCGGCCGGCCGCCGACCTACACGGAGCTCGGGATCGTCTCCGTGATGTGGTCCGAGCACTGCTCCTACAAGAGCAGCCGCGTCCATCTGAAGCGGCTCCCGACCGAGGGGCCGCGTCTGGTGCAGGGGCCCGGCGAGAACGCGGGGATCGTCGAGATCGGTGAGGGGATCGCCGCGGTCTTCAAGATGGAGAGCCACAACCATCCCTCCTACGTCGAGCCGTTCCAGGGGGCGGCGACCGGGGTCGGCGGCATTCTGCGCGACATCTTCACGATGGGGGCGCGTCCCATCGCCTCGCTGAACTCGCTGCGGTTCGGATCGCTCGCGGAGCCGCGCATGCGGTACCTCGTCGGGGGCGTCGTCTCCGGCATCGCCTCGTACGGCAACAGCATCGGCGTGCCGACCGTCGGCGGGGAGATCTACTTCCATCCCTCCTACAACGGCAACATCCTGGTCAACGTCTTCAGCCTCGGGATCGCGCGGCTCGACAAGATCCACAAGGGGACCGCCTCGGGGCCCGGAAACCCGGTGATCTACGTCGGGTCGAAGACGGGGCGCGACGGTATCCACGGCGCGTCGCTCCTGGCGTCGTCGGAATTCGACGCCACCTCGGAGTCGAAACGGCCGACCGTCCAGGTGGGGGATCCGTTCACCGAGAAGCAGCTGCTCGAGGCGTGTCTCGAGGTCATGAAGTCGCCGGGCGTCGTCGTCGGCATCCAGGACATGGGGGCGGCCGGTCTCACCTGCTCGACGGTCGAGATGGCGGCGCGCGCCGGAACCGGCATGGAGATCGATCTCGACAAGGTGCCGCTGCGCGAGGAGGGGATGACCCCCTACGAGATCATGCTGTCGGAGTCGCAGGAGCGGATGCTCCTGGTCGCGACACCCCAGAGCCAGAGGCGCGTGCGCGAGGTGTTCGAGAAGTGGGACCTCGACGCCTCGATCGTCGGCCGGGTCACCGACACCGGCCGGGTGCGCGTGTCGTTCAAGGGGAAGCAGGTCGCCGACGTTCCCGCAAAGGCCCTGGTCGACGACGCGCCCCGTTACCGCCGTCCGAGCGCCAGGCCGTCGTGGCAGGACGCCGTCGCGAGCCTGGCGACCAGCGCTTTGGCCGACATCTCGGACGGCACGAAGGCGCTTCTGGCCCTCTCGACCTCCCTCAATCTCTGCAGCCGGGAGGACGTCTATACCGAGTACGACCACATGGTGCGCAGCAACACGGTCGTCCGGCCAGGGTCGGACGCCGCGGTCATCCGGCTGAAGGGGACCCGGTTCGCCCTGGCGCTGACGGTCGACTGCAACGCCCGCTACTGCTGGCTCGACCCGGCCGAAGGGGCGCGTCTGGCGGTGGCGGAGGCGGCGCGCAACCTGGCCTGCTCGGGGGCCGTGCCGATCGGCACGACCGACTGCCTGAACTTCGGCAACCCGGAGAAGCCGGAGGTGATGTGGCAGTTCGAGCAGGCGATCGACGGGATCGCCGACGCCTGCCGCGCGCTCGAGGCGCCGATCGTCGGCGGCAACGTGTCGTTCTACAACGAGACCGAGGGGAAGGGGATCCACCCCACGCCCACCATCGCCATGGTCGGGTTCCTGGACGACGTGAAGGGGGCGGTCACCCAGTGGTTCAAGAAGGAGGGGGACCGGGTGTTCCTGCTCGGCGACGCCGCGGGGAGTCTTTCGGGGAGCGAGTACCTGGCGCTCCTGCACGGCCGCGAGGCGGGCCGCCCGCACCCGGTCGATCTCGGACGCGAGAAGAGGCTGCACAACCTGCTGCGCGCCGCGCGCGACGCCGGATTGATCCTCTCCGCGCACGACTGCGCCGAGGGGGGGCTCGCCTTCGCCCTCCTGGAGTGCTGCATCACCTCGCCCGTCTCCGCCGTCGGCGCCGACCTCGCGCTGGAGGCTCCGGGACGTCTCGACGAGCTCCTGTTCGGCGAGGCTCCGACACGCGTCGTCGTCTCCGCTCCTCCGGATGCGCGCGCCCGGCTGGAGCAGATGGCGAACACGGCCTCGGTGCCGATCCGCCTGCTCGGCAAGGTCGGCGGCGACCGCCTGACCATCAAGGCCGGCGGCGGCCGCGTCGTCGACTGCGAGATCCCCCCCGCGCGCGCCGCCTGGCGCGCCGCGCTCGCCGGGCACCTCAAGGGCTGAACCGCCCTCCGATCAGTCGGCTGGCGCCTCCGAAGCCGCGTAACGCGCCGCTCCGAGCAGCGCGAGGGAATCGTTGAGGACGACGCGTAACGGCATCGCCTCGAGGAGCGGCCGCATGCGGCCTTTCGCAACGAAGGCCTTGACGAAGGCCGGGCCGCGCAGCCTCGTCAGGATCTTGGGGGCGATGCCGCCGCCGACGTACACGCCGCCGGTCGCCATGACCTTCAAGGCGAGATTGCCGGTTTCGGCGCCGTAGAGCGTCACGAACAGATCGAGGGCGTCCGAGCAGAGGCGCGAGCGTCCGGCGAGCGCCACGGTCGAGATGACCGCGGCCGGCTCGCCCGACGAGATCTCATCCGCAAGCCAGGACGGCTCCTCCCCCCGCCCCGAGTCGCGCAGGAACGAGTAGATGTTGACGAGCCCGGGGCCCGAGAGGACCCGCTCCCAGCTCACCTGCTCGTAGCGCCGGATGAGGTGCCGCAGGAGGTCGATCTCGATCTCGTCAGACGGGGCGAAGCTCGCGTGTTCCCCTTCTGTCGCGAAGGGACGGTGGCGCCGGCCGTCCCAGTAGAGCCCCGCCTCGCCGAGACCGGTGCCGGCCGCGATGAGCGCCCTGTGACCGGCCGCGTCGGGAGCCCCCTCCTGCAGGACGACGATCTCGTCGGGGCGCAGCCAGGGAAGACCGTGAGCGCTCGCCTCCAGATCGTTCAGGAGCGCCACGAAGGACAGGCGCAGATCCCGCGCCAGATCGCGGGAGTCGACGATCCACGCCAGGTTGGTGGTCGAGGAGCGCCCGTCCTTGACGGGACCGGCCACTCCGAAGCAGGCGCTGGTGATCGAGGCGTTCGCCCCCCGGACGAACTGCGAAGCGATCGCCTCGAGACCGGGATAATCGTGGCTGGCGTAGATCTGCTCGGCGATCGGGTAGGATCGTTCGGGTGTGCCGTCGAACAGCGCCAGCCGTGTGTTCGTCGCCCCGATGTCGCCCGCGAGGATCACGCACCCCTCAGGTCTTGCCGGCCTTCTTCCTGAGCGCGCCGTACGAAGCGTCCGCCCGGGGCCCGCGACCCTCGGGGAAGCCGAGATGCCGCCAGCCGGGGGCGACGATGTTTCCCAGGGCGTCGGTCATTCCATGGAAGCCGCCGAGCACCCAGCGGACTTTCGGGTAGCCGCTCTGGGACAGGAGGTTGGCGGCCAGCTCGGCGCGCGGGCCGGTCTTGCATCCGACGATGAGTGGCACGTGCTCGGGCACCGCGGCGCGCACGACGTCCAGAAAGTCGGGGTTCGGGTCGATCCGCTGCATCGCGGGGTTGGGAGTGCCGATCGGGACGTTGATCGCCCCCGCGGGGTGCCCCTCGGCGAACTCGTCCTCGGTGCGGACGTCGAGATAGACGGCGTCCTTCTCCTTGTCCATCAATTCGTGCGCCTGGCGCACGTCGATCCTTTCCGGATTCATGGGTCACCTCGTCGTCGATCGTCGATCATTCTACCGCGGTCGCGCCGGCGCGGACCCGACCAGTTCGCGGGCGCGAAGGAAGACGGCGTGCCACATCGGCCGCGTCAGGAGTCCCGTGTTGGTGTTGCGCCGGCTCGGATGGAACGAGCAGAGGAGGGTCCTGCCGTCCGGAAGTGCCCTCTCGGCGCCGTGCGCGAAGCGTGGAGCGGGTGGAGGTCCGGTCCTGTCCCGGTTGCCGGCGGCTCGAAGGAAGTTCTCGAGGGCGAGCCGACCCAGGACCACGACGACCTGAACGCGGTGGAGCAGCCGGATCTCCGCATCGAGGTAGGGCCGACAATTGGCGAATTCCTGGAGGGTCGGCTTGTTCTCGGGCGGGGCGCACCGGGCCGCGGCCGCAATGTAGCAGTCGATGAGCTCGAGCCCGTCGTCGCGCGACACCGAGGTGGGCCGGCTGGCGAAGCCGTACCGATGCAGGGCCTCGTACAGCCAGTCGCCGCTCGAGTCTCCTGTGAACACACGGCCGGTGCGGTTTCCGCCGTGCGCGGCGGGGGCGAGACCGACCACCAGAAGACGCGCGCGAGCATCGCCGAATCCCGGGATCGGTTTACCCCAGTAGTCCCACTCCAGGAACTCGCGCTTCTTGTCGCGCGCGACCTGCCTGCAATAAGAGCGCAGCCGTGGGCAACGCTCGCACGACACGATCGCGCGCCGGACTTCCTGCAGGGAACGGAAGTTCATGCCGCCCAAGACTACATCAGGACCGTGTTGACAATTCCCGGATCCGGGCGTACATAGATCGCCTGCCGACGCACCACGCATTCGCCGTGCGATAGAAAACTGCGTCCGAAGTGTTGTCCCCTGCGCCCATCACGGGACACCCTGATGGCCTCGGGCGCTCGTGGCGCGCGGCGGTCGTCGATGTGACTCGATTCTGTGAACGAGCCGGTGTCGCCCCGAACATGGGCATCGGGACATGCCGGCTCCCATCGAGGGGAGGTCGCCGGTGCGCAAATTCCTTCTGTCCGCCGTCTGCGCAGGTCTTTTCGTCGGTCTGGTCCTGGCCGACGGCAGTGGCGCCAACCACCAGGTAAGGACGATGTCATTCGGGTCGTCCGGCGGGAACGCCAACGACATCACACGCTTCTTCTGCTGCGGCGGAACTCTTGGGTCGCTGGTCACCAAAGGAGGCATCCAGTACATCCTGAGCAACAACCACGTTCTGGCGCGCGTCGATCAGGCCGCAGTGGGCGAGGACATCACCCAGCCCGGTCTGATCGACAACGGTTGCAGTGTTGCGACGGTGGTTGCCGACTTCAGCCAGGCGGTGCCGCTCGGGACGCAGAACGTCGATGCGGCTCTCGCGGCGGTGCGTCCAGGACTCATGGACGCCGGCGGCAAGATCCTGGACATCGGTGTCCCGTGCGCGACACCCGGAACCCCGCGGGTCGGGCTGGCGGTGGCGAAGAGCGGCCGGACGACCGGCTGCCAGCAGGGAACCATCGCATCGATCAGCACCAACGTCAACGTCCAGTACCAGAGAAGTTGCGGCAAAGGTAAGAAGTTCGTCATCGCTTACACCAACCAGGTGGTGATCAACAGCACCACCTTCAGCGCGGGCGGCGACTCCGGCTCGTTGATCCTATCGGGGTCGTGCAGCAATACCGGCAGCGAGACGAACGGCGACAACGCGCCGGTCGCCCTCCTGTTCGCCGGCAGCAGCTCCAGCACCATCGGCAACCCGATCCAGGATGTCATCGGGTCCCTGGGGGTCGGCTTCGTCGGCACGTCGACGTGCACCGCCCCGACCTCGGCGTCGGCCGCCACCGGCTTCGGTCGCGAGCCGCTGCAGAACGATCTCGATTTCGCCACCATGGTCAAGGACCGGCACGCTCCCGACATGATGCGGAATCCCGAGATCATCGGCGTGGGGGTGGGCGTGATGGACGATGACCCGAGCCGGGTGGCGCTCGTCGTCTACGTCGATTCGACCCGGCCGGTGCAGTCACGCGTCCCCACGCAGGTCGATGGGGTGCCCGTCAAGGTCGTACGCACGGATCCGTTCGTGGCCTACTAGCTCCGGAGTCGAAGAGAGGGGGTGACGCTCCAGGGTCACCCCCTCTTCATTCCGAGTGCCCACGGCAGGGTACATTCCGGGTTGGCAGGCGGTTTGCTAATACGCTCAGATGAAGACGCCGCGTGCCCCGGCCGACCGCCGGAATCGCCGTGGCGGAAGTACCGGAGGAGGTGTCCAGATGAAGAAGATCCTGACGCTCGCGGTGCTCATGACCCTGGGGCTCGCCTTGGCGACTCCGGTCCTGGCCGATCACCGTGACCACTACCGGGGACACCCTGTCCGCTACTCCCGAGGAGGGTACCACAGCGGGTATTACGCCCCGTACTCGAGGCCCAGGTACCGCACCCGGCTGTTCTTCGGCTTTGGCGTGCCGCTGTTCGCGCCGGCCCCCGTCCATGTCTACGACCCGCCGCCGTACTATGCGGAGCCCGGCTACTGCGAGCCGGTCTGGGTGCCGGGACACTACGTCTACCAGGGCGGGGCGCGCTTCCACATCGCGGGAGCCTGGTCCCGCTGAACGGGCTGTGGTGCCGGCGGGTGGAGCCGTGAGGCCGCCCGCCGGTTTCAGCCGGTTTCCGAGTTGACCTCCCCCGCCGGGCGTGATAGAAATCGCGGCCCCCTGCACACGACTCTCAGGAGGACCGCAGCGATGACGCCACACCGGCTCTCGAATCTTCTCCAGTGCACCGTTCCGACGCTTCTGGTCGCGGCACTGGCCGTCGCGACCACGCCACCGCTCCGGGCCGCGACCCTCGACCTGAAGGCCAAGGGGCGCACCGACACCGACAAGGACCGCGACTCCTACAACAGGCCGGTCGAGCTGATGGCCTTCTGGGGGGTCAAGGACGGCATGAAGGTGATGGACCTGTTCCCCGGGAACGGCTACCTGACGCTCCTCCTGAGCCAGGCGGTCGGTTCGAACGGGAAGGTCGTAGGGTTCGCGTCCTACGACCATGAGGCCTGGCAGAAGCGCTTCCAGCCGCTCGCGCTCCCCAACGTCGAGGAGGTCGTGATGCCGGAGCCGCAGGGATTCGGAGGGGACCTGGCGAAGGCGCTCGCCAAGCTCCCGGCGGGGTCGTTCGACGCGGTCCTCACCATAAGGAACTACCACGATCTGAAGAACCCCGCGGAGGCGCTGGCGGAGATCAAGCGCCTCCTGAAGCCGGGCGGGACTCTCGGAATCATCGATTCCCGCACGGCCAGCGGCCGCGACGAGGAGAACCACCGCATCGCCGACGACGTCATCGTCCGCGAGGTGCTGGCGGCCGGGTTCAGCCTGGCGGGGATCTCGCAGATGCTCTCGAACCCGAAGGACGACTACACCAAGGGCTTCTGGGACGCCCGTTGGATCGTCGATCAATCCTGCCTGAAATTCACACGTTGAGATTGGGCACGCTCACGGTCCGCGGCACCGGGGCGCGCGAGAAACGGTACCCTTCGTAGACCGCGATGGCGTAGAACACCAGGTCCATCGGGCTGAACGTCTCCACCATCAGGTCCACGATGACCGAAGGGTGAAGGTGCGTCACGATGGTCAGGAGAGGGATGTTCTCCTGCCGGCCGACCATCACGCAGACGATCAGGAGATTGCCGGCGAGACAGCCGAGCAGCGACAGCACGGCCCCCAGGACCTGGAACGTCGGCTCCGACCCCTTCCCGAATCTTCGCACGGCGTAGCCGACCAGGAAGCCGATGCCGATCGCCATCCAGCCGATCTGCATGTTGGTCACCACGGTGATGGTCGCCCACAGCGCCGCTCCGACGACGGCGGCGGCACCGCCCGCGAGCAGGGCCATCGGGAGGCTGTTGCTTTCCGGATTCAAGGGAGTCACGTCCGTCGTCTGTTCCATCGGGGTCCTCCCGGAGCGAGGCTCCTGTTTCAGGCCGACCGCTTCAGCACCACCAGCGTGATGTCGTCCTGCCGTGGCGAGGCGGCGCAGTGGCTCTCGACCGCGGCGGCGGCGCGATGGACGATGTCCTCGGGAGTCGCCGAGGGATCCTGCCGCGCGATTTCGATGAGGCGCGCTTCGCCGAACTCCTCGTCCGAAGCGCTTCGTCCTTCGGTCGCGCCGTCGCTGAAGCAGAGCACGACGTCGCCTGGGAGGATCTCCAGGCTGTGGGCGCGGAAGGCGGCGCCGGCGAGCATCCCCAGGGGCGGACCGGTCGCCGTCAGCCGCTCGACCTCCGCCCCGGCGCGCACCCGGCACGGCGGGTTCTGCCCGGCGTTGACATACGTCAGGGTGTGGCGCTCCGGATCCAGGACTCCGTAGAAGAAGGTGACGAAGCGGTTCTGGGGAATGCGCCGGTTCAGGTGCCGGTTGAGCCGGGTGATCGTCTCGTCCGGCGACAGCCCCATCTCGCACAGGGCATGCAGACTCGCCTGGAACGAGGCCATCAGGAGCGCGGCGGACAACCCCTTGCCGGCCACGTCCCCCAGCCCGATGCCGTAATGCCCGCCCGGAAGCTCCACGTAATCGAAATAGTCGCCGCCGACCGCCTGGCAGGGGGCGCTGTGTCCGTACACCTCGTATCCCGGGATCGGCGGCCCCTGGGCCGGCAGCAGATGTTCCTGGATCTCGCGCGCTTTCTGCAGCTCCTGCTCCATCCGCTCCTTGGCCACGACCTGCTCGAACAGCCGGGCGTTCTCGATCTTCACGGCCGCGACATTGGCCAGGTAGGTCAGGAGACGCAGGCTCTCCTCGCTGAACAACGCGGCCCTGTGGCGGTTGTCGACGTAGATCAGTCCGATCACATCGCGGTTGTTCCACAGGGGGACGCACATGACCGACCGGAGCTGCTGCGCCCCGACACTGTGTCCCAGGCGGAAGCGGTCATCGATCAGGGCGTCGCTCGTCAGGATCGATTCCTGCTTCCGCATCACGCGGTCCGCGATGGTCTTGCTGATCGAGATGGTGGAGCCGGCCTCGTCGGGCGGGACCCGTATGACCTGGGCCAGGAGGGTCTCACCCGCGCGCAGCATGAGAAGTCCGCGCTCGAACGGCACGGCCCGCCGGGCGAGATCCATGATGGTCTCCAGGATCTCGGGGAGCGGACGATGGAAGACCAGCTGCTCGTTGGCCTCCTGGATGATGGCGGCGATGGAGGCGGCGGAGGCGCGGTCCGCGGGGGGCGGGAACGGCGTCTTCGCCTCTAGGATCAGCGGGACGTCGTGCAGCTCGGGCGTCCGCAGCCCGGTCGGCGAGAAGTAGGTCGTGCCGGCGCCCTGCAGGAGGGGCCGGTCGCTGAACTCGACGCTCGGGATCGTGGCGCCGTTGAAGATCAGGAGGGTCGATCCCAGGCGGACCCGGTCACCCGGGCTGAGGCGGGTCGGCTCTCCGATGCGCCGGTCGTTGACGAATGTGCCGTTCTTCCCCCCGGCATCGAGGACGAACACGCCGTCGGCCTGCCTGACGATGGCGGCGTGGGTGCGGGAGACGTTCAGGTCCTTGAGGACCAGATCGTTCCCCGAGGCGCGCCCGATGCGCAGGTTGTCGGCGTCGATGTCGCGGCGGACACTCGACCCCTCGGGCGTAATGACCGTCAGGAAGTCCATGTCCGGCCCCGCGGCGAGAAGGGCCCGGCGGCGCCGGGAGGCGCCGCCGGGTTCTACGACCCTACTTGATCCCGATTGTCACGTCATGCACCGTCCCGTCGTCGAGGATCGTCCTGATCAGGTAGAGCGAGTTCGACTGCAGGGACGAGGCACTCAGATTATAGATGTACTGCTGCGCGGTCGGATCGTAGCGATAGAGATTGTCCGTGTTGGCGCTTCCGACGCTGCCGATGTCGATGGCCTGGTCGCCCACCACGCCGTTGGCGACGAAGTGGACCTCGATCCTGGCGACGGCGTTGGGGATGTTCGCACCCGCGCAGTCGCGGAGCTGGAACTTCACCGGGATCGCCCCCCGCTTCTTGAGGAACACGGTCGGGCTGCCGGCCTTGATCGGCGCCAGGTATCCGTCGAAGACGTAGGCCTCGTCGATGTGACCGTCGCAATCGTCATCGGCACCGTTGCAGGCGACCTCCTGGACCGGTAAGACCGTCTGCTTGCAGACCATCGGACCGTCCGCGCACGAGGTGAGACCGTGGGTGCAGGCGCCGAAAAGACCGGTCTGCACCACGGTGCAGGGAAGACCCGCCCCCGCGGTCGGATGCCCGTCGTCGGGGACTCCGTCGCAGTTGTCGTCGAGACCGTTGCACAGCTCCGTCGCCCCGGGATTAATGAAGGCGCGCTGGTCGCTGCAGTCGGCGGCCCGGGTCGCCGAGCCGCACAGGGTGTAGCCATCGCCGTCCGCATCGGGCCCGGGGGCGCCGCCGAGTCCGGCGCAGTAGGACAGGCGGGCGTCCTCGCTCACGAGTCCGCAAGCGATCTTGACCGGAGACCACTGCGCCGCACCCTTGGCGCGCGTCGGGTCGGGGGTGACCGTGGCGATCTGGTCGACCGAGAGGGTTACGTCCGTGAAGGGAGGATAAGTCAGGACACCGCCGACATCGGACGAGTGGGAGTACAGCATCCGCAGATTGGGCTCGAATTCGCCGTCCTTCTTGAGGACCATGTCGGTCGAACCGGACACCGGCGAGTCGATCGTCAGGACCTGGCACGGAAACGGATCGTCAGGCGGAGATGGCTGGTAGCCGGGAGGGAACGCCGGCTCGTCGCCGTTCGGCAAGTTCGCCGAGCAGGCGGCGGCACCGGCCGGTGTCCCGCCGCCATTGCTGATGCTGAACAGGAGGCCGTCGGCGAGGCAGATCGTCTGATTGGAGAGCGGACCGGGTCCGAGGGCGCGGAAGGTGGCGTGAAGGGTGCACCTGTTGCCGCCGCCATCGGTCGCCACCACAGTCCCCTGCCCGTTTGCGCCCGCATCGATCGGCTCGACGCGGAAATCGACGGACGGCGCCCCCGGATCGAAGGGGTCCACAGTCAGCCGCACGTTGGACTCCCCCTCTTCCAGCGCCACACTCACGATACCCGACTGGACCTGTTCGGGATGGATGGAACCAGACGCGACGGACCTGAGGCAGTCGATGCACCCGATCACGCTGGAATCGGTCGCCGTCCCATCGATGCCGCGGACTCCTCCTTCGGTCGCCGGAGCGCCGCTGCAGACCGGCGGGGTCGTATCGGTCTCCGAGGCGGCGATTCCGAACCGCACGTCGTCGACCCCGAATTCCTCGGAGATGCCCGTCACCGTCCCGGCGGTGATGACCACGCGGAAGATCGGCCCGTCGGCAACAGCACCGAAGAACACCGGGGTCGACTCGCTGTCCGAGTCGTTCGACAGGGGCAGGGTAGCGGTGCTGTCGTCGCCGAACTCGAACTTCACAGAAGCGGGAGTCGCCGCCGGATCATAGGCGGTCAGGTAGAACGAGAAGGCGGTGATCGACGGATGGAAGTCGAGGTAAATCGTTTGAAGATAGGGGCTCTCGATGCCCGAAACCGAGCCGCCGACGAGCATGTTCGGCGCGCTCGAAGCCGCGCTGTGGCCGATCACGTGGATGCTGACATACCCATCGATGCCGCTGTTCGGAGACGAGAACACGACTCCGGGGATCTGGTCGCCGATCACTGTGTCTGAGGTGAAGGCGTCGAACCCTTCGTGCGTCAGCTCCCCTCCGCCGGCGGCGGCGAGAAACGACTCGGGGTCCGGATAGGTTGTGACCGTCGCCGCTGCGGTCGATGAGGCGGCGGAGGACACGAGAACGATCAGGATGGTGAAAATGACCCGGTTCAGGTTCGATATTGCGCGACTCAATTTCATCTCCTCCATTGCGCGAAACACACGTCCACTGCGGTTTTTTACGGATTCTGCCGACTCAAATATCCCCGAACGTCCCCTCTTGTCAATAGGAATCGCCCCCTTTTACGGCTTCAGGAGCGACTGCAGGCGTGCTGTCTCCGCGGCGTGGTCGGGTCCCTTGAACAGCGCCTCCGCTTGCCGGGCGAACTCGACCGTCAGGGGTCGTGCAAGAAACGTCTTGAGGTCGGTTCCCGCGAGCCCCTGGCGCATGTCCTCGAGCACCCCGAGCGCCTGGCCCGCCCGGTCCCGGGCGGCGGCTGCTTCTCCCTGCAATTTCAAAGTCTTGCACGCGATCTGGAGGGACTGGAACTGCACGTCCCGCAGGTGGATCGGGGAGGCGAGGTGCTGGGCCAGCTCCGCCTCCCTTGCCGCATCTCGCCCCCGGCCGGCGGCCAGGTGGACTCTCGCCAGGGCCAGGCGGGTGGCGGCGGTCAGCGGGGCGAGCCCGATGTTCGACGCGGCGCTGGCGACCTGTTCCAGATCGCGGGCCGACTGGGAGGCTTCCGCCTCACGCAGACGCGCCAGCAGTATGAGGCGCTGGTCGTTCGCGGCGCGGGCCTGCGTGACCGCCTCTTTCGCGACGGCGAGGGCCCGGGCGCGCTGCCCTCCTTCCAGAAGGAGCGCCGCCTGAGTGCTGAGCGCCTCCGCCAGGAGCGGCGCATTCTTCATCTTTCCGGCGAGGCGTAGCGCTTCCTTCAGGGCGCCGTCGGCTCCCTGAGAGTCGCCCAGCTGTCGGCGCACGCTTCCAAGGTAGACGAGACAGGTCGTGGATAGCGTCGTGTCGTTCGCCTCCCTGGCCATCTGTTGAGCGTCGGCCAGGAGAAACAGGGCTGGTCCGTATTCCCCCTGGTCCTCGTGGATGTTCGACAGGTTCGCCGACAGGATGCCGATCCACACCTTTTCGCCGATGTCGCGCGCCATCGTCAGTCCTTCGGTTTCATACTTGAGGGCCTCCTCGAAGCGCCCCTGCAATTGCTCGACGAGGCCGAGGTCGATGAGCGACCGGACGATCTCCACCTTGTCGCCGATCTCGCGTCGCTTGGCGAGCGCTTCCTTGAGGAAGATGAACGACTCGACGTAGCGTCCCAGGACACTGTTGATGTAGCCGACGCTGGCGAGACCCCGGGCCAGGTTCACCGGGTCTTCGATGTCGCGGACGATCTTGAGGCTCTCCTGGTATGCGGCGAGGGCCGCTTCGGGCCGGCCGGCGTCCTGCTGGATGTCTCCAAGCTCCGAGTACCCGTAGGCCAGTCCCTCTCTGTCGCCCATCTCCTGGCTGATGGCGAGGGCGTTCTTGACCGACTGGATGGCCTCCTCGTGCCTGCCGAGCTCGCGCTGGATCGACGCCAGGTTGCGCAGGGTGACCCCAACGCCGCGGCGGTCGCCGATCCGCTGCCGGATCTCGAGGGCCGCCATGTAGTTCTTCAGCGCCTCGTCCGGCTGGCCCAAGAGGTACCGGTAGGTGTTCCCCAGGCCGTTCAACACAGCGGCCCTCCCCTCTTCGTTCCCCGTCTCGGTGTGGAGGGCCAGGGCGGTGTTGAAATCCTTGAGAGACTCCGCTCCCTTCCCGAGCTTGTTGTGGACACGTCCGAGCGCGTAGAAGGCGCTCGGATGCTTGGGGTCGAGGGCGATCACCCGCTGCAGTGACTTCAAGGCGCCCTCGAGATCCCCCGCTTCCTCCTGCGCCGCAGCCAAGTCGAAGAAGACCTCGGCATTGTTCGGCGCGAGCTCGCACAGCTCGCGGTAGGCCTTGAGGGCTCCCGCGCTGTTGTTGGTGAGTCGGGCCTGCACGGCCCGGATGCGCGCGGACTCGTAAGGGGAGGTCGAGCCGATCCCGGACACGGCCTTGGCCGCTTCCGCCGTTGCCTTGTCGGTGTATCCCAGACGGTCGTAAGTCTCGGCCAGGAGGGCGCGGGCGACGTGGAATTGCGGGTCCTTGTCGAGCGCCGCCGTCAGGCGCTTCACCGCCTCGAGCTGGTTTCCGGAACGAGCCAGCGCCAGCCCATCGCCGTACAGGGACAGCGCCTCGACCGATTTCGTCGACAGCTCGGTGGCGCCGCGCCGCCTCTCGAGGAGCCCGCCCGCGACACCCAGACGCTCGCGCACCTGGCGCGTGAGATCGTCCACCATCGTGAAGATCGCCTTGTCCCCCTCACCGTCCACCACCAGCGCGCTCGCGTCCGTCGGCGCCGCCGCCGTTGAGGACGATCCGCCCGCAGGCCGCAAGGTCGCGTCGATCCGCAGACGGTCGGCGATTCGCACGATCCGCCCTCCCAGGACGTTCTCGGCGCCGAGGAGCGAGGCGATCCGGCGGGTAGTCGTCGGCGTCGGGTCGAGGTCGTCGCCGAGCTTCAGCGAGGCCAGCACCTCCTTGACCCGGTCCTCGCCGACCAGCCGGAGCGCTTTGGCCTCGATCAGCTCCGAACGGATCAGGCTCGGGAGCCCCGTGCGCACCCAGTCGTATCGCGGGTCGCCGGTGGCGTTCTGGAACGGGAGGAGGACGAGGGAGGTGCGGGGCGGAGGTGCCAGGGACGCTCCCCAGGGGGGCCAGGTCAGGTGGAACGGGTTCCAGGCCACGAGCAGGGCCAGGGTCAGCGCCGCGGCCGGCACGAGGTAGCGCTTTGCCGCGAAACGCCGCCAGGACCGCGAGGCGCGCTGCCGCTCGAGATCGCGCAGCAGGTCACCGGCGCTGGGGTAGCGGTCGTGCGGGTCGCGCTGCATCGCCCGCGCGACGACGGCCGACAGCCAGGCCGGCACCTCGGACCGGGCCTGCCGCATCGTCGGCGCGTCCTCGTGCAGACGCTTCATCATGATCGACAGGGCGTTCGAGGCCCGGAACGGCAGATTGCCCGTGAACATCTCGTACAGGATCACGCCGAAGGAGTAGATGTCGCCGCGGTGATCCGGGGTCTCGCCGCGCGCCTGCTCGGGGGACATGTAGTCCACCGTGCCGAGGATCGTCCCGGTGTCGGTCATCGTTCCCCCCTCGGCCAGGGAGCGCGAGATCCCGAAGTCGGCGATGTAGGCGTTGCCGTCCTGATCGATGAGGATGTTCTGCGGCTTCAGGTCGCGGTGCACGATGCCGGCGTCGTGCGCCGCCTGCAGCGCGTCGCCGATCTGCCGCGCCAGGGGCAGCCCCTTCTCGAGCGACAGCGCCCCTTCGCGCTCCAGGAGCCCCTTGAGATTCGTCCCCTCGACGTAGCTCATCGAGATGAAACGGATCTCCCCGGCCTCCCCCAGATCATGGATGCGCAGGACGTTCTTGTGGGTCACCTGGCTGGCCAGCAGGATCTCGCGCTTGAAGCGCTCCAGGACATCCGGCCGCGAGGCCATCTCGGGCCGGATGACCTTCAGCGCCACGAGGCGTCCGAGCTCGCGGTCCTTAGCCTTGTACACCGTCCCCATGCCCCCCTCTCCGAGGGTCGTCAGGATCTCGTAGCGCGTGCCGAGGAGGGTGCCGGGGAGGAGGCGGGCGCCCGGGGCGAAGCCGTATCCGCCGGTCGCGGAGCGGGCAACACCGGAGGTGGTGAGCGTGCGATCGCTCCCGCCTCCGATACCGGTGCGGGTGGGAGTGTCCGCGCCCTCGCCGTCCGCGGCGGGTGGGTCAGGCGAGAGTGTCGACGCGCAGGCAGAACACTGCCCCGCTGTCTCCGGATTGGGCCATCCGCAACGGGGACAGTTCATAGCGGCGCATCATCGTAGGCCCGCCGCGCGCGCACGGTCAAGGGAAATGCCCGGACGGTTCGAGGCTAGGGAGGAGTCGGACAGGCGACCAGGATCGGGATCGGATGCGCCGGGTCGGAGTCGAGCGGACCGTCGCCGCATCCTTCGCCCCCCGCCAGGTAGTAGAAGGCGGTCCTGGCGGGCGGATTCGACGCGTCGCTGGAGACCAGGTCGCCGTTTCCCTCCGAGTCGTCGCTTTCGAGACAGGCGTGATCGAAGACGCTGCCGGGGGGACGCGTGCCCAGGGGGGCCGTGATGGTGCCGCGGTAGGTGTTGTGGAACCGCGCACCGGGTGCGGGCGAAAAGGTGAAGGCGCGCGAGTCGGTGAAATCGAGACCGGCGACCGGTCCGGGCGGCCCGTTCAGCGGGTCTGTGGGAGCGCAGTCGGCGATGTCGTGGATCCCGTCCAGGTCGTGGTCGAGCGCCGTCAGCGGGGCGAAGCGAATCCCCTGCTGGTTGATGCGGCCCGTCGTGAACAGCAGCGTGCCGGTCCCGGTGTTCCTGTTGATCGACAGGAGGCCCCCGTCCGCTCCGGTGCCGCGCAGGGCGATGCCGTACAGCGTCCCGCCGGGGCTGAAGTCCATGCCGGACAGAGCGACGTTCGAGAAGATCGGCCCGCCGACGAGCGTCTTGGCTGCGGTCGCGGGATCAACCGTGAACAGGGATTGCGGTGCCACCGTCGTCGTCTGGCCGGACACGAACAACGTCCCCGCGTCGTCGAACGCCAGGGCGCGGGCGGCGACCAGTCCGAGGTCTCCGATGATCGACACCACGGCACCGGTCGTCGGATCGAGGGTCAGGAGGCGGCTCGCGCCCGCGTCATCGACGCCGATGCCGTACAGCGCGCCGGTGGCCGGATGGAAGTCGATTGCCGTGATCGCGGCCTGGCCCGTCGCGCCGATGAGCGAGCCACGCCCCGGCAGCCCGAGCGGGGCCATGTCGAAGAGCACGCCGTTGTACCCGATCGACAGGTTGACGTTGTGCTGCGTCGCGCCGAAGAGCCGGCCGGCGGAGGAGAACGCCAGGTCCCCGATCTCGTGGAACCCCGGGTCGCCGATCTGGATCGTGCGGCCGCTGGTGGTGCTGATGAGCGCCAGGCGGGAGCGCTCGTCGGCGATGAAGGCCATCCGGTCGATCTCGATCAGGCAGGTGGAGGAGCAGCCGTCCAGGGACGTCAGGTTGCCGTCGTCGCACTCCTCCTTGTTGCCCGGCTGGACGATCCCGTCGCCGCACACTTCCCGCCGGCAGGTCTCCGAGCAGCCGTCCCCGCTCTTGAGGTTACCGTCGTCGCACTGCTCGCTCCCCTCCAGGGTGCCGTTGCCGCACGGGGTGGCGGCGCAGGCGCCGGAGCAGGAGTCGCCGTCCAGCAGGTTGCCGTCGTCGCACTGCTCGAACGGATCGGGGACGCCGTTGCCGCACGTGTCGGTCGCGACGTGGTCGACGAAGACGTCGATGTCGTTGTTGCGGGCGTCGGCCCAGGAGGGATAGAAGGCGTTCCCCTCGCTCGCGCACTGGATGTAGTCGCCGAAGTTCGGCGTGAAGGTCGCCGGCGCGAACCACGAGGACGGTGAGGTCGTGACGCGGAAGTTCGGACCAAATGTATGCCCGCCGTCGAGGGAGCGGGCGGCGTAGACGTCCACCGTGTGCATGCCGGCCCAGTTGCGGTGGTCGTACCAGAAGGCCTCGACGGCACCCGCGGAGCTGACCGACACCCACGGCATCACCTGGTCGTTGCCCGGGGTGTCGTCGTTCAGGCGCACGGGGGCGGACCAGATCGTCCCGCGGTCGGTGGAGCGGGACAGGAAAACGTCCCGGGACGGCATGGACGGCGATTCGCGCTCCACCCAGATGACGTAGAGGTTCCCGCGGGTCGCCGCGGTCGAGGTGTCGGCCGCCACGGTCCCCTCCTCGATGACGTCCTCGCGGTTGTAGCCGACATTGGCGGGGAAGAACGAGGGGGTCATGACCCGCACGATGACCGTCGGATCGAAGCTGACGGCGAAATTGAACGACCGGCGGAGCTCCAGCTGCGTCACGGCGGCGGTGATGTCGTCCAGGCCGCGCTCCCACAGGACGTAGACCTCGCTTCCGGGTCCGATCGCGAGGTAGGCGATCTGCACCGACTCGGTCGGGCTGGCCTCCAGGATGAGCGGGGCGGTCCAGGTGGACGCACCGTCGACCGACTTGAGGATCTCGATCTGCAGCGGACCGGACAGGTTGATGTTCCCGTTCACGAAGCGCGTGTAGACGAGGTACAGGGTGTTGGTGGCGCGATCGCAGGTGAGCCACGGCTTGTCCAGGAAGTCGTTCGTGGACGTGATCGCGACTCTGGGATTGGTCCAGGCGAGGGTCGCCCCCGAAAACGTCCCGACGTTCACCGCCAGCGCAGAATCGGTCGCGTTGGGAAAGTAGATGCTGGAGTAATAGAACGTGCCGTCGCCGCAGACGGTCACGGACGGATCGCCCAGGAGCTCCTTCGGCAATGCACCGCCGACCGGCAGCCCGCCGCTGTCGGTGAACGTCTGGCCGCCGTCGGTGGAATACGCGACGCCCGAGCCGCGGTTCCCGTTGACCTGGTTGAAGCCGACGACGACGTGGCTGCCGAACGCGGCGACCGTGGTCTCGCTCTGCGTGCCGGCCACGCCGTGGCTCGCCTGCACCTCGGGCGAAAAGGGGAGCGGCGCGACGGGGCCCGCCATACCGTCCGCACGGTCCGGACGGGAGCGCCCGCCCTTGCGGACGATCTTCGCGCGCATGCGGGCCCGCAGGCGCAGCAGGCGCGCGGCGCCGCTTTCCGCGCGCGACGCAGCCGGAGCCGGCCCCCCGGCATGACCGGCCACCCCCGTGGCGAGGGCCGAGACCGCAAGAAGGATCGCCGGGAAGGCGCGGCGGAGCCTGGTCCTTGCCGGGGTCGGCTTCACGGCTGGAAACTACGACGCGATCGCCTGTTCGTCAAGAAGATGCCGTAGGATCCACGCCCATGCGCCTCCGATCGTTTCTTCCGGGGCTGACGATATCCCTCCTGGTCATGTTCCTTCCCGTCCGGGCCGCGGTCCAGGAGGAGCCGGCCGACGACGTCTTCCTGCGCGGCTACATCGTCTCCTACCTGGAGCAGGTCCTGCACCTGCGGCGGGACAGACTCCTGGTCGCGGTCGAAAACGGTGTCGTCACACTGAGCGGTACGGTCACGACACCGGAGGAGATCGATCGGATTGTCGACGCGGTGATCGCCTTCCAGGGGGTCCGCCGCGTGGTCAACCGCCTGGAGGTCGAGGACACGCGTGATCGGCGTCGCTTCAAGAGCTGGATCGAATGGCTCCGTCCCCCTCCCGGACGGGCCACGGTGCGCTTCCCGGCGGGAGATCTGTTCACGCCCCCCCTGGCCGACCAGAAGCAGCCGCGTTTCCACATGACCTGGCAGCGCTGGCGCACCGGGAGCGGAAGGTTCGACATCGCCTCGGTCGGATTCGGCGAGAACTTCGGGCTTTTGCGCTGGCCGCGCGGGCATCCCGGGGACGGCTGGCAGCTCGGAATCAGCGGCGCGGTGTTCGCGATCTTCAACCTCGACACACCGTCCATGGACCTCCTGAACGCGGATTACTACGTCGGCTTTCCGCTGAGCTACCGCAGCGGCCCCTGGTCGGCGCGCCTCAGGCTGTTCCACCAGTCGTCCCACCTGGGGGACGAGTTCCTGCTGCAGACCCAGGACACGCAGCCTGTGCCGCCCGCGCCGCGGATCAATCTGAGCTACGAGGCGGTCGAGGTGCTCGGCTCGTACGAGAGGGCGGGGGCGCGGGCCTATTTCGGCGGCACGCGCATCGTGACGATCGATCCCTCGGACGTCGGGCGGAGCCGGCTGCAGGCGGGGGCCGAGTACCGGGGGAACCCGGTCCACTGGCATACCTCGCGCCTCGTCGCCGGCCTCGACGTCGAGGCCTGGAGCGAGACCGGCTGGGACCGGGACTGGAGCGCGAAGGCGGGGCTGCTGTTCAGGAGTCCCTACGGGGACGCCCGATCGACCCAGCTTCTGCTCGAGTATTACAACGGTCACGCTCCGCACGGACAGTTCTTCCAGGTCGATGTCAGGTACTACGGGATCGGCATCGCCTACGCCTTCTAAGGCGGCGCGCACGAGCAGGTATAGGGGCGCGTCGGTCCCCCCACCTGCTCCCTCAGCCAGTAATTCCCGAGAGCCAGGTCGGCGCGGCGCCCGAAGCGGTAACGGTAGTAGACGATGCGCAGGGCGCGGGGACCCGTGGCGGGAAACGGATCGTCCTTGAACAGGGGCGCCAGAGCGCCGGGATCGCAGCACAGCCGCCGCGCCAGGTTGCCGATGTATTCCTCGTCGCGGCGCCCGCGTCCGAGCGTCCAGAAGGAGTAGTGGAACGGGAAGCGCGGGTTGTGCAGAAAGGTCGTCGGCGGGGGATCGCGCGGATCGCCCGGCGCGTAGCGCAGATGATACGGCCTCCACTCCGCGCCGTCGGAGGTTCCCTCGATCTCGGCGACGATCCGCTCGCGCAGGATACCCGGGAACAGGTGATAGACGTTGATGCTCCGGAACGGGAGATACAGGCCCCGGAGGCGCGCCAGGCCCTGACCCTGCACCATCGACGGCGCGAAATAGCCGAGCGCCTCGACGGTGGAGGCGGGCACCAGCAGGAGCGCCAGCGCCCAGCCGGGGACACGCGCGAGGAGAATGCCGCGCCGCACCCCCGCGGGGGGGGCGGCGCTCTCCGCGACCGCCGTCTGCGCCTCCGCTGCGCCGGGTCGGCGGGGTCGCAGCAACCTGTCCGCGAGCCCGAACGCCGCATCGAGGTCACGGTCCTCGAGACAGGAGAGGCTCAGCACGATCGACAGGAGATTGAAGAACCCGTAGTTCGACGTCAGGCCGATGGACAGCTGGAAGGGAAGGTGGATCGCGAAGAACAGCAGGCGGAAGCGCCGCGGCAGGAAGATCAGGACCGCCAGCGGCATCTCGACGAAGAACGTGAAGAAGACCGAGAGTTGATGGAACCAGAGGGGGAACTGCTGGACGAGCCAGCCGCCCCAGGAGGGGAGGGGGGCGGTCTCGTAGTAGTAGGTCATCGCGGTCAGGTTCAGCCAGGTGTCCTTCCCCGCCTCGATCTTCGCCAGCCCCGACTCGAACAGCAGCCGGAACAGGAGCCACTTCACGAGGAAGATCGCGATCGGCTGCGGCTCCGGCAGCGGCCGTCCGCGGGCGAGGTCGAGGAGCGTGCCTTGTCCCGGGAGGAGGATCGCCAGAAGGGAAGTCTCCATGAGAAGGTTGTCCCACTGGTAATAGAAGAAGTCGCGCCCCGCGGTGATGCACGACAGGTACAGGAACCACAGGACGAACGGAACGGCGCGCCCTCCGATCCCGAGAACCAGGAGAATCGAGATCAGGGCGCCGAGAAGCGGAACGATCAGGAACGCCGCGTCGCCGTGGATGAAGAGGAAGAGGGTGGGGAAGGCGAGCAGGCGGTCCAGCAGGCCCGCGTGGGTCGACCCGAGACGCGCCAGGAACTCGACCCAGGGCAGGAGCCCGCGCGTTCCGACCAGGTCGCGCAGCTGCACCGCGAGCGACAGGAAGGCGGCCAGGAAGACCAGGCCGAGGCCGGCGCGGAACAGGACGACGACCCGTCCACGATCGCTCATGTGTCTGCCACGCCCGGTGAGCACACTTTCGTGATCCCCTTTTTCGCCGGGAAGTCGCGGGGCTGCTTGACACCCCCCGGCCGGCACCTATTTTCGATTGTAGCGCCCGAACATTCACGTCGTGCCGCCCCGCTGTGCGATTCTCCGGCGGCACGGGGGCGGGGGGAGGTGGAACAGTGCAGGGTGCGCGTATCCTCGTGGTGGACGATCAGGAAGCGAACCGGCAAATCGTCCGCGACGTCCTCGAGCCCCTCGGGTATCGGATCACGGAGGCGGCCGACGGCGAGGAGGCTCTCGAGGCGGTGGCACGCGAGGCGCCCGACCTCATCCTGTGCGACGTCGTGATGCCGCGGCGCGACGGATACGCCGTCTGTCAGGCGCTGAAAGAGGATCCGAAGACACGTCTCGTCCCGATCGTCATGCTCACCTCGCTCGACCAGCTTCCCGACAAGGTCAAGGCGGTCGAGCTGGGCGCGGACGATTATCTGACCAAGCCCTTCAACGTCGTCGAGCTCACGACCCGCGTGCGCTCTCTCCTGTCGCTCAAGCACTTCACGGATGAGTTCGAGCACGCGTCGCGGGTCCTGGAGAGCATCGCGCTGGTGGTCGAGAGCCGGGACCGCTACACGGGCGACCATTGCCGGCGGCTCGGCCGTTACGGCACACTGGTGGGCCGGGCGATGAACGTTCCGGACGGGGATCTCAAGTCTCTCTACCTCGCGGGGATCTTCCACGACCTCGGCAAGATCGCGGTCTCCGACGCGGTCCTCAACAAGCCTGGGCCCCTCACGCCGGAGGAGCTCGTCACGATGCGCAGCCACCCGGTCGTCGGATCCGACCTCTGCCGTTCGATGCGCACCATGGAGAAGGTCGTCCCGCTCATCCGCCACCACCACGAGCGGCTCGACGGGTCCGGGTACCCGGATGGATTGCAGGGGAAGGAGATTCCCCTGGTGGTGCGCATTCTCAGCGTGGTCGATGTGTACGACGCCCTCGCAACCCGAAGACCCTATCGCGACGCGTTGCCTCACTCCAAGTGCATGGAGATCATGCGCGAAGAGGTGCGCAGGGGCTGGTGGGACCCGGACGTTCTCGAGACCCTGGATCGCTGCCTGCGCTCGTCCTGAACACTCCTACGACATCTTCGCCGGGGGGACGCCGGCCTGCGGCCGGCCGGCGTGGCGGGCGTTCGGGCGGACGAGACCGCGTCCGAGAGCGAAGTGCACGAGATCCGTCTTGCCGCGCAGCTGAAGCTTCTTCAGGATGTTGGCGCGGTGGGTCTCGGCGGTGCGCGGGCTGATCCCGAGCGAAGCGGCGATCTGGGGCCCGGTGAGCCCCTCGGCGGTCAGGTGCAGCACCTCCCGCTCGCGGTCGGTCAGCCGATCGTAGGGATCGCGCGGGGCGTCGCCCCTGATGCGCTCGTAATCCTGCAGGTCCGCCTCGCGGAGGGGTGGGCTGATGTACCGCCTCCCCGCGGCCGCCTCGCGCACGGCCTGCGTCAGGCAGTCGGCGCCGGCGTCCTTGAGGACGTAGGCGCTGGCGCCGTTGTTCAGTCCCTCCCAGACGTACGCCGAATCATCGTGCATCGACAGGATCACGACCCGTGTCCCCGGAGTCCGCTTCGTCACCCTCCGCGTCACTTCCAGGCCTCCCAGCCCCGGCATCATGAGGTCCGCCACCAGGACGTCGGGTCTCAGCCGGTCGACCAGATCCACAACGCGCAGGCCGTCGGACTCCTCCCCTACGACCGAGAAGTCGGGATTCCCCTGCAGCAGGAGGCGCAGCCCCTCCCTCACCACCTTGTGATCGTCGGCCAGGACGATGCTGATCATGAGTCCCCCTTCCTGGCGCACGAACATCGCGCGTCAATCGTGTCGAGATTATGCGGGCGCGACGGGGTCCCGGGGAATGGGGTCGATGCCCCAATTCAGTCGTAGGGTCTTGCCCTGAGGGCGCGACTAGCGCGCCGGGGCGATCTCGTCGTAGATGACCGAAATTTCGTTTCCGAGCGTACGGGACTGCGGCTTGATCTCCGGGTACTGGTCCATGGTGATGGTCCGCACCGCCTCGGGCTTCGACTTGCCGCCCTTGGCGGCCTTTTCGACCGCGGCGATCAGGTCCGACATGAAGTCCCGGAACCTCTTCAGCGTGGCCACGTCCGTGGCGGGACCGTGGCCCGGGATCACCCGCGTGTCGGCCGGGACGATCGACAGGATCCGATCGATGTTCTTGACGTAGCCGAGCGCCGAGCCGCCGGCCCAGACGTCGATGAACGGGTACATGCCGTTGAAGAACAGGTCACCCATGTGCAGCACCTTCTGGCCCGCGAAATAGACCATCGAGTCGCCGTCCGTGTGACCGGGGGCGACGTGCAGGACGTCCACCTCCTGGCCACCCAGCCAGAGACGCACCGAGCCGTCGTAGGTGAGGCCCGGTGGCGCGGCCTTGGCCGGGTCGTAGTCGAGGGCGTCCTTCAGGAGGAAATTGAGCAGCCCCAGGTCCTTGTCGAGGGCGATGCGGTACGGGTCGGTCGCGTCCTTGATGCGATCGATCTCCTCCTGGATCCGTCGCACTTTGTCAGGGAATGTCTTCTTGACCGTCTCCGGGTACTCCAGAAGCCGAGGACGGACGGTGTCGTGCGCGATGATCTCCGCGAACTTGACGAACACCGGGTTGCCCCCGGTGTGATCGCCGTGGTAGTGGGTGTTGACCAGGTACCGGATCGGCCGCTCGCTCACCGAGCGGATCTGATCGACGACACCCTGCGCCACCTCCTCATACTGATCGTCCACGACCACGATCCCGGCGTCCGTCACCAGAAAGCCGACGTTTCCCCCCCGCCCGTACAGGCAGTAGGCCCGGTCCGACAGCTTCTCGAGCTTGAACTCCGGTCCTTTCTTTTCCTGCGGTGGCGTGGTCGTGGCGGGCACCGAGCCGGTGTGCGCCAGGATGGGACCGGGCGTCAGGGCAAGCACCGCAGCCAGGATCAGGGTTCGCAGGACGTCCTCCGTCCCTTCGGTCTACGCGGGACGCGACACTTTATCACCGTCGCGGTATCATCGCTCTGATGACCAGGAAACGACCCCCCGGCCTCGACACCCGTGCGGCGGTGCGTGTGCTCGCGCGCGCCGACCCGCCGCTCGCCCGTCTCATCAGGAGAGTGGGCCCCTGCCGTCTGGAGCTGGACGCGATCCAGAGCCCCTTCGCCAGCCTCGCGGAGGCGATCGTGTACCAGCAGCTCACCGGCCGCGCCGCCGCGACGATTCACGGCCGGTTCGTGGCGCTGTTCCGGCCGCGCCGCTTCCCGTCGCCCGACGACGTGCTGGGGCAGACGGACGAAGCGCTGCGCGGAGCCGGACTGTCGCGCGCCAAGGTCGCGGCCCTCAAGGATCTGGCCGCGAGGACCAAGGACGGCACTGTCCCGCCGCTGCGCGAATTGCGGCGCATGCACGAAGACGAGATCGTCGACCGCCTCACCCGGGTGCGCGGCGTCGGACGCTGGACCGTCGAGATGCTCCTCATCTTCAGGCTCGGACGTCCGGACGTCCTCCCCGCCGGCGACTACGGCATCCGCAAGGGGTTCCGCCTCGCCTTCGGCACCCGCGCGCTGCCGACGCCGCGGCAGGTGCTGCGCCGTGGCGAGCGCTGGCGGCCTCACCGGACGGTGGCCTCCTGGTACCTGTGGCGCGCCCTCGAGCCGCGCGCTCCCGTGGACGGCGCCTGAGAGCCGGGGACTGAAAAGAAGGGCCGGGCGGCGCCGCGAGGGCGCCGCCCGGCCCGGATGTCGGAGAGTGGCCCGGCGCCTCAGTTCTTCTTCTGCGCCATCTTCTGCGCCAGACCGGCGGTGTACTTCTCGTACATCTCGCTGTCGATCTGGAACGTGCCGAACATGTAGTTGGAGTTCTCGAAGCTCCAGTTCTTGCCCGCGTCGTTGTAGACGATCTGCGTGGTCGTCCCCTGCTCGTACTCCTTGTGCAGAGGGTCCGCCCCCGGCGGGTTGACGATCCGGGCGGAGCCGCCCAGGCCTCCTTCGATCAGGTGGCCGGAGAACTTGCCGTACTGACCGAGCGAGATGGCGTGCTCCTTGCCGGAGATCGTGCGGTTGATGGGCACGTACCGGATCTCCCTCTTGGGCGAGGATTCGGACCCCAGCACCTTCGCGATCACCAGCAACGCCTCGCGCTGCTGCGGGGTGGCCTTCTCGTCGACATAGACGTTGCTGAACTTGAAGTTGCCGAACGATTCCATCATGCTCTTCCCCTCGGGGCTCTCGAGCATGCTGCCGACCGACAGGCCGTCCAGGGCCACGCTGCCGTAGGTCCCCTTGTCGATGAAGATGAACTGACCGCCGCCGCAGGTCATGCGCGTCGGCTTCGAGCCGAACCAGCAGGGACAGGCGGCGCTGCACGAACACGCCTCCTCGAGCTGGCCGACTATCTTCCAGGGGGTCTTCGGAGCCTCGGTCTTGGAGGCGTCGGCCGCCCGGGCGACCAGGGCGGCGCCGGCCAGGGCGATTACGGCGAAGGACAGGAACAGGGTTCTGCGTGTCATGCGGGGGAGCCTCCTTGTGCGAATGGCCGGTCGGTCCGGCCGGTGCTGGCCTTGCGGGTGCATGTCATACCACGATTCACTCCAGGATGTCATCATCATCCACGAGCAGGTAGGGCTCCCCCAACGAGGGGCCGCCTCCGCTCGGACTGAGTCGCAGGCCCCAGTCGCCGCCGTACACGAGGGTGACCGTGCCCGCCCCCGAATCCTCGACGCTCACGGCCCGGGCGGGACAGGCGCCGCCGTCGGCGCTCGACACTCCTTCGACCAGGCACTCGACCAGGGTCCCGGCGCCGGGCGAGTAGCGGATGCGCCGGACCGTCCGCGGCTCGCCGACCGCCTGAAAGCGCTGGCTGCACCCTTCCGGGCAGTTCGGGTTCGGCTCGATGAAAATGTTGACGTACCGGCTCGGGCCCATCAGCCGGCATTATCGATCAGTCGCTGTCGCCGGGTCGATCCGAGAGGGACGCCGGCGCTTCAGGCCCGACGCCCGCCGGATGGACGACGCTCAGCTTCGCCTTCGCTTTTTCCTTGGCGACGCTGAGCGTCAGGTCGTACTCGCCGGCCGGGACGAACGGGGTCTGGCCCGACGCCTGCGCCTCGGGCGGGTCGATCCGCTGCTGCTTGTCCCGCGTCAGGTCCCAGGCGATCCGGTTCAGCCCCTGCTCGGCGGGACCGGTCAGCTCGCGCACGGTCTGGCCGCGCGCGTCGGAAATCGTCAGCTTCGCCCCCTCGGCGGAACGCTCCTTGACCCAGTAGTTGATAGTGGCGAAGGGGGGGTTCTTCGCACCGAAGCGATCGTTGCCCCACACGGCGGTCTTCCCCAGGAGGTAGAAGCCGCGGGCCGGGCGCGGGTTGAACAGCGCCAGCGGCTTCGTCATCGCCTCGGCGGTCATCTGCTCCAGCCCGGTGATGTCGTCCAGGATGAAGATGGAGCGGCCGTGCGTCCCCGCCACGAGGTCCCGATCGCGCGGATGGACTTGAAGATCGTGGACCTGGACCGGGGGGAGCGAATCGCCGCGCAGGGACACCCAGTGCCCGCCGCGATCGAAGCTGACGAACAGGCCGAACTCGGTCCCGGCGAACAGCAGATTTTCGTTCGCGGGGTCCTCGCGCACGACACGCACCGGCCCGTCGCCGGGGAGGTTGCCCGCCAGGGATTTCCAGGTGGAACCGAAATCGCGCGTCTCGAAGATGTACGGCCGGTTGTCGCCCGTGCGGTGCCCGTCGAAGGCGGACAGCGCGGCGCCCGGCTCGAAGTGGGAGGCCTCGAGACGCGACACGTACGTGCCCTTCGGGACCGACGGCAATTTTCCGGCGACGTTCTGCCAGGTCTTGCCGTCGTCGTGCGTGACCTGGACGTTGCCGTCGTCCGTTCCCGTCCACAGGAGACCGGCCTTGAGGGGCGATTCGGCGAGCGCCACGATCGTCCCGTGCGTCTCGGCGCCCGACCCGGTCGTCACGATCTTCTCGACGTCGCGGTTCGACAGGTCGGGGGAGATCGCCTCCCAGGCATCCCCCCTCCTGGTCAGCCTGAACAGGCGGTTCCCGCCCAGGTACAGGACTTCCGGGTCGTGCTTCGAGAGCAGCAGCGGGCTGTTCCAGTTGAAACGGAAGCCGGGCATCCCCTCCTTGGGCTGGGGGCGGAGGAGCTTGATCCGGCTCGTGGCGAGATCGATCCGCCCGGCGAAACCCTGCTGCGATTCCGCGTAGATCAAGGCCGGATTGCGCGGATCGATCTGCGCGTAGTAGCCGTCACCGTCCCAGACGGTGAACCAGTCGCGGTTGGACATGTTCATCCGTTTCTCGTCGCTCTCGCCGAACAGGTCCGTGCCCCGCGACGGCCCGCACCACGTGCCGTTGTCCTGGAGGCCGCCGCAGATCGTGTAGGGGAAATCCATCCCGAGCCCGATCTCGTAGAATTCTCCCAGGGGGACGTTGTCGAGGTAGCGCCAGGTCTTGGCGCGGTCGCGGCTCTCGTAGACGCCGCCGTCCGAACCGGCCAGGAGCCGGTCGGTGTCGTTGGGGTCCACGACCAGAGTGTGCCAGTCCACGTGCGGCAGGACGGCGCCGTTGGCGCGGAACGTCCGGCCGCCGTCGTCCGACACCGACAGGTTGAACCCGAGGACGTAGATGCGATTCTCGTCCTTCGGGTCGACGACGATCTTGCTGAAGTAGAACGGCCGGGGCGCGAACTGGCTGAGACGCGTCCAGTGCCCGCCGGCGTCGGTGCTGCTGAAGACGCCCCCCGCCTTGCTGAGGTTCTCGTCGATGGGGGTCGTGCCGGCGTCGTCCGCCTCGATCACGGCGTAGACGTGCGCCGGGGCGGCGGCGGACAGGGCGAGGCCGATCCGGCCGGTCTTCTTCGGCAACCCTTCCACGAGCCGCCGGAACGACTTCCCGCCGTCGGTCGACTTGTAGATGCCCCCCTTGTCGCCGAAGCCGCCGCTCGTGAACGACCACGGTGTGCGCCTGCGCGCGTACAGGGCGGCGTAGACGACGTCCGGGTTCGACGGGTCGAGGACGACGTCGATGCACCCGTGGTCCTCGTCGATCTGCAGGGCCGGCGTCCAGGTCTTGCCGCCGTCGATGGTCCGGTAGAGCCCGCGCTCCTTGCTGGCGTCCCACAGGTGGCCCATGACGGCCGCGAACACGATGTCGGGGTTCCTGGGATGGATCGCCAGACGTGGGATGTCCCGCGAGTCGAGGAGGCCGACGCGGGCAAACGACTCGCCGCCGTCGGTCGACTTGTAGATCCCGTTGCCCCAGCTGGAGGAGTTGCGGCCGTTCCCTTCCCCCGTGCCGATATAGAGAATGTCCGGGTTCGACGGAGCGACCGCGACGCTGCCGATCGACAGGACCGTCTGCTCGTCGAAGATCGGCGCGAACGTCGTCCCCGCGTTGCCCGTCTTGAACAGCCCGCCGGTCCCGGTGGCGACGAAGAACTGCGCCGGCTTCCCGGGAACCAGGGCGATCTCGCTGATCCGGCCTCCCATGTTGGCGGGACCGACGGAGCGCCACGACAAGGATCGAAACAGCTCCGCCCCGACCGGACCGGTCTCTCCGGAAGCCGCCCCCTTGCCCGGGCTCTCCGCTGAAGCGGGTTTCTTCTTCGTCGCCGCGCCGCTGGACCCGAGGAGCGGCGGCAGAGAGGCGAAGCAGGCGAAGAGCAGGATGAAGGGGACGGGAGCAGTTCGGGCGGAGCGGTGCTTTGACCAGGACATGAGGGCCTCCGGAGAGTTGTTGGAGCGGCGAAGAATAGGGCGAGCGGGCCGGACGCGTCAACTGCGCCGTCCCCGCTTGACGCCCAGGGCCGCATGGATTAGGGTTCGGGGAGTTCTCACATCCATGAAGATTCTGACGCGGATTCTGGTCGTCGCTCTCCTGCCGGCCTGCTGGGCATGCACCGGGAACCCGGAGATCGATCTCCAAGGGACCTGGCACGGGCAGTGGACCGCCGGGGGGATCGCGGGGAGCCTCCAGGTCACGTTCGCGGGGAAGAGGGCGTTCGGCGATCTGACGCTCTACGACGTGACGCTGGTCCTCACCGGGCCCTCCTGCCCCGGCGGCCAGGACCGCGGCACGGGTGACCGGACCGTGGCCTTCAACCAGGACGACGTGCACTTCGCGGTCAGCATCGGGGAGGCTGCCGGAAGCGAGGGCGTTTTCCTGTTCGACGGCGCGATGAACGGCGGCCGCGAAATTGACGGGAACTATCGGCTCACGAGCGACTCGTGCCCCGCGTGCACGTGCGGTCTGGGGACGTCGGGGGCCTGGACGGTCCTCCGATGACCGGGCGCCCCGTCCGGTCGATCGTCATCGCCGGGATCCTCCTGATCGTCGCTCCGGTCGCTCCGGCCCGGGCGGGGATCAGGGAGCGCGACGGCGAAGTCGGAGTCGACTACGCGCGGCAGCGCTTCGACCCGGAGCTTCTGGGGGAGACCGGCGGACGCTGGTCGCTGCGAGGCGGGATGCACATGACGGACCTGCTGCAGTGGGAGGGACAGATCACGCGCGGCCGCGTCGAGACCACACCACTCCCCGGGGCGGAGCGGAGCATGACGCTGAGCCTCGCCCTCGTCAATCTGGTCGTCAATTTCCATCCGCGCGAGGACGTGGTGCCGTACGTCCTTCTCGGCGTCGGCATCGCGAAGACCAGGATCGAGGCGGTCGGCCTGTCGTCCAGCGACACCGAGACCGGCTATCAGATCGGGGGCGGGAGCCGGTTCTTCTTCGGCAAAAGGAGCGCCGTGGCCCTGCGGGTCGAGCTTTCGATCCCCGGCGGCGACGCGTTCGAGCACTCCTACTTCCATCTTTCGCTCGGGGCGGGGCTCACCTTCCGGATCGGGCACCACCACCCGGCGCCGGTGACGATCTTCTAGTTCCCCCGCGGCCGGGGCGCGTCCGAGGAGACCTCCGGCACCGGCACCATGCACGACGGCAGCCGCCGCAGCGACTCGAGGCCGAAGACCAGACGCTGCCCGTCCTGGAAGCCGCGCGAGTACTGGTTGGCGGCCTCTCCGCCCAGGGCCGCCATCACGCTCGACGGTCCGGCCGCGAAATTTCCGTAGTCGCGGCTGAGCAGATCGTTGCACCTCGTCAGGTCGATCGACTTCATCGCCTCGACGCCGGCGGCGAACCCCTTCAGGTAGCTGGGATCACCGGTGATCCTGTCGCTGAGCCGCGTGGTCTCCTCCATGGCCTTGTCGAGCCTGGCCTGGATGCCGGCGTTCGCCTGCTTCGCCTTCCAGGCGGCGTGCTCGGCGAGGGTGCGGTCGTAATCGGCGGGGTAGGCGTCGCGCTGGCGATGGTTCCACGTCTTCGCCCGCGTCGCCTCCTCCTGGCTGGCGAACCGGCCGATGATCGGCTTGAGGGCAGTCTCGACCGCGTTCGCGTCGTCGTTCGACACGATGGATCGCGGCAGGTCCACGTCCAGCTCGATCAGGCAGCGGTTCTCGTTGTACAGCGTGAACGGTCCGTCCCGGAAGGAGGTCAGGACCGGCTCGGGCAGGCTGAGGAGGATCTCGATCCGCGAGCGCTTGACGTCGACCTTGCCGACCTGCCCCAGCTCGCCGGCGCGAAAGCGGAACCGCCCCTTGCTGCTGACCAGGGTGCCGCTCACCTGGTTGTCGGTGTGGAAGCCGCCGCAGTCGGAGTAGGTGTCCAAGGATGTCAGGACCCAGGCCCCGCGCCAGCGCGATTCCATGGTTCGCTGCAGGTCCCCCGCGCGGGCCGGATTCGTCCCGGGCGCCAGGGCCGCCAGAAGGCCGGCCAGGGCCGGCAACACTGCACGATTGAGGTTCGGACGTCTCATCGAGAGCTCCTTTCGAGCCGTGACGGTCATGGCGGTCTCAATTTATGTTTCGGCCCGCCGTCTGTCAAAGATCGCGCCGGGGATCGATCCGTCCGGTGGCGGATGCTAGGATTCCCCGATGACCGATCGCACCATCCTGTACTCCGCGGCGTTCGTGCGGGCCCTGGCGACCGGGATGATCGGAGTCCTCATGGGCGTCTTCATGGCGCGCCTGGACTTCGACCCCGCCCGCATCGGCTACGTGGTCGGGGCGGGGCTCTTCGGCTGCGCGGCCGCGGCGCTCGTCGTCACCCTGATCGGCGACGACATGGGGCGCAAGCGCTCGCTTCTCGTCCTGTCCCTCCTGGCCGCCTGCGGCGGGCTCGGGTTCGCCCTGACCGCCCACCCGTTCGCCGCCGGGGCCGCGGCATTTCTGGGGATGGTGAACGGGATGGGGCGCGACCGCGGCGCCTCGCTCATCCTCGACCAGGTCATCCTGCCGGCCACCGTGGACGACGCCGGGCGCACGCAGGCGTTCGCCTGGTACAACGTCCTGCAGGATATCGGCCACGCCCTCGGCGCCCTCCTGGCCGGCCTGCCGGCCCTGCTGCGGAGTCTCGGCGTCGCGGACATCGCGTCGTTCCGGGCCGGTGTCGGCGTCTATGCCGTCCTGATGCTCGTCACGGCCGGTCTCTACCTCGGACTGTCGCCCAGGGTCGAGCGCGCCCCGGGCCTGCCGAAGACGAAAGTGAGCCCCGGGACGCGCCGCGTGCTGTGGCGGATCGCGTCGTTGTTCGCATTCGACAGCCTGGCGGGCGGGTTCCTGACCACCGCGCTCCTGACCCTGTTCTTCTACGAGCGGTTCTCGGTCGGCGAGGGGATCCTCGGGCTGCTGTTCTTCGGGGCGCGGATCTTCAACGCCGTGTCCCACCTCGGCGCCGCCTGGCTGTCGCGCCGCATCGGCCTGGTGAACACGATGGTCTTCACGCACGTCCCCTCGAGCCTCCTTCTCGTCACCGTGGCATTCGCCCCCACTTTCCCCGTCGCGGCGATCCTGTTCCTCCTGCGCGAGGGGCTGGTCGAGATGGATGTCCCGACGCGACAGTCCTACGTCATGGCGGTCGTGCGCCCAGAGGAGCGCACCCTGGCCTCGGGGGTCACCCACCTGGTGCGCGTCGGAGCCTGGGCGATCGCCCCGTCGTTCGCCGGCTGGTTCATGACCGGCTGGTCGCTGATGACCCCCCTGCTCATCGGCTCGGTCATGAAGATCGCCTACGACGTGCTGCTGTTCGCGGCCTTCCGCCGCACCCGCCCCCCCGAGGAAGCCGGAACGGCGCCGCCGGTTTGACAGGGCGCTATCCCGGAAGGATAATTGAGACTGTGTTGCAACTAGCGGCGCGCGTCCGGATGCGCGCCGGGGGGCGGGGGCGGCCCACGTGCAGGTCATCGAGCGGTTCGCGCAGTACCTGAGCAGGCACAATCTGAAGATGACGCGCGAGAGGCGTGTCATCCTCGACCACGTGGTGTCGGTGCGCGGGCACTTCGACGTCGACGACCTGCTCGTGCGCCTGCGCAAGGCCGGGCACGGAGTCTCGCGCGCGACTCTCTACCGCAACCTGCCGCGTCTCGTCGACTCGGGGCTCATCCACAAGGTCGAGATGGCCCACGGTCAGGCGCGCTACGAGCTGATGGTCGGGCGGCACCACCACGATCACATGATCTGCCTGGGCTGCGGCACCATCCTCGAGTTCGAGAGTCCGGAGGTGGAGCGCATCCAGGTGGAGGTCTGCCGCCGGAAGAGATTCGTCATGACCGGGCACACGCACCAGATCCGGGGATACTGCAGCGCCTGCGCGGGCGACGGCGGGGCCCGCCGGGCCGCGAGGAAGCAAGGCTGATGTTCGAGGCCCTGGTGGTGACATTGCGCGAGGGGATCGAGGCGGCCCTCGTCGTCGGCATCATCCTCATCTACCTGCGCAAGACCGGGCGCGAGTCGCTCTCCCGCTTCGTCTACCGGGGCCTGGCCGCGGGGGTCGCGGGGAGCCTGGGCTGTGCGGCCGTCTTCGCCGCCCTGGACATCCAGGAGGAGGCGTACGAAGGCTGGCTGATGATCGCCGGGGCGATCCTGGTCACGAGCCTGGTGATCTGGATGCTCCGGACCGGCAGGCGCCTGAAGCAGACGATCGAGGCGCGTGTCGAGAGGATCGCCGCGCGCGCCCCGGCCGCGGGGGACGCCGGGGCGGTCGGCGCGGGTCTGTTCGGCCTGACCTTCGCCCTGGTCCTGCGCGAGGGGGTCGAGACCGTGCTGTTCCTGGCCGCGGTCGATCTGACGACCGACGCCCTCCTGGCGTTCTTCGCCGGGCTTGTCGGCATCGCCCTGGCCGTCCTGTTCGGAGTGTCGTTCGTGCGCGGCACGGCGCGCGTCGATCTGCAGCGATTCTTCAACGTCACCGCCGTCGTGCTGTTCGTCCTGGCGGCGCAGCTCCTGGTCGGCGGCCTGCACGAGTTCGGCGAGCGCGGCACGATTCCGCTGGGCAGCGGCGAGATGCGTCTCATCGGACCGATCGTGCGCAACAACGTCATGCTCCTGGTCTCGCTCCTGGCCCTGCCGCTCATCGTGCTGCTCGTTCCAGGCCGCGCCGACCGGGCCCGCGCGCAGCAGGCGCAGTCGCTCGAAGGCCCGGAGAAGCGCCTGGCGCTGGCCGGTCTCCGCCGGGACAGGCTCTGGAAACGGACCTTCGCCGTGGCCGGCATCCTGGCGATCGCCTCGCTGACGGTGTCGTTCGCCTTCACGCGCCTGCCGAAGGGGATCGATCCCCCCCTGATGCTGCAGCCGGACGGCGAGGGGCTGGTGCGCGTGAGCGAGTCCGAACTCGCGGACGGGCGCCTGCACCGCTTCGGAGTCGAGGTGGACGGTGTCGTGGTGCGCTTCATCGTGAAGAAGTCGGGCGGCCGGATGGTCCCGGTGTTCGACGCCTGCCAGGTCTGCGGGGCGCACGGCTACGCCGACGTGAAGGGGAGGCTGGTCTGTCTGGCGTGCGCCGCGGACATCAACCCGGCGACGCTCGGGACGGGCGGCGGCTGCAACCCCATCCCTCTGCCGCACCGGGACGAGGACGGATCGCTGGTCGTGTCGGTCCAGGACCTGCGTCAGGAGGCGCCGGCGTTCAGGAAGGTGCTCCGCGAGCAGGCGAAGCCGCCGGGATCCTAGGAGACGAACGCATGTTCCTGCGTCTGGTGGGGCTCTCGTTCCTGCGCCGGAAGCGGCGCCGGGCCGTCATCCTGGCGGCCGTGGCGCTGGGCACCTGCGCGGCCGCGGCGCTGGGGGACATCGCCCTCGACATCGACGACAAGATCAGCGGCGAGCTGAACTCGTTCGGCGCCAACCTCGTCGTCCTGCCGAAGGGGGGCGCCGCCCAGGTCGTCGTCGGAGGCGAGGACGTGTCGGCGCTGCGCGCCCCCTCCTATCTCGATGCATCCGCCCTCGGAAGCGTCCGCGACAACTTCTGGAAGAACAACATCCTGGCGTTCGCGCCGATCCTGGACGTTCCCGCGCGGCTGGACCTCGCGGGGGCCGGCGGGCGCGCCGTCCTCCTGCGCGGCACCTGGTTCGACAGGGAAGTCGCGGAGAACGGGCCGCCGCTGCGGACCGGCGTGCGCGCGCTGAACCCGTACTGGAGCGTCGCGGGGACCTGGCCCCGCGAGTCGCCCGCCGCCGGGCGGACCGGGAGCGCTCCTGAGGCTGTCGCGGGAAGCGGCCTGGCCCGCGCCCTCGGTCTTCGTCCAGGAGGAGGGCTGACGATCGAGGTCGCCGGGCGTCCGGAGCACCTCCTGATCACCGGGATCCTGACGGCGGGAGGCGAGGAGGATGACGCGATCCTCGTCCCGATCGAGACGGCCTGGACGCTGTCGGGGCTCGACGGGCGGGTGTCGCGGGTGTTCGTCCGCGCCCTGACGACTCCGGAGTCGGCCGTGTACGAGAGACTCGGGACCAGGCCGGGCGAGATGCGGCCGGAGGACTTCGAACGCTGGACCTGCACGCCGTTTCCGTCCTCGATCGCCTTCGAGCTGTCGCGCGCCGTGCCGCGCGCCGAGGCGCGCGTCATCCGACGCGTAGCCGATTCGGACGGGATCATCCTCGACCGCATCTCGGGGCTGATGGCGATCATCGCGCTTCTGGCGGCCACGGCATCGGCCCTGGCGGTGACGAGCGCCCTGTCGACGAGTGTCCTGGAGAGACGCGCGGAGATCGGTCTTCTGAAGGCGATGGGGGCCGGAAACGCGCGCGTCGTCGGTCTGTTCCTGGCGGAGGCGGTGGTCCTGGGGACGGCGGGCGGTCTTCTGGGGGCGGTGGCCGGCGGGCTGATGGCGCGCTTCATCTCGGCCTCGGTCTTCGGCGCGCCCGTGACCATCCGTCCGTTCGCCCTTCCGCTGGCGGTCGCCGTGGCTCTCGTGATCACCATCGGCGGGTTCATCGTCCCGGCGCGCCGCATCCTGACCTTCCGCCCGGCCGAGGTGCTGCGTGGCCTCTAGGGGGAGTCCCGGACGTCCGCGCGCCGGACTGCATGCGGAGCCCGCCCGCTGGGTGACATCGGCCCGCTTCCTCCTGCGCTCCCTGAACCTGCGCGGCCCGGCGTTCCTCCTGGCCCTGCTCTCCATCACCGTCGGCGCCACCGTGATCGCCACGGTCCTCAACCTGAAGGCCGGGCTCCGCGAGAAGATGTCGCGCGAGCTGCGCTCGTACGGCCCGAACCTCCTGATTCTTCCGGCGGCGGGATCCGCCTCCCTCGCGGCGGGCGGCCCGGGGCGCGGGGCCGGTCTGGACGAGGCGGTGGCGGGCCGGGTGATCGGTCTCCTGGGAGACGATGTCGTGGTGGCGCCGGTCCTCCTCGCCGCCGGGAGCGTCGCGGACCAGGCGGCAACACTCGTCGGCGCCGATTTCGCCCGGCTGCGCCGCCTCTATCCCGCCTGGCGGACCGAGGAGACGGGCGCGGTCGCGTCCGGGGAGACACGCTCCTGCGTCCTGGGGGTGTCGCTGGCGGCGCGCGCCGATCTGAAGCCGGGGGACGTCGCCCGTCTCGGTGCTCCGGCCGAGGCGGCGCTCCGGGTCGCGGGGGTCGTCTCGACCGGCGAGGCGGAGGACGAGCAGATCTTCGTGCCGCTCCCGGTCCTGCAGGAGCTCACCGGCCAGGAGGGGCGCATGTCGTTCGCGGCGGTGTCCGTCGAAGGCGGACCGCGGGCGGTGGAGAGGGCCGCGGCGCGGATCGCGGCGGCGCTGCCGGGAGTGGAGGCGCGTCCGGTGCGCGCCATCGCCCGGACCGAGGGGGCGCTCCTCGGCCGGCTCGACCGCATGATGCTCCTCCTCACCCTCGTCGTCCTGGTCCTGTCGGGCCTTTGTCTCGTGACCATGCTGATGTCGATGGTGGTGGAGCGCGAGTCGGAGATCGGGCTGGCGCGGGCGATCGGCGCCGGCGACGGTGAGATCTTCAAGATGTTCCTGGGGGAGGTGGGGCTCCTCGGCCTCATCGGGGCGCTCGCCGGGACCGCCCTCGGTGCGATCCTCGTGAGGGTCATCGGCAGCGGCCTGTTCGGGGCCGCCATCGAGCCGCGGCTGTCGGTCGTGCCGGCAGTCCTGCTCGCCTCGCTCCTGATCTGTTTCGCCGCCGTTCTCCTGCCGCTGCGCCACGCGCTGTCGATCCAGCCGGCCGCGGCCCTCCGGGGAGACTGACGCGTCATGCCCTTCGTCGAGATCGAAGAGGTCACGCGCCGCTACGACCGGGGGGTGTGCGCCCTCGACCGCGTCAGCCTGGCGATCCAGCAGGGGGAGTGGCTCGCCGTCATGGGACCGTCCGGGTCGGGGAAGACGACCCTCCTGAACCTGCTGGGCGGGCTCGACAGGGCGGACGAAGGGCGTGTCGTCGTCGACGGCCTCGACCTCCAGCGCATTTCGCGCCCGGACCTGATCCGCTACCGCCGTGAGTCCGTCGGCCTGGTGTTCCAGCAGTTCCACCTCATCCCGTACCTGTCGGCGCTCGAGAACGTCATGCTGGCGCAGTATCTCCACAGCATGGCGGACGAGAGGGAGGCGGTCGCGGCGCTCGAGAGAGTCGGTCTCGGCCAGCGCCTGCGGCACCTGCCGTCGCAGCTCTCGGGCGGGGAGAAGCAGCGGATCTGCATCGCGCGGGCGCTCATCAACCGGCCGAAGCTCGTCCTGGCCGACGAGCCGACCGGCTCGCTCGACGCGGAGAACGAGCGGGCCGTCCTGGATCTGTTCGAGCAGATGCACGACGCCGGCCAGACGATCGTGATGGTGACGCACGACCTGGTCGTGGGCCGGCGGGCGTCGCGGCAGATCCAGCTCGAGCACGGCCGCGTCGCCGGCGAATTCCTGACGCTGCAGCAGGACGAGGAGGCGATCGACGAAGTTCTGGAATATCTCTGGCTGAAGGGGGAGGGGGACGCGGCCGCCCACGAGATCTGCGCCATCGGCGCCCGCCTGGCGACGCCGCAGCTCCTGGAGCGCATGCGCGCGCGCGGGATCCTCGGCGCCGCCGGTCTGGCGTTCACGGAAGAAGGCCGCCGCCGCGCCGAGAACCTGATCCGCAGGCACCGCCTCGCCGAGACGCTGTTCTCGGAGACCTTCCAGATGCACGAGTCGGTGGTCGAGGAGGAGGCGTGCTTCTTCGAGCACATCCTGTCGCCCGTGATGACCGACTCGATCTGCGGCTTCCTCAACCACCCGCCGGCCTGCCCGCACGGCAAGCCGATCCCGCGCGGCGACTGCTGCGCCGC